>Ga0182024_10015996_pt1 | contig 14286 bp, 12 predicted proteins | sample P32metaG_FD_120480 | JGI IMG/M metagenome (GOLD analysis project Ga0182024, IMG submission 120480) | Permafrost microbial communities from Stordalen Mire, Sweden - P3-2 metaG (Illumina Assembly) | ecosystem: Environmental > Terrestrial > Soil > Wetlands > Permafrost | place: Sweden: Stordalen... | reverse complement strand
GTATCCTTTTATAAATCCATGTTTGCGGATGGCTTGGAGCATGTAATTGGAGCTGGAAGGTTTATAGTGGCTTCGAGGCCCATCGACAGTGGAAATGATATTCTGATGGAACCAGATGACTTTTTCCATCGCCTGCGCCATTAGAGAGAGGTGCACTTCTTGATTTTGCGGAGGAGGTGCCCATTTCAAATCGGCATCTTTGCCCCATGGCTCAAAGTAGCCAGGGACGGAAAAAAGAAGGGTGGGAAGAAGGAATGGTAAGATTCTAAAAACCATAGTTTAACATCAAAATGGGAAAGTAGCGGTTTTCGTTCATCATCGGTGTGGCAAGTCTTTCATAGACCCGCTCGTTATAAAATTTAGCTTCTTGGCCTGCGCCGTAGATGCCTCCAAAATACCATCCTGCTTCGACACTGGCGAAGATAATGCCGGCGGCGGTGTTGCCGTGCTGAAAGAAATAACAGGTGGCCCAGATAAAAAGTCCATTCAGGAGAAAGGCGGTGATGGCCGATTGGGTTTGTCCTACATAGAGATAACCGGTACCAGGAACGAATACGTTAAGAAGTTGAGCGGTTCGGGTCGATTTTTTTTCGAGTTCATATTGGTTGAGAAGAGATTGAATGTCAGGATGTGCAGGGGCAGCAGCTTGCAAAGCGGGGATATCGCCTTTCAAGAGAATTTTAGAGAGGGCTAATTTTTGGGCGACTGCAGGGTAGGTCATCTCCATATAATTCATGATTTTATCGGCCTTGTCGTTCTCTTGGAGGTTGTTGTAAGAGTCGTAGAGAATGACAAGAAGGTCTTGGTAGGGGGCAAAGGAGGAAGGGACAGTCCGCAAAGACCCGCTGTCAAAAGTGTAAATCGTTTCGGGATATTTGCGGCCATAGTAGTAACAGAGCAGAGTATCGTATTCCAGCTGGAGCTTGCGGTCGGTGTAGCTGGGAGGAAGAAGAAATGAAGATCTTTTGAAGCCGGTGATCGCTTGATAAAGATCGAGCTCATGGGCAAAGCCCAACCCAATGCGGTCTTCACGTCCCCAGTCTGTGGCGGCTTCTTGTTCAGTGAGAGGAGGAAAGGGAGAGGGTAGGCTTTTGAGGTACCGGTCTTGAACGGCGTAGTTGAGCTGCGGCTCTAATTCATTGCCCACACGGAAGCAGCTCGTCAGGATGAGAAGAGAGGCAAAAACTAATTTCTTCAAGACACACTCCAAAAAATAACGTGGGTCTTGATTTTACCTATTTTGGAGCTTCTCGGCTATTCTAAAAATTATTCGTCTTCGGGTCTTTTGACTACGTCGACGCCGGCGTCAAATTCTTCTTTGAGGACAGGCATGACGGCCTGTTCTTTGTAGAGGCATTCTTGTTCTTCGGTGATCTTCTTGTAATCGTCGTAGGTATTGACGATGTGAGGACGGAGGAAAATAATGAGATTAGTTTTGGTATTGGCACGGTCATTTTCGGAGAAAATGACTCCAATAACAGGAAGCCCGCCCAGGCACGGAATGCCTGATTTAAAGCGAGACTTTGTATCTTGGATCATGCCGCTTAAGACGACAAAATGTTGGTCAGGGACATGCACGCGAGTGGTCATCGAGGTGTGGCTCGATGTGATTCCCTGAATGTTGTTGTTTCCTGTGCCGCTAACGCTAGTGCTTCCGATGTTTGGATTAGCGATGACCTGGCTGATGTCATTGCTAATGTCTAGCGTGACAACATTACTATTGCCAATGGTCGGCGTGATCGTCAGGTTGAAGCCGACATCGCGGTACTCGATGTTAGAAGAGGAAGAGATGAGGGCCTGCGTACTCGTAACCTGAGATCCAATAAAAGGAACGTTAGTGCCGACAAAAAGTGTCGAGGTACGGTTATCTTGCGTGATGATTTTTGGGTTCAATACAACGGTGCTGTCGGTGTCTGTCTGGAGGGCGTTGACTAAGCTTCCCAGCGAGATAAACGATCGGCCTTTGTGCATAATGATATCGCCGATGACGCCGAGGTCGAAGCCGTTCATGAACGGGATCATGGGGGCTGTTGGTTTTGTCGTCGCATTGACCTGAGGGAGGCTCGGGTTGGGATTAATGCCAAAAAGGCCTACCTGTGAACCATTTGTCGGATTAACAGGATTGGAAGTAGAGGCCGGGCTGGCGCTAGCCCCAGGGAAGTTGCCGCTGCCGGCGGCGAACCTGTTCAGGTATTGCATCTTGCCGCCCCACTGCAGGCCGAAGTTTTGAGTATTATTAAGGGTGGTTTCGATGACGAGGACTTCAATGAAAACTTGCCGGAGTGGAATATCAAGATTGACGATGAGGTCGCGGAGTTTGGAGAGGGTCTCTGCTTCGCCGGAGGCTAAAAGAGAGTTAGTAACGCGGATCCATTGGAGTGAATTAATGGCATTGAGGAGGTTTTGGTTGCCGGTCGCTAAGCCTGTTCCTAAGTCGGTGGCGATTTGTTTCAGGGCAGAGAGGATCTCATCGCCTTGGTGGTATTCGAGTTTATAAATCAGGAAGGAGGTGTTTTGGATCGATTCAATGGAGGCTGGGATTTTAGACGGTACGGAAGTCGGAACGTCAAAACGGCGTAGGAGCTCTTCGACTTTGGCAATTGACTCTTGGTCTCCGGAAATGATCAGAGAACAGGTGCGCGGCACATATTTTAAATTAGAAATGGTATCAAAGAGGCTCTTATTGGCAACGCCGGATGCTGCGAGGTTTTGCGCAAAATCATCTAAAATTTTGATGAGATCGTCGCCGGGTATGTATTTAGGAGTATAGACAATGAAAGTCGAAGGAGAGATAGCAGCGGCTGTGTTAGGTGCTAAAGAAGCTGTATCAAATTTTTTCAGGATCCCTTCGATCTTTTTCAGGGTGTCATCGGAGCCGGTAAATAGGATGGAATTGGTGTCTTTAATATATTTTAAGCTGTTGATCGAATTGACCACAGCTTGATCCATCGCGCCTGTCCGTTGAAGATCGCCGGTCAGCCCTTTGAGAGCAGAAATGAGCTGAGTGGAAGGGACGTATTGGATTTTATAGATCAAAAATGTCGATTGCCCTAGCTGTTGGATTTGTCCTTCTTGCGAGACGACATCAGTGCGGGCAAGGATTTCTTTGACTTTGTCCAGGGCATCAGGGGTGCCGGTGAAGATCAGAGATTGGGTGGAGTCGACATACCGGACGGTGTTGAGCGTGAGGAGGAGGTCAGGGTCGATGAGGCCGGATCCTTCGAGGTCTTTGGCCATGTCTTTGATATTGCTTTCCAGAGCTTGGGGCTTTTGATGTACCGGTTTATATATATAGAAAGCCGATTTGCTCCCATGAGGATTTGCCACAGTGGATGCGATATCAAATTGTGCAATGAGGGTGCGGGCTTGTTCGATCGCTGCACCATTGCCGGTCAAGAGCAAAGAGTTGTTATCTTTGATCCATTTCACATTGTGCAGAGTGGAGATCAGGGCTTGGTTGGGGATATTGGAGTCATTGAGATTAGAGGAGACTTTTTTCAAACTGTCAATGACGGTATTTCCTTGAGCATTTTGAAGTTTATAGAGATAAAAAGTTTGGCCTCCTGCTGCGCCGCCGACGCCTTCGGTGCCATCCAAAGAGACTAAAAGGGATTGGATGCGGGCCAGACTTTCGGGAGTTCCTGTAAAAAGAAGGGAATTGGTCGAGTGAGTCCATTTGACAGTTTTGACAGTCTGAAGAAAGAGAGGATCGGCAAGGCCTGCATTTTTGAGATTTTGCGCAATTTCTTTGATCGATTTTTCGAGCTCCTCGCCCGTGCGGTTTTTGGGGTTATAGATCAGAAATTGCGAAGATGCGGATTGTGTAGAGTGCACATCCAGGGATGGAAGGATCTCAGCAAGCTTGCTCAAAGCGGCGGTATCGCCGGTGAAAATCAGAGAATTCGCATCAGGGAGATATTTGACGCTGGTGAGGACTTCGATCAAGGCATGGTCAGGCTGAGGCGCTTTTTGAAGATTCTCTGCCATTGTATCGATGCTATTTTCCAGGTCATCATAAGTGGCTTGTTGGATTTTATAGACGTAAAAATTACTTTTTAGCTGGCCGCTTTCGGCCGAATCGAGCATGGGGAGAAGTCCTTTCACTTTTGATAAGGTATCGTCGTCTGCGACGAACAGAACAGAGTTCGATTCTTTGATCCATTTGGCTTGGTCTAAGGTGTCGACTAATTTATCAGAGGCGCCCCGCTTCTTAAGTTGTTTGCTGAGATTATCGAGCGCCTTAATGAAGTCGCTGCCGTTCTTATGCTGTAATGGATAGAGATAAACGGTTTGGCCCAGGGCTTGTCCCGATATTTGGTTAGCGCTGTCGAGGTCTTCTAAGATCGTCATCGCTCTTTCAATCAGGAATGGAGTCGATATAATAAAAATGGTTCCTGTCTCTTTCTGAGCAACAAAAGTTAAGACATTTCCTTCCGAAAAAGGAGTCACAATCTGAGTGGCGAGTTTAATCAGATCATCGGGATCGAGATGTTTTGCCACGTAGCTGTCGATCTCTAATGAAGAGTGCGGGGCGTCAATGCTAGCAAGCAAGGAAGAGATTTTATCGACGTTTGTCGTGATGTCGGTGATGATCAGCTGCTTGGTTTCACCGGAGACTTCTAAAAGGGCAGTATCGGAGAGCATCGGCTTGATGACCGAAGCAACGGTATTAAGATTGGCATTCTTAATTCTAAAGACGCGGGTGACGAGCGGGTAGTTGCCTTTTACTTCCGGCAGATCGGAGGCGACAACGGTTGCCAGCTGGCTGACAGAGCGTACTTTTGTGATCAGGAGGTTGTTATCTTGCTCCAAAACGACCAGTCCGTTGATCCGCAGGACTTGGATCAAGATCGACATGATATTGCGCGGGGTCACCGGCTCTTCAGAGACGACTGTTACATTGAACTGGAGCTCGTTATCGTTAAAGACGAAATTGAGGTTGGTGATCTTGCTGGCAAACTTGATGTACTCGATGATGGAGATATTACTGAAATTAATCGTGTAGGTATCTGTTTTCTTATCGAGGACTTTTAAACTGGGGGTATTGTGGAGAACTTCATCGTCTGAGAATGCGGGTGTTTTTTTGACTTTGCCCGATGAGAAGAGAAATCCAACTTCATCTTCTTCGGGGGGATCTTCGCATAGAAGGGGGGCGTGCAAGAGCACGACACCTAATACTGCTTCAATCAAGGTCGACTTGGCGATCCGCGGAAAAAAATGGTGCATATTGAAGTAATTCTTGAATGGCAATCCTAAATTACTTTCCGTTTATTGTAAATCGTTATCCGATCCGATGCAGAGAGAAGAGAACTTGAGGTTTTTTGTCTTGGGCAAAGAGAGGCTGCGCGGCGACCTTTTTTAAAAGGGCATCGGCTTGTCCTTGAGGAGAGAGGAAGAAATTTTCTTTTAAGGCTTCTTGTAAGATTAGATCAACACTCGGGTCAAAGGAATGGAAAATGAGAATATCGCCGATGTTCCAATTATCAATAGTCATTTCAAAATCTCCGCGCATGGGCGACCCCAAAGGAGGGTTTTGATTGCTGAGCTTGCGGGGGGTTACATGTCCGGGCGAAACGTGGAGAATATTTCCGAGGCCGCAAGATAAAAATGAGAGCTCATCGCGAGAGGGAGAAAGGATGAGAAAGGCAGCGGCAAATTTTTGACCTAAGGGGTCTTCTTGAACGATGCGATTGAGGGCTGAAATGAAAAGAGGAAATGAAAAATTTTCTTGTGTGGCGAGTAAAGCGCGGATAGTGCCGCGCAGGTTGGCGGAAAAAATCGGCGTCTCTAGTCCGGTTTGCAGCGGCTGGGCGATCAAAATAACAGAGGTATTATCGCGGGATTTGAAGAAGTCGTAATAGCTGCTCCCTTGAGCCGTCGCTTTATATTTGGCAATCCCGATTTCAAGCGAGGGCCAGGAGGGAGGAGTGGAAGGAGAAAGGGCCCCGCCGGCTTTTTGAATAGTCTCCAGGATCTCTTTGAGCTGATCTGTTCCAGGCCTGTCTTTTTCAAGACCTCCCAATTTGAGATATTCGGAGAGATCGGAAATAAATTTGATGGCATCGGGATATCTTTCCTTAATGGAGACGGCGAGGGCTTTTTCAAGGATCTGCCGCAGTCCTTTGGGCACTTGCGAAAGATGGATGACGCCGAAGCTGAGCTTGCCGCTCAAAAGTTCATAGGCAATAATTCCTAAAGCGTAAATGTCGGAGGCAAAGGAAATTTTGGAAGGGTCTTCTTTTTGTTCGGGGCTCATATAGGTCGGAGTCCCCACAATGCGGAGGGTCTTTCCTTTTTCTTTTTTTATTTCTTCATGCAGCCTAGCGATGCCAAAATCGATGACCTTCACGATACCGTCCTCAGTAATGAGGATATTTTCGGGTTTCAAATCTCCATGGATGACACCGTGAGAGTGAAGATGGCAGAGGGCGTAGGCGACCTGTAAAATGATATCTATACATCTTTTCAGGGAAAGAGACTGTTGTTCAATGAATTGCCTGAGCGATACGCCGCGGATAAATTCCATGGCGATATAGAGGCCGCCTTCCCACTGCCCTTCTCCATAGAGTTTAACGATGTTGGGATGGTTGGTCATCCCGATGATCTTGGTCTCTTTGAGAAATTGGGCGACCATCTCAGGGTGGGTGACAAAAGTCGGGGAGAGGACCTTGATCGCCAGCATCTGGCGGGTCTCGGGCTGGATGCCCATATAAAGGAGGCTCATGCCTCCCTTATTGAGGAGGGATTCAATTTTATAGGGGCCAATATGATGCGGGATGGACGAAGGAGGTTCGTCGTCGGGATTGACGTCGGTCAAAGTTGGCTGTTTATAGAATGTATCGTCGCTCATTCAAGATTTAGAATGCGGAGGCCCATGGTGTCTCCGAGTTTCAACAATTCTCCTTCAGCGACTTTCTTGCCGCCGATGGTGATGTCAACGCCTTGTTCAGGGTGCATTGCTAGGTCGATCATCATGCCGGGCTCAAGATAGAGGAGCTTATGCAAGGGCATCGACACGCGGCCCATTTCTGCGGTCAGCGTCAAATCATTTCCAGGAATATTTTCAGACATCGAAGTCTCTCCGCGAGGAACTTCTTCTTCCAAGGTCAATTGATCATCGGAGCTTTCTTCTTCTTTATAATAGGCAAAATCGAGGACTTTCATTCCTTCGGGCTTGATCCGGGCCATTAAAAGAGGAGTGTCGCCCAGCGTGAGGGTGATCGACCCTTTTTCTTCCAAAGGATCATAGGAGCAGCGGTCCAAGACGATAAAGTCGCCGACTTTGACTTTATCCCAATCTTCTTGGGATACCGAAGTGTAGCCGACTTCGCTTCGAAGGCTGACTTCGATATTCTGAGTCGTGTCGGAAGAAAGCAGCGTCCCTTTTTGCATCGGTTGATGGGCTTTGAAAGCGGTCAAGAAAGATCCAGGGCAGATCAGCCGCCCTTGCAAGTTCTTTTCAGGGAGTGCGCAACTGATGTCGATGCAGAAGGCATCTTCCATGGGAATCGTATGGGCTGGCGAAAAATGGAAAGAGACTTCTTTAAAAACTTTTAAATGGTCGATCGCTTCGAGGGCCTTGAGAATAAGAAAATGGTAAAATCCTTCCCGGAGTTTGGCGTTAGAAAATCCCTCTTTGTGTTCCCCTGCAACTAGAGTTTGGGTCGTCAGATAGGCGACATCTTGCTCGGACATGGCAAAAAAGACAGATCCTTCGATCGGCGCGATCTCTATGGAGACAAGAAAAGGTTTTTCCCCTAGTCCTTGGAGGATTTGGTCGTGTTTTTTCCAGGCAGTGCGCTTGCTGGAGAGGCTTAAGTCAGTTAATTTGAGCCCTGAACCGATCGCATGGCTGGCGTCTGTCCATGGGAAAGGGAAGTTCTCTTCCAAGGAGGGAAGCTGCTGAGTCTTTGCAAGAGCCTTTTCAACGAGACTCAACCAATCGTAAGAAACTTCTTTCATAGAGGATACTACAGGTTTTTTTTCGACTACAACCTGAGCATAAACAGAGGGGAACTAAACCGCAAATCCAAAATCTATCGCGATCCTTCTTTCTCTTTGTCTGAAGTTTTTTCTTTACGATGGAAAAGAGGTTTTTCTCCTTTTTGCTGGAGGCGGCTGTCAATTCGATGAATGGAATAATTGCGTTTTTCACTGGCAAATGCGGCCCGGAGGCTGGCAATATTTTGTTCGAAATAGAGGGTGTTTTGGGCGGTGCCAAGAAATTCGATATTGAAGGCCAGGGGGGCGGTGCTGTATTCCCGGATGACGATCTGGGCTCCGGAAAATATAGAGGAGGCAAACTCAGGGGTGTTCAAGTGGATGGTGGTTTCATTGAGACCATTAGCCTGCATGATGAAAATCTGGCTGACCATCTTTTCAAAGAGCGCGAGCATTTCCCCATTTAAAAGAGTATAGGCGGGAGCGACCTGCGGCGGGGGAGCGATGAAAAGCGGGCCCAGGGTAGTTGATGCGGGTGTGGTGACAGGAGAGCCTTGCTGTTCAGCTCTCTCTTTTTTCTCTTTTCTCCGGATGGCAATTGTTTCTTCGTCCTTCTTTTCTACCGCGCTTGTTTCTTCGGCCTTTTCCTGCTGAGGGATTTCTCCTGTATAGGATGGCGTTGCTCCTTTTTTTTCCAGGGTTGCCGAATTGACTTGGTCGAGATTGATAGCTTCAATTTTCTGACGGTTGACACTCGCGGCCGCAGCTTCTTCGGCAGCAGCGGATTCTTCAGTCCTTTTTTGCGCCATCGACTGCTGTTTTTCACTCTCTCCGACTTTCTGGATTTTGGGGAATTTTTCGGCTTTTTTGGTAGATTCTACGTGTTTGTCAGGGGTCGCTGCAGTTGTGCTGAGCTCAGCTTTAGCCTCGTCTTCAGATTCTTGTTGCTGCTTCTGCTTTTTTTTCTCCCGTTCGCCCGATTTACCAACTTTTTTCATGGTGTCTTCGAAGCTCTTGCTGGGCTTGCCGGCTTCACGGGATTCGCGTGTCGGCTCGTTGGGAACTTGTCCTGGAATATTCGTCACATCAGCCATAGAGGTTACTATTTATTTCCGCGGTTTTTACGTTTTTTTTCTGCTTTTTTAATCGTGTGCATGGAGCTGCCCATTTCATCAGTGAAAACGTTTTCCTTCTGTTGTTCAATCCGGTGGGCTTCATGCTGCCATTCTTTATGATGAATTTTCAATTTTTCAACATCTTTCTGTTTTTTGTAGAGATCTTGCAGGGCCAGTTCTACTTGATACTGGGCAGTGGCCAGGACTTTCATTTGGGCTTGGACTTTTTGTTCTTCATTTTTCAGATCTTCAGCCACGAGTTTTAAGTATTGCTTCATCTGTTGGATCTTGTCCGTCGCTGTTCCTGCATCGAGCTTTTCTCGAAACTGGGTTAATTTGGCTTGATAATGCTCTTTGACTTCATCCCGTTTTTTTTCAAGCGCGGCAAGTTTTGCTTCTTCTTGGGCCAGGATTGCTTTTTTTTCGGCCAGCGCTTTTTCTGCTTCTTCAAGCCGTTTTTGTTTGATGGCGACTAGCTGGTCAAGAGGATATTTTTCGGACTCTTCCATAAGTTAGTTACTTGAAAAGAGCTTCAAGCTGCTGCAGGGTCTCTTCATAGGTGCAGATCTCTTCGACTTGCTGCTTGAGGAATCGGTTGACCTTGTCGATGTACTTGATCGCAAAGTCGGCATTTTTATCGGAGCCGGGCTTATATTCGCCGATGCGGATCAGGAGTTCGTTTTTCTTGTAGTTGGAGAGGACTTCACGAATTTTTCCGATGAGCTGCACATGTTCGGGGCTGACGATTTGGGTCAGCAGCCGGCTGATCGATCTGAGCACATCGATGGCGGGAAAATGGTATTGGCTGGCGAGATCGCTGGAAAGAATAATATGTCCGTCTAAAATCGAACGGACCTCATCAGAGACCGGCTCATTTAAATCATCTCCTGCAACGAGAATGGTGTAAAAGGCCGTGATGGAGCCTTTATCGGAGTTGCCGGACCTTTCTAAAAGACGGGGCAAGGTGGCAAAGACGGAGGGGGTATAACCTGCGCGGGCAGGAGGCTCGCCGGCGGCAAGACCGATCTCACGCAAGGCGCGTGCAAAACGGGTGATGGAATCCATCATCAAAATAACAGTTTTGCCTTGGTCGCGGAAATATTCGGCGATCGCGGTTCCGACGTAGGCAGCATTGAGACGGAGCTGGGCGGCTTGATCGGACGTCGAGACAATGATAACGGACCGCTCTAAACCTTCAGCGCCGAGGTCGTTCTCGATAAACTCGCGGACTTCGCGGCCCCTTTCACCGATCAGGGAGATGACATTGACATCAGCTTTTGCATACCTGGCGATCATTCCTAGAAGGGTTGATTTTCCCACGCCAGCGGCAGAAAAAATACCCATCCTCTGGCCTTTGCCGACGGTGAGGACTCCATCGATACAACGGACGCCGACGGAAAGGGGTTCTTCAATGACGGCCCTTTTTAAGGGATCGGGCGGGGAATTGATGACGGGGTAGCTTTCTTCGAGATCGAGAGGCCCTTTTGTATCTTCGTCGAGGGGATTGCCCATGCCGTCCAAAATGCGGCCGAGCAACTTCGGGCCGACTTTGATCTGCATCGACATCCGCATTGGGATGACTTCTGAAGAGGGACCAATTCCTCTCATCTCTCCTAAAGGAGAGAGAAAAACTTCGTCTTTAGTGAATCCCACGACTTCCGCCATGAGAGGTTCGCCTTCTCGTTTGATGAGGCAGATCTCGCCCATTTTAACTTGAGGGATGATGGCGCGGATGAGCATCCCGACAATTTCGGTGATCCTTCCATGAACGGTGGTCAGTTCAAGATCTTCGAGTTGTGAGATCAGCTTATCGAAATGAGAGCTGCTTTCCATCAAGTTCCAGGGGTAGGATTAAAGCTGAATATTAAATAAAGTTTTTAGGTCTTCCACAACTTTTGACAGCATGATGGAAGCATACTCGACTTCTTGTTGAGCGTGGGCAAGCTTAAGTTGGATAGCCAAGAAATCAGCGGGCTTAAGGCTATCGCCCTTGCCTTTTAAGTCCATGAGCTGTTTTTGTGCGGCCACGACATTGGCCTGGCCTTCGGAGACATACCCAAGAAATTTTCCCATGATCCCGCCCCCCGTAGAGGCAGGAGGAGTCTCAGCCACTTGAGCGCCCATTTTTACATTGGCGGCTTTCAAATAGGAGTTCGCAGTGGTCATTTTACTGCGAAGTGAGGCGCGGTCGGATGCTTTGAGTTTGAGATTTTTAGTTTGCAGGCTAGTATTGATATCCCCGAGCAGGCCCTGAACGGACTTTGTTTGGGTAAGGAGGCTGTCAAAGGTCGGACCTTGTGTCAACGGTGTTTGATTCTGGAGCAGATCAAAAGGGGAAACTCCACCTGGCTTAGTCGAGGGATTGGGCTGGCTCGCCTTTTCCATGTAAGCTTCAAAAGAGCCAGGCTTCTGCGGTACGGGGCCTCCCGCTTGCTTGTCATCTCCAATGCTCTTGATAGGATCTAGGCGGTCTGGACGGTCGACCATTATTTCCCTTTCTTCTTCTGTGTCTTATTCTGCGTCTTAGTTTGCCCTTGAACGGGAGTAGGTTGTTTTTTGACAAACTTTTCCACGAACTCAATTGCAGTAGAAGCCATATTTTTAACACTTGGATCTTTAGTTTTTTTCAAAGCTTCTTCCAAGATTTTTTCTCCCTTGTCGGCTTCTTTCACAGTGAGTGCTGTGCTTAAGCCTAGCATCGCGCGGGCCATCTCATTATGAGGATCTGCCTTCAAGACTTCTTCAAACTTTTTGCAGGCTTGGTTCAGCTCTAGTTTGAGAAGATGGATATAGCCAAAACCTACTTTTGGCATGACGTTTTCCGGCTGCAGGATCTGCGCAGCGCGAAAAAGCTTTACTGCTGCATCTTCATCTGTCTGGCTGGCGGCGATGAAGCCCGACTCCAGCAAGAGTACGAAGTCGTCTTTGTATTTTTGAAGTTGTGCCATTTGTATTTACCTCTAATTTTATGATGTTTTTTGGTTACGCACAGCGTTGTTGATCATCGATTGGACCTGCGATATAAGGTTGGAAATCGAATCACCGATCTGCGTCACCTGGCTCATTTGGAACTGCACAAGCAAGAAACGGCCGGGTGTAGCAATAGAAGATCGGCTAGCAAGTGCTTTAACTTGTGCGACTAACTGACTTTGTATGTTCTTATATTGGTTGATCAGAGAACCAAATGAAAGTGTACACCAATTTGATAATTTTCCTGACATTTTGTCTCCTATTTACTGTTAGCTAATCTATTAAGCACTTTTTGCAGGGCTGTATAACCATGCAGGAGCACTCCCAGGTTATCTAAATCCGGACCTTTCCTGCCCTCGCGGAGCTGGCTTTTGATCTCATGGATTTTTGCCTCGGTGTTTTTCAAAAGTTCTCGAACTTTGGTCGGATCTTTTTTAAGATCCTTCTCTAAGTCGAACTCAAATACCTTTAAAGGTTTCTTTTCTAGGCCGTACATGCTACTGACTCCCTCGTTTTTCGGAACTTCTGAGAATTGCTCTCTCAGGGGCTCCCATTATTGCAGATTGTAGTTAATCTTAAATTTTAATCCATCTTTTTCAAGCATCACGGCTGTCGGAGAGATAGCCGTGATGACCATTCCATCTAAATTATCGCCCAAACTTAAGATCTTACCGTTGATGACGATGAATTGATTGGCCCCGTCTTTTTTGGAGTATCCCATCACCTTGTACTTGCTGCTCAGGTCGACAAGCGAACTCTCTTCCGTCGTATAGATCACATAATTTTTAAGGATGCGGACGCCTGCCAGCGCTTTAAAATCTTTGACCATCGCATCAAAGCGGTGATTATCTTTTCCATCTACACGGCCGGATAGGACCAGTTCTCCGTCGGTGAGCTGATAAGTGACGTTGTTAAAGCCTCTTTCCAAGAGTAAGCTTTGGACTTGTGTCATCAGGTTGCTCTCGACGACAACTTGATTATCCAAACGGTCGAGATAGGAGAAATTCATATTTAGATAATCCGAGAGGGCTTGAGCCTGTTCGAGCGTTTGCAAATAACCGCGGACGACAAATTTTCCAGGTGCTGGCGAGGTCATAGAGATCCCCTGCCAGGAGGGGTTCGTGATCAATAGAGCATTGAGATTTTCCCATACATATTCGTCGATCACAACCGTATCTTCGATATTGCTGATAAAGGGCAGTCCGTGAAGTTGAAAAAGAAGTTCTTGCTTCTCCACAGGGGTCAGGACGTGGCCTGTCAGGAACAGTTTTTCCGATCCCTTATTGTAAGAGAACTGAACGTCAGAAAACTTATGCACGATTTCGGAAATTTGGTGAGACTCATCTTTGGTGGAGACGACGACAGGTTCGCTGTTGAAAAGCGTGACCATGCTGACAAATAGGACCAGCAAAAAAGTTCCTATGACGCCGGCGATAACAAGATGCTTTTTAGGGATAACCATCTCGCGCCAATTTTTAATCGGAATGGCTGTCCCTTCGGCAGAAGTTTCTTCTTGGATAGGAGGCGCCTCGGAGATCAAAGTCTCGCGCGATTGCTGCCGGTCGATAATCAGAAAAGATGTCGTTCCCAAAGAGACTTGATCCTGAGAATTGAGCAGATGTCTGTCCGTGATCATTTTACCGCCGACGAGGGTGCCGTTGCGGCTTCCCAGGTCTTCGATGTAGACCATATCGTGATCATCCACATTAAGCCGAGCATGCTGGCGTGAAACGCTTAAGTCCTGGAAAATTATGTCGCAGAGCTCGGGATCTTTACCTATCACATAGGTCTTACCTTTATGCATGTAGAATTCGGCGCCGGCATTAGGGCCTGTAATGACCTTGATCATCCACCTAGCTTCCGGAGGGGAGGACATCGAAAGAGAAGCTAGATCGGCCGATTCTTCTAGCAAAGAAGGGGTCTCTTCTTCAGCTTTAGGGAGTTTTTCACTGAACCTGAAAAAAGTGTTGCCGATCTGGATGATATCGCCTTCTCGCAAGAGGACAGGTTCGGAGATGATCATCCCATTTTGAGTGGCAGGATTGACGGCGCTGAGGTTTTCAAGAATATAGCCTTCGGGGGTAAGGCGGCAGATCACGTGCTTGCGCGAGACCATCGGATCTTCAAGGACGAGACCGACAACGTCGGGATCGCGGCCCATCACCCATTCGGTCCCTTCTTCGAATCTTAAAATGAGTCCGGCTAGCGGACCCTCTTCCCCTATTAAATATCCAGCCATGATTTAACTTTTTTCTGCCTC
>Ga0182024_10015995_pt1 | contig 14287 bp, 13 predicted proteins | sample P32metaG_FD_120480 | JGI IMG/M metagenome (GOLD analysis project Ga0182024, IMG submission 120480) | Permafrost microbial communities from Stordalen Mire, Sweden - P3-2 metaG (Illumina Assembly) | ecosystem: Environmental > Terrestrial > Soil > Wetlands > Permafrost | place: Sweden: Stordalen... | reverse complement strand
CACCGTCCGCGTGCCGCGCAGCTATCTCATTCAGACCTACAAAGACCTGCACGGCGGCGCCGATCCCGATGACGCCGCCCTCGACGCTTTGATGAAGGAGGAATTCACCAACATCCGCCAGGAAGTGAAGGATTGCACCGGCATCGCCTCCGACGATGCCGTGGCTGTGAATCCGTACGACGACATCGCCGTTGCCGCCGCCATCTCAGGTTCCGCCGCGCCGGCGACGACATCGACCGTCTCGCTTCTGGTTGCTTCGCACGTCCGCGAGATCGGCGTCGGCGGCCTGGCCGCGTTCAGCCTCTTCATGATGATGATGATGGTGCGCAAGAGCGCCCCCGCACCCGTTCCCGCCGCCGATGTCGACGCCGCCAATGACAAGGCCGTGCAGCATCTGGACGACGACGTGCCCCTCGCCGGTGAAGTCGGCGAAGGCGGCAAGACCATGGACGGAATGGAACTCGACGACGAAGCCGTCAGAACTCAGCAGATGATCGAACAGGTCTCCGACATGGTGACGGAAAACCCCGAAGCCGCCGCGAATCTGGTCAAACGTTGGCTCAATCGCGCGTAAGGTGACATATGCCCGCTTCCGACATCACTGGCGTTCGCAAAGCCGCGGTCCTGCTGATTTCCCTCAGCCAGGATCAGGCCTCGGAGATCATGAAGCGCCTTCCCCTCGAAGCCGCCGAGGAAATCGGCCGTGAAATCGCCTCGCTCTCCCAGGTGAAAAGCGACACGCGGCGCGAAGTCTTCGGCGAGTTTTACAATCTCGCCCTGGCCAATTCCTACGTCGTCGAGGGAGGACTGGAGTTCGCCAAGGCGCTGCTGAAAAAGAGTCTCAACAACGACGAGGCCGCTCGCGTCATCAAACAGGTCACGCAGCAGGTGCAGACCACGCCGTTTTCATTCCTGCAGAAAGCCGAAAGCGAAAACTTACTCACCTTCATTCAGGACGAGCATCCGCAGACCATCGCGCTGATTCTCGCCCATTTGCCTCCGCAAAAGGCCAGCGAAATTCTCGTCGGCCTGCCGGGACAAAAGCAGATCGAAGTCGTCAAGCGCGTCGCCAACATGGAGCAGACCAATCCAGAAGTCATCAAGGAAGTGGAGCGCGGCCTGGAGCATCGTCTCAGCGACATTGTCAGCCAGACCTTCGAGAAAGCCGGCGGCGTGGACACCGTCGCCGAGATTCTCAATCTCGCCGACCGCAGCACCGAGAAGGGGATCATGGAAGGCCTGGAAGCCGAAGACCCCGATCTCGTCGAGCAGATTCGCCGGCTCATGTTCGTCTTCGAGGATATTTTGCTCGTCAACGAAAAAGGCATCCAGTCGGTGCTCAAGGAAGTGGACAACGACGTGCTCTCGCTGGCCCTCAAGACCGCCAGCGACGAACTCAAGCAAAAGATTTTCAAGAACATGTCCGAGCGCGCCGCCCAGCTCATTCAGGAGGACATGCAGTACATGGGCCCCGTGCGCGTCAGCGACGTGGAGCAGGCGCAGCAGAAGATCGTCGACGTCGTCCGCCGGCTGGAGGACTCCGGCGAGATCATCATCAGCGGCCGCGGCGGCGAAAAGGAAATGGTCGTCTGAGAAAACCCCTGATTTATGCCGCTGATCAAGGCACAAAATGTTCCCTCGTCCATCGCGCCGTTTTCGCTGGCCAACATCGAAGCCTACGCCGCGGCGATGCTCACTCGTTCGCGCCAGCAGGCCGATCAGCTTCTCGCCGCCGCGCAGACCGAATCCGAACAGCTCAAACGCGACGCCGTCGCCGACGGGCTTGCCGAAGGCCGCAAGAAGGGGCTTGCCCAGGGAATGGACGAGGGAAAAAAAACGGGCCACGACCAGGCGCTCGCCGAGCACCGCCAGAAATTGTCGGCCGCCGTCACGGCGCTCACGCAGGCCTGCGCGCAATTCGAAACGTCGCGCGGCCGCCTGCACGCCGAAGGACTCGGCTCGGTCATCGAGCTTGCCGCCGCCATCGCCCGCCGCGTCGCCAAGCGACAGGCCGAACTCAACCGCGACGTTCTGCTTGCCAATCTCACCGGCGCGATGAAGCTTGTCTGCCACTGGGCCGACGTGCGCATCGCCGTGTCGCCGCGCGAGCTGGCCACGCTGCGCGAAGAACTGCCCAACCTGCAAGTGGTCTGGCCGCAGCTCAAGCACGTCGAGCTGATCGAGGATGCCGGCCTTTCCGCGGGCGGCTGCCGGATTTTCACGGCCAACGGCGCCATCGACGGCGACCTGGACACGCAGCTCGATCGCGTCATCGAACTGGTTCTGCCCCGGCGGGACTAGGAATTCGCGCATGTCCCAACTCGCCGCACAAATCGCCGCCGTCGAAGAGGCGATGCCCTACGGAGTCACCGGATCCGTCGAGGCCGTCGGCGGACTGACGATCGAAGCCTCCGACCTGGCGCTGCCCGTCGGCTCGCTCTGCCGCATCGGAGACAAAAGAGTTCTGGCCGAAGTGATCGGCTTCCAGCGCGACCGGACGCTGCTGATGGTGATGGATTCCACCGGCGGCGTCTCGCGCGGCGACCGCGTCGAAAACGTCGCCGCCACCGCGTCGGTCGGATGCAGCGAGCAGATGCTCGGCCGAGTTCTCGACGGATTCGGCCGGCCCATCGACGGCAAAGGTCCGCTGCCCCTGGCGTCGCCGCGCTCGCTGGAATGCTCGCCCGTGGCGTGCCTCGATCGCACGCACATCGACACGCCGATCACCACCAGCATTCGTTGCATTGACAGTCTGCTCACCTGCGGCCTCGGCCAGCGCATGAGCATTTTCTCCGGCCCCGGCGTCGGCAAAAGCATGTTGATGGGCCAGATCGCCAAACACACCAGCGCCGATGTCTCGGTCGTCGCCCTCGTCGGCGAACGCGGCAGGGAGGTGAACGAGTTTCTCCAGAAAAATCTCGGCGAGAGCGGCCTGCGCCGCTGCGTGGTGATCGTTTCCACCGGCGATCAGGCTCCGCTGCTGCGCGTCCGCGCCGCCAAGGTCGCCTGCGCGGTGTCCGAGTTTTTTCGCGAGCAGGGCAAACACGTTCTGCTGCTGATCGATTCCCTCACCCGCCTCGCCCAGGCACAGCGCCAGATCGGTCTGGCCGCCCGCGAGCCGCCGGCCACCAAGGGATTTCCGCCCAGCGTTTTCGCACTGCTGCCGCAGATTCTTGAGCGAGCAGGCCGCACCGCCAATGGATCGGTCACCGGCTTCTACACGGTGCTGGTTGAGGGCGATGACTTCAACGAGCCAATCGCCGATGCGGTGAAAGGCATCTCCGACGGGCATCTCTGGCTCAGCCGCGCGCTGGCGAACCGGGGCCATTTTCCGGCCGTTGATGTGCTTCAGAGCATCAGCCGCGTCAGGTCCGACGTGACCTCCGCCGAGCAGCTTCGCCACGCCCGCCGCGTCGTCTCGCTGCTGGCCTCCTATCAGGAGATCGAAGACCTGGTCAACATCGGCGCCTATGTGGCCGGAAACAGCCCGGATATGGACCTCGCCGTGCAGGCGCGCCAGCGCATCGTGCAGTTCCTGCAACAGGATTTCGCCGCCCCGACGACTTTCGCGCAGGCCCAGCAGCAGTTGCGCGATCTGCACACCGCCATTGAGGCGATGGACCGCGGCATCCGCACGGCGGCGGGCAAGAAAGGCAAATGATCCATGCCGCGATTCGTCTTCAAGCTCGAGGGTCTGCTCCGCCACCGCAAGCGGCTGGAGCGCGAGCGCCAGCGCGAACTGGCCCTCATCCAGGTCGAGTATCGCCAATTGGAAGAGGATTTGCGGCAACTGGGAGCGTCGATGACCGCCACAACGCAGGAAGTCCGCTCGAATCTGGTCGGCCGCCTCGACCTGGCGTTTCTCGCCGCGCACCGCCGATACATCATGTCGATGCAGATGAAAGGCCAGGGGCTGATCCAGCGCCTGGCCGCGATGCGCCCGCAGATCGACGCCCGCCGCGCGGCGCTGGTGGCCGCCGCCAAGGAACGCAAGACGATCGAAAAACTCAGGGAACGCCGAAAAGAACAATGGCTCGCCGAGCAGTCCAAGCGCGAGACCGCTGAACTGGACGAGGTCTCGGATCAGATGTTCTTTGCCGCTCCGTCGATGCAAACATCCATCGAGCGCGAATCGCTGGCGCGGACTGCGCCGGCGGCAAGTGTGGAAGATGAGGCCGAATCATGAAGTTCTTGAGAACCATCGCCTACGTCCTGGCCCTGAATTTTCTGGCCGTTGCGGGAGGCCTGGGATACCTGTGGAAGAGCCGCCATCTGGATCGGCTGCGTCTATCGGCCATCAAGGCGATTGTCTTTCCGCCCGCCGCCGCGCCGGTTGCCGAGAGCGCCACGGCCGGCTCGTCGGCGACGACGCAGCCGACGCTCCAGCTCGACGAACTGCTGAGCAAAGCCGCCGGCCTCAGCGCCGAGGAGCAGGTGCAATTCCTTCAGCGTTCCTTCGACGCCCGCATGGCCGAGCTGGACGTGCGCCAGCGTCAACTGGCCGACCAGCAGCGCCAGATCGACTTCGGCGGCAAACGTCTGGCCGATGACAGAGCCGCGCTCGACGCCGAGAGAAAGCAGCTTACCGCCGCCGAGCAGCAGGCTGCTGTCGACGCGGGAGATCAGGGTTTTCAGGATAGTCTGGCACTCTATACCGCCATGCCCGCCAAGCAGGTGAAGACGATTTTCATGACGCTCACCGATGACACGATGATGCGCTATCTCGAAGCCATGCCGCCGCGCACCGCGGCGAAGATCATGAAAGAGTTCAAGGCCCCGGAGGAAACGGACCGAATCCAGAAGGTGCTGGAGCGCATGCGCCAGCGCAGCAGCGCGACGCAGCCCGCCGGCGAGTCGGCCGCCGCCGGCACTTCGCCGATCGCGCCCTAACGGAGACGCTGCCATGCCCCGTGTTGATATGTCGCTCGTTGGTGCATCGTCGCGATCCCCCGTCGCCACCGCGTCGGCATCGGCCCCGGACCCCGAGGACAATCCATTTCAAACCCTGTTGCAGACCGTTCAGCGGCAGCAAGCCGTTGCGAAGCAGACGCCCGTGGCCGCGGCCGCGCCCGTGGGGCCAAGAATAAGCAAGGGCAAAGCTTCCCTCAAGGCTGCCGATCAGGCGGAGGACGAGGATGCGGCCTCATCCGCCGATTCGGCGACCGCGGAATCGGAGCCAGTTGCCAAGCCGACTGAACTGGAAGCGCAGGTCGCCGCGGAAGCTGCCTCGCAGCCTGCGCCTCAGACTCCCGCTGCGGCCGCGAATGCACCAGCAGCCCCAACCCCGCGGCCCGCCAGACCCGCTGGAAAATCAACCGTAGGCAATCAACCGAACACCGTGGCAAAGCCATCATCCCCCAAGCCGTCGGTGCGGAGTCCGGCTGTTTCCGCCGTGCAACCGGCGGATCGTGCGAAGACGCGGGATCAATCCGACAAAGAAGCCCCCGCTTCAGAAGACCAGCCGCCACCCACCGATCAGAACACCGCCGCCATCGCCGTGGCCGCGGCCGCACCGCCAAGCGTCAATGTCGTGTCCTCCGCGGAGGCTTTGCCTTCCGCGCCGCAAGTTCCGACGGCGACACACGACAATTCGCAGGTCGCCACATCGCCGCGAACGAAGACCCCTGCTTCCGCCTCTTCACCCAGAACAACAAAGCCTTCGGCCGCCGCTCCCGCCGCGATTTACTCAGACAGCACAGCGGCGTCATCGCCGGCTTACTCCGATATCGCCGCCCCGGCCGCGACCACTCCCGCGCCCGATGGGTCGGTGATTCAAGCGGCCGCCGCCACGGCGATCGCCGCGCCGCAAACGCCGAATGTCGCGCTGCCGTCGGCCGCTCCTGTCGCGCCCGCTCCACCGCCCGCGTCGCCCGAAACCGCATTCGCCGCCGCCAATCATCCGCAGATCGTCACCGGCGTGCACGGCCAGTTGCTGCCCGACGGCGGAACCATGACCATTCGCCTTGCTCCGCCGGAACTGGGCGATCTTCAAGTCACCGTGCAGGTCAGCAACGGGGCGGTCGCCGCTGCGTTTGCGACTTCCAACGACCAGACCACGCGTCTGCTGAGCCACACCCTGTCGCAGCTCAAAACCGCTCTGGAATCAGCCGGTGTGAGCGTTGAGAAACTGCAAGTCTCCCAGATGCCGCGTGATCCGAGCCGCCAGGAGCCTGATTCGCAAAGCAGCGGCAAACAATCCGGCGACGACCAGACCGGCTTCAACGGCGAAACCGCCGCCCGCGACCAGCAGCGCCGCGAAATGCTCCGCCGCATGTGGAAGCGCGTCAGCGGCAATGACGATCTCGACTTGATCGCCTGAATCCCCGCGTTCGCGCCGTTTTCGCGCCTCAACGCGCAACCCCCGCGCGGCCCCAGATTACCCCGTCGGATTTTTGAATTCCGCCTGATGTTACAGCCGAAACGAATCGCATGAGCACCATTATGAGTTCGCTTTTGCCGACCGCCGCTGTTCAGAACTCGACCACCGGAGCTTCCAACAGCTTTTCGAGCCTGACGGCGTCGGATTTCGTTCAGATGATGGTCACCCAGCTTCAGAATCAGGATCCGCTCAATCCGACCAACAGCCAGGACATCCTGGCCCAGATGAGCGAGATCGGGCAGCTTCAGTCCTCCTCGCAGTTGCAGACCACGCTGACCGGCACGGCCCTGCAAAACCAGATCGGGGCGGCGTCCGCGCTGCTCGGCAAGTCGGTGCAGGGAAACGACGTGAACAACAACGCCGTCAGCGGAACCGTGACCAGCATCACCATCACGCAGACGCCCGCGAACCAAAGCCCCACGGGAGTGGCGACCAACACGGTCACGCTCAATCTCGACAGTGGTGGTGCACTGCCGCTGCAGAACGTGACGTCGATCACGCCGCCGCCCGCCGCGCCGGTCACGGCAACCACCACGACCGGCGCCACGACGACAGGCGCGACAACCACGACCGGCGCCGCGCCGTCCACAACGACGCCCAGTTAGGCGGCGGCAAACCCGATCCTCGGAGAGGGTCGGAGGCAAACGCGGCGGAGCCGCCGACCGTGCCCGGAAGCGCAGGGCAACCCCTCGCTTGGCACAAGGTAGCACTCCATGTCACAGCTCAGCGGTACGCTATTCACCGGCCTTTCCGGCCTGGTCACCAGCCAAGCCGAATTGAACGTCGTTGGCAACAACATCGCCAACGCCAACACCACGGCCTTCAAATCCAGCCGCGTGATGTTCACGCCGCAGTTCTACGTCACCGACCAGTCCGGCTCTCCAAGCACCGGCTCATTCGGCGGAACCAACCCCAGCCAGGTTGGTCTCGGTTCGCAGGTCGCCGCCGTCCAGCAGAATTTCAGCCAGGGCCAGCTTCAGGCCACCGGCGTCGCCAGCGACCTGGGAATCAACGGCAACGGATTCTTCGTCATCAAAAATGCGTCGTCGCAGCAGCTTTATACGCGCGATGGCGCGTTCACCGTCAACGACCAGAACCAGCTTGTGGACGCCAGCGGCGACTTTGTCATGGGGTACGGCGTCGACTCGCAATTCCAGATCGTCCCCGGCGCGCTTCAGCCGATTTCGATTCCGCTCGGCCAGGAGACCGTCGCCAAGGCCACGCAAAATGCGTCGTTGACGGGCGTCCTCAACGCCGGCGGAACCGTCGCCAGCAGCGGCAGCAATCTGACCTCGCAGGCTCTTCAGGCGGCCGGCGGCGGGGCGGTTACGGCGGCCACGCTCCTGACCAACCTTCAGGATTACAACACCGCGACCTCGGTCTTCAGCTCCGGCGATGTTCTCACGCTCAACGGCAAGCTGGACGGGACGGCGTTGCCGAGCCAGACGTTTACCGTCACCGCCGCCAGCACGGTGGGTGATCTGCAGAGCTTCTTGAGCGATGGCTTGGCGATCGACACCACGCCGCCCACCGGCACCGCCGGCACCTCGATCGTCAACGACCCCAACGGCGGTCAGGATTTGCTCGTAAGCGGAAACCTCGGCTCCACCAACGCGATCTCCATTTCCAACGGCGGGCTCACCAATAGTTCCGGCTCGACGCTGCTCAGCTTTGCGCCATCATCGACTCTCCCGTCCGCCACCGGCGAAAGCGCCAATACGACGATCACCGCCTACGATTCGCTCGGCAATCCGATCACCCTGAACGTCAACACCGTCCTGGCCAGCCAAAGCGCCACGGGGACGACCTGGCAGTTCTACGTCAGTTCGCCCAACAATATTGGCGCGTCCCCTTTCCTGTCCGCGGGAACGCTCACCTTCAACACTTCGGGCCAGCTCACCGGCTCCACCGGCACGACCGTCACCGTCAACCGAACCGGAACCGGCGCCACGCCCACGCAGCAGATCGCCCTCAACTTTGGCGGCGTTCAGTCGCTTGCCGAGGGAACAACGGCCTCGAACCTGGTCAGCGAATCGCAGGACGGCTTCGCCATCGGCACGCTCGACAGTTACGCCATCGGCACCGACGGCATCATCACCGGCAGCTTCAGCAACGGACTGACGGAAACGATCGGCCAGGTGGCCCTGGCCAACTTCAACAACGCATCAGGTCTGGTCAACCAGGGAAACAATCAGTACGCCGCCGGCGCTGACAGCGGCGCGGCCATCATCACCACCCCCGGCAACGAAGGCGCTGGAACCATCCAATCCGGAACGCTTGAGCAGAGCAACGTCGATCTGTCCCAGGAATTCATCAACCTGATCATCGCCTCCACCGGCTACTCCGCCTCCAGCCGCGTCATCAGCACCAGCGACCAGCTTTTAACGGAGCTTCTCAACTCACAAAGGTGATAATCCTTGCAACGGTGTTAATCATGATCGCCCTCACTCGCCTCAACGGTCAGTCGTTCGTCGTCAACGCCGACAAGATTCGCTACATCGAATCCACGCCCGACACGTTGGTGTGCTGCGACAGCGGCGAAAAGTTGATGGTGCGCGAGACCCTCGCCGAGGTGACGCGGCGGGCCGTTGAATATGCCAGAGTCATCCGCCGGCCCGTCACCGACTAGACGCCCGTTTCAGCCCCCGAGCTAATCTGCCGATACAGATAATGTACGCGCCGGCGTTTTGCCGGCGCAGTGGAATATCGGACGTTGGCCAGGGACGGCTTTGCCGATCACACGGACGGCTTTGCCGATCCAACGGATGGAGCGATGGCGGACAAGCCCGAAAAAAAGAGTGAAGCCCCCGCAGCCCCGGCGGAGAAACCTGCGGAAAAGCCCGCCGCTGGCCACAAGGGCGGCGGGATCGGCGGATTACTGAGCAAAACGCCCGTCCTTCTCGGCGGCGTCATGCTGGTCGAGGCTCTCGTCCTTATTGTCGGCTTCAAAGTCGTCAGCGGCGGCGCTCCCAAGACTGCCGCCGGGGCTGATTTGGTCGAAATCTCCCCCGCCGGCGCCACAACCGCCGGCGGACCGACAACCCAGGGCTCCGACCTCCCCGTCGAGGTCCAACTTGTCGATTTCAAGGCTCTGAACAAGCTCACCGGACACTCGTTCCTCTATGACGTGAGCATCTTCGTCACCGTCAAGCCGGAAATGCAGGATCGGATCACCGACGCGATCAAAGAGCACCAAGCCTTGATTGAGGATCGCGTTCGCACGATAATCGCGGAACTGGATCCGGAGAAGTTGGGGGGCGGGTCCGAGCCTGGTCTGGAAACGCTTCGCAGGCAGGTCAAATACCAGCTCGACGAGATTCTCGGCGAAGGGCTGGTCGATGAAGTCCTCGTGCCGCGGTGCATACCGTTCCGCACGGACTATTGACCGCGACGCGCAGCAGACACACGTGAGCGACATGGATGGTCGCCGCTGAACGGAGCCAACGCCAAGGATGGTGACTCATGGCAGATCAATCCCCGTCAGACAAGCCGCCTGAACCCAGTGCCGATCCGGCTGCCGACGCCGCCGCTGCGCCGGCTCCCGCGCCCGCTGAATCCGCCGCTGCTGCGCCGGTAGCCGAAACTCCCGCGACCCCGACTGCCGAAGCGCCCGCCTCCGACCCGGCCGCCGTGCTCAACGAAGCCGATGCTCAGGCGCTTCTGGATTCCATCGAAGCCGGCAGCGCTTCGCCCGCGCCCGACGCTTCGCCCGACGCCGCGCCGCAGGCCGTGGCTTCATCAGAAGCTGCTCCCGCGACGGAAGCGACCGCGCCAGCCGCAACCGCGCCAACCGCAAGCGCGCCAGCCGCAAGCGCGCAAGCCGCGACAGCCGAAGCCGCGACCGATCAGGCTGCCATCGAAGAGCTTTTCAAACAGGCCAGCTTCGAAGACCCGGCCGCCGGCGCCGCCGCACCTCCCGGCGCCGACGCCGAACCCTTCAATCTTCCCTCCTTCCAGCAGGTCATGAGCGACGCCCAGGTCTCCAGCATCGACCTGCTGCGCGACGTGGAGTTGAACGTGAAGATCGAACTCGGTCGCAATCGCATGTTGGTCGAGGAGGTTCTCAAACTGGCCGAGGGCAGCGTCGTCGAACTCGACAAACTCGCCGGCGATCCGGTGGATGTGTTCGTCAATGAACGCCTCGTCGCCCGCGGCGAAGTGCTCGTGCTGAACGACAATTTCTGCGTCCGCGTCAACGAAATCGTGCCCGGCGCCAAGGATGAGGCTCTGTGAAACGAATCTGCCAGGCACTGGTCGCCGCATGGCTGATCGCCTGCCTCAGTCATGCGGTGATCGCTGCTTCAAGCGCGCAGGCTTCGCCGTCCGCCGAGGAACACGCCGGCAAACCGATACTGCGCGACGATCAATCCTCCCATCCTGGCCTGACGCAAATGCCCGGCCCCGCTCCCACTGATCTCGACGGTGGCCGCGTGGCGATCGCGCTGGCCGCCGTCATCGCACTGATCTTTCTGCTCCGCTGGGGCGGCAGAAAAATGTTCCCGCTCGCCGTTGCTCCCGGCCGCAGCGGCGTCGTGAAGGTGCTGCTTCGGTGTCCGCTTGCGCCGCGCCAGCAGATTCTGCTTCTGCAAGTCGGCCGCCGGATTCTTGTCACTGCCGACTGCGCATCGCAACTGACCAATCTCTGCCAGATCACCGATGCCGACGAAGTCGCCGCTCTCCTGGGCGCATTGCAGAAGGAGAAGACCTCTCCCGCCACCGCTTTCACGTCGTGGATCGCGCAAGCGCGCGAGGCCTTCGGACCCGACGGCGACGAAAACGAAACGGCGGAGCCAAAAGCGCCGAATCTGGACGTGGAACTTCCGGCGCTGGGGGAGCAGCGGCGAGACATTGCCGATCTCACCCACAAAGTGCGCGACCTCGCCCGCCGCTTGGGCCACAGACCTCCCGCCGCTTGACTGCCCATCCGCGCAACGGTCTGATCTTCCATCGGATTTCGGGAGCATAGCTCAGCGGTTAGAGCAGGGGTCTCATAAACCCTTGGTCCTCGGTTCGAATCCGAGTGCTCCCAGTGCCGCGCTGCGGCACTAGAGGGGAGAGAGGAGAGGGTGGAAAGTAGAGAAGACAGGAAAATCCAAAACCCAGGGTAAGCGCTGACAGGCGCAACACGCTCTCTCCCCGGTCTACTCTCTGCTTTCTACTTTCTTCCTGCTTTGACGACGCCATTCATCCGCCCGCCGCCGTCGCGTCCCGCGCCGCCCCGTCGCTCTTGAGCAGCGTGAATCGGAAACTGCTGCCCGCTCCGCCTGCGGCGCACAATTCGATGACGCCGCCGTGCGCTTCGACAACTTCCTTGGCGATCGCCAGCCCCAGCCCGGCGCCCGTCGGACCTTCCGGCCGCGGAATGCGGAAGAATTTGTCGAAGATTCGCGCGCCGTATTGAGCCGGAATCCCCGGCCCCGAGTCTGAGACCGTGAATGAGACCATTCCATCCGTCGCCGCCGCCGAGACGGTCACCTCGCCTCCAGCCGGCGTGAATTTCAGCGCGTTGCTCAGCAGATTCGTCAGGGCCGAACCAATCGCCGTTGGGTCGGCCTGCACCAGCGGCAGATCGTCCGTCACGTTGTCGGTCAGGCAGATTCTCCTCTCCGCAAACGCGCTGCGCATCGGGTCCAGCGCCTGGTTCACGATCTGGCTCGGCCTCGTCGGTTGGAATTGGAACTGCGCCCGCCCTGACTCCATCCGGCTGATGCTCAGGACGTTTTCGATGATGCGATACAACCGCTCGCTATCCTCGCGCGCCGCTTTCAGCAGAACCTCCTGCTGCGAAGTGATGGCGCCGAATTTTTTGCCGCCAAGCAGACCCAGCGACATGCGGATCGAGGTCAGCGGCGTGCGCAGTTCGTGCGACACCATCGAGACGAGATTGCTCTTGGCCTCGTCGGCGGCGCGCAGGCGCGTGACATCGACCAGAATGAAGCAGACGCCGACCGGCCGCCCGTCGGCCACGAGAATCGGCACGGCCCGCGGCAGCAGATACAGCTCGCGGCCCGCGTCGAACAACTGCACCGCCGACCGATAACCCTGCTGCTCCGGCGACTGGCGGCCTTCCTTGACCGCTTCATACAGCGGGCCAAGCCACTTCAGCCGCGCCCCCAGCGCCTGAACGTTCATGCCCGGCTCGATGCCGAAGTGCGTGCCCGCGCTCAGATTGGAGATTTCGACGTCGCCGCCTGGACCAATGATGAACACCGCGTCGGGCAGGGAGTCGATTGCCAGTTGCGTCGTCTGTTGCGTTCGCGCCAGGCGGTCGTGGTCGCGCCGGCGGAACTCGCGCAGCTTAGCCGTCATCGAATTGAAAGCATCGGCGAGCTGGCCGAATTCATCGCGATCGCGCACCTCCAGCCGCAGGTCGAGGTTGCCGGCTTCGATCTGGCGAGCCGAGGCCGTCAGCGCGCCCAACGCCCGCAGGATCGACGCGCCGGTCGCGCCCACCACCAGCACGGCGGCCGCCGTTCCCGTGATGACCAGAACCACCACCGCGTTGCGCACGTCCAGGAGGGCGCGCTTCACCTGCCCGTCGACCGAGACCATGTTGGACATGTTGCTGTCGGCGATCCACTGAGCTGTTTGCTCGATTTCCTGGTGGCGCGGAAGGAGGTCGGAACGGTACAGGTTTCTTCGCCCGTCGGCGTCCGACCGCTCGAAGCGAGAGTAGCCTTCTTTGTAGTTCACCCAGAGCCTGGCCAGTTGCTGCGTATGCTCCGCCTCGCCCGGAAGCGTGCAGTTGTTGAATTGATGGCCAAGGTTTTCGTCGAAACGGTTTTCCTCGGCGGCGGCGTCGATGGCGGCGGCGGACGGCTCGTCCCAGATGAGGAACTGCGCCCGCAGGTTCAGCCGCTCCAGCGAGCTTTTCATCGCATCGCAATAAACGGCGCTGTCGTAGTTCTCGTGGAAGACGCGCTCCAGAGCCTTGCTGTAACGCGTGAGAACGACCACGCTCAGGACGCTGACGGCCAGGAGGATCAGCAGCATCCCGCCGAATCCGAGCCAGAGTTGATGCCGCAGGCTTCTCATGGATGGACCTTCACGAAACGGGAGGCTGCGCTTCGCCGTCGTAGCGTTTCATGCGCCGGCAAAGGGTGCCGGAATCAATCTCGAGCACCGCCGCTGCGCGCCGCAGCGACCGCGTCGAAGCGACCACTTTGAGAATGTGCATTTTCTCGATCGTCTCAAGAGGAACCAGGTCGCCCAGCGTGTAGTTCGGCGCGGAATTCAGCAGGTTGGGCGGCAGGTGTTCCACGCCGATCACATCGCCGCCGCACAGCAGCGTCGCGCGCTCGATGACGTTGCGCAGCTCGCGCGTGTTGCCGGGCCAGACATGGCGTTGCAGCGTGTGCATCGCGTCGGAGGTGAATCCCGTGACGGGCCGCGCCTTGCCGCGACAAAAAAAAGCCAGGTAGCGCTCGGCCAGCATGGCGACGTCTTCCGGGCGATTGCGAAGGGCCGCAAGAGGAATCTCGACGACGTTCAGCGCCAGCAGCAGATCCGGCCGGAATTGGCCCAGAGCCACGGCGTTTTGGAGATCATCGCTGCTTGTCGCCACGATCCGCACGTTGCCCGGCCTCGGGCTGCTCTCATCGACGCGCTCGTATTCCTTCTGCTCGATCAGGCGGAGGAGCTTGGCCTGGAGCCGCGGCGGCGTGCGGCCGATTTCGTTGAGCACCAGAGTGCCGCCTTCGCAGAAGGCGACGCGGCCGCCGACACCGTCCTGCGCGGAAGGCGCGTGATCGGGCGATAATCCGAAAAGTTCCGCCTCCAGCGCGTCGACCGGCTGATGGCAGGAGATGGAGGCGAACGGGCCGTCGGCGCGGCCGCTCCAGGCGTGAATCGCCCTCGCCAGCCGCCCCTTACCCGTGCCGGTTTCGCCGCTGATGAGAATCGGCGCCT
>Ga0182024_10015994_pt1 | contig 14287 bp, 13 predicted proteins | sample P32metaG_FD_120480 | JGI IMG/M metagenome (GOLD analysis project Ga0182024, IMG submission 120480) | Permafrost microbial communities from Stordalen Mire, Sweden - P3-2 metaG (Illumina Assembly) | ecosystem: Environmental > Terrestrial > Soil > Wetlands > Permafrost | place: Sweden: Stordalen... | reverse complement strand
TCGCCGTAGCTCATGTCCAGGCCGAGCGCCTGGCCGTAATCGACGACGTCGAGCAGCACCGGACGGAGCTCCTCGAACTGATGGATGTGGTAGCAGTACGGCTTGGTGACGCCCTGTGGCTCCTCCCCGTCGCGGGGCTTGCGCAGCCACATCATCTCGGGCTCGATGCCGATCAGGAACTGGTAGCCGAGCTCGGTCTCGAACTCGTGCGCGACCCGCTTGAGGTTCTGGCGGGGGTCGGCGTCGAGCAGCTCACCGGTCTCGGTGTCGTAGCAGTCGCAGTAGACGCGGGCGACGCGGTTGTCCCACGGGAGCACGGCGAACGTGTCGAGGTCGGCGATGGCGGCGAGCTCTGACTCTTCGGGGCCGAAGCCGATGTAGTTGCCGTAGCGGTCGGTGAACAGATTGGCGGTGGCGCCGTAGACGAGCTGATAGCCCTTCTCCGCGACCTGCGCGAAGAAGGACGACACGACGCCCTTGCCCATGACCCGGCCGGTGATCGACACCTGCTGGAAGAAGACGTACCTGATCCCCTCGGCCTCGATCCTGCGGGTCAGCGCCTCGATCTTCTCGGCGCGTCCCGGCGCGTGGCGCGCCTCCTCCAGCGTCGCCGGTGAGGGCTCGATCCGCGGGGATGCGAGCACGGTCTCGACATTGCCACCGAAGGGTCCGCCAGCGCCGCTGCCTTCCTCTGCTGTCGCCATCTCCACTCCTTCCTTGCTGGCGCGGGGCGCGGGCAGCGATGGGTCTTGCCCTTACCTGCCCACCTGTGGTTCGCCCCCGGCGGTGGCGTCCCGGATTCCCGAGGACCGATTCATCCAACCACTGGGCGGCCGTGGTGCACCGCTCTCGACTGGACAAATTGGTACACGCCGCGTTTATACCAACTGCACCTCCCCCACGCAAGCCAATCTTGACCCAGGCCGAGGGGCTCGGTATGGTGTTGCGCAGTCCACAATTGCATTGCGCTATAGGCAACAGTTAGGAGCGCTCATGGACAACCGCCTTCCCTCCTCCATCCCGACGCTCGTGATCGGCGCCGGGGTCCACGGCCTCTCGACGGCCTGGCACCTGGCCGCGCAGGGCGAGCAGGTTGCCGTCGTTGACAAGACCGGCGTCGCCGCGGGGGCCTCCGGCATCGCCTGCGGCGTGATTCGCAACAATTACTTCCAGCCCGCCATGTCAGAGCTGATGGCGGCGTGCGTCGAGGTGTGGGAGTCAGACCCCAAGGCCTTTCACTACCACGGTTCCGGCTATGTCGCCCTCGGCCCGCCGGCGCAGGAGAGTGACCTGATCGCGGTCCACGAGCGCCAGCAGCGCATCGGCTACCCGGCCGAGCTGCACGTCGGCGAGGCCGACGTGGAGCGTCACATGCGCTCGCTGTATCCGGACTGGCGCGCTCCGGGACTGACCGTGTGCCTGCACGAGCACGCCGGCGGCTACGCGTTCAACCGCGAATCGATGTTCGGTCTCGCCCACAAGGCGCGAGCCGCCGGGGCCGAGATCTTCCCCGGGGTTGAGGTCACCGGCTTCGATCTCGACCAGTCAGGCGCAGCCAAGCGCGTCCACACGAGCGCGGGGACGGTGGAGGTCGACCAGGTGGTGGTCGCGGCGGGACCGTGGATCGCCTCGCTGTGGGCGATGCTGGGGCTGCCCGACCACCTCGACGTGCACCAGCCGGACGGGACGGTGAACGAGAACCTTCCGATGTGGACCTACTGGTATCTGCAGGAGGGCGAGGTCGAGATCGACCCCAAGGACTTCGTCACGGCCGATGGAAGCTCATCTCCGGTGCTCCACGTTGACAGCGATCAGCCGCTGCACGACGACAGCGGTGCTCTGATCACCAGCGAGCCCTGGGGCGTGTACTTCAAGCCGGATCGCAAGTCGATCCAGGGTGGCGCCCAGCCGCTGACCGTGGGGGACGAGTTCGAGGTGGACCCGTACCCGAGCGGAACCGTCGCCCCCGGCTTCGTCGACATGTGGCCCGCGGCGCTGTCGCATTGCCTGGAGCGGTTTCACGGCTGCCGGGCGTACTTCCGGCACGTGCGATCAGGCGGCGTCGGCGCGTTCACCGTCGACAACTTCCCCGTGTTCGACTACATGCGGCCCAACGTGTTCGTGGCCGCGGACTCCAACCACGGTTACAAGATGATCGCCGTCGGCAAGGAGATCGCCCGCGTCCTGGGCGGGGAGCACTCGACCCTGCTGCACCCATTCCGCTATGAGCGCTTCGCCACCGGCGACCTGCACCCGGTATCGCATAGTCCGTATCCGTGGAGCTGAACCGCACCGGCGATACCGCGGTATCTGCACAGTCCGTATCCGTGGAGCTGAACCGCACCGGCGATACCGCCGTATCTGCATAGTCCGTATCCGTGGAGCTGAGTTCAGCCCCCGGGCGCGCCCAGCGCCCGGCTGAGCTGCGCCGCGGCGGCCAGCAGCGGGGGCGAAGGGCCCGCCGGGTCGCCGCGGGCAGCCGCGAGGCCGGCCCCTTGACGCCCAGGATCGCCGCCAGCTCGCCGCCGCGGCCGAACACCGGAGCGGCCAGCGCGGCCAGGTCCGGCTCCCGCTCACCGACCGCTTCCGCCCAGCCCTGTTCACGGACGGCCGCCAGCTCCCGGGCGAGAATCGCCGGGGCGGTGATCGTGCGCTCGGTGAACGCCTTCAACGCACCGTCCGCGGGCTCGGGACCGGCGAAGGCCAGCATCAGCCACGAGTCAAGGATCGGCCAACCGCGCAGCACACACCGCGTGCGCGTGGCGCAGTTGGTGGGGCGCAAACCGACGACGAACCCCGGCTGATTGGGCAGCGGCGCGTAGCTGGCCGCGGATCCCGGCCGGTGCGCACGGCCGACCCCGTGTCGGTCCGCGCAGCACGCAGAACAAGCAACCGACCGGCAGCGCCCCGCGAAGCTCCAGCCACGGCTCGAGACCCTCCCAGCCCCACCGCTCCATCCCGACCTCGCGTCGCCTGCCACCCTTCCCGGCCCGGACCAGAACCGCGCCACGCTGGCGGTCAAGGTCGCTCTCGCGCAGCGCGAGCGCTTCGCTGATCCGCAATCCAGCGCGCCAAAGCACGACGATCACGGCGCGTAACCGGACACCCTCGGGACTGTCACCGGCAGCCCGCATCACGCCGATGATTTCCTCCACGGTTGGCGGGTCCGCCGGATACCGAAGGCCCTTATTGCGAGGCGATCGGCCCTGGTGAAAGCTGGACAAGGTCGCGGGCGAACGGCGTCGCCCGGCGCAGTCCAGCAGCGGTACAGATTCCATGACGTCCTCCTCTGGACGACGATTGACAACCCGCGATCGTCGCGGGCTCAGACGCCCGGGCGAGCCCCTCCCGTCGGCTCGGTCCCCGATCCCGGCTCCCATCGGGGAAGCAATCGTCAGCGCGCCTCGCGAGCCGCTCGGTCGCGTCCGCATGGTTCGTCGCCAAAGCGGTCGTGACGTATGACTCGGTCGGAAGGAAGAGCGATCGCCCGCGGACGTGTCCGCGCGGCGCGAGATCGCGCGTGCGATCGGCCAATGTGACCGCGTCCAAGCTGCCGTCGATCCTCGGCCGGGCAACGCTGACCTACCCGCCCTACAGCGCCGCAGGCGGCGCGAAGCCTCTGGTGGGAGGGGTGCCGAGAGGTGTGGGATCAGCGCCAGCCGAGCGGCGGCGCGACGTGGGTGAGGATGTTCTCCATGATGTGAGCGTTGTATTCGACGCCGAGCTGGTTGGGCACGGTCAGCAGCAGCGTGTCCGCGGCCTGGATCGCCTCGTCGGTGCGGAGCTGCTCGACGAGCACATCGGGTTCGGCCGCATACGAGCGGCCGAAGATCGCGCGCGTGTTCTCGTCGATCATGCCGATCTGGTCTTGAGAGTCACGACCGCCTCCGAAGTACGCGCGGTCGGCGTCGGTCGTGAGCGCGAAGATGCTGCGGCTGACCGATACCCGCGGCTGACGGTCATGCCCGGCCTCGTTCCACGCCTCGCGGTAGGCCTCGATCTGCTTGCGCTGCTGGACGTGCAGGGGTTCGCCGGTCTCGTCGTCTTTCAGCGTCGAGCTTTGCAAATTGAGCCCAAGCCGGGCCGCCCAGACACTGGTTGCATTCGATCCCGACCCCCACCAGATCCGCTCTCGCAAACCAGCCGAGTGCGGTTCGATCCGCAACAAGCCCGGCGGATTGGCGAACATCGGCCGAGGGTTCGGCTCCGCGAATCCCTCGCCTTCCAGAACCTCCAGAGCAACCTCTGTGTGCTTGCGCGCCATGTCGGCATCGCTGTCGCCGTCGGCGGGCGCGTAGCCGAAGTATCGCCAACCCTCGATCACCTGCTCGGGCGAGCCCCGGCTGATCCCGAGCTGAAGCCGGCCCCCGGCGATCAGATCAGCTGACCCGGCGTCCTCGGCGAAGTACAGCGGGTTCTCGTAACGCATGTCGATCACGGCGGTACCGATCTCGATCCGCGAAGTCCTCGCGCCGACTGCCGCCAGCAGCGGGAACGGCGAGGCGAGCTGACGCGCGAAATGGTGAACCCGGAAGTACGCGCCGTCGGCGCCGAGTTGCTCCGCTGCGACCGCGAGCTCGATCGACTGCAGCAGCGCATCCGCGCCCGAGCGCGTCCGCGATTGCGGGCCAAGGCTCCAGTGGCCGAAGGAAAGGAATCCGATCTTCTTCACGCGTCGTCGAATCAGTCGCCCAACAAGAAAGCCAGCAGTCGCGACCACGCCAGGCTATCGACGCGGCGAAGCCCGTGATCCACGCGCACGGGAGCTCGCGACGATCCGCCACGAATGACCACTCCGGAACCGACGGACCCTCATCGGCACGAGTCCGGTGTCGCCGAAGGAATCGTCGTGGTGAAGGCTCATGAATCGGGGACGCACTCTTGGCAGGGCGTGAGGGTTTTCAAGCGATGCGGGGGTGGGCAGAATTGCCTCGTGGCGTCGTACAGCATCAACCAGGTCGGGATCGAGCACGCGACCGAGCTGATTGCCAAGCGCCAGTATGTGCTGCGCAGTGAGTGGGGGGACGTGCAGCCGCGCGCGGCGGCAGAAAATGCATATCTGGAGCGCCACGGGTGGGAGAAATACGCGCAGTGGTTTCTCGGCCTGACCGACGGCGCGGGCGAACAGACCAAAGCCAGATACGCGTTTGTGATCGGCGACTTCCGCCGCATCCACCGCTCCGGGATCATCGCCTGCCACTATCGCGCGGCGGAGTGGCGGCATAAGGCGATCGAGCTGGCAGCCCACGAACGGCTGCAGCGGCTCGACCAAACCGCCTCCAGGTAGCGCTCCACCCTGAGCGGCATGGCCGCCCGACCGCCGAGAGCACCCCAGCGCCCGTGCAGGCGGTGATCGCCACGTCGCCATTGCAGTCGCGCCGATTCGGCCGCGGGCCGGGAAGGAACGTGCTCGTCAGAGACGCCGCGGTACGGGAGCGCCCTGATGGACCTCGACCCCGCCTTCCTTCCTCAGTGATTGCCTGGCCGGGCGGCGACGGCCTCTGAGGTCGCGCGCCGTCGCGGACCAGCCGTGCGAGCGACCACAGCATCAAAAGACATATGGCCCGATGGATCTCCGTTGAGGCGGTTGCGTCCTGCGTGCGACCATTCCGGTGGTCATGGCCTATCCGTGGTTCGAAGCGCCTTGGGGACTCGTCGATTTCACGATTGACCAGCTCCGGCATCTGCTGGACCTCATCGAGGGCGAGCTCAGGCGAGGCGACGCCGATGAGTCCGAGGAGACCGAGCGGCTCTCGCGCGCCGTGAAAGCGACGTTCGGTGAGGACATCTGGACCGACGCCGACGTCGAGTTCACCGCTGAGCGGTTCGGTGAGGATCCGGATATGCCGGGTGTTCCGTTCTACGCGTTCGGCAGCCTGTTTCCCCGGGTCACCCGCTACGCCTTCGTGATGCTCGCGACGATGCTCTTGGAGGGTGAGCTGCGCCGCCACAACACACTCCACACCACGCCGCACCAGCTCCCGCGCGAGCCCATAGCCGAGCAAGATTCCGCGCGGGAGCGGGTGAAAACCGATCGTCGTGACGCTGAGCACCTCGTCCGGCTGCTGCTCGCGAGCAAGCTGCAACCGGTCAGGGTGCCGGGGCCCGAGGAGGAGGCGCTGCGCGATCTCGTCCGCGCCCGGGAGGCGGTCCGGATGGATCTGATGCGCTCCCGGCATCGGCTCTCCAAGGCTGCTGCTGCGCCACGGGATCCGGTTCGAGGACGGGGCCGCGTGGACCGAACGCCACCGCCAGTGGCTGGACACGATCACGCTGTCGTTCCCGGCAGCGCAGGCGACGATGCTCGACGCCCGCGGCGCGATCGACGCGCTCTGTCATCGCCGCGAGCAGCTCGAGCGCGAGATCATCGCGATGGTGCCCACCTCACCGTGGATGGTGCAGGTCGGACGGTTGCGATGCTTGCGCGGGGTCGACACGCTGACCGCCGTCGGGTTGTGCGCAGAGATCGGCGACTTCGAGCGGTTCGCGAAGGCCGAGCAGCTGATGATGTACCCCGGGCTGGTCCCGTCGGAGAACACGACCGGGCAACAGCGCCGGCTCGGGTCGATCACCAAGGCCGGGTCCGGGCACGCCCGCCGGCTGCTGGTCGAGGCCTCTTGGCATTACCGCCCGCGTCCACGGGTCGGCACGGCGCTGACCGACCGCCAAGCAGGCCAGCCGCCCGAAGCGATCGCGATCGCCTGGTCAGCCCAACGACGGCTGCACCGCACCTGGACCCGCCTGGAAGCTCGCGCCAAGCGCCCGACAGTCATCGCGGTCGCCGCCGCCCGCGAGCTCGCCGGGTTCTGCTGGTCGATCTGCCAGATCGAGTGAACCCAGACCCGGACATCACCCATCCCGTCGGCTGGGTCGGTGGCGGCCCGGCAACGCGCGCGGGGAACCCGCGATACCGCTATGAGCAACCCGCCCTCAACCATGGGCCGGCCACGCCCGACTTTAGACAGCGGATCCCCACGACGAACATGGTCCTGCGGTCCCAACCCGCGAATATCAGCCTGACCCGCGTCGCGCACAGCAAGCCGGACCGCCACCCACCCAGCCGACCCCAACCCACCCCCGACACACGAACGCAAATGCGAGAAATCAACGATCCCCACTTGACAAACGTCTCTCCATATCAGCGGTCGGGCGACTTCAGCCTTCGCGCGGTTCCCAATGGACGTCATCCATCGTGTACGCGATCCTGCAACGCTTGACGTTGCAAGCCGAAGTGAGCCACGCCCCGCACGACGAGCCACGTCGGATCCCCACTGCTGTCGCCGTCGTAGGTCGCAAACTAGCGCCCCGCCCTCTACGAGCTCGACGCAAAGTCGCTTGATATCGGCCATCGCTAAGTGCGACGGGCGAAGCGCCGCCAGCACGCTCCCGCTGGGCGACCTTTAATCTGCGTCTGGGCAAGCGAGTCCAGGATCAGGAAGGCCCTGCCTCTCGGAAACGAGCACTGCTGCACGGCCGCGGACGGCCCGGCCCGGTGTCACGTTCGCGCGGGTCTTTGTCACCGCCTTCGACCTGACCGTCGCGTGCTCCGCAAAGCAGCGCGCTGACCAGACGGCGTAATGGTCCGCTCAGGTTAGAAGGGCGTCCGGAGGCGATCTGCTCGACCAAGAGCCCGTTGGTGGTGCCAAGGAGCAGCTTGGCATCGGCGCGCGGTGTTGTTGAGCCTGCGCGCTGGAGCAGGTGGCCGAGGGCGCTGAGGTAGACCTCGGTCCAGTCGTGGGCCAACTCTTGCAGCGCTGGACGGCGGGCGGCCTCCAGCAGTAACGCATAGGTGGCGAGCAATGATCCTTCGCCGTTGCGTCGCTCTTCGTCAAGCGGCTCAACGAGCGCGGAGACCACCGCGTCGATCGATCCAGGGAGGCGGCTGAGCATGGCAACGTGGCTGTCGAGCCGACCCACGTCGCGTTTGGCGGCCAGCTCGAACGCGGCCGTGAGCAATTGGGCTTTGGATTCGAACCAGTATGTGGTCGATGCGAGCGGAACGCCGGCTTCCTCGGCAACGCGCCGGTGTGTGACGGCTCCCGTTCCGAGCTCGGCGACGATCCGCAGCGCCGCTTCGAGGAGGGCCAGGCGTCTAGCGGGGCCGCGCGGCGTGCCGACGCCGAGCGCGGAGATCTCCGAGGGAGCCGTCACGACGACACAGCTTAGGACATGAGTCGTCAGAAACTTGACGTGGATGACGGATTCTGCAACTCTGCCACCGTTGGGCGCCAGGTTACGTCACTGGCAGCCATAAGTCTGACGACTGAGGAGAGCACATGGCCGCTAAGAGTTCCGTTTCGCCTGTGACGGCGCCGTCTGTCGCTCCGCGAAGCACGTCGGCCGGCACGCCTCGCTTTGCCCGGGCGTCGTCGGGCCTGGTTCGCGAATTGACGCTCGTGGATATCGCCTGGTACGGAATCTTTGCTACCGGTGGCTTGTTCGGTTATGTGTTCTTGTTTCCGACGCCTCAGTTCGTGTCACCAGGCATCAGCATCCCGTTGATGCTCGTCTTCACGCTTGCGCTGGGGGTCGTCGTGTACTTCGTGTACGCGGCGTTGGGCTCGGCGATGCCTCGCGCCGGCGGTGATTACCTGTACGAATCGCGGTCGCTCAATCCGTTGGTTGGTTTCACGGTGCCCTGGGCCTGCCAGCTCATCTTTTGGCTGGCCTTCCCAGCTGCTGGCGCGTTTGTCGTCACGACCTTTGGTCTGATTCCCATCTTTCACACGCTCGGCGCGAGCAGCGCCGTGACGTGGTTGCTCACGAAGACTGGGACTTTTGTGGTGTCCGCGATCGTCGTGTTGATCGCCTGGGCCCTCACCGTCTTCGGTCTGCGGGTCTATCGACCCTTGCAGCGCTATGTGCTGGTCCCCGCGATCGTGATCGCGACGTTGACGATCATCGGGCTGCTGCTCGCGAACTTGGGGACCAACTTCTCGCACAGCTTCAATGCTTTCCACGCCGGCACCGGGATTACGACGGCGTCGGTGATCGCGGCGGCCACCCGACATGGGTTTCGCCAGCCAGGTTTCAACTTGGGCCACACATTGATCTGGGTCGCCGTGCTGGCGGCATACATCCCCTATTCCATGTACTCGGCGCAGGGGCTGCTCGGCGAGGTCAAGAATGCCAACAGCCTTCGACGATTGTTCGTCGCTTTTCTCATCCCGGGGGCGGTCGTGGCGCTGGTGATGCTGGCCTTGCCGTTCATGCTCCTGACCAGCATTGTCGGCAACCGTTTCCTGGACCAGTACGCGGTGGCGGTGGGGTCCGGAGCGATCAAGCCGAGCTACTCGCCCAACTTCAGCGTGTTCCTGTCGATGCTTTCTAACAACACCGCGATCACCGTGCTTATCGGGATCGGCTTCATCGCCGGAGGGTTTTGCATCGGGAATGTGGTATTTGCCAACGCCTCGCGGGTGATGATGGCCATGGGGCTCGATGGGACGCTTCCCAAGGTGTTCTGCGACGTGTCGCCCCGGTATCACACCCCCGTCAAGGCGACGACCATCTGGAGCGTGCTTGCCCTCGGAGTCGCCGCGGCGTTTGCCTACAAACCCGATTGGCAGACGACATTCCTGATCGGCGGCGCGGTGATGAGCGTCCTGGTGGTGGGCGTGACCTGCCTCGGCGGCGCCGTGTTTCCTTACCGAGCAAAGCAGATCTTCGATGCCGCGCCGGCAGCGAGCTATCGGATCGGTCGCGTTCCGGTACTGGCCGTGGCCGGAGCACTCGGGGCATGTTGCGTCGCGGCGCTCCTGTGGGTCGCCTTTACTTTCAGCCAGCTCGGCCTCACTTCGGCGGGCTCGCGCATCCTGATCGCCGCGTCGCTGGCGAGCGGCGTCGTTGTCTACCTGGCGTGGCGGATGTATCGACGGCACTCGGGCGTCGACACGTCGCTCGCGCAGCGCTATGTGCCGCCTGAGTAGCGCGGCTCAGACGGTAAGCGATCACGTCAGAAGCACAACATGAACGCTCCTACTACAACGGAGGACGAAAAGCATGGAACCAAGCACTGCTCAGGCCCAGGACCACTACGTCACCTTCGGGCGCCGAGAGGGCGACGAGGACTTCCCGAATAGCCTGATCTCTGGGATCTCAACCTTTCTCGGCGCACAGGTCATCCCGCCTGTGCGCGAACGCCTCGCCGAGGCTGAGGTCAAGGCCGCGGTGCTCGGCCTTCCATGGGAGGGCACCAACACATGCCGGCCGGGAGCCAGCTATGGCCCGCGGTCGATTCGCCGCGCGACCGAGCATTACCTCAGTTATCACGGCGAGTTCCAGGTTGACCTCTTTGACGCTCTGAACCTGACCGACTGCGGGGATGTCTCCATCGTTCCCGGCAACGCACGCCGCACGTTTGACCGAACTGAGCGGTGCATCACCGAAATCGTCGAAGCGGGCGCCTTCCCGATCATCTTCGGGGGCGATGACTCCTGCCCGATTCCCGTGACAAGTGCGATGTCGAAGCTCATCGAGGGCAAGATGGGCTACATCCAGATGGACTCGCACATGGACACCGCTGAGGCAGTCGCCGGCGAGACGCTCAACCACGCGTGCCCGGTCAGCCGCACAGCCGAGCTACCGAACGTCGATGGGCATAACATCGCGCTGGTGGGAATCAACGGCCCGTTGAACCCTCGCGTCGAGAGAGAGTACGTGGACCGCACCGGCATCCAGATGGTGACGATCTGGGACATCGACGAATGGGGCATTGACAAGACAATCGAGCGGGTTCTGGAAATCGCCTGGGACGGCACCGACGGAGTGGTTCTGCACACCGATCTCGATGTCCTCGACCAGGGCTTCACCACCGGCGTCACGACGCCGGAAACGGGCGGCCTGACCCCCCGTGAGGTCATCAAGATGATTCGTGCGTTCGTGCGCCAGGGCGTGGACGCGTACGTCATCACCGAGTGCTCATCTGTCTATGATCCGGCCAACAAGGCGGCTCGGGTCGCGACTCGCCTGGCGCTCGACGCCCTGGGGGTCCGTGCCAATCCCGCGGGGACGGGCCGCGTCTAGATCAGGCGAGACAACTCGATGGGATTGCGGCGACGCGCCAAGACAAGACATACACGGATCCTGTTTGTCACCGATTTGCACGGATCCGAGGCCGTCTTTCGCAAATTCCTCAATGCGGTGCCCATCTACGAGGCCGACGTCGCGATCATCGGCGGCGATCTCACGGGCAAGCGTATCGTCCCGGTCGTGCAGCGACCGGACGGCTCCTTTGTGGCGGAGTTCTCTGGCGCCGAGCTCCTCGCCCGCGGTGAGGCGGAGCTCGGCGCGCTCCGGCAGCGCATCAGCGACGCGGGCCAATACCCGATCGGGGTCAGCGAGGCCGAGTTCCAGCGCCTATGCGTCGACGACGCGTTCGTCGAGGCCACGTTCCTCGAGGCCTGCATGTCCCAGGTTCGCGACTGGATGAACCGCGCCGCGGAAAGGCTCGAGCCCCTCGCGGTCCCGGTCTTCGTGACGGGCGGCAACGACGACTATCTCGTCATCGAAGACGTGCTCGACGACGCCCCGTATGTGCAGAATGCCGAAGGCCGGGTGAAGGTACTCGCGCCCGGCGTTGAGATGATCTCAACCGGTTATGGCAACCCGACGCCATGGCAATGCCCTCGTGACATCCCCGAGGTCGAGCTCGGCGCGCGGATCGCGGAGATGGCCGCTCATCTGGTCGACCCCAAGCACGCCGTCTTCAACCTGCATGTTCCCCCGCTTGGCTCGGCGCTGGATCTCTGCCCGAAGCTCGATACATCGGTCTCGCCACCGCGGCCGATCATCGGAGAGGAAGCGCCTGCGGGCTCGGTCGCGGTGAGAGACGCGATCGCGGAGTTTGCCCCGATGCTCTCCCTCCACGGCCACATCCATGAGAGCGCCGGAATCCGCGGTCTGGGAGCCACAACGAGCATCAACCCCGGTAGCGAGTACGGAGAGGGCATCCTGCGCTCTGCCGTCATCGACCTCACCGACGGCACCATTGGTTCGGCCCAGCTGCTCACGGCCTAGAAATGGGATCTAGCCTTGCTCCGTCGCCGCACCAGGCCGGCCCGGTCCTCAGCCCACAGGATCGCGCCATCTTTGCCGCGCTTCAGACCGATGGCCGGATGGCATTCACTACCGTTGCTGAGCGCGTGGGCATGTCCGAGGCGCACGTCCGGCGCCGGTACGAATGGCTCACCGAATCGAGCGCATTTGTTGTCACCGCGGTCGCAGACCCGGGCGTCCTCGGGCTCAAGTGCCTGGCCTGGATCGGGATCGTCGTTCGACCCGGTAGCACCGAGGAGGTCGCGCGGGCGCTCGTCGCCCTCAGCGGGGTCGACTATGTGGTCATCAGCTCAGGTCGATACACCGTGATGGCAGAGATCGCATGCCCCGACGCCGCCGACCTGGAGCGCATCTTGCTGGACCTACGGGGGATCGACGGCATCGTACGCACAGAGACGTTCATGTATCTCAAGCTTGTCCGCCAGCAGTTTCAATGGCTGCTGCCCGAGGGCGGCGACAGTGAGCCTCCGGTCGGCACCAGCCCCGCCGAGGACAATCCGCGGCAGCTTGATGCGCTCGACATTGCCATCATCCGTGAGCTCGAGCATGACGGTCGAGCTTCGTTCCGCGATATCGGCCGCAAACTCGATGTCTCCGAGCGGACTGTTTCGAGCCGCTTCAGCCAGCTCAACGCGGAGCGCGTCTTGAAGGTGATCGCCGTCGGAAACCCCCTCAACCTTGGCTTCAACTCAATGGCCTGGCTCGGGATCAATCTCAACAGCGGCGCTGACTACGACGCTGTTACCCGGGCGCTGGCGACAATCCCGGCGATCGACTATGTGGTCGTGCCAGCCGGACGATACGACGTGATGGCTGAACTTGTCTGCCGTGACCCTGCCACGATGCTTCGCACCCTCACCGACGAGATCGGTGCCATCACGGATATCGCGCACGTCGAACCCTTCGTGTACCTCAAACTGCTGTACAAGAGCACGGCCGGAGCTTGGGGCGTCGGGCGCTCGCTCGCGGCTCCTCGCAAGACAACCAGGCAGAACGGCAGTGGACCGATCACCTCACCCGCGTGACCGCGGACAGGCGCCCGAAGTGGATGCAACGGACCCGGGCCCACGCATGCTTAACTCGACCATCGCTGAAGCGCGCCGGCTGCTTGCGCTTTCCGAAGAGCTCGGCCTAACCCTTCGAGTGATGGGCGGCGTGGCGGTCCGCATGCGCTGCCCGTCGGCATCTCGCGCGCCCCTGGCACGGGACTACGCGGATATCGATTTCGCCGGCCTCGGTAGCCAACGAGGGGCGTTGTCCGAGCTCTTCGGGCGCGCTGGGTACGAGCCCCATGCCGAATTCAACGCCCTGCACGGCCACCGCCGTCAGTTCTACTGGAATCCCGACCTCCAACATGAGGCCGACGTCTTCCTCGATACCTTCGCCATGTGTCACGAGATGGACTTCCGCGCCCGCCTTGCAGCCGAAACGGAAACGCTTCCCCTCGCTGACCTGCTGCTCTTCAAGCTTCAGGTCATCGAAACCAACGACAAGGATTTCAAGGACGCGTTGGCAATTCTCGCTGACCATCCAATCGCACCGCACGGCATCGACGGAGACTACGTCGCGGAATACCTGGCTGGCGATTGGGGATGGTGGCGGACCGCCACGCTGGTGCTCGAGCGCGTAGAGCGATACGCAGCCGAGTTGCCCGAGTTCATCCAACTGCCCGCAGTGGCGCGTAGCATCGATCAGCTCCGAGACCGAGTCACGCGTCAACCGAAATCGCGCCGCTGGAGGATTCGTGCACGCATCGGCGACCGAAAGCGCTGGTACGAGTTGCCCGAGGAGTCGCTGAACCCGGACCTCTAGACGAAGACCAATGCGCCGCCGGCAGCCCTAAGAGCGTCCCCGTATTCCAAGCTCTCAGCGATCGCGTCACGGAAACGCTCGACGAACACCGCTTCGGGGGCGCCCGACCTGATTCTGGCGAATAGGAGGCCCGCCATGTAGGCGGGCCTCGACGGAAGCGAGTTCTGTTTCACCGCGCGCGGGGTTAGGTACACCTCTGAATCCACCTCCCATCGCCCAAGTGGGCAGACCGCCTTGCGAAAGGCGGGACCTGTCTCGCAAGCCGATCCACCAGCGCGCGCGTATGGAACTCATGTCGATTGTGGCGGCGACCAGCGTCTACGCGCCGGCGCCCATCGCATTAGACCCGTTCGTTGAAGATTCGCACTTGGTGGGGCTATTCGTACGCCGTTGAGCTCGACCCGGGTAGACAAACATC
>Ga0182024_10015993_pt1 | contig 14287 bp, 9 predicted proteins | sample P32metaG_FD_120480 | JGI IMG/M metagenome (GOLD analysis project Ga0182024, IMG submission 120480) | Permafrost microbial communities from Stordalen Mire, Sweden - P3-2 metaG (Illumina Assembly) | ecosystem: Environmental > Terrestrial > Soil > Wetlands > Permafrost | place: Sweden: Stordalen... | reverse complement strand
CGTAGGCCCCGGCGGGCTGGAGCCGGGTGCGGTCGCGCCCGGCCAGCGCGTGGGCCACGGCGTCGGCGGACGGCGAGAGGAGACCGAGTACCGGGTGCTCTTTCGGGAAGTCGTACACCCCGCGGGCCAGGCGGCGTATCGTTCCTTTCCGGGCGAGCCGGTGCAAGTTAAGATCGACCGCTTCACGGCTGCCGAGGTCCAGGAAGTCGCCCGGAACGAACACAGAACCGCGCCCCCATCCGTTGATGAGTGCAAGTATCTGTGAATAAATGCTTTGTGTCGTTTTTCTTGTGCCAGTCATGTAAGGAATTTTAGCCTGTTTTTCTTACAATATCAAGGTCAAAGACAGCCGGAAGTTCCGGCCCCCCTACAAGGAGTTGCATGACGATTCTTCCCCGGCAACAGAGAAGACGGCTAGCCGGGGGGCTAGGGGGCGGCAATGAGCGCCCCTGGTCGCCGGCAGGGATGCGGCGAAATCCTGCACGGATGCGGGGCCAGCATTGATCGGAGGAGTGCCGGTGGTCAGGCGGCTGAGCGGTTTGAAGCCTGGAAGAAGCGGCTTATGGCTGGGCGCAATGACACGGCCGCCGAGGTTGACCCGGCGGCCGATGTAGCGGTCTCGGTTCAGGCAGCCTTCTGCTCCTCATCCTCGTCGGCGGGCGGGTCGATGTGGCCGTTCCGGAGCGCGCGGAAGACATCGTCGTCCAGCCGGACCGCCAGCAACAGGCCCGGACGCACGACCGTCGGCGGGTCGAGGCAAAAGTCATAGCTGAGGACGATGATCGGGAAGGGCAGTTTCAGCGTCCGCAGTCGGGCGAGATACTCCTGGCGGCCGTGCGCGTCCAGCAGCAATTCGTCCAGGGCGACGAACAACGCAGCGGCTGCGGTGGGCAAGCCTTCACGCGGGAACCGGATCTGGAGGTCGATGCCGAAAACGGCCGCCCGGTTCTGCGCGTCGTTTCCACTGTCCAAATCGGTGGTCAGGAGGAAGGCAGCTCGGTTGTCGCCGCCGTTGCGGCCGACGGCGATCCGGTGCTTCTCGTGGGTCTTCGGGCGCTGGGTCAGTTCCAACTGCGAGTCGGTCATGAAGTCGCTCATTTTGTTCTCCTTGATGTTCGTGTCCGCCAGAGTCAGGGGTTTAGATCAGGCCGCGTTGTCCTTGCCGGTCAACGCCTGCAAGAAGTGCTGGTCGAGCCGGGGGCCGCAGAGGATGCCACGCCGCGGGAGGAAGCTCGCGAGCGAATCGCTGAGCCCGTACCCGTGAATCGCTACGACATTTACAGCCGTGCCGTTCAGCAGCTTCGCCCGGTAGTCTTCTGGGATGAAATCCCAATCGAGGACGAGGTCGATCCGTTCGGCTTCCAGCCGCGGCAGGTCCCGCGGCTCAACGATCTGGAGGTCTACGCCGTGCTGCGCCGCGAGCGCTTCCGCGGTGGTTGCGTTGACAGGGTCGGTCGTGAGGTAGCCCAGCAGTCTCATCGAAGAACTCCTTCGGTCAAAGGTGGGGGGATTGCGCCTCGTCGCCGGCCAGCATGGCGCTACGGCGAACCGAAGAGGGATTGACCTCTCCGCCGCCGTGGAGCAGGAGGGGCGTGCTCATCGCACTCCTCCAGGAAGAGCCAACCGACACCCACTTGTACGCGCCGGATCGCGTTCGCCTTCGGCAGACCAGCAACAAAGCGCCAGACATGACCGCGAGCCGCGAAGGCACGGCACCGACCGCGCGTAGGTATGGGCAGGAGTCCTTTCCTGTCCACCGTTGCGACAGAGGGGTAACCATGCCCGAGTCCCGTCCGATCTCCTTCCCGCCTCGCCGGCAACCTAACCGCTGCGTCACTGCGCCGCCTCCGCCTAATGAGGAGCGCGGCGACGGCTCGGCGGTGTTCCTCGGCTGGCGACTCCCGGACGAACGCGGCGGATTCGGCTTCGGTCCTGCGCCACGATCGCAACCCGCTCCCGACACTCCGCTGCTCTACGGCGGCGACAGCCACCTCATGACCATCGCCCCCACCGGGGCAGGTAAGGGTGTCGGCGTCATCATCCCGACGCTCCTCACCTACACAGGATCGGCCATCGTCATCGACATCAAGGGGGAGAACTACCAGGTCACGGCGCGCCGGCGGCGCGAGATGGGGCAGCAAGTGGTGGCTCTCGATCCCTTCCGCCTGGTCACCGACGGGGCCGACGCCCTGAACCCCTTCGATGTCTTCAACCTGCCGGGGGCCGACCCGGAGTGCGATGCCGAGATGCTTGCTGCCCAGTTCGCCGTGGGCCACGAGTTCGGTGCCGACCGCTACTGGGAGGACACCGGCAAAGGGCTGCTATCTGGCCTCATCGCTCACATCGCGACGACGGCCAAGCCGGAAGAGCGGAATCCGACCGCCCTGCGCAATCTGCTCTACCACGACGACCTCGACTACCACCTCGCCGTGCAGCTCGACGAGAAGGCCGTGACTTCGGGGCTGGCCCGCGATGAGTTCGTCGGCTACCTCTCAGCACCGTCCGACAAGACGCGGCCCTGCATCCGTTCGGCCGCCCTGACCTACGTGAAGTGCCTGGGCAGCCAGGCGGCGGCCCGGGCGCTGGAGCGGTCCACGTTCGCCCTAGCCGACCTTCTGGAGGGCAAGCCGCTGACGGTGTACCTGATCGTGCCGCCGGAGAAACTGGAGAGTCATCGGGCGCTGCTACGGCTGTGGGTGGCGACCTTGCTGACGGCCGTGGTTCGGCGCAAGCGGCTGCCGGAGCGACGGACCCTGTTTCTTCTGGACGAGGCGGCGCAACTCGGGCGGATGCCGCTGTTGCGCCAGGCGATCACGCTGCTACGCGGCTACGGACTGCAAACGTGGACCTTCTGGCAGGACTTGAGCCAGTTGCGGCGGCTGTACCGGCATGACTGGCCGACGATGGTGGGAAACGCGGCGGTGCTGCAGGTGTTTGGCGTGCCGCCGCACGCCGCCGGGATCGGCTGGTCAACGTTACTGGGCCGCCAGGCGCGGGAGCTGCACCGGCTCGGCCGCGACGAGATGCTGCTTGTAATGCCGGACGAAAGCTGCCAGCGGCAGCGCCGGGGGAACTACCTGCGTGACGAAATGTTCTCCGGGCTGTTCGACGCGAATGAGCGGTTTATCCGAGGTCAGGCCGTGGCTAGGCCCAGAGTCCTTCAGACCCTGAGGCGGGGCTAATGTGCCCCGTGTCCCACTTGCTCATTCCTCCCTTCAGCCGAAAAAACGGTGGGGAGGGTAGAAGCGATTGAGGGCTTGGCGCGCGACAAATTGGACGAACTCGTCGTGTCGGGAGGTGTGGAGCAAGGGCTCGACGGCCCGCGCGTCGCCCAACGCACCCAGTGCCCCCGCCGCGTCCATTCGCACCATCCTGTCCACGTCGTGTTGGAGCGATTTCAGCAAGGGCTCGACGGCCCGCGCGTCGCCCAACTCGCCCAGTGCCCCCGCCGCGTACATTCGCACCATCCCGTCCTCGTCGTGTTGGAGCGATTTCAGCAAGGGCTCGACGGCCCGCGCGTCGCCCAACTCGCCCAGTGCTATAGCCGAGGCCCAACGGACCCTTAACGTGTCGTGTTGGACGGCGTGGAGCAAGGGTTTAACGGCCCGCGCGTTGCCCAGCTCCCCGAGAGCTTGTACCGCGAACGATCGAACGTTCTCGTCCTCGTCGTGTTGAAGGGCGTGGAGCAAAAGCTCGACAGCTTGCGCGTTGCCCAAAGCCCGCAGAGCCTTCACGGCGGCATCCGCGACGGCTTCGTCGTGTTGAAGAGCATGGAGCAAGGGCTCGACGGCCCGCGCGTCGCCCAACTCGCCCAGTGCCCCCGCCGCTTCGCGTCGGACGGACTCGTCCTCGTCGTATTGGAGGACATGCAGCAACGGCTCGACGGCCCGCGCGTCGCCCAATACACCCAGAACCCTCGTCGACGCCTCGCGAACGCGCGAGACCGTGTCGTGTTGGAGCGCGTGCAGCAAGGGTTCGACGGCCCGACCGTCGCCCAACGCTCCCAGTGCCCACGCCGCGAACATTCGGACATCCCAACCTAAGTTTTGTCGGAGGGCGTGGAGCAAGGGTTCGACGGCCCGACCGTCGCCCAACGCTCCCAGTACCCGCCCCGCGCACATTCGGACGCACTCGTCCTCGCCGTGTTGGAGGGCGTGAAGCAAGGGTTCGACGGCCCGACCATCGCCCAGCGCTCCCAACGCTTCGGCTGCCCTCCCGGAGACCCACTTGTCTTGATCGTTATGGAATGCATAGAGCAAGGGTTCGACGGCCCGACGATCACCCAACGCTCCCAATGCTTTGGCTGCGGTAGCTCGCGTGTGTGGTTCCGGATCACCGTGGAGGCAATCTACCAACCGGCCTAATGCCTCGGGGAAAGCCAATCCCTGCGAGATTTTGGACAATCCCTGCGGGATTTTGAATAGGAATCCAAGTTCCTTCCAGCACGCGAAGAGTCCGCTCGCTATGCGCTCAGCGAGCCCGTGGTCCAGTGGTGCCGTACCGACATCACTCAAGCACCGCCCCGCCTGCCACAACATCGTGGCGAAGCTATCCGGCCGTGCGTCGTGCTCCTTTACCAGGCGCCGGAGCAGGTCGTCCGGCTTTGGAAGGGACCCTGCGAGGAAGCACAGCATTTCCGTCGCATCACGCTTCCATTTCAGTTGGCCGTCCTTGTCGGGTTGCCACAGAAAGCGCTCGATTTCCGCGACGGGATTCTTCAGCGTGGCGACATGCGCCGCGGCCAAATATTCCAGAATGGAGCGATGCACGAACCCGGTATATCCGGATTTTGTCGGGTAGATCAAGCCGACGCGATCCCACTCTGCCAGGAGTTCTTGGGCGGTGGCACGGACGAGGTTGTTGTTCGCATCCCGCACGGCCGGCAACCACTGCCGGATGTCGTGGTGATCGAGAGATTCCGGCGCCTCCTGAAACAGGCGCCAGGCGACATCCTGCAACAGGGCGATCTTGAAACTGAGGGCAGCATTGTCTGGCTCAGGACGGCTGGTCCACGCTCCTCGAACCAGATCCCGAATCAGTAGTTCGTAGAGCTGTGCCCGATGGAACCCGGTTGAGGGTAGGTGATGAGTCTCGCCCACGGCGCAGGTGAGCGTCAGCAGCAGCGGGTTGCGACGAACTTCCCCCAGCGAGGGATTGCTTTGGAGGAGGGCTAGCACTGTCTCCTTTCGAGCCGGATCCTTCGATTCCTCGAACCAGCGGTTAATGAATGCCCGCTGTTGCCTGACATTGAGCGGCGCCAACCGATACTGCGTAATCCGGGCGAAGGGCAGCGCTTGCGCCCGGTATCCCCACGGCCGGCTTGTCACAACTACGCGGCAGTTCGCGGCCACAGTCGCCGCTTCTTCCTCCCGGGACAGGTCCCTCTCGAGGAGGGAGCGTAGTTCGTCGCGCTGCGTCTCTGGCACCTCGTCCAGCGCGTCCAGGAAGAGCCAGGTGTTCGAGCCCGTCAGCGAGGCGCACAGATGCTTGACGAAGGCCGCAGGCACTTCATTAGGTACGGACGCCTTGGCGGCGGCCTCAAGCGAGCGCTGCTCGAGAATGTCCGGCAAACGCAGGCAGACGGGCAGCGTGACCTGCGCCGCTGGCTGACGCTGCTGGGTCAACTCGGTAAGCCCCTGGCGTGCCAGCTCGCGAACCGTCATCTGCGCCAGCAGCGTCTTGCCGTCGCCGGGGAAACCGAGGATGACAGCGCGCGACCGCGGATGCAGCTTCGCCCATTCTTTTGTCCACGGCACGCGGACCTCCCGAGGCTCGGCGCGCGACAGCCTTTGGAGGTTCTCTTCGCTCTCTGTCTTCGTCCCGCCCGGCACCGGCGCTGTCACCGGCCGCTCCCCCGGCCCTTCCTCGCGGCGGAGTTCCTGCTTGAGTACGTCCGGCTGGACGTAGAGATTGCTAAGCAGGCGATCGTTGCCGTCCCTGTCCTTGCCGAGGTACTTTGGCGGCTTCTGATCTGGCCGGCGGATGACCCAGTTCAGGTACAGCCGCAAGCCGGTCGCCAGGCCCGTGGCTTCTTCGTAGGCCGAGTTCAGTTCCTCATAGGGAATGACCGGCATGGGCCGGCCGCCCGAAGCGTAGTCAATGGGGCCGATGCCCGAGACGCCCCCCGGAGCGACAACGATCCGAGTGATGCCGGCGTTGCGCCAGGCCGCATGAAACTTTGCGTCCGTCCCACCCACGGCCTTCAACGTTGTGCCGTTCAGGGTGGCCGCGAGCAAGCAACCGCAGTCCAGCTGGCGCTCATCACGAAGAGCCTGAAGGCCCACTCGAATGGCCAGCGTGTGCGAGTCGCCGCCGATCGGCCTGTTGCCAGGGTTATACGGCGGGTGGTTTTCGATGGGTCGCGTCGTCATCGACCAGACGACAGGAGCGGACCAGTTGAGTGCCTGGAGTTGCTGGGCCAGCACTTGCCGCCAGAGCAGGGTGCTAGGGCGGAAAGCCTGAACCGGGTGATCGATCAAGTCGAACGGTTGGCCAGCCGGCAGAGTGCCGGGCAACAGGTGAAAGTGTAGGTCGTGGACATGACCGATTTCCTCTTCGATGGTGGCCATTGCGGTAGCCACTTGGCGACTGAAGAGGCTTCGTGCGACTTGCCGGCCGGAGAGCCAGTAATGCAACCAAAGGTGCAAGGCCGGCTTGCAGTAAGTGTGCGAGAACGACGCCTCGACTGTCTCGGGCAGGGCGGCCAGGAGCTGATCCAGCCTGTGCGGAAGGTCCGCCGCCCAAACCCGTCCCGTGACGGGCTGGGTGGGAAGCAACGTGTGGCCTTCTGGAAATCCGCTGGCGCGCCCCAACCAGGTCAAACATGCATCGATGGCCTTGTCCGAGGCACCGACATGCCGAAGATGGCCCGCGGCGACGCCAGTGGCAAAGGCGAGCCTGGCGTTACGGAGGAGTCGCTCCCAATCCGCGTTGTGCCAGGGAACCTCCTCGCGGCAGTATCTCTGGAGTGTCTCGGCTGGTTCGCGCGGCTCTGTCAGCCAGCTCCAGAAGGTCTCGGCGCCCTCCTGTTGGTCGGGGTGAAAGCCGGACGCCTCAGAGCACAGAAGATCATCCGGGCCAATCAGGTCACGCCAGCGCTTCCAAAAAAAGGGCCGGACCCGTTCGGTGAGGGCGCGCATGAGATGGAACCCAGGGAAACAGCCGGATCTCATTCCATCAGAAACACGTCCAGAGTAATCTTTTCGCTGCCCAGTTGGGCGCGGACCTCATCGACCGTGCCGAAGCGCAGTTTGCCGGTGCAACGGTTGTCGGATCCCAGTTCCAGAGGGATCAGCCGCCCGATGAAGCGGTCGCCCTTCTCGCTGACCAGGGCCACGGAAGCCGACTTGCCCGCCAGCTCTGGATCATCGCTTTGGACATAGGCCCAAACCGCCCTGGGTGCGGGGCCCTGTTCGGCTGCGGGGTCGGCCTCATACTCGATGAAGACGATGATGCCCAGGTCCTTGTCAGACCATTGCAAAGGCACCAGGGCGGCCGGGTCCAGGGCCAGGCCTAGATTCTGCGGGCCCGTGGGGGGCAGCTTCTGGGCCTGCGGCGGCTTGGTCCTGCCGAAGCGCGGCATCGGCACCTTCTCGCCTTCCGGCAGGGGGAAGAGTTCATCGAACAACTGGGCCAACTCGGCCTCGTTCTTGTGCGGGTCCATGGTCCCATCTCCAAAGGAAGAACGCCCGGCGCCACCGGGCCGCCCTGGGCAAGTTACAGTTCTAAAGGGCCGCCGCTCGACAGATCGCGCAACCTCCGGAGAGCCGTAAGCTTTCGGCTGTGAACCGTGTTCTCCGGAACGCCCAGCTGGTCAGCGATTTGTGGTCCGGTCAAGCCGACGAGAAACCACAACTGAATCACTCTCTGTTGCTCGACAGGAAGCCGTGCGAGCAATCGCTGCAGTTTCTCCCAGTCCTCCGCGCGGAGCAGGTCTAAGCTGGGGTCCACGTTTCTGCCGAGTTCGTTCTCGGCGCCGGCCAGAACGTCAGCAAGCAACGCCTCCGGATGGCTGCTTCGAGAGCGGAGGTGGGTGGAAAGGCAACTCCGCATCTGGTAAATAAGCCAGGGGAACAGAGTCCCCGATCCGGGACGATAATTGCGGATGGTTCCGAGGACACGCTGCCAAAGATTCTGGAGGATGTCCTCGGCGTCGTGCCGGTTGCGAACACGGCCAAGCAGCCAGCCGAATAGACGGCGCTCGTAACGCCGCACCAGCACGTTCATCGCAAGTCGGTTTCCAGCCTGGACTTTCTTCGCCAAGTCGTCGTCGCTCAGGTCTTCCAGGCACATGGGGCCGCCTCCTGATCCACCTCCCGATTGCCCTTCGGGAAGGGTATACGCGGGTCGCGGCGCTTTCCTTCGGTCCATCAGCAGTTTTTTCCCGACGCGGGCTGACCACTAATCGACGATGGTGTCCGGGTGTTCATACCAAACGAGCCACCGGCAAGCGTAATGGAGAGCGATGGCGACGACGAAGCCGCGAGTGGCTTCGGACGCCTTTCCCCGGCTCAGGTCGAACTGCCAGTCCCGATAGAAATGTCCGAGCCGGACTTTCTGGATCGTGCGAGCCCAGATCCGTTTCGAGATCTCGAAGTCGGCGACACACTGGGGAAGGAGGCGATTGATAATGGGCCGCATCGCAAGCAAGATCTTTCGGAGACTTTCCGGATCCCCGCTTTCGTAATAGTTGCGCAGTAAGTCATCCAGCATGGACGTGTCCCCGCGGCCGGTTGCAGGTTCGATGCTCAGACCCGTTCCGTGCTATTTTCGGACTCCGGTCGGTAATTTCAAGCCCGAGCTGAAGCCCTGCCCAGTTTCGCGCGTAGTCAACGATGGCAAGGGCAAGTGCCCTTCTTGATTTCTTACCCTGATGAGGACAGTCTTGTGAACACGACCGCATTTCTTCGGCCGCCCGACGTCATGCGTCCGGCCAGGCCAGACCCGGCGGACAAGTCCATCGTCGTGGTGTACGACCCCGAGTTGGCCCAGCGCCTGCGCGAAGCCGCTCGCCCCGTGCCGGTCGAGCCTCCCCGACAAGAGCGGCCCGCGCTTCGCCGCGAAGCTTTCCAGTACGATTGACGACGCTCACCCCGGCGTGGCGAGTTCCGGCCGGGGTCCTCTTTCCGAGCAGAGTATGTCACACCATGAACTCCGCATTTCCCAGCCGGGCCTGCGAGAACTCGTCCGCCAGTTCCAATCGCCCCGCGAGCTGCGGCTGTTGTGCAATGTGGGCCGCTTGACCCACGGCGACCAGCGCCGCTGGCTCGTTCATGCGCTTCATCCGGCGCCTTCAACCCGCCCACGGCTTTTGGTCGTGGGGGAGGAAGATCCCAGCCGGGTCGAGGCGGCCGTCCGGAAGGGCGTTGGCGATGCGGGGTGGAACGAGGAAACGCTGGTCCTTTCACTGGGCCTGGGGCGGGCGCTAGGGAGGCTCGCAGCGGCCTGGTGCTTCCAGGACCGCGTAGAGCCCGTGCAACAGTTCGTTCTTGTGGGGTCCGGCTGGCTACGGCTTCCCCAGTCAAACGCCGATTTCTGGCCCTCTACGCCGGCCGGACCTCCCCTGGAGGAGTTGCTCTCGCGCACTATTGGGGCTTTGGGCCTAGCCACGTTCAGAACGCTCCGGCAACTCACCGTTGCCGTGATCGGATGCGGGCGGATTGGCTCCCTGGTCGCGGAACTCCTGGCGTCGGTCGGAGTGGCACGGCTGACCCTGGTGGACGCCGACTGCCTTGAACTCCATAACCTCGGCGAGATGGCCGGGGTTGAACTTGAGGATTTCGGGAAACCGAAAGTGGCAGCGTTGGCCCGGGGAATCCGCCGGGGAGCCGTCGGGCGCGGGACCGACATCCGGACGGTGATCGAGCCCGTGGACACCCTGACGGCCCTGTTCGCCGTGAAAACAGCTGACATCCTCGTAAGCTGTGCTGACTCGGCGGCGGCGCGGCTTGCGGCAGCCGTCCTGGCCTCCAGTTACTTGCAGCCGTTGCTGGACCTCGGCACCGGCATCCTGCCGGACGGTCTAGGCCGCCGCATGGGAGCCGATGTGCGGCTAGTCCTGCCTGGGCGCTGCCTGGTGTGCTGGGGTGGCCTTGTGGACTTGGCAGCTGCGGCCGCCGCCTTGTTGGCCGGCCGCCAGGAACCGCCGCCGGCCGACTTCCGCGACCAGCGCCTTGGCTCGCTGCGGTCTCTGAACGGGTTGGCCAGTTCGCTGGGCGTGACGCTGCTTGAGCAATTCCTGGCAGGGCGGCTGAGCGAATCGGCTTGGTTGCAGTTAGACGTCAACACGACCGGCGTGCCGCAGCTCACGCACCAGACCCCTCCGCCAGCTCCGGCCTGCCCGCTCTGCACGCTGGCGGGCCGGGGCGATGCCGCCCTTGAAGATCTGCCGACGGTCCTTCGGCAACTGGGCGAATGACAGCGCCGGAAACTGCGGTGTATAATGAGGTCCAACCTGGCATCGGAGCATTCTGTACCTTCACCGGCTGGGAGCCTTCCCGTGTTCAGCAACCACAGCGCTGTCGAGATCGTCAGCGGGCTGATGCTCCAGCTGGCCTGCGCTCATGCGAAGCTAAGCCAGGATTCAACCGAGAAGTGGCTTCGGGTCACGAACAACCCCTTGATACCGGCGCTGCGCCACGTTGCGACCAGCCGCGAGCCCTTGGATGAGGTGGAGCGAGAATCACTGGCCCACGCCTGGGACGCGTTCGACAAGCATGTTGCATCCGTTGCCAGAAGTCTGACAGTCAGTGGTCTGTCTCATTGGGGCCAGTCAGCCGGCAGCGTGGACCCAGTGGACGAGGACCGGCTGGTGAGCAACCTGCGGAACTACATCGCCACCGCTGTGGCAGCGCATTGGGCGAGGCAAAAGGACGCAACCGACCTGGCCGACTGCGAGCTGCGCGCCTGGCTGGCCCGCGCGGCTGGCGTCACGCCGCCAACAGAGGCAACTGGTTGGGGGCGCGGCATGGGAGTCCTGGATCGGCTGGCGGCGGCTGCCGGGACCCTCGCGACCTCTGCAACGCCGATCCGCCTCTTGCGAGCTCATGGCTGGACCTGCTTCTGGCTGGAAGCTCTCCAGCCGGAGCGATCTCGCACTATCCCGATTGTCACAGTTCAAATCGAATCCGGACAGACGGTTGCGGAAAAGAACCAGGCGGATCTCCATTATATCGACCTCGGTCTACAGCCGGTCCCAGCAGCCCTGGCGGAGCTTGCCGGCTGCGTAGTGGTCGAGCATCCGGCCCAGTGGAATCACCCGCTAGGTGCCAGGTTCGTGGCTACCATCGCCGAGGCGCATGACGACGCCTGGCAAGGTGCGAAGCGCAGACCGCCGCTTTTATGGCGGCTTCGCATCAATCCGCGGCTCACGGGTAAACCGCTGGGCGGGACCTCGCATGGGCTAGCGATACACGTCGGCTGCCGGCTGATCCGCGAGAACAAGAGTCATGACGCCGACATTGTCTTTTCTGCCGCAATCGTAAACGGCCAGCTGGCCACGGTGGACGGGCTGGTAGACAAACGCCTGGCTGCCCACCGAGATTCGGCGGGACAACTCAAGCGCTTCGGCTACTGGAAGGGAGACGGTCATCAGTTTCTGGCGGACACCTTCACGCAACCAGCCCGCCTTCCCGTGACGGACGTGAAGGACGCCGTGAAGAAGGCCACCCGGACGCATGCCGAAATCATCAGATTCCTGAATGACGTCGTGGCGCAAGCGGTTGATCCCGGCTGGCGCTCGGGGGAACGGGAGCTGAACGAACTGTACGTGCAACCCGACGTGCTCGAACAAAAGCTGGGCGAATCGCTCGCTCAGGAACTCGCGAAGGCCGCGAAAGAGCAGGAGAAACGAATAGACGCACCGGACATACTGCCTGAAGACCGCGACGCGGGCGAACAGCTGCCCTACAGCGACGCCAACCCGCCCCGACGGCGGCCGTGGGCGGATGTGTTGGCCGAGCTGAGTCCGGGCGGCCGCTGCGTGATCGTCGGTCCGCCGGGACAGGGAAAAACCACCGTCGCCCTCATGACCGCGCGCAACATGGCGGAACCGGCAGCCAAACAACTCGATGCCGGTACGCTGTCACTGGCCGACGCCCCGTTGCCGCTCGTCGTCTCCCTGCCCACGTTGATCGACGGCATCGTCAGCCGCGACCGCGAAAAGGAACGGCCTCTCGGTCAGTCTGATCCAGAATACTACACTGCGTGTTTGGTGGACGCGGTCATGCAGAAGCACGCGGGGGGTGACTTCGCAAAGGACTATCTTGGGACTCAGCTGTTTGACACCAAGCAAAAACAATGGCGCGGCGACCAAGTCTGGTTGTTCCTTGACGGGCTGGACGAGGTAGATCGAAAAAGTTCGGTGCTTCCCAGGTTTTTGCAGATCCTGAACGGATTCCGGGGCCGGGTTTTCCTGGGCACCCGGCCATATGGTTTGGATCAACATGGCGACGTGCTGCGATCCCACTGGCCGAATGAGACGCATAGCTGTCGGTTGGCGCCGTTCACAACGTTTCAGTCGAAGACCTTCGCTCGGCGATGGTTCGGGGAAAGCGAGCACGTCAAGACAATAGAATCTCTGCTCGACAGGAATTCAGCGGCCCAGATCCTGGCGCATAGCCCGTACCTGATGAAGCTCTTGTGTGACATCGTCGGTGCATCCCGGACCATCCCGGATGACGTGACACGCGGCGGGTTATACGAGATGTTTCTCGAAACTGTCCTGGGTCCGATCCGGGCACTCGACTGGCATCATTTCCTCAACCGCATGGCGATGCGCATGGTCGCCCGCAATCCGGATTCATCTGTGCATCTGTATATTTCCAGGGAAAAGGAGCTACGCGACTGGCTCACCGAGAACGCGATGGGCGCGCCGACGCCTATCATCGACAAGGGGGATGAAGGCAACGATACGCGCAAACTTCAAGCGCTATCTGGAGAACTCCAGGCTCGGGAGCACCGGTTGCTGGTACTGGCCGGCGGCGAAAGACTGGTTTTCCCGCACCGGTCCTTCGCGGAATACCTGGCCGGCCGCTGCCTGGCAGACCTGGCGAATACTGACGACGGCACGAACTTGGACCGCGAGCCCCCCCCCTGGCTGGTTAAGTGGCTCAGGGGACAGAAACTGCGAGACGTCTTCGACAAGCTCTCGCCGCCAAGGCCGCACGGCGGAAGGCGGAAACCCAGGGGAGAGAAACTGCGGGATGTCTTCGACAAGCTCTCCTGGCGAGCCGACTGGCATGAGGTGATCAAGTTCGCCGCGGGCCAATTGAACGATCCCGCCGAGGTGCTCCGCCTGCTGGCGGATCTGACGAAGAAGGACGCTCCGCGAGACCTGGGAAAAGACGACGTCTTCCGGCACCGGCTTGCCCTGGCCGCCGAGTGCTTGCCGGAAATCCGTCGTGAGGTTCGTGAGACCCTGCCTGCGGGCACTGAGATCATTACACGGAGTGTGATGGATTGCGTTGAAGCGGCCGAAGCAAAAGAGACATCACACGTCTTCCCCCACCTCGTGCGCGCTTACACCGCCCTTGCCCAGGGAGGCCGTCGGGATGGGAAACCATTCCTCGATTGGTTGGCCCAGCAGTTTGAGGACGAGAAAACGGCGGCGTATGGTCGGCGCGTATTTAAAAAAGTGGGGTATTCCGCTGGATTCGGCTCGATCTTGTCGGGCCTGGGCGACTGGCTCCGCCACGGCTCCCCCGGTGAGAGATGCGATGTGATCCGCATGGTGGAACGGATCGGCCCGGTTGCGGCCCAGCACCCCGACGTCCTTCCCGCCCTTGCTGATCTGCTCTGCCAGGGCGACGGCCAGCTCAAAGCGGAAGCGGCCTCTGCCGTGGCGGTGATCGGCGCGGCGGCGGCGCAGCACCCCGACATCCTCCCCGCTCTCGCCGATCTGCTCTACCAGGGCGACGGCAAGCAGAAAGAGAGGGCGGCGCAGGCTGTGGCGGGTATCGGCATGGCGGCGGCCCAGCACCCCAACATCCTCCCTGCCCTTGCCGATCTGCTCCGCAACGGAGACCGCGATCAAACAGAGGCAGCAGCCTCTGCCGTGGCAGGGATCGGCATGGCGGCGGCCCAGCACCCCGACATCCTCCCCGTCCTCGCCAAACTACTCCGCCAAGGCGACCGTTATCAGCAGGTGGCAGCGGCCTCTGCCGTGGCAGGGATCGGCGCGGCGGCGGCCCGGCACCCCGATATTCTCCCCGCTCTCTCTGCCCTCCTGCTCCACGGTAATGATTATCAGGCGGCGGCCTCTGCCGTGGCGGGGATCGGCCCGCTTGCG
>Ga0182024_10015991_pt1 | contig 14288 bp, 17 predicted proteins | sample P32metaG_FD_120480 | JGI IMG/M metagenome (GOLD analysis project Ga0182024, IMG submission 120480) | Permafrost microbial communities from Stordalen Mire, Sweden - P3-2 metaG (Illumina Assembly) | ecosystem: Environmental > Terrestrial > Soil > Wetlands > Permafrost | place: Sweden: Stordalen... | reverse complement strand
TCGCCAACAACACCTCGACCACAGCCTCACGGCCCGCCGCGTAGATCGCCTCAGCCTCAGCGCGCTCCACACCACCAGATTCGACGCCGCCGAGTTATGTCCCCCAACCAACTGAACGCTTACTTATACCTGCCGCTTTGCAGGCCATTTGCAGTGGAGCTAGTCGGGCTCGAACCGACGACCTCTTGCATGCCATGCAGCTTTGCGGAGGATCTGGAAAGGGCCAGAAAGGCCGGAAACACGCGTGATTCCGGGGACTCCCGGGGCCTCGCGGATTAGCAGAGTTTGCTGGCGTTTGTCGGGAGTTTGGGCACTGGCAGTCGGTCAGTGCTCAAACGATTCGCGCCTCGCGCTTGCCTCACCAAAAGCGGCAGCGCGGCCTCGCCTGCCTTCGTGTTTCGCTGTTCGTCCAACTCGAGAGCCCGGTTGCAGGCTACCCGGATGCTCGGTCTCCCACGGGTAAGCGGGCGTGTTCCACAACAACCAGCAATCTCCCGGATCGCCGATGCTGGCTCCTGTGCGAGTTACACCGGTTCCCATCGACGGCTTCGGTGCGCTGTCTCGACGGCGGCGAGGACGCGCTGAGTTTGCAAGCCATCGCCGAAGTCGGGGAACACATCACGGTCTTCGCCAATCGCGGTGAGAAGGTCCCGCGCCTGGTGCACAAACGTGTGCTCCCAGCCGATGACGTGGCCGGCCGGCCACCCTGACATCCACGGATGGCGCGGCTCTGTGACGAGAATCGTGCGGAAACCAGCGTCGTCACCGCCTTCGAAGAGCTCAAGCTCGTTGAGCCGCTCGACATTGAATCGCAGCGAGCCGGCTGTGCCATTGATCTCGATCTTCATCGCCTTCTTGTTGCCGGCTGCAACGCGAGTGGCTTCGAAACTGCCGACTCCTCCCAGACTGAACTGGGCTAGAAACAGGCTCGCGTCATCAACGGTCACGGCGCCATGGGCGCCTGGCGAGCGCGCGACGGCGTCCGGGTCGGATCGCGGTGCGGGGAACGGCCGCTCCCCGACAAAGGTCCTCAGCAGACTTGAGACGCTCGTGATCTCGTCGGCGAGCAAGTGCGTGGTGAGATCGACGAGGTGCGACGCGAGGTCGCCGAGCGCACCGCTGCCGGCCTCCTCTTGCGTGAGCCTCCAGGTCAGCGGGAACGCGGGATCGACGAGCCATTCCTGCAGGTATTGCGCTCGAACGTGCCGGATCTCGCCGAGCCGTCCCACGGCGATGATCTGACGCGCGAGCTCGACCGCGGGCACCCGACGGTAGTTGAAGCCGACCATGCTGCGGGCGCCAACCTGGAGCGCCTGGGCCGCGCCCTGCGCCATCGCCTCGGCCTCCGTCAGCGAATTGGCCAGCGGCTTCTCGCAGAGGACGTGCTTGCCGGCGGCGAGGGCCGCGAGGGCGATCTCCGGATGGCTGGCACTCGGGGTGCAGATGTCGACGAGCTGGACATCGGGTCGCTCGATCGCGGTGTGCCAGTCCGTCGAGGCGTCGTTCCAGCGCAACCACCGTCGCGCTCGTTCGACCGCGACGCCGTCCCGTCCACAGAGGACGGTCATGACCGGCGTGACGGGGAGGTCGAAGATGGCGGCGACGTTTCGCCAGGCGTGAGAATGGGCGCGTCCCATGAGGCCGTGGCCGACCATCGCGATGCCGAGCGTCGGCTTCTCGGCAGCGCTCATAGCGTCTCCTCGGCCGCGACCACGAAGTCAAACGCTTGGCTGGAGGGCTCGAAGGAGCTCGCTCTCAGGTACCTCATGGCCTGTACGCCGACCTCGCGATCCATCAATGAGTCCTCCCAGTCAATGTCGTTGCGCCTTCGCGTTATCACGACGAAGGGGTTCTGGCGCCGCGCCGAGACCGCGGAAGCCATGCGAGACTGTCGTCGGTTGTAGTCGACGGCTTGTACTCGAGCGAGACCCAGCCTCGGTAGCCCAACTCCTCCAGCTGGTCGAGGTAGCGATCGAACTCCAATGTCCCCGTGCCCGGCTCGTGACGGCCGGGGACGTCGGCGATCTGCACGTGCGCGACCTTAGCCGCGAACGCGGTGATCGCGGCACCGATGTCGTCGCCGTTTGCGCAGAGATGGTAGAGATCGCAGAGAAGTCCGACGTTTGCAGCTCCAGCCGCTCGGACGCGGTCTACCACCGCCACCGCGTCTGCGGCGGTGCGCAGCGGGTAGGGCTTGGGGCCGCTGACCGGCTCCACCAGTACAGTGGCGCCGATTCGCGCCGCCGCTGCTGAGGCGTCGACGAGCTGCTGGGTCGCGATCTCGTCCTGCTGCTCCGGAGTGACTCCTGCGACTCGGTTGCCGTAAAGCGCATTGAACGCCTGCACCCCGAGGCGGTCTCCGATGCCCACGGCTATGTCAATGTTGTCGGCGAACTCCTGGGCGCGGTCCGGGATCGAGAGCACCCCGGCATCCGGGCCGGCGAGGTCCCCGGCGAAGAAGTTCAGGCCCACGAGGGTTACCCCGGCCGCGTTGATCGCTGCCACGAGCGCGTCCACCTCGCCGTCGCTCGGGACGGGCGTGGGGAAGGGCCACCAGAGCTCGATCGCGTCGAAGCCAGCCGCCCGAGCGGCCGCCGGCCGATCCAGCAGCGGAACCTCGGTGAACAGGAGCGAGCAGTTCGGCAGGTACGAGAGCGAGTGACTCATGTCGGACCTAGCTTCCCGGGCGTGTAGGTGGCGTTGATTCTGGAAAGCAGCGCGGCGACCGAGTTCGTCGCAACTTCCTCGTCCACCGCTCCCGGGCCGCCGCTGATGCCCAGACCACCGACGCAGTCCTCGCCGATCATGATCGGCTGGCCGCCTGGCAGAGGCACCAGCTTGCCCGGGTAGGCGTTCCACATTCCGTAGGCGTCACCGCCGGGTAAGATCGACGCCATGTAGGATGAGCTCGGCCGCTGGAAGATTGCGGCGGTCCATGCCTTCTTCAGTGCCCCGTCGATTGAGGCCAGCCGCGCGCCCTCCATCCGCAGCGAGCCGACGAGGTGGCCGCCGGTTTCCATGACCGCTACCGTCACAGCCACGCCAGCCTCACGCGCAGCATCAATCGCGAAATCGATGACGAAACGAACGTCTCCCTCCTCAAGACGCCAGCTCTGCTTGGGCATACGGCCCCTCCGTTCTCTCGTTGGACACATCATTCCGATCAAATTGATCAGCAGCACGACCCGACCGTCATCGCACGCGATCCCGTAGGGCCGGAACCGCCCGACCCCCGTGGTCCGCGATCATTCATCGTGAGTCCGGCATCGCCGCCCGCACGCATTCGGCAGCGGTAGCGTAGGCCGCGCGCAGAACGTGGTAGTCGGTGTCCATGGCGACGATCCGCACCCCGGCCGCCAGCCACCCGGCGGTGCGCTCGAGCCCGCCGGGCGTGAGCGGATACAACAGCGAGACCTCCTTGCCCGCATCTAGGGCGGCCTCGGCGATCATGCGCTCGGCCTCGAGAACCCTAGGGTGGAACTGCTCGCCCGGAACCCCGAGGGCGTGCGAGAGATCGGTGCGCCCAGTGTGGATGACGTCCACGCCGTCGACCGCCACAATCTCCTTGTAGTTGGCCAGCCCGTCCGCGTCCTCCACCTGGCATCCGATGACAACATCGGGCGCGGCGGTCGCCAGCTGTGACGCCTCGCTCACCATCGACACGAGTTGTCTCGCGACCCGGGCGGAGCCGACGTCTGGGAACGTGATCACCTCTACCCCTGACCGGATGACACGGGCGATCTCAGGGCGGTCCTGTCCGGCGCGCGCCCAGGTCAGCAAACCAAGCGACTTCGCCGTTTGCACGAGCCCGCCGAGCGTCGAGTCGTCCCAGGCGAGCCTGAACTGGTCGAAGCGCACGAAGTCCAGGCCAGCCTCGGCGACCGCCTCGAGGGCGGCTGCGGTCGGCAGCCGCACGTACGTGCCCAGCAACGCCGAGCCCGAGGCTCTGAGGTCGCGGATTGGGTTTCTCATGTCGTTCATGTGAACCTCGCTGGGAGCCACTCAGGTCGCTGACCTGGCCCCGTCCACCATGATGAGCTGGCCAGAGAGATGGGTGGGAGCGTCTAGCAGCAGCCAGACGCCGGTTTGCGCCAGCTCCTCGGGCTCGGCTAGACGGCCATCGGGGATGCCCGAGGTGGTGGCCGCCAAGCCGGCCTCGGCGTCTCCATCGCCGCGTCGCACCAACATCTCCTGGATGAGCTGGGTGTTCATGGAGCCCGGGCAGAGGAGATTCACCCGTATGTTCTGCTTCGCGTACTCAACCGCGACGGTCTTGGTCAGACCGGCCACCGCGTGCTTCGACCCGGAGTACGCGGCCAATCCTGGTGCCGCCCGGATCGCTGCCACCGAGCCTACGTTGACGATCGATCCGCCGCCGACTTTGATGATCTCGGGCAGAGCGTGCTGCATCGAGAGCCAGACGCTGCGCACGTTGACAGACATCACCTCCTCGAAGCCGTCCAGGGAGACCTCGAGGAACGCTCCGGGAGGGCCGTTGATGGCGGCCGCGTTAAGGACGCCATCGATCCGTCCGAAGCGGTCCACCGCGGTCTTGACGACCTCCTGCACGTGATGCTCGGCCGAGGCGTCGCCGACTACCGTGGCGACCTCCGACGAGGACCCCGTGGGAATCTCGGCAACGGTCTGCCTCAGCGCCTGCTCGTCACGGTCGGCGCACACGATGTTGACGCCACGAGCGGCGAGCTGCGCGACGGCAGCGCGGCCCAGACCTCCTCCGGCTCCGTTGACGATGATGCAGTTGGTGATCTGCTCCATAACGGTTCTACCTCTGTCTCGCTCGGTTGGACGCTGGCGGAGTCGCCGGAATCGTTTGTGGTGGTGAAGGGTTCCCGGTCATTGGAGCCGCCAATGCTTAGCCAGAGGCCGGTAGCGGCGCCATAGCGTTGGCGATGCAGCGACGGCCTCCGGCTCGTTGGCAGGCCGGATCACCATTCCGTCCGACAACGTTTCGTGGTGGGCGAGTTCGCTCATGGGGACGCGCTGGAGCGCGACCGTCCGTGGGAGCCCCGGATGCTCACCAGTTCTGTCGTCGATCACGGGCCGGGACTGAGTGCGGAGAATCTCCAAGCCACATCCGGCCCTCAGCAGCGGTCCCGAGGCTCGAGAAGGCCCGCCGACGTGCTCGTACAGTTCAGTGACGATCCGGTTGAGGCCGCGCAACCGGGCGCACAGCTCCGCTTCGGAGTTCACAACTTCTGATCGGATAGCCGGGTCCGGACCCACGAGCCGGGGAACCCAGTCTCGCGTTTCGATCTCGTAGAGCGCTAGGTAGACGCGAGGCGCGTCAGCGCTGACGTAGCGCGCGCCGAAGCAATATCCACCCGCAGCGATCACCCGCGGGACGTGGGCGCGGTACCACTCATTCAGGGCCTGCTCGTCGGCCGGCTCAACCTCCATCTGTACCGCAAGGATGACGACGTCCTCCTCGTAAACGGTCACCGAGGACCCGCCCGGGGGTACCGACCGCCGTCCCGCTGCTCGCCGCTGGGGGACGGATCAGCCACCGATCAGCTCGCTCGAGGTCCGGTCTCCGGTGGCGTACGGAGGGGCACCCGCCGGCTTGAAGCCGATCGGAGCCAAGGCGTGTCGGGCCGTCAAGGCGATCCGCGCCTCGACAATCTTCCACACGTCATGAACCAGCACGAGCCGGAAGATGACGCTCGCCACCGTTCCGTACGGCTGATCCTCCCGTGCCGCCATGTTGTACAGGTACGCACTGACACACATATCAGGTCCGGCGCCGGTCACGCTAATGGTTGTGAAATGGTGAAACGAGTAGTTAGTCCGCGGAAGATCGGCCTCGTGGGCGGCGCGGATAGCGAGCAGGCCCGCATAAGTCCCGCTGCTGTTGATTAGGGTGGCATCCTCTGCGTACAGCGCAAGGAGAGCATCCAGCTCCTTGGCATCGTACAGGTACGCATATCGGCTAAGGATGTCCTGTCCGGCGACAAGCAGTTCCAGCCGCGAGAGGCGCTCCTCCACCGAGGAGGAGCGCAACTGGGCCCGGTCTGGAAGGAGACCCACGTGCGCGCCGAAGATTGAGCGCGGCATGTCAACGATACTGTGCATGTTCATCATGACTGTGAGTCCTTCTCTCTCTGTCGACCGTTGAAATTACTTCCAGGCCCAGCCGGTCTCTCGCGGCCGCCGCGATCAGGCCTTACTGCACGACGACACCCACACCTCCTTACGGACAGCGGGAGTGTTGATGTTGGCCTTGGTGATCACCGTCATCGGGACGATCACCTCTTTGGGGCTGATCTTCTTGCCGGCGAGCGCCTCCTTCATGAGCTTCAGCGCCAGCTGGGCCTCTAGGATCGGCGGCGAGCTGACCACCGCCTGTATCAGACCCTGCTTGACCCAGCTCACGATGACGGGGTCGGCGTCCATGGAAAAGACCTTCACCGAACCGGCCTTCCCGAGGTTCTTCAATTCCGGTACAACCCCCTCGGCGGCTTGGTCGTACATTGGCACGAACGCGCTCACGTTGGGATTAGCCGACAGTGTCGAGCTGACGATCTGCGCGTCGTTGGTCGTCTCCTCCTGGTCGAACTGGGTTGGGAGCACCTTGATACCCGGATATTTCTTGATCTCCGCAAGGAAGCCAGCCGTCCGCTCATTGACCGCCTGCACGCCCGGACGCAGATCGATTGGCTGAACAGTGCCCTTTCCGTGAAGAGACTTGTTGACTTGGTCGGCGAGAGCGGCTCCGCCCTTGCCGTTATTGGTCGTCACGAAACCGTCGACGAGTGAGAGGTCCGCCGGCGCGTTGTCGAACGCGATAATCTTTGTCCCCGCGGCATCCATGGTTTTCAGCGCCGGATCCAGCGCCACAGTGTCGGTGGTAGCCAGGATCAACCCTTTGGGCTGCGTGGCGGCGATTGAGTCGAGTACCGGGAGTTGCGCGGACGCCGCGAACGGCGTGGAGCCGTAGTACTTGACGTTCAGGCCAACGCTCGGCGCGTAGGCCTTGGTGTCGCATTCCGTCGAGATATAGAAATCGTTGCCGGTGTTAGCAGAGTCCCAGGCGACCGTTCCAGAGCTGCTGCTGGCACCCGCGCCCGCAGTGAGTGCGAGCATGCCCGCCACGAATACCGCGGCCGCTCCGGCGCCGATGGCGTAGCGACGCTTAAATACCATTATGTGTTTGTTCATAACACCTCTCCCTTTGTCGATGAGTGTGACTGTCTTGGCGAGCGTCTTCTCCGACGAGCCCGCTTACGCGGCCTGCGCCGCATCTGGTCGATGTAAACCGCCACGACCAACACGATCCCTACCGCAACCGTCTGCCAAAAAGCCTGCACGCCGACGATCACTAGGCCACTGGCAAGCACGACTGGGATCAGGATGCCTACGACCGTCCGGAAGATGCCCCCGCGGCCCCCGAACAGGCTCGTGCCTCCGAGGACAACGCCGGAGATCACCGTCAGGTTGTCGTTCCCGTGGGAGCCGATGGTCGTTGTCGTGAACCGCGCAAGATTCAGTATCGCCGCGGCGCCGACGAGCAATCCCTGCAGGGCATAGACACTGATCACGTGGCGGTCAACGTTGATTCCGGCCCGCCGAGTGGATTCAGCGTTGGAACCCACTGCGTACGTGTACCTACCGAACCGCGTGCAGCTAAGGACTATGCCTGCCACCAGCGCGATGACGCCTGCGCAGATCACGATCGACGGGATCTCCAAGACCTTCCCAGAGCCGAATGCATTGGTCATCTTCGTTGGGATGCCTGAGAGATCGACGCCGTTGGTCAGAACCTGTGCTAGCCCGAGAGCCGCGCCCAACGTCCCCAGGGTTGCGATGAGCGGCGGGATCTTGGCCTTGGCGACGAGGATGCCGTTGATCAGTCCCCATGCTCCGCCCGCCGCCAGGCCCGCAGCGATGCCGAGGGTGACCGTGCCCCAGCCCGCGTTGGTTGCGCCCAGCGCACTGCCGCCAGTTGCGCCCATCGCCTTGGCAGCGACCACCCCGGAAAAGACGAGCACCGAACCGACCGAGAGATCGATCCCAGCCATGATGATGACGAACGTCTCACCGACTGCCAAAACCACATAGATGGCGGCGTTACTGAGGATGTTGACGAGGTTGAAAGAGGTGCTAAAAGCGGGGCTCATGATCGAGAAGACGACGACCATGACAATGAGCACGCCGAAGATCCAGCTGGATCCAGCGACCTCAAGCAGCCGGTTGTGCCAACTCAGCGCACGCTCCTCCGCCTCCTGCGCAAGCTCGAGCTCCGCAGTCGAAACTCCCGCGTCTGGAGTGTTCAGGTTGCTCATCGCCTAGTCGCCCTTCATCGCCGTGTCGTCCAGCGCTCCCGTCATCGCACCCACCAGGTCGGCGACTCCGACTTCGGCGGCATTCATCCGGGCCACGCGCGCGCCGAGGCGCAGGACTTCAACCCGGTCGGCTACCTGGAGTACCTCTGGCATGTTGTGACTAACCAGCACGACGCTCATCCCCTCGTCGCGGACGCGCCGGATTAGATCCAGCACGCGGGCTCGCTGCCGGACCCCCAGCGCCGCTGTTGGCTCGTCCATGAAGACGACCGTCTTGGCGTACGCCAGGGCACGCACCACCGCAACGCTCTGACGCTGGCCTCCTGACAGCGACGACACGGGCAGCCCCAGCGAAATCAACGGGAGACCAAACCGGTTGAGCGTCTCCATGGTGTCCCGGCGCATGGCTGCCTTGTCCATGAGCCTGAGCTTGCCGAGCAAGCCGGAACGCAGGATCTCCCGGCCCAGGAACAGGTTGGACGGCGTATCGAGGTGCGACGCGAGAGCGAGGTCTTGATATACAACTTCGATCCCGTGCTCGCGGGCCGTAATGGGAGACGACAACTCGACCTCGGAGCCGTTGATATAGACCGAGCCGTCGTCCGGCTGCTCGACGCCCGTCAGGATCTTCACGAGCGTGGACTTCCCGGCGCCGTTATCGCCTACCAGCGCGACGACCTCAGCGGGATAGACAGCGAAGCAGGCGCCGCGAAGCGCATCAACGTGCCCGTAGGTCTTCTCGATGTCCTTGGCTTCGACGACCGGTGTCTTTGAGTCCAGTTCTCTCATGCCGGATTGCGACCGCTCGCTAGCTCCCATGTGACGCAGGGAGTGCGGACGTTACGTCCCCAAGGTCGCGCACGTCCTCAACACCGAGGACTTGGACGCGAGCAGTCGTGTTCTCGGAGCGCTGTAGCAGGCCGTCATGGACGAGCCGCTCCACAGCCGCCTTAGCCGTCGGACGCGCGACGGAGAACCACTCGGCGAGGCCCCTCTCGGTCACAAGCTCGCCGACCACGATCTAGCCGACAAAATCTGGGCGCTCACCGCGTCGTAAAGCGCCTCGACGAGCGCCGGGGCAGACAGGGCTTTTGACGTCTTCTCAACCACGGTCCAAATCGCGGCTGCGCGCGGGATCCCCGCCGTCGCTTCTCCTTGCCACGACGGAACTGGAGCCCGTCGCCGGCCCGACGCTACAGGCTGACTACATGCTTGTCCCGCTGAGCCAGCGGACGCTCCGCTGGTGAACGCGAGCGCGCCCACCGTTAGGCAGAGCGCGGCCACAGTGCCGCAGGTACCGGCCGCGCGAGCCACACCGACGTGCCGCGCACAACCTCGTGATGAGGGTCGCCCGATGATGGCGCCCCTCGGGGAGTTTTCCTCGGCTCGACAACGGTCATCTTCACTCCTCTCCTCCAGACACGCAGCCTAGGCCGGCTTCCCTCCCGGTCCGACCACCTGACCGCGCAAGTTCTACCACGACGGCGCGCCGCGAGTCAAGCGGGGAGCCGGGGCAGCGCGTGGATCGATCGCCGGTGCGTGCTAGCCTTCTGGCCCTGCGACGTCGTTTTGGCCCCTTAAGGCAGCCCACTGATGACATTTGAGCTTCGCGCCGTAGGCCGGCACCGGGTCTACGCGAACATCGTCGACCAGATCGTGGAGGGCGTTCAAGCCGGGGCATTTCCGCCTGGTCGTGCGCTGCCAGCCGAACGCGACCTCGCCGCAACACTTGGAGTGGGTCGGAGTTCGTTGCGGGAAGCGATCCGCGTCCTGGAGCACGCCGGCGTGCTCGACGTTCGTACCGGCCGTGGGACGTACGTGAGCGAAGGAGGAGTCTCTAAGGCAGCGATGCTCCGGGTTCGTGCGGCGGCGGTCGGCGAACAGAGTCCACTGGACGTTGTTGCCGCGCGTATGGCTGTGGAACCGGTGTGCGCCGAACTCGCCGCGTTGCATCGAAGGCGCAGCGATCTCGAGGCACTCCGAGACAACGTCCGCGATCAGTCAGCAGCCAATGAGCTAGGCCAAGAACCAGAGGACATCGACTTCGCGTTCCATCTTGCGGTCTCCTCAGCCACCGATAACCCGGTGCTGTCGCATCTCGTGGAGGGTCTTGTGGACATCATGCGACAGGGAACGTGGCGCGACCTCAAACATCGCGCGCGCAGCCGCGATAACGGCGCGGATCGCTATCTCGAGCAACATCGCGCGATTCATGCCGCAATCGAACGCCGCGATCCCGCGTCGGCGTTCGCCGCGATGCGCGCCCACCTCGAGTCGATCAGCGCCGGACTGCTCGCCGAGATCAAGTGACCGACCCCAGACCGGGCAGGAGCATCGAGCCGCACGCCGAGCTCCATCCCCAAGCGGCCGCCTACCTCGCCGGGCGCCGACGCGGACCCATGGTTGTCGCAGACGACGACCGGATGCGCGCCATCGCCGCACGCGAAGCGACGCGTTCACAACTTGCGACTGTCGCCGGACACGGAGAGGACGTGTTCAGAGTCAAGGATCTGCGTATCAAGAGCTTCGACGGCAGCGTGCAAGCTCGGCTGTATCGCCCGGGTCCACAGACGCCTCTCCCGGTACTCCTCTACATCCACGGCGGCGGATGGGTGTCCGGCGATCTCGAGACGCACGATGTCGTCTGCCGCGGGCTGGCGCTCCGAGCGGCCGTCGCGGTGCTCGCAGTGGACTACCGACGTTCTCCCGAGCACCGATACCCTGCCGCACTCGCAGATTGCTGGACATGCGCAAAGTGGATCTTTGAACGCGGCGGCGAGCACGGGCTCGACAGCTCGAGATTTGCGGTCGCCGGCGACAGTGCAGGCGGGAACATGGCCACAGTGCTCGCCCGGTGGTGCTACGAGCGCGAAAAGCCGTGCCGTGCACAGGTGCTTATCTACCCGATCCTGGACGGGCGAGCCGACAGCTGTTCCTACCGCCGATTCGCGACAGGCTATGGCCTCACCGCGGACGCGATGCGCTGGTATTGGAATGTCTACCTCGGGCCCGGCGGTCCTGGCGAGCCGACGGCAGACGTTTCGCCGCTGCAGGCCCCGAGCCTAGCGGGACTCGCCCCGGCCTTGATCATTGCTTGCGAGTTCGATCCGTTGCACGACGAGGCGATTGCCTACGCCGGTCGGCTGCGCGACGCCGGCATCGAGGTCGACCTAATCGAAGCGGCGGGATTGGTCCACGGCTACTTCCGCATGCCGGGCGTCTTCGATCGCGCGCACTGCTCGTGGGACGATTGTGCTGCCTTTCTCGTGGAGAAGCTCAGTTCTCGGTGAGACGGGGTCCGATCCGGTGATCGGCTTGGGTCTCGAAAAGCGTCAGAAGAGCTGAGTGGTCCTGATCGCCGCGACCCTGCGCGCGGAGCTGCTCGAACATTTGCTGCGCCAGCGTTGTGAGAGGAAGATCCATGCCCAGACTTTCGCCCGCAGAGAGCGCGATGCCGAGATCCTTGTAGTGGAGGTCGACTTTGAACCCGGGCGTGAAGTCATGATCCAGGAAGTTGTGCCTGCGAACCTCCATCACGCGGTTGCCGGCGAGCCCCGCGGAGAGCACATCGACTATTGCCTCCGGGGCCAGCCCGAGCTTTGAACCGAGCACAAGCGCCTCGCTCACCACCGCGATCGTTACGGCCACGACGATCTGGTTGCATGCCTTGGCGGCCTGACCGGACCCGGGCGGGCCGCAGAGCACCGCGCGAGTTCCGAGCACCTCGAAGATCGGCAGCGCGTCGTCGAAGTCGCGTTGGTCGCCGCCGACCATGATCGAGAGAGTTCCTGCCTTCGCGCCGACATCGCCCCCGCTCACCGGCGCATCGAGCACGCGGACGCCACGCTCGGCACCGGCCTTCGCGAGAGCCCTGCTGAGACCGGGCGACACCGTGCTCATATCTATGATGAGCGAGCCCGGCCGCAGCCGCGAAATTAGGCCGTCCGGGCCGTCGAGTACTTCCGTCACCGCGGCGTCGTCGGGAAGCATCGTGATGATCGTTCTGGTACTCGCCAAGTCCGCGAGACGGGTCGCGATCCTGAGCGTAGCGACATCGGGATCGTCGCCGGGGAGCGCGGAGCGGTTGTATGCCAGCACCGGGTATCCAGCGCGGGCGAGGTTCGCCGCCATCGGACGCCCCATGACGCCTAAGCCAACGAAGCCGACCGCCTCCCTCCCCGACTCGGCGGCGGTCACGGAAGCACGTCTGAGGTCACGAAACGTGGGATCATCAGGAGCTAGCAGGCGGTCAGACCGCCCGACCGGTCCGTGTTCTATCATGACTCCGCCGTGATCGTCAAACAAGGCTATTCTGAGCCCCCGCTCGCTATGCCTCGCCCGGCGCCGCAAGAGCTATCAGCGGTTCGGCTGCCGTGACGAGGGCTGGACTCGCGAGCGGGCAGCGGTCGCGCTGCAAGACGTGCTCGCCGACGTGCGACGCGGAATCTGGAAGCCGGCGCAGCCCGAGCCGCTAGCCGCGCCGAGCGAGTGTCCGACGTTTCACGAGTTCGCGAGCGAGTGGTTCGAGCGGCAGAAGCTCGAAGGCGGTCGTCGCGGCGGCGGGCTCTCGCCGGCGGGTGTCGCCGATCTTGAGTGGCGGATCACGTATCACCTGCTGCCGTTCTTCGCGGCGATGCCGCTTGACGCGATCACGGTTGCGGACGTTGACCGCTTCCGCCTCGCGACGGTCCGCGAGCGCGACGTGGTGGCCCAGGCTGCCGCGAGCGGAAGCAGCTCACTGTGAGCTACACCGCTCCGCGCGCCGGTCGGACACGGACGCCTCGCCGCACGGCTCGCGGCGCGGCGTCAATCACGCTGATTGGACGACCGGTGACGGTGAGCAAATGGCTGGCCGGGTGAGGCGGCGTTCCAGTATCCGCGGCGTGGATAAGAGCGGCGCTTCGCCTACTCGCGCCGAGACACAGTGACGCGAGCCTCATCAGGCCGGCGCAGAGGCCCTAAGCACCGTGAGTTCGGCATCTGCTGCCTGCCAGAAATCTCCGTCCGGAATCTTGAAGTGTCGAAGCGCGAGCACTGTGATCATCGACATCGTCCACGCTCCCGCCACCAGTGCCTTCGAAATCCACTCGTCTGACGGTCCAGAGTTAAATGCCGTTGCGTCGGCGTCGAGTTCCTGGACTCGATGCGCGAGTCCGAGTGGCGAGCCGTGAAGAAGCTGATTGTGCTGGAAGTGCGCGATCGCGTGCCAGCGCTCGACTTCTGCAAACTCGTCCGCCCGAGTGAAGGCAGCTTTGCTCGATTGGAGTCGTCCATGCACACCCACGCGCGTCCAGTGCTTCTCCCCGAAGTCTCCGAAGATGCTGACCTCAGCGAACCTTTCCTGCTGCGGTTGGGTTAGAGGCTCGACTTCAAATCCAGGGAAGCCAGACGCCTTGTCCGCGATGAGGAGCTGAGCGAACTCGTCGTGCTTCGTGAACAGCTCGGTCGCCTCATCTGGATGCATCGAAGTCCAGGCAAGGTCGGCCAACGCTTCGAACAACACTCGATTGAGCATCCCAGCTTCGACTCCGTAGCCAACGCCGCAGAGGTGACCAGCCGCACGCCACGCGTTGGTTGAGCGAACGAAGATCCCGACGACGATCTTGTCCGGAGTAGTGCTGTCGCGGTGGCCGCTGATCTGCTTCATGGCATCCCCGACCAGCTCGAAGAGCCGGTGGCGTGATTCGAACTCGCGCTCGTGCAACTTCCAATAGTCGACTCGATCGTTCTGTGTCACACAGCACAAAGTAGCCGGCGACCCCTGCGACGGCCTTTCCCGACGCGCGGTTTGGCTGATCGGACACTCGCGGCTCGATTGGCGTGCCGCCGCACGCGTCGCGCGAACTCTCCGCAACAAGAAAACCCCCGCATCTAGCGGGGGTTTGGTAACCGTTCAGTGCCCTCGTTCAGGTGAGTAGGGGCGCTGGGTCGCCGCGGTTGTGGGCGGTGATGGCGTCGGCGAGGTAGGCGTGCAGTGGTCGGCGTTGG
>Ga0182024_10015990_pt1 | contig 14290 bp, 11 predicted proteins | sample P32metaG_FD_120480 | JGI IMG/M metagenome (GOLD analysis project Ga0182024, IMG submission 120480) | Permafrost microbial communities from Stordalen Mire, Sweden - P3-2 metaG (Illumina Assembly) | ecosystem: Environmental > Terrestrial > Soil > Wetlands > Permafrost | place: Sweden: Stordalen... | reverse complement strand
GAGCAAGGGCACGCAACTCTTCATCCAGGGCAAGATCCAGTCGCGCTCCTGGGATGACAAGGAATCCGGGCAGAAGCGGTACTGGACGGAGATATTCGTCCATGATCTGACGCTGCTGGGCGGCGGCCATGGGGAGAATGGCGGCTCCACTCACAGCAATGGTCGGGACGATTCCCGGAGGAGCTCTGGTGGATCGGGCTACCAGCCGCAGCAGCTGGACGAGCAGTACTCCGACGAAGAATTGAACCCAGATGAAATTCCGTTTTAAAACGGGGTTTCTTCATGAACGTGAACCAGGGCGCTCTTCGGGGCGCCATTTCCTTTTGAGGAGCTAGCACGATGGCAATCAAAGAAGTCAAGACAAGCGCGGAGCTGGACGCTCTGTTCACACTGCTGGCGGAGCCGTTTGCCCCGAACGAGATCAAGTGGCGCGTTACACACACAACCCGGGATGGAAGCCGTGGCGCGGTCGTTGCATACGCTGATCCGCGAGCGTATACGGACCGTCTCAACCAACTGTTTACTCCGACTGGCTGGACCCGGACCTACGAGGTTTCAACGGTATCGGCCGTCACGCGCATGAAGAAAGACAAACTCATCCAGACGGGCAAGGTTCTGGTGACATGCACGCTCACGATTACTGGATTGGGTTGCCATGCCGGCAGCGGTGAGGACTGGGCTGACGAGTCAAATGCCATGACAACGGCGGAAGCGCAAGCGTTCAAGCGGGCGGCGAGTTGTTACGGCCTGGGGCGTTACCTTTATAACCTCGCCGAGATGTGGGTCCCGCTCAATGAGTATCGGCAGCCACTTGAATTCCCATCTCTCCCGCAATGGGCGCTACCAAAAACGGGCGCAGCCGGCAAGAGCCATCCCGCATCCGGTCCGCATCCCACCCCAGTACAACGGGGGCCTATCGATCAGAGAATCACGGGCAAGATCGAAGGCTTCCGGCGCATTCTCGGTGATCCAATTTACGGCGAGATATTGTGGCGTGTCGCGCGAACGCAGAAGGCGAATGCCATCCCCAACGCCCAACTGCAGGCGACTGTCGCGGATGCGATGGAACGGGCCTCACGGGGAATTCGCAAGGCGCACTCTCTGGCCGAGTCGATCGGAGATACGCAATTCGTCTCAGTGCTCGATCGCTTGCACATCGAGTCAATGACAACAATCAGCAATCTCGAAGCACTCAAGCATCTGGTTGCCGAACTCGAAGGTATGGCTGGGCAACCAGCCGCCTGAACGCCGATGAGTCGTGCAGTACCCCCCGCCCTTTCGGCGCGGAGGCGTCACACGCACCGTGCAGATGATACGTCGCGCTCCGGAACCTGTCGTGGCCGCTTCTCTGCGGGCTGTCTTCCTGGATGTCCGCGAACAATCACATACGCAGCAACTCCTCCGAACTGACAGATGAGTCGCTGCGCCAAAGGAGCTTTGAATGGAAGCCGATGAAGAGCGCCTTCCAACGTTCGTTGAATCGGTCCTGCTTGAAGAACGCTTTCCATGGCTGGGTTCAGGACAAGATGAACCGGTCGGCGGAGCGGATACGGTCGATGAACTCGCCGACCTGTACAAGTCGTTGATTGATCAACGTGCCAAATCCCGTCGCGAAAACGGTGATCCACAAGCGTGACCGCCATCGGTCGATACCTGGAGGATCTATGTGCAAGGTGCGGATGATTCGAACGGAGCCTGGTCTAGTATCGATTCCGCTGGAGAAGGCCATTTATTGTGAGAACTGCAAAATGGTCTCGTCTTCGGCCCGGCAACGGTGCGGTCTCTGCGGATCGGAGCGGATAACTCGATTGGTTCTCTTGATCCCAGAGCCATGGGACCCGGGCCCGGCTCCAGCCGCGGTCCTGGCCGCATAACAATTCGAATTGGCTCGCGGCGACATTGGTATTTTAAAGGAGTAATCGCAAGAATCGCGCATAACTGCGGGTCAGCGAGTGGTTTGGCCTGTTGGCACCAGTTGACCTTCCTCGCTGCGGAGAATCCCATCGCACTGGCCGCCTTCACAGAATAATTACGGAATTTGCTCACGCTTCACTCAATGAAGGCTTGCAAGGAACGCGTTCATCTCAGTGACGACCTGAGCTTCATTGCTGAGGTAAACATAATGATCGGCGTTCGGGATCATGAGAATGTGAGCGGACGGTACTCCGCGCTTGAAGTTATCGGCCCAGGCAGTGCAGCGTACTTTATCGTCTGCGATCAGAGCCGCCTTCCGTCCTGCCCCGTCATCAGGTAAACGGTCCCAGTTGTGAGGACAGGCGTAGATGGCAAGAGAAGGAACCGGGATGCTCGTATATTTCTGCATTCCAAAATTCATCGCGGCGTTGATCGGCGAGCGTGGTGGCAACGGAGGCATATTCGCCACTCCCAGGTTGTTCTGATGAAGAACGGTCTCGAACTTTGCGACAGCAGTCTCCAGTTCCAATAGCATCTTTTTCTCATCGATCCCGCCCGCTTCAATCTCATCGATGCGTCGCTTAATGTCATTCATTTCGATTTCAAATAGCGGGTGCGCGGGATCGTAGAGAGCGAAGTCAGTTGCGGCATCGAGGTAGATCAGCCCGGATACCTTTTCAGGAAAGCGGCTGCCAACGGAACTCAGTTCCTCCCCCGCAATGGAATGTCCAATGAGTACGGGTCGGTCGATATGAAGCGCCTTCATCACCGCAACCACGTCATCTCCTAAGTGATCCGCCGAATAATTGCCGTTGGCAGGCGCCGGCTTGGTGGATGCCCCAAATCCTCTCCGCGTAATTCCGTAGACATGATGTTGGGCGGTGAATTGCGGAGCAAAGCCGTCGAAGCGATGGGCAGTGTCTCCGGCACCAGCCAAGAAGATGAGAGGCCTGCCGGAGCCACCCCAATCGAGCACCTCAAGCTGAACACCTTCCTCAACGGTCACAAACCGAACCTTGTGTGCAGAGGAATCCGTCTGGGCGAACGAATTCAGGGACAGCATGAACAATGCAATGCAAAGAAAAAACAAGTTCCTCACTTGGCGCACAAGGTTCTCCTGACACAGCGGTCGCTAACAAGTGTGACACAAGGCAAAAGGACGGGTCTGCATAAACGGGCTTTCGCCCTGCGATCTCCTGCGGATCATAAGCAAGCGCATTATCGCCAAGTCACTCGTCGACGGCAGATTCGCCCTGGCTAGTCGCATCGCGCTACAAACTTGCTGGTCGCGGCGGTCAGAATGTGCTTTAAAGCATAACTTTGCCGCTCAGAAACCATAATCTTGCCGCTCCAAATCCAGCAAACCCTTCATTGTGGACTGATCGCGGATTTCTGGGAACAAGACGCTGAAAGCATAACCTTGCCGGGAGCGCAGTTTGCGACGGTGATTAGGCTTGAGTTTCACGGCTGACAAACCAACAAGAAAGTTGTAGTATTGTGTTATGGCCCAATCTCACAGAGAGGCGTCACGGCGGCTCTTCGATCTCGCCGAGCAACAGCAAGGCTTCTTCACTACGAAGCAGGCCAAGGCGGCCGGATTTGCCGAAAATACGCATCCGTACCACGTGCAGGCCGGGAACTGGTTCCGGGAACACCGGGGCATCTACCGCCTGGCGCTGTTCCCGGCGCCGGATCGGCCCGATCTTGTGCTCTGGTCGCTCTGGTCGCGAAACCGCAAGGAAGAGGTCGATGGGGTCTATAGTCATCAGACAGCGCTGAGCCTCTATGAGCTGTCAGACCTGAACCCGGCTAAGCTCCATATGACCGTTCCGACGAACTTCCGGCGTAGCAGCGATATCCCTGGCATTGTCGTGCTCCATTATCGCGACCTGCTCAAGAGCGAAATACAGGCCGGACCCGGCTACAAATACACTCGTCCGCTAAGAACGATTCTTGATCTGATAGAGGCAGGCACGGTGGAGCGGACGTTTATACGTCAGGCGCTGCGGCAGGCTGTTGACCGCGGGCTGATCACGCGCCAGCAACTTCGGAACACACAACTGGGCGAGACGGCACGCAAGATGATTGAAGATGCAGTGCGGCGGGCTGCATAATGGCGATTCCGAGAACATATGCGACGGCGGGAGCCGTCCGCAGAGCCCTGGAAGAACGTCTGAAGAGCATGTCCCAGACCGAACAGATCGATATCAACCGCCTCAGACGTCAGGTATCCTTCGATCGTTTACTGGCGAGGCTATTCCGGGAAGACCCGGCGCCTTGGGTGTTGAAGGGCGGTTATGCACTGGAACTCCGCTTCAAGTCTGCTCGATCCACAATTGATATCGACCTGACCTTGCAACGGGTCGTGGGGACAGTGGAAGGTAGCGATCCAGTCCGAGCGATACGAGAGATGCTGCAGGCGATGGCCGAAGTCTCATTTGATGATTGGTTCGAGTACACGATTGGACCACCCGTTACGGATATAACCGCGGCCCCTTACGGCGGCGCTCGCTATTCGGTCGAGACACGTATGGATGGAAGGATTTTCGCGCGGTTTCATCTCGACGCCGGCGCTGGTGATGTCGTGATACAGCCCCTCGAAACCGCTGAGTGCCATGACTGGCTCGGGTTTGCAGGAATCGAGAAGCCACGTGTACGGATGATCTCTCAGGAGCAGCAATTCGCCGAGAAGATTCACGCTTACACGCTTCCGCGAAGCTCACCAAATAGTCGGGTGAAGGATCTGGTGGATCTGGCTCTTCTGATTGCAGACAACCAACTTGACCAGCGGAGGGTAATCAACGCATTACATCTGACCTTTGATCGAAGGGGGACTCACGCTTTGCCAACAAGCTTGAGCGTACCGCCGCCGGAATGGCAAACGCCCTTCCGGGCGCTCGCTGAAGAATGTGGGCTGCAGACCAACATCGCCGCGGTCTTCGACAACGTGCGCAAGTTTATCGAGAACGTTCTGGCAGGCGGCATGGAGCAGTGAGCGCAGGAGATGGCTAGCAGAAGTTCAGAATCGGTATCATTCGAGCGGCGTGACGAGGAGAACCAACGGCTGCAGGAAGAGAATGCTAAGCTGCGCCGTGTTCTGGCCGCTCACGGCATCCCTGTTCCACAGTTTGTACCTGACGATGCACGTCCGGTTCAAACGATTACGCCCGCGGCAGTCGAAAACAAGGAGGAACGTGCTCGCAAACGGATCGCGCTCTTCCGGAGCCTGTTTCGCGGGAGAGAAGATGTCTATGCGCGGCGATGGGAGAATTCCGACGGACGGTCAGGATATTCACCAGCGGCGCTGAAGGATTGGAAAGCCATCAATTCAAGCAGGCCGGAGGATCGGAAGAAAGTCGATCGGAATACACGGAAATCCCTCCCGTTGAGCGACGCTGTTATTGACAATCATCTCCTCGGAAAAGAGACTATTGGCATTTACCCTCTACTTCCGGACGAGACCTGCTGGTTTCTCGCTGTGGATTTCGATAAGAAGACATGGACTGATGACTCCCGCGCGTTTCTCGATACATGCCAGGAGTTAAATGTGCCGGCGGCCCTGGAACGCTCGCGCTCTGGAAATGGTGGCCATGTTTGGATCTTCTTTGAACATGCAGTTCCGGCAAATACCGCACGCAAACTTGGATGCGCAGTCCTCACGCGGACTATGGAGCGCCGGCATCAACTAGGCCTCGATTCCTATGACCGCTTCTTCCCGAACCAGGACACGATGCCCAAAGGCGGGTTCGGAAATCTGATTGCGCTTCCCTTGCAGTTTGCGCCGCGAAAGTCAGATAACAGTGTCTTCATCGATGCCAGCCTTCATCCGTATCCGGATCAGTGGGGGTTTCTTTCTACGATTCGACGTATGTCGACCACAGCCGCGGAAGAAGTAATCGCCGATGCCCAACGCAATGGCGATCTGATCGGGGTTCGCATCAGTATTGCCGATGACGAAGATGCACAAGATCCCTGGACATTGCCACCCTCACGAAGACGGATGGAGCGACCGATTGAGGGACCACTCCCTGAAACGGTGCAGATCGTCCGCGCAAATCTTCTTTACGTGGAAAAGCAGGGCCTGCCACCGGCCATGTTGAATCGTCTGCTCAGGCTGGCGGCATTCCAGAATCCGGAGTTTTACAAGGCGCAGGCGATGCGTCTTCCGACATATGACAAGCCGCGCGTCATCGCGTGTGGCCAGGATTTTCCCCAGCACATTGCTGTGCCGCGCGGATGTCTGACGGAGGTGTTGGCACTTCTGCAGGCGCACAGCATCCGGCCTGAGGTTCGGGACGAGAGGTTTGCAGGCACGCCCATCGCAGCGGAATTCGATGGTCAGCTTCGGCCCGTCCAAGAGGAGGCTGTCGCAGGGATCAGCGTCCACGACGAGGGAATTCTCTGCGCTCCGACGGCGTTTGGGAAAACGGCCGTGGCGGCGTGGCTGATCGCAAAGCGCAAGGTCAATACTTTGATTCTGGTTCATCGGCAACAACTACTCGATCAATGGCAGGAGCGGCTGGCGATGTTCCTGAATATGCCCGCAGTCTCGATTGGGCATATCGGCGGCGGAAAGATGCACCGGACAGGGTGTATCGATGTCGCGGTCATTCAGAGCCTCTATCAGAAAGAAGCCGTAAAGGACTTTGTTGCTGAATACGGGCAAGTCATCGTCGATGAATGCCACCACATATCCGCGTTTACGTTTGAGCAGGTGATGAAACAGGTGAAAGCAAAATACGTTGTTGGCCTGACCGCTACCCCGACGAGAAAAGATGGGCATCATCCAATTATCTATATGCAGTGTGGCACTGTCCGGTTCAGCATGAGCGCCAAGGCAATGGCGGAAATGAACCCTTTCGAACATAAGGTGGTTCCCCGTCACACGGATTTCCGGATGCCGCCCGATCTCACCGAAGTGACGATTCAGGATGTCTATGGTGCGCTGTCGAATGATGCGTTGCGCAATGCAATGATCGCCGACGACATCGTACATGCAATCGAGTCAGGACGTTCGCCCCTGCTCCTGACGGGCAGGACAGAGCATCTACAGTATTTCGCAACCAGACTCAGCGGAGCCGCCCAACACGTCTTTGTTTTGAAGGGCGGCATGGGCAAGAAGCAGCGCCGACTGACCGCAGAGGCAATGGCGGCTGTGCCAGACAGCGAATCGCGAGTGATTCTGGCCACGGGAAGCTACATTGGGGAAGGATTCGACGATGCGCGTCTCGACACATTGTTCCTTGCCATGCCTATCTCCTGGAAGGGGACACTGCAGCAATATGCTGGCCGCCTCCATCGTCTCCACGACAGCAAGCGCATCGTCCAAGTCTATGATTACATCGACAACGGTGTCCCGATGCTGGCAAGAATGTACGAGCGCAGGTTGAAGGGCTACAGTGTAATCGGGTACGCAATCGACCAGGCGGCTGACCGGCTGTCTTTTCTTTAAATCTTACACCCGTAACCAAACCGCTTCCCGCACCCTCACGGTTTCAAATCTTTTCCTTGAGTTAAATGTGGACGTGTGCGAATATGCACCTATACATGAAGCGCGCAGAGACAGCAGAACAAGTCAGACGTTGGTTTCAGACGGAAGTTGGGAAGCTTTGGCCAGTGGCCATTGGATCTTTGTCCCTGCGGAAGAGCCCCTGTATTCGGGAACATTGTCAGCTCTGTGAGTCAGGCAAAGGACACTCCAGCTACGCTTTGTATGGTCGCAAGGGGGATCGCAGGTTCGCAGTTTACGTTCCCGAAGATCTGGCACAGGACGTCGAAAAGGCGATCCACAACGGGCGCACTTTCCAGGGACTTTTGTCAGAAGCCGGTCGTAGATACACGTTGGCGCGGAAGAGCGAGCGTAGTTTGCAAGCCAGGAAGTAGGTCAACGGCGTCTCTGATCCTCCGGCCATGGAGGTGGATTGCTCGACGAGGCTGATTTTCGCAGCTGGTGTTTGCGGCTCCGTTTGACGGACGCGGCGCGTGAGGCAATTGCCGCGATCCGATCCGGGCGGCCTGCGCGTTGTGTTGGTGGCGGACGCCGGAACGTCGCCGGCCGCTATCCGAGCCGGAAAATGGGCGTCACCATTCAATTCGAGAGCCACCGCGTCGAACTGCCCTTCATTTATGAAGCGGAACACGATTCCCAGGTGTTCGAGTATTACGACCAGCCCCCGTCCATACCGCTCGTCTATCGCGCAGTAAATGGGAGACGCCTTTCGGTCATGCACACTCCCGACTATTTTATGCTTCGTGAGGGATCAGCTTGCTGGATCGAATGCAAAACCGAGGAGGATCTCGAAGCACTTGCCAGCCGGAATCCCAATCGCTATTCACGCGACGTTGGCGGCAAGTGGCGCTGTATCCCCGGTGAGGAACACGCGGCAACGGTTGGATTAGCCTATGAGGTTTGGTCTGCAGCCCAAGTCAACTGGGTTCTCCAGAGAAATTTCCAGTTTCTGGAGGACTATCTGCGATTTGGCTCTGCGAATCCCCCAGATACAGTGAATCCGGCGGTTATTGGCGCGATCGAAACAGAACCGGGAATAAGCTTGCTGAACTTGCTGGAAAGGACTCGTGGGGTCGCGGAGCCAGACGAAATCTATATGCTGATCGCCAGCGGCGCCATCTACGTAGACCTCAATGTAGCCCCAATCGCCGAGCCAGAACAAGTTCGCGTCTTTGCTACTACGGAGATTGCTGCGGCCTGCGAGGTTGTCAGTCGCGAGAGTTGCGTGGGGATCGGTGTCCGCAGTATCGACGGACGGCTTTCCGAATTGACAGATGTACATAGCGAGGCATTCTTGCTCCTTGCTGCGGCCAGCGAACTGGATCTTGCCATTGCGAATCACCGCTTCGATACTGTCAGGCGGCATCTCGCGGGGGATCGGCTGTCGTGCAGCATGCCGGCCAGAACATTGCGCCTCTGGATAGCGCAGTATAGGTCTGCCAGGGAACGTTATGGTTCAGGCTATTTGGGGCTGCTCCCGAAGATCAGCAAGAGGGGGAACAGGACAAGTCGACTGCCGGAAGCATCGCAAAACCTGCTCACCCAGTTCATCGAAAGCGATTATGAGAGCCTCAGGCAAAAGTCGCGGTTAGCGTCATGGGCGGCGCTGAAGCGGAAATGCGATGAATGCGGTGTTGTCGCTCCGAGCCATGTGACGTTCAATGTTGCTGTACGGAAACGTCCGGTGTTTGACCAAACTTCAAAGCGAAAGGGCAGACGCGCCGCCTATGTCCAGTCGGCTTTTTATTACGAGTTGGAACTGAAAACGCCGCGGCACGGAGATCGTCCCTTTGAGATTGGCCACATCGATCACACGCAACTGGACGTAGAGGTCATTTGCTCTCAAACTGGTCGCCCACTTGGCCGTCCCTGGATGACGATCCTCACCGACGCCTTTTCCCGGCGGTGCCTTGCGCTTTATCTGACCTTCGATGAGCCGAGTTACAGATCCTGCATGATGATTATGCGAGATTGCGTCATGCGTCACAATCGGCTCCCGCAGATCATCGTCGTCGATGGCGGCCCCGAATTCAGGAGCAAGTATTTCGAGACGCTCCTGGCCAAATATGAGTGCATCAAAAAGACGCGACCTCCCGCCAAAGCCAGGTTTGGCTCCATTTGCGAGCGGCTCTTCGGCACTACGAACACTCAATTCGTTCATAATCTGCGCGGAAACACTCAGATCACGCGCAATGTCCGACAGGTCACGAAAAGCAACAAGCCCGTGGGTCAGGCGGTCTGGACTCTCAGCGCCCTTTACACCTACCTGTCATCATTCCTATTCGAGATCTACGACACCATCGAGCACCCGGCGCTAGGTCAGACGCCGCGAGATGCGTACATAATGGGCCTGAAAACAACAGGCGCTCGTGCGAATCGGATGGTCTCATACGATCAGACATTCTTAATGGCAACGTTTCCATCGACTCAGCGAGGCACCGCGAGAGTAATGCCAGGTCGCGGGGTCAAAATTAACGGAATGCATTACTGGGCGGAGGCATTCCGCGACCCTTCCCTGGAGAATCACGACATCTCAATCAGGTATGACCCATTTGATATGGGTACAGCCTACGCCTTTGTAAATAGCCGTTGGACGGAATGTCACTCCGAGCACTATGCGGTGTTGCATGGCCGATCGCAGAAGGAGATCATGTTCGCGTCAAAGGAGGTGAGGCGCCGAAGCCAGTTGCACTCGCGCGGGCGGTTCACCTTGACAGCACGGAAGCTGGCGGAGTTTCTGGCATCCGCGGAGAGCGAAGAGGAACGCCTTGTTCAACAATTGCGCGACAGTGAAGGCAAAAGCATCCGGCAGAACGACCGGTTCGCTAGCTCCGAAGCGGTCGTCGGTGAAGACCTTCCCCAAGGGTTACTGGCCGAGACGGCAACGCAGATAACAAGGACCGATCAGCCCGAGGCCACTACTCTTTACGGAGACTTCTGATGGCGGAAGAGAGGAATCGAAACCACGGCGAGCATGAATCGCGACTGGACCGTTTTCGCGCCTATACTGTGGCGCATCCCCGGCTTGTAAAAGCCAAAGATGCTTTGATGAATGCTATCCGGGGCGCGGAACCCAATTCGCTGATTTTTGTGTTTGGGCCGGCCGGGGTCGGCAAAACAACCCTTCGGTTGAAAACCGAGCAACTGATCACAGCAGAGCTTCTGAACCAACTTCAGGAAGACCGCATGAGAATTCCGGTCGCCAGCGTGGAAGCGGTGGCTCCCGAGTCAGGGAGTTTTAACTGGCGTGACCACTACAGACGCCTCCTTCAACAGCTTGACGAACCGCTGATCGACTATAAGGTGAATCGATGCCCGGATGGGCGATACGCGCAGGAAGGTGCAAGGTTCATGCCTCCCTCCAGGGCAGTTGGAACAGAATATCGCTATGCAGTGGAGCAGGCCATCCGACATCGGCGGCCAGTCGCCGTTATGATCGACGAAGCTCAGCACTTTGGGAAAATCGGCTCAGGCCGCCGCCTCCTTGATCAGTTGGATGTAATCAAGTCGATCGCCAACCAAACCAATACTGTCCACGTACTCTTTGGAACCTATGATCTACTCGCACTCCGGAACTTAAACGGGCAGTTGAGCAGGCGAAGCATCGATGTTCACTTTGCTCGTTATCACGCGGAAATCCCGGAAGACCGACAGGTCTTCATCAATACTGTGCAGAGCTTCGAAAAAGAACTCCCGTTTCCCGATTCATCGGACCTCGTAAGCAATTGGGAGTATCTGTACGAGCGGAGCCTTGGTTGCATTGGCATCTTGAAGCAATGGCTTGTGCGTGCGGCCACGGTGGCCCTGCACGAGGGTAGCCGGAAGCTGGCAATATGCGGTCTTGAATCTCAAGCCTTATGCATGGCTCAATGCGAGCAACTGTACGCGGAAATTGCGAACGGGGAACTCAAGCTGGAGGACCGCAGTGAGGCGGTGGTGAGATTTCGAGACAAACTGGGCCTGAGCGCGAACGGACCCCTGAAGGCGGCGTCGCCGCCAGTTCCTCGCTATCATTTCCGACGACCGGGTCAACGGCTTCCTGCGCGCGACACAGTTGGACGAGTAAGCGTAAATGCAGCTCTTTGAATCGTGGTCAGTATCCAGCCCTCGGATCCCGCCAAGGACTCCGGTGTACGCGCTAGAGCCGGTCGGCATCGGAACAGCGATGTCCGAAAGTCTCAGCAGCTACCTCATTCGTCTTGCAGAAGCACACTCCGTAGGTGTGGGTGATTTCGTAGGTCGCCTACTCTTGGAAATCCCAAATCCAAAAGGGGCGATTGTCACACAGGCTGCGCTGGCCTCCAGAGAAGGCAGCCACGGATTTCGCGCTTGTGGATATGCCATCAACGGCACTACCGATCGAACTGCAGCATGGGTGTATGCGCTTGAGGCGGCGACTGGACGTTGTGATCTCCGCTATCTCACCCTTCTTTCGCTCCGCTCTGCATTGCCACAGCAAATATTTCGCCGCAATAGGGCATGGTGCCCGGCTTGTTTTGAACTCTGGCGGGCGACCGGGGAGGCCATTTATGAACCCCTTGGCTGGACATTTGAGCTGTCGACCTGCTGTACCATACATAAGCGTTCCCTCTGCAATACCTGTCCTCATTGTGACTGGCGCCTTAACCCAATCGGTATTTTCTCGCGGATCGGATTCTGCCAGCACTGCGGTGAGTGGCTCGGTCGCTTCATTGGTGATGCAGAGCCAGCACAAGATCGTACAGCCAGTGAGCGGAAACTCTGGGCCAGCGAGCAGATCGGTAAGTTGGTGGGGATGTTGCCGCAAATGGACCGGGAGACCTCCCGCAAATACTTTCGTGGAAGTCTGACTGTCTATCTTGAGGAAGTTCTTCACGGGAATGTTGGCGCTTTGGCTGAATATATTCACTGCCCGCGTAGCATCCTACAGAGCTGGCTTGATGGGAGGAGAATGCCCAGACTCGACAGCCTGCTCCGGATTTCGCAGGCTTTGAATGTTTCCGTTGCGAGCTTGTTCATCCGCGAAAGGCCAACTTCGATCGATGTCACAGCTGCAAAACAGGCAGTTACAATTGCGGGACAGCGCAGCGTCTCACCATCCCGAACTGGGGACGCAATTCGCAACGCATTGCGGAGGGCGTTCAGAGAGGATACCCCGATCAGTCTTTCAGGTGTCGCTCGCGGGTTGTGTTACACAACCACAGAACGGCTCTATCAAGCTGATCGGAAATTATGCCATAGAATTTCCGCCCGGTATCGACAGTCCGGCAAAAGCCATTGGTGGCGCAAGCCTGGAGCAACAAGAATCTGCGATGTTCCTCGGCTGCAAGAGATTCTCGAAGAATCTTTGGCATCTCACAAACCGGTCTCGGTTCACCACATCGCCGCTCGCATCGGCTATTCGAACGATGGTTACCTTCAGCAAAAGTTCCCCGAACTCTGTGCAGCTATCAGCAAAAAGGTTGCAGAGAAACGACACGCCCGCCTCGACGAACTGCACCGAACATTGGAAAAGGCACTGGGAGAACACCCAGCACCCACTCTGGCTGAATTGAGTCGCCGGTTGGGCTGTACGAGCTCATCCACGTTGCGAATGCATGAGCCCGATCTATGCGATCGTCTTCTGGTCCGTTACCGCGCCTGCATTGAGAAACGTAGATCTGAACTGAAAAGAGCGGCGGAGTCAATTCTCGATGAAACGTCGGTTCCATCTCTGCGTAGCGTTTGCAAGCGGCTCGGGGTTACGGCGTGGTTTATGAACCAGTATTTCCCGGATGTACGGCGCAGGATTGCTGAACAACATCGACATTGTTCCTTGGTTGAAACCGCACGTCGGCGGGACCGGTTGTTTGATGCTGTGCATGTCATCGCTACAGAGGTTCACGGAAAAGGGCTCTATCCGTCCGCGGCCAGAATTGCTGAGCGTATTCCCAGGGGGCTTCGCTATGACTGGATGATCCTCAATGCAGCCGTTCGGCATGCACAGAAGGCACTGCGCATCTGAAATGAACTTCGTTTAAAGCAAAACGTTGCCAAACGGCAAAGTTATGCCTTAAATCACACAGAACATCATTTCAACAAGTGAGGTGACTCAATGAGAAGCGCGGCGCGCCTCAAAATGGGCTACTATCCACTGCCAGAAAGCGAAGGGAAAAAGCTTCGTGCTCTCCTATCCTGCGCCAGCCAGGCTTCGGTGATCGATCCCTGCGTAGGGCAAGGAACCGCCCTGCAGCTTGTGACCAGCGACGCTCCTGTCCGGCGCTATGGGGTCGAACTCGATGCCGAACGTGCGCGGACCGCCAACGCCAACGGTATCGAGACCATCCAGGGAAATACCTTTGACGCTATTGCCCGTCCCGAATCCTTCTCGCTGCTGTATCTGAATCCGCCCTATGACTCGGAGATCGGCTCCATCGCTAATCGCCGCATGGAGACCGTGTTCCTGGAGCATACCTACCGTTGGCTGGCGATGGAAGGCGTTCTCATCCTGGTGATCCCGTTCGAGCGATTGCACGACTGTTCCGGCATCTTGGGTTCCCATTTCGCCAGTCTCGCCGTCTTTCGCATGACCGATCCCGATTCGGTCCAGTACCGGCAAATCGCGGTGCTCGGATTGCGGCGCGATGTCAGAGGAGCGGCCGTTGAAAACAACAAGCGCCAACTTTTGAGCGTTAGCCTGTATGGCAACTTCCTGGGACTTCCTGAGTTGCAGCCAGGCGCGTGCTCACACTACTCCATTCCTCCGTCTGGCGAGGCGGAGCTGCGCTATCGCGGCCTTCCCTACGACTTGTTGGAAGACCTGCTGCCGCAATCGGGCGCATGGAGACAGGCGGCGCCGCTGCTGATGCCGCATGAGGACGTTGCGACTGGCCGGCCCATCACGCCGCT
>Ga0182024_10015989_pt1 | contig 14290 bp, 5 predicted proteins | sample P32metaG_FD_120480 | JGI IMG/M metagenome (GOLD analysis project Ga0182024, IMG submission 120480) | Permafrost microbial communities from Stordalen Mire, Sweden - P3-2 metaG (Illumina Assembly) | ecosystem: Environmental > Terrestrial > Soil > Wetlands > Permafrost | place: Sweden: Stordalen... | reverse complement strand
CCCTCCATATTGGATTGCGGGGCGTTTTCTGCTAGGCTGGTCGCTCATTCGCCTGGGCCATACCCAGGAGGGGACGGAGATTATCCGCGATGCCTGGAAGCATTGGGGGCAGGCGGGCGCGGGCCTGGCGCATTCCCTCTATACCACGTTCTTGTTGGAAGCCGCCCTTCAGACCGGTGATTTGCAGGAAGGGATTGACTTGGCGACCGCTGCACTAGCTGAGTCGCGAAGGCGCTCGGAGCGGTCGCACGAGGCTGAGGTCCAGCGTTTGCGTGGGGAACTGGTCTGGAAACTTTCCGGCGATGTGAAAAAGGCGGAGGCGGATTTTATTGAGGCCGCGAACATTGCGCGCCGCCAGCAGGCTCGCTCCTACGAGCTGCGCGCTCTGAACAGCCTCTGCCGCCACCGGCTGGACAGTGAAACCCGCGCCCAGCTGGCCGAGGCGTATAACTGGTTTTCCGAGGGCTTTGAGACCGAAGATCTGAAAACGGCACGGAAGTTTCTGGAGGCCACACCATGAGCGACAAACCAAAAATTGCTGCTGGCACAGTTCTAAGCGTCCAGCAACTCAACTACATTCTCAACGGCGCAACCATTATGGGGAGCGGAGGGGGTGGGCCCTATTCCGTGGGACAACAAGTTCTGCAATATATCGGTACGCGGCCGGTAAATCTTGTGCCGGCATCGATCGTGCCGGACAATTACTACACGGCTGTCAGCGCCTTCGTCGGCTCGCCCGACGCCGCCGCGAATCAGGTGCTGGACTTCAGCGTCGCCGCGACCGCATTTAACGCGCTTTCCAAGACAGTCGGCTTTTACTTCCCTTGCGTGTTGCCCGGCGAAGTCGGCGCTGCCAACAGCTTAATCCCCATGGCCGTCGGCGTCGATAACAACATCGCGGTCATCGACGCCGCGGGAGCGCCCCGCGCCATTCCCGGCTTTTTGATGGTCAGTTACGCAGCAGCGGGTATTCCCGCTGCGCCTATGATTCTGGCGGACAAAAATAATCAGGTGACGCTTAATTGCGCGAATACCATCGCCGATCCGGTTACGCGCGGTGTGATCAGCGGCGGCGTCTTTCCTGAGGACGCCGGCATTGCTTTTTGGGCGATGAATGGCAAGATTTTGAATACTCCCGGCGTCGCGGTGACAGGCACCACCACCTTGGCTATGAACATTGGCCAGGCGTTGGCCAACGCGATCAACTCTGGACAGGACCCTGTTCTCGCTGTGATGCAGAATATGGAAAAGCCCAACTTCGTGTTATGCACCGGAACCATTAAGAATTCTTCGGAAGCCACGAGCGGCGGATTTGATTTCGGCACGGTAGTGATCGCCGCGGACGATGGATCTGAGGTCACGATTTACAACCAGAACGAGAACCTCATCGCGTTCAGCAACCGGTCGTACGTTCCGCTGGCCATGGGTCCCGATTTGATTTGCTATCTCACCACCAAAGGCCAGGTGTTTTCGAATGCCGATCTGGATACGCTTGCGCCGGAGACGAAGGTCGCGGTGATCGGAGTGCCCGCCCGCATAATGCGGGTCCCGTTCATTCTGAATCAGTTTGCCATCGCGCTGGCAGGAATTGGCTACGCAGGTTCGTACGTGCCCATAGAAAAATTAAACGCGCAGCAGATTGCGGCCTAAAGTTTGCGACCGCCTCCGGCGCTACTTGCCCGGAGGCATATCGCACCAGCGCTGCAGCAGGGTGCGCTTACCGTCCGACATTTCGCGCGTATGCGGCATGTACAAAGTCGAGCCCCACAGGCTCTTGTTTGTGCGTGCCTTGATGATGGCCTTGCCGTTCGCGCTGCCCACCTGATTCGGATTGTTCAACATTAGATAGGCATCCATCGCGGGATAGAGCCGGTAGTAGTACTGCAGCACGTTGGTATAGATGAAGTTCCAGTTGATCTGCGAATCCGGCACCGTTGCCAGATCGGCATCCGACGGCAATACGCGCACATTCACAAAAAAAGCCCACGCGATCTGCCCCATCCAACTCATCATGGAGGGGCCAATGATCGGTACCGGATTATCTGAACTCGGCCCCGCCATGAGGCGCAGAAACCCCAGGCCAGGAGTCAGTCCTTTGATCGTCACCGTACCCATGCCGCTGCTGCCCACGCTTAAGGTATCGGGCGTTACCTCGAGATAAGCAGCCGGCACCCACGGCTGTCCCTGGCGGATAAGATACATCGACTTTATGGGAATAGTTTTAGCTGGGTCCGCCTGATTGGTTTCGACACATCGATACTGATCAATGCTCACCGGCACGGGCTGCACCGGAGGATTTCCGCGGACTGCCACTCGAAATGTCAGCGTCACGGATTCGCCCTCGGTGATGTAAATGCAATGCTCATCGGCATCGGCCACGTTCACTTTTTCCTGAAGCACTGGATTGACAGTGGCCGTCGAACAATTAATCTGCAGACTGCCGTTAAGAATGGCTTGCTGCTGCCCGGCCGTGAAGGGAACTTCCACCACTCCCGCGGTGGCCAGATAGGTGGTCGTATCGTAATCAAACGAGTTGATGTTGGTGGTGCTGCCATCTGGATTCAGAACCTGCAGCGTGGCCGTACCAAGATTCATTTTTGTCAGCGATGAAGGCGGCGGAGGCGGCAGCGGCCCGTTCGGCTGCGGCGGCGTATTAATCTCAGGGAAAGCCGTAGCCAGGTCCATGGTGATCACCTGCCGCGTAGTATCCACAACGGCGGACGCCGGCGCGAGACTAAACGGAATCGGATTCTGCTGCCCCGGCGGAGTGTAAGAGAGTTTGGTCGGGTTGGGCAGAAGCATCCGGCCCGGCGCGTAGGTCGAAGGCTCGTCCGGATTCCACACGCCGATCGTTCCCAGCAGTATGCCGACACTCGCGTTCATCGCGTAATTGCCCTGCTGGAAGAGCGCGTAAAGTTCTGGATCGGTGTACTTCCTCTGGAAATAATAGTTGGTCAACCGCACGATCAGCCCCGCGCCCGCATTCGATAGTTGCTGCAAGAGTGCAAGCGTAGTCGACTGGTTGCCCGAAGTATCGAATAGCAAATTCCTATTTGGCAGCGGCTGCACCCAGATGGTTGCGAAACAGGCGTCCGGCACAGCCGCTAAATTTCGGGCCAGGTCAACCCATCGCGTGTAGGCGCGGGGCAAGTCCGCCGCATCGTTGCTTTGCGCAGTGCAACTGCGTCCCGTGGCCCCAAACGAAAACTTCCCGCTGAATAATTGTGTAGAAAAATCGCTAGTGGGGTCGCTGTCTACCATCAGCGTGGGCATGGTCACGTCGCCCGCCTGGTTGCCGACCATCTGAATCGGCGTGCCGATCAGCCCATCCTGCGCGGGCGAAGTAATCCGGTTCGCTCCCGTGTTCCCAAGTTTTTCGATCGCATAGATCGAAGCATTCTGCACGTAATACGCATTGTCTCCAAAATAATTCCAGTTGCCGTTGAGCACCTGCTGTTCTGTGGGCATAAACGGCATGAAGCTCTTCCAGACCAGCGTGCACATGTTCGCCCGAAAGGCCCCATCGCTCATGCTGGCAGCGTTGTAGGGCGGGAAAAAGTCCACCGTCTCGGGATCGAGCACGCGGTTGTAATTATTGTTGTTGGTAGTGGGCGGCGTGCATGAACTGATGCCCATGAAGTGAACACGCGGAAGTGAGAGATAGCTCATACGTGAATTTCCTTCAGAGTTTTATTGCGCTTCGCGCAGCGACCAGACAAAATCCAGCGGGACATCCTGCTTGAGCGGCGGTGGACTGCCCATGTGGCCTTGCTGATCTCCGCCGCGAAAAGTCCACAAGCTATACCGCTTTCCGCCGGGGCCGATCGACGCCAGCGAGTGGCACGTTATGCAGGAAGAGCTGCCCTGAAAATAGGTTTCGATCTGCGAGTTGGCGAGGCAACTGTCTTTCGCATTCACGATGCAGTTTGCGGCATCGGGATTGTTGGCATACGAAGTCTGCACTCCGTCGAGGCGGTAATAGGCCCATTTCGTGTTTCTGAATGACGCTTGCATGACCGCATTCACTCTCTGAACCTCGGGAGCGATCGGCAGTTTCAGCTTAATCGGAGTCGTCTTCGAATTTTCGATTTGCTCGAACGTGCACCAGAACCAATCCGGCAGAAACTTGCTGGTGATGTGAAGACCGCTCAGGCCAACCACTCGCACCACGCCCCGGTATAACACTGTCGCGGTAAGGTAGTGCGAAGCATCGTCGCCTTCACCAAGAAAACGCCACGATGCCTTGACCTCCATTGAGGGCGCGGGAAATGTTACGGGCAGGCCGCCTTGCAGCAATTTAAGTTGGCCGGCCTGAGTGTAGAGATTGCGCTCGATGATGTAGTTGAACGTGTCCTGGCTTTCGCGAACTTCATACATCACGGGATTGCCGTTATTATCCGTGAGAACCTTGCCGTCGATCATCTCCGATTGCAGCGCGGGCTGTTGGTAGATCGGTCCCTGGTTCCACGAAATCGGTGTTTGCCCCTGTGCAACGTAAAGGTTCTGGCTGGTTTTCCAGGTTTGCCAGACCACGAAACCCGGCCCACCGAACCCCTTGTTCAGATCGGGCTTGCCGCGAACCGTGCCCAGTGCCGGCCAATTCACGTCCATGAACGCCAGCCAGGCGAAGTCGATGGGAGTCAACGTTGCCTTCTGAGACGCCTTCTTCGGAGATTTCAGGATCGCCTCGATCTGCTTGATGTTCGGCAGGTTCGGCACTTTTTCGGCAGGCGCCGTAGGTGTCTCCGCCGGCGCTTGCGATTGCTGACTCATGGAAAGAACTGCGGCCGCAACCAGACAGCCCGTCGCGATCAGAATACTCAGTCTTCGCATTGGACTTCTCACAAGCGCCTCCCCATTCCTGATGAGATCGGGTGTCGCGATTTGATCGCTTTCGGCTTCTAGAAGTAAAACTTAAGCCCGAACTGAATTTGCCGCGAAGGATTCACTGTACTGAAAATCTGTCCCGCGTTGGGCGACGGAATGCCTTGCCCCGTCGCTCCGCGGCCGAGATAAAGTGCGTCGCCGTTGCCGCCGGTTCCGTTCGGCCCCTCGGTGTTCGTGGGCACGGCGAAGTTCGGACGGTTTGCGATGTTGAATATTTCGGCGCGGAATTGCAATAGACGATATTCGCCGAACGGAATATTTTTGAGCACGGCGAAATCGAAGTCGGCAAAGTCCGGGCCAGCCAGGCTGTTGCGGCCTGCGTTTCCGAATGAGCCGGGATTCGGCAGCGCGTATGCCGAGGGATTAAACCAGCAAGTCACTGTTCCAACAGAAGCGCCGTTCGGGCATGTGCCTTGATAAGGATTGCCCGCCACGTTTGGCCGGTCCGAAAGCACTGACGAGCGCGTTTCCGCGTTATCGAAACCGACCATGGGAGTGAACGGCACGTTGCTGTGAAAGCTGCCGACGCCAGAGACGGACCAGCCTGCAATCGTCTTTGCCACCCAGCCGGTGGTGTCATTGCCAAACTTCTTCCCCGGTCCGAACGGCAACTCATCCACAAAATTCAAGGTCAGATTATTGCGTACATCAAAACTCGAGCGCCCGCGGTCGCCTTTGCGATCGAACAGGTTTTGCGCCTTTCCCGCTTCGTTGACCGAATCGCTGGGAAAAGCTCCGGAAGCATCGTCGACAGAGTGCGCCCAGGTGTAGTGGGCCGCGAGCGTGAGCCCGCTGCTGGTGCGGTGCTCGAAGCTCGACTGCATGGAGTTATAAAACGACTGCGCATCCGTCACGATTCGAATGATCGATCCGAATGCAGGATTCAGATATTGTCCGGTCGCTGGATTGAAGGGATTGGCTTCGCCCATCCGCACCAGGTCGTTGCCGCGCGCGCCGACATACATCAATTTGAAAACTGAGTTCCGCGTGACCTCGCGTTCCACATTCAAGTTGTACTGAATGGTCGTGGGGAACTTCGGATAGTAAGTCATGGTTGCGTTCGCCGTGGTGGCCGGAGGAATGGGCCCAGTCAGCGGGCTCAAGAACGGCGGCAACAGAACGAAGTAGGCCTGGAAAAAAGGTGGCAGCGTGCGCGCGTTGCCATAAAGGTTCGCCCAAATCTGGTCGCGGAAGATTCCCGCGCCGGCGCGCAAGACGGTTTTCTGGTCTCCCGTCAGTTGCCACGCGAGGCCAAATCGAGGCGAGAACAAATCTTTCGGAGTACTCGCGAAGAATTTCCCGACGGTAGGGGCAGTGTCGGTGGCCACGTTGATGATGTTGACTTCCTTGTTCTCCGCTTCCGTGGGGTTGGAGTAAAACTCGTAGCGGAGCCCGAGATTCAGCGTCAGGCGCGGAGTCGCGCGCCAATCATCCTGCAGGTAGCCTGTGAGCCAGCTCTGCCGAAACCCTCGATCGGAATCCGAGAGCTGAGGATTCGTTCCGATGTATGAGTACGGCGCGCCATCTAGAAACGATTCCAGCGGAGGGTTATTGCTGGCGTAAGGAAACGGAGCGCCGATTGTTCGCAGATCTTCGAACGTGTACTCGCCATTCACAAACAGATCGAACGGACCATTCATTTCGAGCCGACGGAATTCACCTCCGAACTCGATGGCATGGTGACCGTGTTGAAAGCCAACGTTATCCTGAAGCTGAAACGTATTGGAGTAACTGCCGAAGGGATAAATGAAGTTATTGCCGAGAGAGGTCAATCCTGTAATTTGCAGAACGCCCACCGGCCGATCGGGCGCAAGCGCGATCGTCAGCCCGGGATGCGTGTCGTGAACACCCGCGAGATAGGTGGTGCGATTGAATCCGAAGGCCAGCAGGTTCAGCCAGTTCGAGTGAAAGACTCGCTTCTCCTGCACCGTGAAAAATTGATCGCGGCTGGAAGACTCTCCGGGAAATCCGGGAACGAGCGTGCTGAGATACGGATTTTGCGAGTCGCTGTCATCAATAATGTAGCGGCCGAAAAGCGAATGCGCCGGCGAGAACGAGTGGTCGAGCCGCACCAGTCCGTAATCTTCGCGCGTGTCGCGCTTGGCGCTGCTGGTGAGCAGAGCCTCGCCGTTTCCCAGGTCAGGTCCGTTCGCCGTCGGAGCGAGCGCCAGAAACGGCGTGACCTCGGGATTTATACCGACCGCCGCGCAACCGCTTGGATTCTGCACGGTGCACGCCGTCGGATCGGCGACCGACGGCAGAAGCCCTTCATGCGCCAATGCGTCCGGCACAGTCGATACGGCGGTGATGCCTAGACGTTCGCGGAAGCCTTCATAGCTGATAAAGAAAAAAGTCTGATCGCGCTTTATCGGCCCACCCAGGCTGCCTCCGAACTGATTGCGCTGGAAGGGAGGGATGGACTGATCCGCGAGATCGAAATAATTCTTCGCGTCGAGCGCGGAGTTGCGTAGGAATTCAAACAACGATCCATGCAGACGGTTCGTTCCCGACTTGGTGACGGTCTGAATCACTGATCCTGCGTTGCGTCCGTATTCTGCCGCGTAAGTGTCGGTGAAGACGCGGAATTCCTCGAGCGCATCGACGCCTAACAAAAATCCGGAGGCGCCGCCCGGCGACACATTGAAAGCGGGGTCATTGGCATCCATGCCATCGATGGTCAGATTGTTTGCCGTCGGGCGCGCTCCGTTCACCGACAGTTTCGCGAGGTTGCCTTTTTGCCATGGGCTGGGGCCGGCGCTGGGTGTGGGTTCCACTCCCGCCTGCAATAGGACCAACTGGAAAATGTCACGTCCGTTGAGCGGGAGTTCCCGCATTTGCGTTGGGTCCACTAGGCCGCTGACGGCCGAATCTGTGGTTTCAACGGGAGGCGCCTGGCCGCCGACTTCAATTTTTTCCGCGACCTGGCCCACCTTCAGGATGAAAGCGATCACGGCCTCTTGGGAAACGGCCAAGACGACCCCGCTGCGGATTTCTACAGCGAACGATGCGCGCTCGGCCCGCAGATCGTAGGTGCCTGGAAACAGCGCTGGGATTCGATAGTAACCGCCCGCATCGGTAACCACGCTGACAATAATTCCGGTGTCGGCATTCGTCGCGGTTATTTTTACATCCGGCAGTGCTGCGCCTTGCTGGTCGGTGGCCGTGCCCAGAAAAACTCCGGTACCGGTCTGCGCAAAGGCGGCGGCCGAAAAGAGAATCAGGGAACAAATGACGCCGATGCGGCGCGTGTTCTTAGCCTGGTTTGTCGCGGCGTTGCTATGTGGAACTCTTCCTGGCAGACCGAACACTTGTGGCGCGCTTGCGATTGTGCCATCTCCTTCGGATGGCGGAACTTAGCATTCTTAACTAGGATATGTCAAGGAATGCCTTCCCGAGGCGGGAGCGTTCAATCTCCTTGCAATACGAACCTCAACGAGTTACTGAACCTCTCTTTCCAGATCAAGATGCGCTAACGTTGGCTTACCTCCAACTGCACCGGGCGCGCTACGGAACTTACCTCGGGATCATAGTACTCGTAGACCCGCGATTTGAATGTGCGGGCGCGGATGGGATATTTAGCGCGCAGTCGAAAATGGATAGTTGCTGTCTCCGCTGGTGCGATGGCGTTGAAGTAAAGAATCGCTTGCGTGGCCGTGAGGCTGAACTTTTCCAGGCGAGCGCTCTTCAGGCCGGCGGTCTTCTCGACATAGGTCTGCAAGTCTTCACTAAGCAGATCGAACCCAGGAGGAATGCCAAGATCCACCATCACCATGTTCGCGGACTTAGGCAGATCATTCGTGACGGTTGCAGTGGCAGTGGCGATATCGTCCTGCGCAAGGTGCGTGCGATCGTAGGAGACGTTGATCGACAAAGCTTCGTGCGCGGGTTTCTCGTTCCAAGGGAGGAAGTAGTTTCCAACGACTTGATAGGCCAGACCTCCCTTGCCCTCGAACTGGAGTTCCACTATGTTAATTCGTTGTGACCCTTTGCCTTTGGACTCGATATCCTTAAACACGAACTGATGGAGTAAATCATTGTTCTCAGATGTGAGCGCGAGTTTCTCCACGGCCTTGCCGTTGAGCAGAACTTGCAGCGTGCCTTGAACGTCGGCCGCGCCTTTTTCTGTCGCGAGCAGCAAAGCCCGCAGCGCCATGATTGTGGCTTGCGTTGTGCCCCAGGTTCCGCTGGAATCTTTTTTCGACGCGATATAGGCCATGGCTTTGCGCGCCGTGCCTGACGCCTCACCCCACTTGAGCAGCGCCTGTACTGCTAATCCCGTAGTTTCGATCCTGGCGCTTTCGCCTCTCGCGTAGACGCCAGTTTCTTCCGCAGTCCACCAGACCTTCTCATCTTTTTCAGTACGGGCGTCGAGCAGAAGTTGCATGGCCTGCCGAGTGAAACCGCGGTCCTTACTGGCACCGCTCCCATAGTCAGTGGCAAAGTTGGCGACTACGGCCAAGGTGTAGGCGTCCATCTTGGCGCTCATGTTTTTCTCGATGAATTGCTTCGCTCGCTCGACTGCTGGCCCTTGATAGCCGGTGTTCTCAAGCGACCACGCGAGATAGGCGGTGATGCGAAGCACGTCGGAATTAAATCGGTTAGTCGCGCCTTCGTTGATGAACTGAGTGTCGGGCTTCCAGTTGCCGTCGGCCTGCTGTTGACCGGCCAGCCATTGGTGCGTTCGTTGAATCAGCTTTGGATCGACGTCATAGACTTTTGACATGTCGCTGAACTCCATCAAGCCATAAGCTGTCAGAATCTTGTTAGCGGGCGCTTGTCCGAACCAGGAGAAACCGCCGCCGGCGACTTCAAAAGTCAGCAGGCGCTGGTAGCCGTTGGCGATGTATCCCTCGGCTTTGGCGTGCACTTCGGGAGTCAGCTTTTTCGTGCGCTTCATGTAATCGAGCGCCAGCACATTCGGGTAAGTGCTGGAGGAAGTCTGCTCAAAGCATCCGCCGGGCATGCGCAGAATGCTATCCATGCCTTCGATGACCTGGCTCAGAGGGCCGGGATAAAGCCTGACGAATATCTTGCTGGCATTGGGAACGGAATTCGCGGGGAAGTTCAGTTCATGGCGAACGGTGTTTTCCAGACGTCCGTTAAAGACCATGTTCTGCTCGCGTCCGTTGGGAATCACTTCGATCTCGCGCACGACAATGTCGGCGCGGCTTTCTTGACCATTGATGCGGCTGTTCATGCGCGCGGAGAGCGTCAGCTTGAATTTGCCAATACGCCGGGCTTCGAGAGTAAACTGCAATCCGCCCACGCGAGAGGAATCGACCTGGACGGATTTATCTGCGGTGTCTTCGACCAGCGAAAACCAGTCGTCTGATTGCAGTTGAAGGCGGACATCGCCTTTCGCACCCGAGTAGTTGTAGACCGCAACGGGGATCGAGACGCGGTCGCCTTGCGTGAGCGTGACCGGCAGGTCGAGATCGACAAAGAAATCCTGAAACACTTTCAGGCTCGAAGTGGCGCTGCCGAGCGCTCCGTGCGTGGTTGACGCGAGCATTGCCATGCGCCATGTCGTGATCGAGTCAGCCATGGGGATGGTGATACTGGCCTCGCCATTCTTGTCCGTGATGATTTCAGGATTGATGTAGAGTGCCTCGGGGAAGTAGGAGCGCACGTGGGCCGCAGGCGCGGCGGAGTCGGCGCTGCCGTTCGTGGCGAGCATCGCGCTGTTCTGGGCTAGAACTCTCATCATGGACTTAGCCGCCGGAACTGGCGCAAAGTTCAGGGGCGCATTAAATTGGCGACCGTTAACCGGCCCCCCCACAACCCCGCCCGTCGCGCCGCCCGCTATGCCGCGGCCAGAGCCTTGGCCGCCGCCCATGCCCATCGCCGCTGTTTCAGTCTGGACGACTACAGCTTGCCCAGTGACCTCGACTGTCGTCGAGGTTGCGCCAACAGTGAGGACTACGGTGACCACAGCTCGATCGCGCGCGTGAACCTTGAACTCTCGGGCAATGCTCTTGAATCCCGGCATAGTGACTTGAACTTTGTAATTTGCGGCGGGCAGACCCGACAAACTGAATTGCCCAGTGGCATTCGTTCTCGCCGTGCGCAGCTTTCCGGTGGCGACTTCGCGCGCCTCCACGCCGGCATTCGGCACTACTGCGCCCGTGACATCCGTAACCGTCCCCGTGATCTCTGCCATATCATTGAAGGGTCCCCGATCGTGCTCGATGTCGAGATTGATCGAGCCAGAATAAGGCGGCGAGTTGGGGCCGCCGATGATGCTCTTCGCACTGACCTCGAGATATGCGACCATGTCGTCGCCAGTGTCGAATTGGCGATCGGCACCTGCGCTGCGCACGATGTAATGCGTGTCATCGCGATACCACCTGACATGTTCCACGCGAAGTTCGCTGCCCCAAGCATCGAACAGGTCAGGCTCGCCGGCTTTCTTAACGTCGCTGAAAGCCTTTGTCAGGTCGCCTTTCTCAGGGTCTTGCACGTAGGCGCGGCTGAGATCTGCCGCCAGACGGTTTACCTGCTCCAGGAATCGCTTGTGATAGCGGATCGCATACTCCTGATATTTCTCCATCGGAACAGCGCGCCCGAATTCGGTTTCAAACTTATTCGTATTGACCATTTCGGTGGCGGAGAAAAGAGCGCGAGCCGCACGATCTTTCTGTTCGACTTTCGAATGTTCCACGGATTCCACGATCTCAGGCATGCCGATGGAGTGAATCTCGTACCGCGGCTTCATCACTTCTTGTTCGAGATAGAAAAAGACCTTGGCAAAACCGGGCTGCTTTTCAGCCAGCGCGAAGACGGCCTCGTCCACGACCTGCAGTCCGATCGCAGCGCTTACACCTTCGCCCCGCGAGTTTGTCACGCGAAACCGTACGTGGGCTTCGCCGCCAGGTTTGTAAACAGGCGCATCCGCAAGGGTCTCGATCTTGAGTTCATCTGGCGGCTGCACGAAGACGAGGCGATGGTCGCCGACGGGCCGCGCGTTGCGGCCGAAGAGATAAGCATTGAAGTCGACGGTCCCCGCAAGATCGGGCGTGGCAGTCAGTGACAATTCGGCTTGTCCGTTTTCGATATCGAGATCGCGCGTGAGGATCGTCTGCCCGTCCTTTACGATGTCCACGTATGCGGTCCCCCGGGTTTTTGTAGAAAAAACTTTAAGCGCGATGCGGTCTCCGGCGCGGTAGACGGCGCGCTCCGTACGCAGAAGAATCTGATCCTCCCCCTGGCGACTTTGCATTGGAACCGTGCTCGATGCGTGGTTTCCTTCGTTGTCGTCCGCCTCGATCTTCAGTGATTCGATTCCTTCACCGGGATTTATGCGGACTACGGCGACGCCGCCGTCATCTGAAGTCACCTGCTGCTCTCGAGTTCCTTCCGCATTCACTTTCAAGCTGGCGCTGGCTGGCGTCCCGTCCGGATAAGAGGTGAGGACGAAAACAAGATTCTCAAGATTGGGGATGAGCGTACCTCCCTCAGGCACAGCCGTGATGAGCAGCGGCGAATCGCTGACCATGATGGGCTCGCCGCGAGTTTCGGCGTGATCAGCAGAATCCTTTACCGTGGCCTCGATCAGGACGCGAGCCGCGCCCTGGCTCAGAGGTCGCCCCGCGAAGTAGGGAGGCAGTTGCAGATCGAAATGAAAAGTTCCATCACGATCGGTTCTGCCTTGCGTGGAGCTGACAACGACCACCGACACATCCATCGTGGAAGCTTTGACGGTGATTTCCCCGTCATCCACCGGCTTGCCGAAGAAGTAGTTGGCCTGGACCGTTCCGGTTACGTGATCGCCGGGACGATAGCCGCGTTTGATTTTCTTGTCTTTACCCGCGAAGTCGATTGCGACTTTGAATTTCGGCAGAACGTAACGCTCGACGTTCAAGGCGATCTCCGCAGTGTTTGCAGGAGTGTCGCTTTCGCCCATGAGTGCGCGAAGATGATAGGTGCCGAGGTTCACTTCGTCGGCGAGACCAAATTCTGCCGATGCAATGCCGAACTTATCGGTTTGCGTTACCTTCTTGAAAACTTTGTTGCCGCGTGAATCTTCTACTTCGAAGGTCAGCTTGCGGTCCGCAGTGGCTTCGTGGTTGGCGCGATCGAGGGCCAATGCGCGCGCGTGAATAGTCTGGCCCGGTTGGTAGAGCGGCTTTTCGGTGGTGAGTAAAATCGAAGCCTTGTCCTCGAGGCGCACGGGTTGAGTGAATTCCGTCGAGCCGATCGGTGTGTCGACCACGTAGCGCAGTTGATAACTGCCAACCATGCCGCCAGGGAAGTGGAACTGCGCTTCGGTAGTGCCCCGACGATTGAGACGCCCCGTGAAGAGTAAGCTGGGTTTCTGATCAGCAACCAGCAATTCGATCTGCACCGATCCGCGGCCTGCGATGACCTCATCCTGCGAGTCGGTGACAATCACCCGTACCGCTGCCTCGCAGCCCGCCAGGTACGCCTGCTGGCCTAGAATGTGAAGGACCGGCCGGCGCAGAATTTGCGAGATCGACTCGGTGCCTTCGATTTTTGCGCTCTTGCTGTCGCTGTATTCGAAGCGATAACGCACGCGCTGCCAAACCAGTTCGTCCACGGGCAGTGGCTTCGCGAGTTTGATCTTTTCCGTCCATTGTCCTTTGCCTTCGGCAACGTCGAGAGAATCAGTGGCGCGCCCAAGGATCTGATCCTCCGGATCCAGGACTTCGACGGTGAGTTGGCCCGCGCCCGCGTGAGCGGCGTGGTAGGGGAGGGTAAGATCAATCACGCCGTGCGCGTAGGTTGCAGTCGCGGTCGATTCGCCGCCCGCGGCTTGAAACTTCTGAACTGCGACGAGTCCGGTGATGAATAACAGCGCGACGAGGGAAAGCAACCAGAGCTTTGATGGGGCCGTGTGTCCAGCGGAATCTTCCATGGCGTCTCCGTGAAATCTTTCAGCAGGCCGCTACCGTTTTCCTGCAATCAGTTTTTGCACTCGAGAAGAGAACGAGCCGTTTTCCGATTCTTGCGCGAGGCCCGGAATCAGGCGCGCTTTTCCACCTAGATTCCAATAGACACCGGAACGTTGTAATAGGGGTTGTTTAGGGCTGGCTAATGGACGTTCAAATCGAGATAGTGGGCGAAGCTGGAGAGCGCGACCTGATCGTTGCCGGGAATGTAAAAGCCGAACTTGCCGAGACTTAGATTGCTTGCGGGCTGGGCCCAGCGGTCCAGCACTGCCCAGTTGTCTCCTTGCCTGATCTGGTGGAGGATCTCGTTCGCCGTCACGCGGACCTGCAGTGTGTGGAAACTCTTTTTGCCGCCTTTGTTTGCAATCTTCGTCTCGTCGCCCTTTTGGCCGTTCTTTACTACCGTGCGGTAGAAGTTGTTGTCGTCCATCTGAAAGAGAACGTAGTTGCTCGCGTCGGTGAAGTTGAGCACCCATTGCAAGCGATGACCCTTG
>Ga0182024_10015988_pt1 | contig 14290 bp, 15 predicted proteins | sample P32metaG_FD_120480 | JGI IMG/M metagenome (GOLD analysis project Ga0182024, IMG submission 120480) | Permafrost microbial communities from Stordalen Mire, Sweden - P3-2 metaG (Illumina Assembly) | ecosystem: Environmental > Terrestrial > Soil > Wetlands > Permafrost | place: Sweden: Stordalen... | reverse complement strand
TCGACGAGTTCGGTGATCTCGACGGAAAAGAGTTGCGCGCCCAGCGAACCGATCACATTGCCGAGCAGGTCGTGCGACATTGGACGCGGCGTCTCTACGTTGCCGAGCGCGTACGCAATGGCCGTGGCTTCGGGGGCGCCGATGAAAATTGGTAGCACTCGTTCGCCGCCGACCTCTTCGAGCAGCAGCAGTGGCGTCGAGGTCCCCACGTCGACTCGCACGGCTCGCAGCACAACTTCGATCATGGTTCTAGCCTAGACCGACTCTGAATAAATCTGGTGGCGTCAGCGCCCGAGATACTCGCCCAAGGTACGCTCCAGCAACAAAACCCGTAGGGCCGCAACCTCGTTGGCCACGGCCGCGACGACTTCGTACGCGTGCTCGGCCGAGACATGGCTGCCCGGTGCTCGAAGCGGCTGCGTGAGGTCTTCGACGACGCCGACTTCGCGCTCCACGTTTCGACGAAGTGAACCCAGCAGACGCACCTCGACGCCGCGCGTCAACAGTACGTTGATCGCGCCGGCAATGCGCGCGTCAAGATTGGTGAAGACCACTTCGTTCGCCACTAACGCTGGCGTTAAGAGTCCGAGCATCTGAAGCTGGAAGACGCTCTCCTCATCGAGACCGGTCGACTTTAGAAACTCATTCAGTGTCAAGTACGACGACGTCGCGAGCGACGGCTGAACCGCAGTGTCATTCGTGGGCACACCCGTGCGCAGCACACTCAAGCTCGGTCGGGCTGTGCCGACCACGCTCGGCGGCGCCGAAATAGAAATGACGTTGGTCATTGTTTCGCGCGCGGCGTGACGCGCGGTGGATGTCGCGCCGTCGTCATTCAGCAGACCCTGTTCAATCAGTCGCAACCGCACGACGCGCAGTGGCACGAACTCTTCGTGCGCGAGTCGAATGGCTTCGTGCAAGCAGGCAACGTCACGCTCGGAGTACAGCCGGTAACCCTTCGCACTTCGCGAGGGCATCACGAGACCCTTGTCCTCGTAGTATCGAATCTTCGAAAGTTCAATGTCCGGAAAGTCCTTGCGCAGCAACGTATGGACTTCACCGATGCGTAACTTTCCAACATTCAGGCTCATAACGTTGCCTCCCAAAACACCAACTTGAACTTGCCAATCTGTACCTCGTCAGCCGAATGTAGCGCCGTCTCTTCGACCCGCTCACCGTTCACGTAGGTGCCGTTCAGCGAGTTGAGATCGCGCAAGGTAATGCGCCCGCTCGCAGTGCGGGTGAAGATCGCGTGGTGGCGCGAGACCGACACGTCGTCGAGCAGGATGTCACTCGCCTCGTGCCGTCCGGTCGAGGTGATCTCGTTGGCCAGTTCAAATCTCGTGCCCGCGCTCGTTCCCGACGCGATCACCAGTTCGTCACGGTGTTCACCTTTTGGATCCTTGTTCGCATCGGGACTGAGCGAATCCTGCGTACTGATGACCGGCACGGCGATGGTTTCTGGAGAGGTGGCGTCGTGTTGAGGGGCACCGCAGTACCAACAAAAGTTCGCGTTGGCATTGAGGATTTCCCCGCATCGACGGCAGTTCACGAGTTCACCCTACTGAAATTTCTTGTTGCGCGTCGGGGCTAGTTGTTGGTGAGTGCGCCGTAGGACGCGGGGTCTAACAGTTCGTCAAAATCCGAGCTGTCGCTCGTCGTGATTTCACAGATCCAACCCTCGCCGTAGGGGTCAGTGTTGACCGTTTCGGTCGCACTCGTGAGCAACTCGTTCACCGCGCTGACGGTACCCGACACCGGTGCGTAAATCTCCGACACCGACTTCGTTGACTCCACTTCGCCAATCGCTCCCCCGGCGCTGACCGCGGTGCCAACCTTGGGTAGGTCAACAAAGACGACGGGACCGAGCGCGTCTTGGGCGTAATCAGTGATCCCCACGCGCACCACGGCGCCGGACGATCGCGCCCATTCGTGGTCGCTGGAATATCGAAGGTCGTCGGGAATCTGCATGGATAAAATCTACAAGGTTGCGCGACCCTGGCGCCCGGCGCGCAACGCCGCGAGGGCCGGTTTGATGTAGGCGAAGAGCACAACCCACGCGAGCGTGAGACCCATGATGCCGATTACCCACGTAACGTCGCGCACGTCGTGTTGCCACGTCGACATGGCTCGGTGATGGGGGTTCGTCGTGATCAAGAACCACGGGTAGCAAGTCATCAGGGCGAACGTGGAGACCTTGCCCCACCACAGGACGTTGATGCGCGCGGCGCCCAGCACGGCCAGCGCCACGGTGATGCTTGAGACAATCAGTTCACGCGCGAGGGTCGCAATGGCGAACCACCATGGCACCCCGGCGGCGGCCGCTACCGCGAGTAGACCCACGATCATAAAGAGTCGGTCAGCCGCGGGATCGATAATCTTGCCGATCGACGACACCTGATGGAACCTTCGCGCTATGAAACCGTCGAGCCAGTCCGTCGCGCCGATGGTGCCCAGTAGCCAACCGGCTTCCGCCCGGTGGTTAGTGCCAAAGAGTAGCCACAGAAAGACCGGCAACATGAGCAACCGGATGGCGGTGATTAGATTGGGCCACGTCCTCCAACCAGCGTCGACATCCTGCTCGGGGCTCATTGCCGACGAGCAGCTACGCGATCGTGATCGACTGATCCAAATACACGTCTTGCACGGCCTTTACCAATGCCGCGCCCTCGTTAATTGGACGCTGGAACGCCTTGCGGCCCAGTATTAGCCCGGTGCCACCGGCCCGCTTGTTAATGACCGCGGTGCGCACCGCCGCTGCTAAATCGTTGGCCCCTGCGGCTTCTCCGCCCGAGTTGATGAGGCCAATGCGTCCGGCGTAACAGTTGACTACCTGCCATCTGGTCAGGTCAATTGGGTTATCGGTGGTCAGTTCGCTGTAGACCCGGGGGTCGGTTTTCCCGAAGTTCAGCGCGTTGTACCCACCGTTATTCACGGGCTGCTTCTGCTTAATGATGTCGGCACCAATCGTCACGCCAATGTGATTGGCCTGGCCCGTAAGGTCGGCGCTCAAGTCGTAATCGACGTCCTTGGTCTTAAAGGCGGGATTGCGCAAGTAGCACCACAGCACCGTGAACATGCCCAGTTGGTGAGCCTCGGCGAACGCCGCCGAGATCTCGCGAATCTGGCGGCCCGACTCGGGAGAACCGAAGTACACCGTGGCCCCGACGCCCATGGCGCCGACATCCGCGGCCTGTTGGGCCGACGCGAACGGGATCTGGTCGTAGGTATTGGGGTAGTTAAGCAAGTCATTGTGGTTGAGTTTGACAATGAACGGAATGCGGTGCACGTAGCGCCGAGATATCGAGGCCAGCGTGCCGAAGGTCGAGGCAATGGCGTTGCACTCGGCCTCAATAGCCAGATCACAGAGGTGGGCGGGATCGAAGTAGCTGGGATTGGGCGAGAAACTCGCGGCCGCCGAGTGTTCGATGCCCTGATCGACCGGCAGAATCGAGAGATAGCCGGTGTTGGCGAGTCGCCCGTGGCGCACGACCGAGCCGAGATTGCGCAACACCGTGGGCGAACGGTCAGTCAGTGAGAAGACGTCGCTCAGATAGTCCGGCCCGGGCAGTGTCAGCAGTTCCTTGGGAAAGGCGGTGGCCTTGTGGTCGAGCAGTGACGAGGCTTCGTCACCTAGAAGTTCGGCAGTGTCCATTCGCCAATCCTACAAGATGCTCAATCGAACTTTTGCCGGCGATTCTTCCACCGCGGTGCCCCGAACCCACGCAGTGTCAGTCGACCTTCTTCTTGGACACGGGCGTCGCGCGACGTTTGCGATTCTTGCGCGGTGCACTCGCGCCCAGTTCGCCTAACCGAGCGGCGGCGTCATACGCTTCCGGCTCGGCAAGCACGACCCGAGCAAAAAGTTCGCGAGCCGCAACCACGTCACCGGCCCGGTCATAGATGTCAGCCAACGCGTACCAGAGCCGCACGTGTCGGAACGAGGGATTGCGCAACTGCTTGGTGCCGCCCGCGCGCGTCAGTAGTTCAATCGCTTCGACGTACATCTGTTGGTCCGCGAGCGCCGAGGCCATGACGATCCGTCCTTCGACGAGCACTTCGGCCGTTGGTTCGCTCTCTTCGAGCATCAGGAAATCCTTTTCGACCGCGCGGTAGCGTCGATTGGCCCGGTCACAGTCCATTACCAAGGGCAAGTGTTCGGGGTCACCGGTAATGGTGAAGTGGGCCTTCAAATGGATCTTGGCCATGCTCCATCGTTCGGCCCGGTAGGCCGCCAGACCCGTCAACTCACGTACGGGGGCCACACCCGGTGTCGCGTCCGCAACGACACGCCCGAGGCGCAGGGCCTCTTCATATCGCTTACGGTCATACGCCTCGGCGGCGCGGGTTAACGTGGCGACCATTTTCTCGCGCATGTACGCCGTGCCAATAAAAGCCTTGCGAACGTCCGCGGCCACGTCACCGGGCAGTGCGTACTTGACTTTGGCCTTAGCCTTCGTCGGCGTCGACGTCCTGGCTGGTCGAACTTCCTGGACCCACTCCGAGAGCGGATCGGGGGTGAAACCGGCGCTGGGCGTGCTCTCCATTGAGGGACCTTCACTGCGAATGCTGACCGCGCCGCGGCGCGCCACGCCACCCCAACCCTTTTTCTGCCCATAAGTGTTGGCGCGCTGGCGCTCTAACTCTTCTGGAGTGAGTTCGCGCGGGGCGCGGGCAGATCTCCGCCCGCCCGACGGAGAGCGGGGCCGATCGCTCGGTCCGCTTCGCGTCCCGCGCGGCGCCGCACTGGGTCGTCGGTCGGTGTAGGCGCGGGTTTCACGTCCATCGCGTGAGTCACGACTGGTGAGTCGAGTAGAAGATCGCCCGCCAGAACCCGTACCTCCAGATGGTCGAGGCGTACGTTCTTCTCTGTCAGGTCTCGAGGTGCGTCCGGCGTAGGGAGCACGGTTGCCACCGTCACGTGACGGACGGGGCCGACGTTCCCGGTCATCCGTGACGTAGCGCTCCTCACCTCGCGCCCGCGCGCGCGGGGCACCGCCATCGCGACGCGGGCTCGACGGGCGAGCGTCACGGTTCGGTTTGCCATCACGACTGGGGCGAGCATCGGGACGGGGCCGTCGGTCGCGGTCGCTGCGCTCGTAGTTAGGCCGCGAGTAGCTCGGACGTCCGTCGCGCGACTCGTCGTCACGTTCACGGCGAGCACCGCGAGGTGCATCACCTCGCGGTCCGTTGGCACCTCGGTCTATCCTTCGTTCCGCGCCGTCACGGGGTGTGCGACCGGAAGAATTCTGTCCCGTGTTAGTAGCTCGCCGTGGTGTACCGGAACGAGCTGGCGCGCCATCACGTCGTGAAGAGCCCGAAGGGCGTGGCGCCGATGAGGCGCGACGGGGTGCGGGCTTGGCAGAAGGCATCCAACAATCCTAGTTGCGGCATGCTTTTAGTCGGTGGGCTTCTTTGGTCGCTTGAGGTTGAGTCGCTCGAGCATCGAACGGCGATCAGTGATTTCGGACTTGCGGTCGCCCACCCTGTAGCCCACTGGTAGCAACTCAACGTGGAAGCGGTCACGAAAGGCTCCCCAAAGCCCACGGGGTTGCCATATCGCGACCGCGACCGCGACGGAGCCAAAGACGATGAGGTACCACGCACCCTGTTGGGCGAGGGACTGCTGGAGGGCAAAGAAAATGATGCACCCGAGAATCGGACCCTCAATCGTTCCCAGTCCGCCAATCATCGAGACAAATAACATCTCCGCGGCCCACTGCAAGTTGAACTCGTTGCCGGTTTGCAGATACGTCTGGCTGAGAGCGAGGACCGCCCCCGCGGCACCAGTGCCGGCGGCCGCGATGAGAAAGACCAGACGCCGCGCCGACGTCACCTTGGTGCCCGAGCTGCGCGCTGAGTCTTCGTTGTCGCGAATCGACGCGAGCACCAAACCCAGACGACTGCGCAACAAGAAGTACGTGGCGGCAACGACGATGAGGGCCACACCGCCCGTCACGAGGTAGATCAAATGTTGCAGCGAGGTCGGGTTCATATGGGGCATGCCGGGCAGCAGTTTGCCCGTGCCGCCGCCCAGATAACCCTGGTTGACAATGATGATTCCCGCGGTGGACGCTACCACCCACGTCGTCACCGCAAAGTATCCGCCGCGCAGGCGAAAGAGCAGAAACGTGACGGGATAGGCAATCACCACACACGTGATTGCCGCCAAGGGAATTGTGTAGAAGGGGTTCATTCCCTTTAAGGCAAAGAACAATGTCGCGTAGGCGCCCAAACCCACGAAGGCCTGTTGTCCAATAGAAACCATGCCGGCGTACCCGGCGAGCAAATTCCACATGGTGGACATCGTGACCAAGATGAAGAAGTTCTGTAGGACCGTTGCCCACTCGGCTGGCACCACCCACGGCGCGATGCTTAAGAGCACCACGATGAGCAACGAGCCAATCAGGGTGAAGACGGGTGAGTGCGCGGAGCGTCGAACGCGCAGCAATCCGTCGTCCGCGTTTGTCGACGTGGTGAGGATGCTCACGCCAGTGCCGTCTTCCTGCCGAACAGTCCTTCGGGGCGAACCGCGAGCACCACGAGAAACAAGACGTTGCCCGCCAGGACCTGATACTCGGGATTAATGTGGGCGCCGAACTGTTGGGCGATGCCCAGGGCAATACCACCCACCAACGTGCCCCACAGCGAACCAATGCCGCCAATGACGACAGTCTCGAAGGCGAAGAGCAAATTGACCCCACCCGAAGTTGGCGCGAACTCCGTCATCATGCCGTAGGAGATTCCCGCGAGCGCCACGGTAGCGAAGGCAATCGCGGCCGCGATGCCAAAGATGTGGCGGTAATTTGTCCCGCTCAGTTGGGCCGCTTCGTGGTCGTCGGCGACCGCACGTATGAGTCGTCCGGTGCCGCTCTTAGAAAGAAATACTTGGAGCAGCCCGAGCACCGCCACGGCCGCGGCCAATACCGCGAGCGAGACGTAGGAGATATAGATGATTGATTGGGGATGCCACGACTTAATGATCAGTTCGCCCACGTTGACAATTTGTCCGTTTGAGGAATAGATCTCCAACAGCAAGTTCTCAATGATCACCGAAAGCCCGAAGGTCACCAACAGTGTGGTGAAGGGATCTCGATCGATGCTCTTCTGGATCAAAGTTCGCTGGACAATGTAACCAAGCAAGCCAAATATCGGCGCGACCACCAGGAAGGCCCAGACCTCGGGAATGTGGGCGTGCGGGGTGAGAAAGACCGCCACGTACGCGGCCACCACGGCCATGTCACCGTGGGCCAGGTTGATAACCCTCATGACGCCGAACATCAGCGATAGCCCGCAAGCGAACAGGGCGTAAAACCCGCCGACCAACACCCCTTGGATGACGACGTTGAGCCAAATCACGCGGAGTCCTCGGGTCGCGGCGGCGTCGAACTCATTTCGCCGCCAAAGTAGGCACGCTCAATCTGCGCGGACGTTAACTCGGACGGTGTGCCCGTGAGCGACGTCTTTCCTTCCAGCAAGCAGTGCACGCGGTTGGCGACGCCGACACCCAACGTGACGTCCTGTTCGACTAACAAGATGCCAACGCCGTGGGCGACGATATCGGGGATGAGCGCGTAGATGCGTTCAATGACGATTGGAGCTAACCCGAGGGAGAGTTCGTCCAGCAGCAGTACCTGAGGATTGGCAACCAGGGCCCGACCAATCGCAATGGCCTGTTGTTCTCCTCCGGAGAACTGCCACGCCCGTTGGCGACGGCGCGCGGGCATCCAGTCGAAGAGTCCGTACACCCGCTCGATGGTGAAGGCACCTTTGGCCGCGTGGTGGGCACCGACCTGGAGATTTTCCTCCAGCGTGAGCGAGGGGAACAGCCGTCGGCCCTCGGGTACTAGGCCAATGCCCAAACGGGCTCGGCGTTGCGGAGCCAACTTGTTCACGTTGACGCCCTGAAAACGGATGGTCCCGCTGGTCTGATGGTGCAGTCCCGCCACCGTACGCAGCAGCGTCGACTTACCGGCCCCGTTGGCGCCCACCATCGTGAGCACCTCACCCTGGTCCACTTTGAAACTGACACCGTCGACCGCGCAGAGCTGACCGTGATGGACCGTTAAGTCATCAACCTCAAGCAAGACCTCGCTCATGCGCTCAACGTGGTGTTGATGATTTTTCCGCCCAGGTAGATCGAACGCACGGCTTCCGAGGCCATGACCTCTTTGGGATCACCGTCAGCGATGATGGCGCCACTCGACAGGCACAGGAGACGGTCAACGGTGGACAGCAGGGCGCGCACCACGTGCTCGATCCATAACACGGCGATTCCCTCTTCGCGCAGTCCGCGGATGATGGACGTCAGTTCATTCACCTCGAGGTCGGTGAGACCGCCCGCAATTTCGTCGAGCAACAAAATCCGTGGACGAGTCGCGAGCGCGCGGGCCAATTCCAATCGTTTGCGGTGCATGAGGGCGAGCGATCCGGCCGAGACGTTGGCGAGGTCGCTCAGTCCCGTACGACCGAGCGAGTCGTAGGCCAGCACGTAGGACGCCTGGCCGCGGGTGCGCGCACCCTGTTGGGCCGCTAGCAACGTGTTCTCGAAAACGGTCATGTGCTCGAACGGTCGCGGCACCTGGAACGTGCGGCCGATGCCCAATCGGGCGCGCGCGGCCTGACTCAGGTGCGCGAGGTTGTGGCCGTCAAACTGAATCTCCCCCGCGTCGGGCTTCACGTCGCCCGAAATCATCGCGAAGAGCGACGTTTTGCCCGCGCCATTGGGCCCAATGATGCCCACCGCCGCGCCCTCCTCCAACTGGAAAGTGATCTCTTGGCCTACAACAACTTGACCAAATTTTTTCGAGACGCCGTCCAGTTGCAGCAGCGACACATAACCTCGTTAGGCGTTGGTCGGATCGAGCGTGGCGTTCGTAGGTATGGACTTGTTGAGCGAGTTATCCACGATCCACGGCGACCACGAGAACTTCTTGTGACCGACCAATTCGGTTGATCCCGGCTTCCACTGGATGCCGACGGGCTGAATGATGGCAATGCCCGGTGCCGGGCTCGCCGCCAACGGGTTGCTGCTCGTCGAACGCATGTTGATCGGTCCGCACATGCCGTCGTACTTTACGTGCTGCAGGGCCTCGGCGAGGTCCAAGCGGTTGTGGGGATTCTTGATCTTCTTGAACGCCTCAATGGCGACCTCAAAGAGTGAATACGTCGAACCCATCGACTGGACCCATTGGCCCTTGGTCGCAACCTGGAACGCCGCGCAGAACGCGTTGGCCTTCAGTCCGGTCAACGACGATTCGTACGGCGAGTACGGCGTAAACCACGCGTCAGTGGCAATGTTGTTCGACAACTCGCCCAACGCGTAGGCGTCGGTCGGGAACAACATGACCTTGGCCACGGTCGCCAACTTGGGGTTGTAGTCCTGTTGTGACGCCTGGGTCCAGAACGTCTGGAAGTCGGGCGGCAGAGGACAGTTGACAAAGAGGTCGCACGGTCCACCGTTAGGACCACCCGTCTTGAATGTCTCAATCATCGTCGTGTACGACGTCGTGAGGTCCGCGTAGGCGCCACCGTCGACAAACGTGTACTTGCTGGGGAACATCGCGCCCACCGTGGGGCCGAAGGCCGCGCGGAACGCGTTGCCGTCGGCGTCGTTGGGGAACATCTCGGCCACGTAGCTATTGGCCCCCGTCGCCTTCTGGACCCGCTCCCACATCGGCACGAAGCAACCCGAGAACTGCGGGATACCGAAGAAGAACGTGGCGTTGTATACGGGACCGGTACCGGCGGCACCGCCCTCGGGCGTGATCGACGTGCCAGTAAATCCGCCCCAATACGCCTCCCACGGCACGACGGTCGAGAGGCACGGCACGTGGGCCGCCTCGCACGTGATGCTGACGGGGATCGTTGTTTCGGGTGCCGAACTGGTAACAATCAAGTCCGCCCCACCGTTGATCAGACCCTGGGTCACCTGCACGGCGACGTTGGGGTCGGACTGGGTGTCGACTTCGGTGATCTCAATCTTGTAGGTAGTGCCGCCGATCTTGATGCCCTTGGCGAAATCGCTGGCGGCGCGCACCTGGGAGAGCACGTACTTGTCGGGACCGGCAAAGTCTGACAGTGAACCGGTGCGCGGTGAGACGAATCCAATCTTGATTGTTTTGGACTTTGACGCTGCGGCGGCGGTCGACACGTCCACCAAGGACGCGAATGCGCCGCCCGCCGCGATGGCCGCGGCGGCCTGCAGTCCTAGTCGACGACCGAACTCGAAGCCTCCCCAGCCTGGAATTCCCGCCGAACTTGCGGCGTTGGTGTTTTCTTCACTCATTTCATTGACCCCCTGAATAATGGATGGTTGATTCTTAACACACTATTTCGTACATAACATTTCAATTTCTGTTAATCCTGAAAGTCTCCCTATTTAGACGGCTCCTCTACGCCAGCGCGGCCGCTTCGTCGTACATCGCCGCCAGCATTCGCCGAGCCGCGAGGCCTCCACGATCAATCTTGATGCTGACCTCGTTGACTTCAAATGTACCTTCGGCCCCGCGGTGCAAAATGGTCAGGGCGTCAACGTCCTCTTGGACGACACCGGCCTGCATTTTCTCCAAGAACCGGTCAATTTCGTCGTCGCCCACGCAGAAATCCCGAGAGAGGGCCCAAAAGTCGTAGACCGACGCGTCGGTCGACGGCGTGAGCCCATAAAGGATCTTCATGTGAAAACCGTGGCCGTCGCTGCCGTCAGGCAGGGGCGGCTGGCCCACCGGGGCCAGGCGAGCGTGCAGCAAGTAGTAACCCGGCGGAAAGTAGTCAATGTCCTGCCAGCGATCGACCTTGCTTTCGAGCCCGGAGGTGCGCGAATAGAACGGCGGGCACTCCACCTCGTTCATGTGCCGAAAGACCCGCACCACTCGGTTCTCTTCGTCCACCTCGACCTCGATCGGGGTCGTCGCGACTTCGGGCGTCCCGATTGATCCGTTGTGCAGGAACGTTTCGTGACTGAGGTCGAGCAGGTTGTCAACGAGCAGGTGAAAGGGCGCTTCAATCTTGGCGACTCCTGATACTGACGACCACTCGTCGCTTTCAATGAGCCACGGCGTCTCGGGCAATTTGTCGAAGTCGGGCGCACCGCGTCCCATCCAGATCCACACCCACAGACCCTGCTCGACGACGCAGTAGCCGCGCACGTCGGCCTTGCTCGGTATGCGGTCCTGTCCCGGAACGGCCACGCATGTGCCCGCACAGTCGTACGTGAAGCCGTGATACCCGCACACCAACACCTCACCGACGACCGTGCCCAATGACAACGGGTAGCCGCGATGCGCGCACTGGTCGGCGAGCGCAACCACCTGACCCGACGCACTGCGAAACAGGGCAACGTGCTCGCCGAGGATCTGACGAGAGAGCGGTCGCTGCTCGAGCTCGAGGCTGAGTGCCGCTACGTACCACTGGTCACGCAAGTACATGGATCCTCATCCGTGGCGTGTTGTCCGGTGGTCATTGTCAGACAAAAACTTGATCACCCGTGCCTAAAGCGCAAACTACCAAATCTGTGATAAGCAAACAAGCAGTTTTGAACTAGGAGGTTCATATGTCGTTTCTGGACGGGGCATCGTGGTACGGCAACATTTCCCTCAACGGCTGGCGGCCCGGCGGCGCCGGTGACGCCCCAGTAGTGGAACCGGCAACCGGCAAAGAATTGGGTCGAACGGGGCGCGCGAGTGTGGCCGACGTCGCCGAAGCGTCCGAGGTGGCCGCGGCCGCACAAAAGGAGTGGGCGGCGCTCCCCTACCTCGCGCGTAGCGCCGTGCTGCGTCGAGCGGGTCAATTGTTCCTTGATCACACCGAAGAATTGTCCGACTGGATTGTGCGAGAGTCCGGCGGCATTGGCCCCAAGGCCGGTCTCGAGATCCAAACCGCCGGCGAGGAGTGTTTTGAAGCGGCTGCATTAGCCTCGCACCCCACCGGTGAGATCCTCCAAAGCGCGCTGCCGCGGCTCAGTTTTTCACGGCGCGTGCCCGCTGGCGTCGTGGGCGTCATTGCCCCCTTTAACTTCCCGCTCATCCTGGCAATTCGTTCGGTGGCGCCAGCGCTGGCGCTAGGTAACGCCGTCATCTTGAAGCCCGACCCGCGCACCGCGGTCTCGGGCGGCGTGCTCTTGGCGCGAGTCTTCGAAGAGGCCGGACTGGCCCAGGGTCTGCTGAGCGTGCTGCCCGGAGGGGCCGATGTCGGTGAAGCGCTGGTGGTCGACCCGCACGTGCGCGTCATTGCCTTTACTGGTTCGACCAAGGCCGGTCGACAAGTGGGCTCCCTAGGCGCCCAGCACCTGAAGCGCGTGCACTTAGAGCTGGGCGGCAACTCGGCGCTCATCGTCATGGATGACGTTGACTTGGAAAAAGCCGTCTCGGTGGGAGCCTTCGGTTCGTTCATGCACCAGGGTCAGATCTGCATGACGACCGGTCGCCACATTGTTGACGCGCGCATTGCCGACGATTACGCGGCCCTGCTCGTTGAGCACGCCAATCACCTGCCGGTGGGTGACCCCACCAGCGGACAGGTGGCGCTCGGTCCCCTCATTGATGCGGTACAGCGTGACCGCGTACACACGATCGTCACCGACACGATCAGCCAGGGCGCCACACTGGCGGCCGGAGGAACCTACGAGGAGCTCTTCTACCGTCCGACGGTGCTCACCAACGTGCCGACCTCCTCGCCGGCTTACGCTGAGGAAGTTTTTGGTCCGGTCGCGCCGGTTGTCTCCTACTCGTCGCTTGATGAGGCGGTTGCCATGGCGAGTGCCACGCCCTACGGGCTCTCACTCGGGATCCTTTCCGGTGACGGCCTGCGGGCGCTCGAGCTCGCCAGTCGCATCACCAGCGGCGCCATCCACATCAACGACCAGACGGTCGCCGACGAAGCGGTCATCCCCTTCGGCGGCACCGGCAGCTCCGGCAACGGATCACGCATGGGTGGGCTCGCCAACCTGGACGCCTACACCGAAACCCAGTGGGTCACCGCCCAGAGCGAACTGGCGATCTACCCCTTCTAGAGGCTGTTTAAGTCCACGTAGTTGCGCGCTAACACCGTTGACGCTTCGATCGAGGTGACGGCTTGGCGTAGTCGGGCCGACTGCACGCCGTTCTCGAAGTCGTCGAGGTGCGTAGGGTGCAACATCTGGGTCATGTAGTTGGAGAACTCTTCAGCGCGCCACACCCGTTCGAGGCACGTCGCTGAATAGGCGTCGAGTAATGCATCCTCGTCGTGTTGAATTTTTTTACGCAGCGCACGAGACAGCACTCGAACGTCACCGAGCGCCAGGTTCATGCCCTTGGCGCCAGTAGGCGGCACGATGTGGGCAGCGTCGCCCGCGAGCAACAGTCGGCCAAAGCGCATGGGCTCAATAACGACGCTGCGCATGGCGGTGATGCCGCGCTCGACAATGGTGCCCCGGTTGATCTCGGGCATCTTCTCGGTCGCGAGTCGCACGTCAAGTTCATCCCAAATCCGATCGTCGGACCACTCGTCCAACTTCTCGTCGGTTCGCACACCCAAGTAGAGACGACTGAGCGTTGGCGAACGCATGGAATAGAGTGCGAAGCCGCGTTCGTGTCGACAGTAGATGAGCTCGTCAGTCGTGGGCGGGGCCTCGGCCAGAATTCCGAGCCACGAGAAGGGATACGTCCGCTCGTAACGGCGCACGACCGACGACGGCAACGAACGATTGGCCACGCCGATACTGCCGTCGCATCCGGCGACGTAGTCACACGTGAGGCGCACCGGACCGTCGAGACCTTCAGCGTCGACCACCGCCGCGTCGTCGGTGAGGCCGCCAATGAATTTCACCTCCGTGTCGAACAGCAACTCGGTGCCGGCGTTAAGGCGCAACGCCACCAGATCCTTCACCACCTCTTGCTGACCGTAGACGGTGATGGTTTTGCCCGACGCGAGGTCGCTCAAAGCAATGCGGTGCGAAGAACGCTCGAAACGAATCTCGACGCCGTGATGCACGAGGCCCTCATCGCGCATGCGCGCACCCGCGCCGGACTCTTCTAAGAAGTTGGCGATGCCAAACTCAATGACGCCCGCACGCACACGCTTTTCGACGTGCTCGCGATTACGTCGTTCGAGGATGACGTTGTCAATGCCGTCGCGGTTGAGCAACTGGCCCAGGAGCAGGCCCGCCGGACCGGCGCCGACGATCACTACTTGGGTGTGAATCTCCTTCACCGCACTCCCTCTCGTTACGCGACCGTCGGTGCATTTGGCAGTAAAAACCCCAGCGCCGTTACGCTTATAGTGTACTGTTCAGTTAATTAAACCTATTACACCC
>Ga0182024_10015987_pt1 | contig 14291 bp, 13 predicted proteins | sample P32metaG_FD_120480 | JGI IMG/M metagenome (GOLD analysis project Ga0182024, IMG submission 120480) | Permafrost microbial communities from Stordalen Mire, Sweden - P3-2 metaG (Illumina Assembly) | ecosystem: Environmental > Terrestrial > Soil > Wetlands > Permafrost | place: Sweden: Stordalen... | reverse complement strand
ATGGGACTCTTCTCGGTGAGCGACACCCGGCGCAACATCGTGGTGAGCGAGATCGAACCGCGTCTTTTCTCCGGAGAGCTGCGCTACGAACTCGTTCCCCACGGTGACATCTCGGACGGCAACATCATGCCCGCGCTCGAGGCGACGAGTTCCCTCGACATCCTCGAAGCCCTGGAGGACGGTCTCGACACCCTCGTCGAAGAACGAGGTCGAAGCTTCTCGGGCGGTCAGCGTCAGCGACTCAGTCTGGCGCGCGCGATCCTCACCAACGCCGAGGTGCTGATCCTGGTCGAACCGACCTCCGCGGTCGACACCCACACCGAAGGACGGATCGCGGCTCGACTGCGCGACGTGCGCGGCGCTCATACGACGTTGGTGGCGACCACCAGTCCGCTAATGCTGGAGAAGATGGACGTGATCTACGTCGTGGTGAACGGCCGCGCCATCGAACAGGGCACGCACGAAGAACTCGTCGCCACGTCTTCGAACTATCGCCAGATCGTGTTGCGCGAGGACGCCTGATGAGTCAGCTCCCCGTCGCTGACACCGCCACCGTGCGCGCCTACGCCAAACGTCTCATCCGCCAACATCGTTCGCGGTTGACGCGGATGCTCTCGCTCTACGCGTTGGCCGCGTTCATGGCGCTCATCCCGGCTTACATCATCGGCGAAATCACGAACTACGCCGCCGATCACCAGTTGACGTCACATCGCATCACGGTCGACGTCGGGATTCTTTTCGTCTCGTCGATCCTTTACGCCGGACTGTCCTTCCTGGCTCGACGTCGCAGCTACCTGTTGGGTGAGACCGTCTTCGCCCAGCTTCGTGAGGAGTTCCTCGAAAGCGTGCTGGCGCTGCCCTTGGTCGAGGTGGAGCGCGCCGGCACCGGCGACCTCCTCAGTCGAACGACGAACGACATAGAAGCATTGTCGCGAACGGTGCGCTTCGCCATGCCCGAGTGGCTGGTGGCCATTGTCCAGGCCTTGCTGACGCTCATCGCCATGACCATCGTCAGTCCGCTCGCGACCGTCGCCAGTTTGGTGTCGCTGCCGATTCTCTTCTTCTCGACGCGCTACTACTTGCACTACGCCACGCCCGGCTACCGACGCGAGCGCATCAGCTACGCCACCATGTCGGGATCGGTCTCGGAAACGGCCGAGGGCGCGCGCACCGTTGACGCGCACCGTCTCGGGGGCCGCCAGGGCATGCGCATCGAGGGCAACATCCGTGAGTCCTTCTACTCCGAGATGTACACGCTTCTAATGCGCATGGTCTGGTTCCCCACCATCGAGAGCGCCTTCGCCCTGGCGGTCGCCACCACCCTCGCCTGGAGCGGCTGGTTGGCGCTGCACCACGACATCACCATTGGCGCCGCCACGACGGTCACGCTCTACGTGGTCCAGATCAACGACCCGATCGACCGCATCGTCTCGTGGCTCGACGAACTTCAAGTGGGACAGACGTCGTTGGCCCGCCTGGTCGGGGTGTCCGTGGTCCGCGATGATCGACCGACCGAAGGCGTGGAACCGAGCAACGAGACGATCACCATGAACGACGTCCGCTACGCCTACCGTCCGGGCTTCGACGTCTTGAACGGACTGTCACTCACGATCCGACCCGGTGAACGACTGGCCATCGTCGGTCCCTCGGGCGCGGGCAAGTCGACTATCGGTCGACTGCTCGCCGGCATCGACGCGCCGAGAAGCGGCTCGGTGATGGTGGGCGACGTGGCGCTCGCCAGCATGCCACTGCCGATGTTGCGGCGCCACGTGGCCCTGGTGACCCAAGAGCATCACATCTTCATCGGCACGGTGCGCGAGAACCTGGCGCTGGCCAAGCCCGAGGCCGGCGACGACGAGATCGTTCGCGCCCTGGACGCCGTCGACGCACTCGAATGGGTTGAGGCGTTGCCCGATGGGATTCTCACCGAACTCGGTACGACCGGCTATCAGGTCTCACCGGCCCAGGCACAACAACTAGCGCTCGCTCGGCTCGTCTTGAGTGACCCGCACACGCTGGTGCTCGACGAGGCGACGGCCATGCTCGATCCCCGAGCGGCGCGCCATCTCGAGCGATCCCTTGTCGCGGTACTGCGCGGTCGAACGGTGGTGGCGATCGCCCACCGACTGCACACGGCCCACGACGCCGACCGGGTCTGCGTGGTGATCGACGGCCTGATCGCCGAGCTCGGTACCCACGACGAGCTCGTGGCGCTCAACGGCGAGTACGCGTCACTGTGGAGTAGCTGGCGTAACGAGAAGCCCGGCGCCTCGTAGGATTTCTGGAGCATGGTGACTCCCCTTCTTCGCGGCGCCGAAATTGACGCCTGCGTGCACCGAATCGCCCTGGCCCGGGCCGAGCCGACCCGGGCCCATCGCACACCAGCGACGCCCGAAATCGAGCGCCGACGCCGCGAGGCCGATCAACATCGCCGAAGCGTGATCGAGCGTTTGATCGAGTTGCATCCGGGCGCCGTCACGGCGACGGGTCACGAGCACACCGCCGAGCTCATCGACCACGGTGTCGAACTCATTCTCAACGCTCGCCTCGCCGACGTGGAGGCGCGGCGCACGATCACGTCACAGGCGTTCGTGCGCGTCGGTCGCGTTGACGACCGGTTCACGTACGCCCCCCTCGTGATTAAGAACCACGAGGTCACCGAAGCCGCTTCGTCGCGACAACTCTCCGAGGGAACGCTCGAGCGACTCGTCCCGAGCGACAGCGTGATCCACGACGGTCTCGGGCTGCGCTCCACCGCTACCGTTCGCCGTGACGTTCTCTTGCTCGACGGGGCGACGAGAATCCTTCAGGCCTTCGACGCCGCCGATCCCTCGACTCGGGGCGCGCTCGTCGATCGCAACACGCGACTGTGGTGGCTGGACCTCGCGAGCCCCGAGTTGATGCGCAGCAATCTCGGCGCCTACGACAAGTTCTACCGCGAGCGCGTCGACGTCCTGGCCGCGCTCGACGAATGGTTTGACCTCGGCGGACCGTTTCCCACTTCGCCCTATTGGCATCGTGAGTGTTTGACGTGTGAGTTCTCCGAACATTGCCAATTCGAGCTCGAAGCGATCGACGATGTCTCACTGACGCGCTTCACCTCGATCGATCAACAGTTCGCGCTGCGCGCCAGTGGTGTTCGCACGCGAAGCCAACTGGCCCGGCTCGATCCGATCCGGGCCCAGTCGGCGCGATCGCGGCCGGTCGCGGTGGATTCGACCGTCGCCGTCGAGGACCAGCTCGGTCGAAAATTCGATCGACTCGATGAACTGATTTATCGCGCGCGCTCGCACGTTCGCGACAGCGCGCTTCGAATTCTCGATCCTTCGCTGATGGGTTGCCCGACCGCCGACGTCGAAGTGGACGTTGACATGGAGAGCTACGACGACGCCACGTACCTATGGGGGGCGAACGTCACGTTGAACGCGCCACTCGATGGTGCCCGTGAGGGCTACACGACATTCGTGGTGTGGGGCGAGCTCTCGTGCGAGACCGAAGCGCGCAACTTCGCCAACTTCTGGACGTGGCTGACGAACCTTCGACAGCTCTGCCAGAGCGAAGGAAGAACCTTCGCGGCGTACTGTTTCTGGGCTCAAGCCGAAGACGGTGCCATGAATCGCGCCGTCGCCACGCCCGTCGACGACGGACCCACGATGCACGACCTCGCCGACTTTCGCCAGCGGTCCCCGTCGGCGTGGATCGATCTCCACGATCTCGCCAAGGAACAGATTCAGACCGAGGGACCATTAGGGCTCAAGCAGCTCGCGGCGTCGGCCGGGTTCCAATGGCGTGACGAGAATCCCAGCGGCGAGGCGTCGATGCTCTGGTACGAAGTGGCGACGCGTGGCGACAGCGACGAGGCGGCGTTGTCGCGTCAGAGAATCCTCGACTACAACGAAGACGACTGTCGGGCGACGAAGTCGTTGCGCGACTGGCTCAATGGTCCGGCGAAGGCGTTGGCGCACCGCGACGACCCCCTGTAGCGCGGCGCGTCCTCGTTAGCATTGGTCGGTGACCTCGGCAACGCCAGTACCAGCGCGAGAGGTCACCTTTAAATCCGGGGCGCGACTGTTGGGCGTCGCCAACGCGGCCTTTTCCCTGGCGGGTTCGGTGTTGTTGGCGGTGGCGCTCAGCTATCTCGCCCAGCGACGCATCACGTCGGGCATCTGGCTGCTGCTCGGCGTCCTCGGCCTTCGATGGGTCCTGTCGACATTGATCGCGCAATGGAGCGAACACGCCAGTGCGACGCTGCGTGCTCGCTGGCGCGCGACCCTGGTGCGCCATTTCACTCGACCGCAGCCCGAGCGCGAACGCGGCCGAGGCGACCTCGCGCTGGCCATTGAACAGGCGTCGGACGCTCCGGCGCTCGACCTGCTCGAAACGAGCGCGATCGCCGCACTGGCCGGGCTCGCCGTGGTGTTCTGGGCCGGCGGATGGTTGACGTTGCTCATCACCGTCGCGCTGCTGGCCGGCGCCGTACCGCTCTACCAACGAGCGGGCCGACGAAGTGAAGCGACCGCGCTCGAATACCAACATCGTCGGGCACTCTTGGAGAGCCGACAGCTCGAGCTATTGCACCACACGACCGAGCTGCGCGCACTCGGCGCGGTCTCTTACGGCGCGAACGAGATCGCCGCGATCTCGGACTCCGAGCACGCGATAGCGATGCGCGCGATTCGGACGGCGCTGGGGTCTTCTTTGGTCACCGAGTTCTTGAGCGGGGTCAGCATTGGATTGGTCGCCATGGTGGTCGGGTTCGCTCTGCTGGGGGGACGAATCTCACTTCAGCACGCCCTCATCGCCGTACTGGTCACCAGCGAGGTCTTCACGCACGTGCGGCGCTACGGGGTCGAGTTTCATCGACGCGAGGACTCCGAGCGTTCACTGGGCGTACTGGACGGACAGGTCAGTGCACCGATCACGACCACGACCGAACTGATCGTCGCGGCCGACCTGGTGACCGAAGCGAGCGATCGCTCGGTCAGTTTTATTCTGACGCCGGGGCAACGGCTGTTGGTGACCGGACCATCGGGCTCGGGCAAGACCACGCTCTTGCACACGCTGCTCGGTTGGCGTGACGCCCGGGCCGGTGCTCTCGTTCGCGGCGCACTACGGAGCGCTCACGTGAGCGTGGAGAGTCCGCTGCTCTCGGGCACCCTGCGCGACAACCTCACGCTCGGGGAGCCGGTACCGGACGTCGAAGTGCGGGAATGCCTTGCGAGCTTGGGGCTCAGCGGGCCACGATTCGAAAATCTCGATACGACGCTCCTCGTCGATGGCAAGGGGATCAGCACGGGCGAGAAAGTTCGGCTGGTGTTGGCCCGAGGACTCCTCGCCCGCCCCGACCTGTTGGTCGTCGACGACGTGGCCGGTGTTCTCGATGACGAGGGACGGCGACTGGTGCGACGCGTGCTCGACGAGCATCCCACGCTCGGCGTCGTAGAGGCGACGGTGGACACGCCGCTGCTCGTTGATGCCCTGCGGATCGAGCTGGCACCGTGAGAGGCGACATTGCCCGACTGCGTCGTTGGCTCCGGCGAGCGCACCCACCACGAGGAACACTTGTTCGCGCCCTCATAGCTGGTCTGGTGGCGTCGATCGTCAACATTGCGTTGTTGGTCGGCGCGGTGGGGCTTTTGGTGGAGAGCGCAAGGCGTCCGGGACTTCGCACCGTCCTCGGCACGCTTATCGTCATCGAACTCTTCGCCTTCTTGCGCTCCCCGCTTCGCTTCTTCGAACGACTGAGTGCCCACCGCTTGGGTTTCAGCGCCGTCACGAAATGGCGCCGCTGGCTCGTGCTCACGGTGGGTGGCTTCAGTTTCACGCGGTGGCGCTCGTTCGCGGCGGGCGATCTCTTGGAGCGATCACTTCGCGATACTGACGAACTGCAGGACCTGTGGCTGCGAGGCGTGATTCCGTTCATCACGTCGGTCATCGTGATGCTGCTCAGCGATCTCGTCATCGGCCTCATGGCGCCACACGGTCAGTGGTGGTCATACGCCGCCGACCTCCTCGCCGTACAACTCCTCGGCGTCGCGGTGCTCGTCGCCAACGTCGGGCCGCTCCTTCGTCGCGACCGGGTCCTTCGCCGGGCCCGGGCTCAGTTCCGGGCGCACCTGGTCGAATTGAGCGCGGCCACACCGGAACTGGTATTGCTCGGACGGTTTGACTTCGCCGAGCAGCGTGCCGCGAGGTCGGTCGAACGTTTGCGACACGCCGAGATCGCGCTTACGAGCCAACACGATCTCTCCAACGCGGTCGCGCCCGCCATGACGGCCCTGGCTCTCGGGGCGCTCGTCGTTCGACCTCAAAGTGCGCCCCTGTGGATCGTGGTCGCGGCGTTGCTCGCCCTCTCGACGTTCGAGTCACTCAGTGTCGTGCGCGACGCCTTCGATACCGCCGTGCGCGTGAGCGCCGGGGCCGAACGTCTCGAAGAACTCGATGTCGTGATCAAGAACGGCGACGTCGCCTGGCCGATCGACGCGACGGTTCGTCTCGAGAACCTCACGATCGCCGAAGAGGACGAGACGCTGGTGAGCGACGCGTCGTTGATCGTGGCGCCCGGACGGAGAGTGGCGCTCACCGGTCCTTCCGGGATCGGAAAGTCGACGTTGCTGCGAGCGCTGGCCGCGCTCGATGCCGTTGCGAGCGGACTCGTCACGATCGGCAACGTGTCGGTCACCGACATTGATGAGGTTGAGCTGCGCCGATTCCTCGCCTACGTCGCGAGTGAACCGGGCCTGACGCGGGGCTACGCCCTCGACGTCGTGAACCTCGGACGAACTGGGTCGCGCAGCGCGCACGAGGACTTGGCGGTGATGGGACTCGACGCCGATTCGTCGACGCGCTGGGAGGAGCTTTCGCGCGGGGAACGTGCCCGCATCGCGCTGGCACGCGCTATGGTCACGAGCCCGGTGATCTACGTGCTCGACGAGCCGACGAGCGGACTCGGGACCGAAGAAACGGCCGCCGTGCTATCACTCCTGGCCTCGACGGCGGCGACGGTCATCGTCGCCACGCACGACGCTCAGGTGATGACGTGGTGCGACGAGGTCCTCGAACTATCTGACGGTGCGCTACGCACGCTCAGGCGTTGAGGTTCCTCATACCGGCCGCGACGTAGCGATCACCGGCGACGGCGTCGCGCGGGATCGCGGCCTCGAGGTCCACAACATCGGCGTCAGTGATCACAATGTCGTCGGCGGCGATGTTCTCGTGGAGCCACTTACGGCGTTTCGTACCCGGAATCGGCACGACGTCGGGACCCGTCGAAAGGACCCACGCCAGGGCGAGTTGGGCGACCGTGGCCCCTTTGGCTTCGGCAACTGCTTCGAGGTTCGCGAGCAACGTCAGGTTATGTTCGTACGCCTCGCCGGAGAATCGTGGGTGATTCTTGCGAAAATCTCGTTCGCCCGACCCATCACGGTTGCTCACTTCGTTGGTCAAAAATCCCCGACCGAGGGGGCTGTAGGCGACAAAACCGACGCCGAGGCGACGACAGGTGTCGAGCACCCCGTCTTCGGGGTCGCGACTCCACAACGAGTATTCGCTTTGGAGGGCGCTCACCGGATGCACCGCGTGCGCGCGTTCGATCGTGGCCGACGAGGCCTCGGAGATCCCGAGATGACGGACCTTGCCGGAATCGACCAGGCCCTTCATGGCGCCCCAGGTCTCCTCGATGGCCACGGTTCGATCGACGCGGTGCTGGTAGTAGAGGTCGATCACGTCGACGCCCAGGCGACGCAGCGAGGCGTCGCACGCCTCGACGACGTACTCCGGTGTCCCGTTAATGCGAATGAAGGAACCGTCCTCGGCGCGCTGATTGCCGAACTTCGTGGCGAGCACCACGTCGTCACGACGATCCTTAATGGCGCGACCCACGAGTTGTTCATTCGTGAAGGGTCCGTACATATCGGCGGTGTCGAGAAAGTCGACGCCGGCGTCCAGCGCCGCGTGAATCGTGGCGATCGATTCGGTGTCGTCGCCGACGCCGTAGAACTCGCTCATGCCCATGCACCCGAGTCCCTGGGCCGACACGGTAAGACCCTGACCCAACGTTCGACGATTCATTGCCTCTCCTTACGTGAAATTGCTCACAAACCTTTGTTTGCAGGCATCTCGTGACAGAGTAGTGGCTGGTCTGCGATTATATTTTTGTGTCATTGGCTGGGGGGGCCAAACATCGAGGGCCCGCTTGTTCTGGATACGCGGAACAGGCGGGCTTCGTTGTTTACACGCACGAAACTGGCGCACCATGCAACACCTCTAGGGTTGGGTGGTGAGTGAATCGGCCATTACTTCCGATGCCCTAACGCAACTAGTGCGCCCGTTGCTGCGCGGTTGGCTGCATCTGGTCGCCTTTTTCGTACTCTTCGCCTGCTCGCCGATCCTCTTCGCGCGCTGCCAGACCTGGTCCCAGGTCGGTTGGGTCCTCTGCTACCTCGTCGGCGTCGGGGCCATGCTCATGACGAGTGCCCTGCTGCACCGCGTGAATTGGACGCCGAAGCAACGTCAGGCCTGGCGTCGGGCCGACCATTCGACGATTTTCCTAGCGATTACCGGCACCTATTTCGCCATTTCTGGGTTGACCATGCACGGCACGATCCGTCTGGTCACGCTGATCATCATCGGGGCGAGCACCCTCGTGGGCATCGCCGTACGCCAACTCTCGATGAACGCCCCGACGTGGGCCAACACGATCCCTTTCCTGGTCATGAGTTGGTTCGCGGCGTTGGTCATGCCCCAGATCTACCGCGGGGGCGGGCCGCTGTGTTTTGCCCTCATCGTCGCCGGTGGCGTCGCCTACACCGTCGGCGCCGTCTTTTACGGCACCAAGCGACCCAAACTCTCCCCGCGCGTGTTCGGCTTCCACGAACTGTTCCACCTCTTCACGCTGATCGGCGCCGGCATGCACTTCGCCGCCATCAGCGTGGCCCTTCGCTGATTACGCCAACGGTGGCACGACGTTGTAATTCAAGAGCGACGGCGTCCACATTCTCGAGCCAATCGTGGTCATCGATCCATTGCTCAGATTCATCCGCCACGCCACCGATCCCGATACCCCGAGCGCCCACGTCATGGCCGACTTGATCGGCGACATGTGAGAGACGATCGCCAAATGAGAGGTGGTGTCGTGCATCAGACCGGTCTGATCGGCCAACAGCGCGTCCAGTTCGGCGTGGACGCGTTGGTCGACCGACGCGAGCGATTCGCCGTCGCCGAAGGCGGTGTGGTGGTCGTGCTCGAAGGCCCGCCACTGCTCTTCGGTGATGACGCTGAGCGGTTGGCCGTCGAGGGAGCCGTAATCGACCTCAATAAACGAGTCTTTGACTAGTGCGCCGAGGTCCGGCAACGCCAGGGCCGCGGTTCGACGAGCGCGGCGTAACGGCGACGTCCACACTTCGCGCACCTCTAGAAGGTACGGCCGCAAGGCGATCGCTTGACGCTCGCCGAATTCGGTGAGCGTCGGATCGCTCTGGCCGACCAAGAGTCGCGCGGCGTTGGACGTGGTCTGTCCGTGGCGGATGAGAATGATCACGGCAAGAGCAGTCGACCGCATTCGGGACAGGTCATGAAGGTTCCCTCCGGCTGCCCCTTCCATCGATCGACGTCGAGCGGTGAGAGCGCGATGCGGCACCCGTCGCAGTGTCCCGCGACGACCTGGGCCGCGCCTGAGGTACCGACGCGCGTGAACGCCCCTTCGTAACGGGCGAGGAGTTCCGGCGCCAGGGCCCAGGCACGCTCGGTTCGCTGTTGGTGAAGGGCGACCAACTCGTCATCGAGACTGGCCTGGAGTTCAGCGATCGCCCCTTGCAGTTCGCCACGGTGTGCGACGGCCGGCTGCGCCGTCGCCTTGATGGCACTGACCGCTTCTTCCAAGGGCTCGACGGCCATCAGGTACTCCAGTTCCCGGTCGTCACTTCGTTCGAGGAGCTCGCGAACGTGTTGGAGTTCGGTCTGCAACGCCGTCAACTCTCGAACGTTCGCCGTCGAATTACTCAGGGTCTTATCGAGGTTCTCGGCTCGCGTGCGAAGTCGATCGCCCTCTCGTTGGGCCTCTTCGTAGGCGCTGCGTACGGGCCCCAGCGTGGCCTGGGCCTCGTTAAGAGACTTCAAGAGATCGCGCAGTTCACCTTCGAGTGCGGTCAATTCGACCATCTCCGGGAGGTGTGTTTTTTGGGCGGCGACGCGGTCAATCCAGCGATCGGCCTCCATGAGTGCGCGAAGGTCGTCGGTCTCACTCACGACTTAAGTCTCGCACGTTCCACGTCTCGAAGGCCCGGGCGAGCTTGGCCAACACCGGCGCCAAGGACGGCTCACCTCGCTCTTGTGCGGCCTCGAAGTCGAACCAGTCGACCTCGGGACTCTCGTTCTCCGGCGGCGACGGATCGACCGGCGGCGCGACGACGACGTAGCGCAAGTCGTAGTGCGTGTGGCCCTTGGGCCCGGGATGCACATCCACGTGGAAGAGCTCGACCGGATCGAGGTGGTGCGCGACGAGACCGGTCTCTTCGAGCGTTTCGCGAAGCGCCGCCGATTCGGGACTTTCGTTCGCGTCCACGTGGCCGCCCGGTTGAATCCAGATACCGAGGAGCCGGTGGCGATGCAAGACGACCCCGCGCGACGACACCACGAAGGCCGAGGCGGTGAGGTGATGAAGGTTCTCCTCCTCGGCGAACGGATCGCCCGGCCAGTCGAGACGTTCGAGGGTAGCGGCGATTGAGCGCGACTCTCGATCGTCAATCGGGTCGATCCGCTCGATCTGGGACCGCAAGGTTTTCAGCGATGTCACTGACTATCCAGCAGACGCTCCACCGACGTCGGCACCGCAATCATCCCCGCGGCCATCGCGCCGTTGGTATCGGGGATCGGTGCGGAAAATTGCATCCGGGCTGGCACGGTGCCGGACCACACCGGAAGGTCGAGGTCTTCATCGGGATCGTCGGTCGGACCGGAAGACAGTTTGGCCGACGCCTCGTCAATGCTCACCGCGACGACCATCGTGAGTCGTCGTTCGGCGTCACTCATCGGTCGCACTTCGCTCGCGCGGCCCGGCAGCACCGCGTCGACGAACATATCGAGGACCCTCGCCTTCTCCTCGTCATCACTCACCAAGGTCGCGGCACCGAAGATCACCACGGAACGATAGGCAATGGAGGATTCGAAACCGCTGCGCGCCAAGCGCAACCCGTCGTAGATCGTTACCGAGATACAGGCCTCGCCGCGTTCGACGATCGCCTTCATCACTGCGTTCGAGGGACTGCCGTGGAGGAAGAGGGTGTGACCTTCACGCGCGTGCAACGTCGGAATCATCACGGCACTGCCGTTGACGATCGACGCGACGTGACAGAGCGGTGACTCGTCGATGACGGCGAAGATGACCTCGCGGTCGTAGTTGGCTTTCGCCGCAAGTCGACGAACTCGTGATTTCGATCCCGGCCCGAGAACGTCGCTCATGCGCGAAGGTCGCCCCCGAAGAAGGTGCGCGCCATGCCGGCCACTTCGACGTTCTGTTCGAACAGTCGCGCGAACATCACCCCGCCGCGAGCGGACGCTTGATGCACCGACACCGTTGGTTCGCCGACGCGCTGAACCCACCACGGCGCGACCGCGCACATCGCGCTTCCGGTCACGCTGTCCTCGGCCAGGCCCAGGCGCGGCGCGAAGACGCGGATCGACACGTCGACGTTCGGTCCCCCGACGCAGGCGGCGATCACCATCGAACTCGGAACCAAGAAGAGATTCATTGAGTCCACGGCCAGTCCGCACAAGGTGTCGAAGTCCTCCACCACGGCGAGAACGCCCTGTTCGCCGGCGCGATACACCTCATTCACCGGACCGAGGGAGTCATTGAGCATCGACGGGTCGACCTCTTCGAGGGTCCATCGAGGGAGATCGATGCCGAGCAGGCCATCGCCCATTCGCCGGCCCGACAAGATACCGGCGCGCGTCTGGAAGTAGATCTCCGCTCCTGGCACGCCCAGTTCGTTGAGTAGGACGTGCAGGCTGGCGAGCGTCGCGTGTCCGCACAGCTCGACTTCCACCGTGGGCGTGAACCAACGCAGGGACCACTGGTCGCCCACGCGACGAACGAAGGCCGTCTCGGACACGCCCAGCTCGAAGGAAATCTGTTGGAGCTCGTCATCGGGCATCGATCGCTCGAGCAATACCACGACCGCGGGATTGCCACGCTCGGCCTCACCGGTGAAGGCGTCGACCCACCAGAGCCGGTGACCGAAGGCCACGTTGACAGATTCCACCAATAGAGACTGCCACAACGCCACCCGAGACCCCCTAGGGTTTTGGGGTGCGTGTCGCGACGTTTAACCTTCACGCCGGGGTCGATGGATGGGGTCGACCGACCAACGTTCTCGATCATGTCGTGAGTCTGGACGCCGACATCCTGATACTGCCCGAGCTGTGGCGCGGCGAGTCGGGCGAGGACTTCGTGGCCGAGCTCAAGACACGATTAGGTATGGACGGCCTCTTCGTTCCCCTCGCCTCGGGACAGCGCGTCACGTCGGGGACCGGCGGACGAACGTGGCAGCCGCTGCTCGCCCACCTGAGCGGCGAACGTGGACTGTTCTTCGGCGAACATCGGGCGTTGAGCAAGGTCCAGCGAATCCGCCGCGCCAACGCCGACGGCGTCGAACACGGCGAGTGGGGACTCGGTCTGTTGACGCGACTGCCCATTCGAGAGATCCACTCGGAGTCCCTCGGGCGTCTGCCCCGAGAGAAAGTGAAACGAACCCTCATCGTCGCCACGCTCGAACACGAGGGTCGCGCCTTTTACGTCTTGGCGATACACGGCGCGCATTTGAGTCACGGTTCCTACCGCCAGTACCGGCGGGTCAGCGACGTCGTCGCCACGCTCGATCCCGCGTTGCCAATCCTGTTGGGCGGCGACTTCAACTCCTGGCGACCGCTGTTGCGGGTGTTACTGCCCGGATGGCGATCGTTGGTCAATGCGCGCACGTGGCCGGCGCGCACGCCGCACTCTCAAATCGACCACCTCTTGGTACGCGGTCCGTGGAAGAGCCTCGGCGGATTCGCCAGCGACGGGGGCAGCGACCATCGTGCCCTCGTCGCCGACGTTCTACTGAACTGACCGATACCGCAATCGACGCGGGCGTCAGCTCAAATGAACGCCGTCGTCGACCACCACCAGGGTCTTGCCGTGGTTGCCGCCGGTGAACAACAGGTTCAGCGCGTCCGGCGCGTGCTCGAGACCGCTGACCAAGTGTTCCTGGTGGGTGATTCGTCCGTCGAGCACCATGGCCGCCAGCTCGAGGTGCGCCTCCGCGTAACGATGAGCGAAGTCGAAGACGATGAACCCCTTCATCTGACCCCGTCGCATGATCAACATCGAAGTGTTGGCGACCCCGGGCCCGCGCTCGGTGGCGTTGTACTGCGAGATCGCGCCGCACATGACGATGCGCGCGTTCTTGGAAATGTTGGCGAGCGCCGCGTCGAGAATGGCGCCGCCGACGTTATCGAAGTAGACGTCCACGCCCTTGGGGCAGGACTCTCGGATGCGCTGGGTGAGCCCCGGTTCGCGGTAGTCGAGGCACTCGTCGAAGCCGTACATCTCGACGACCTCGGAACATTTCTCGGCCCCGCCGGCGATACCGACGACTTTTTTCGCACCGCGGGCCTTGGCGATCTGACCCACGACCGAACCGGTTGCTCCCCCCGCGCCCGAAACGACCACGACGTCACCCTCCTTGAACGCACCGACGTCCAAAAGTCCGAAGTACGCGGTGAGCCCGGTGGTGCCGAGGACGTTCATCACCGTCGCGAGGTCCAGTCCGAGTCCCGTGGGCAACACGGTGAACTTGTTCGACTCACTGGCTATGGCCCACTCTTGCCAGCCGGTCACGCCGAGCACGACGTCGCCGACACGGTAGCGCTCGTGGTTGGACTCCACGACGACACCGCTGCCGCCGGCACGAATGACGTCGCCGATGCCAATGGGCGGGAGATATCCGGGCGCGTCGTTCATCCAGGTTCGGATCGTCGGATCGATCGAGAGCAGTCCGACTTTGATCAACGCTTCGTGGGGACCACAGACCGGTATCGGAGCATCGACCAGTGCCGTTGTCGATTCGTCGATCATGCCGATGGGACGTTGCGCCAGGGTGATTTGTCGATTGCCCACGTGAACTCCTTCGTTGGTCGTCAGAGTAGGTCTCGCGGGGCCGTTCGGCGCGATCTGGGGCGCTCTCGGACCTCTCCAATCAGGGGTTACCAGGATGGTGTTGCCAGCACATGACTAAGTAGGTAAAGTTTGT
>Ga0182024_10015986_pt1 | contig 14291 bp, 5 predicted proteins | sample P32metaG_FD_120480 | JGI IMG/M metagenome (GOLD analysis project Ga0182024, IMG submission 120480) | Permafrost microbial communities from Stordalen Mire, Sweden - P3-2 metaG (Illumina Assembly) | ecosystem: Environmental > Terrestrial > Soil > Wetlands > Permafrost | place: Sweden: Stordalen... | reverse complement strand
GGTTTCGAGCTTGAATTCGGCGATGGCATCGGGAGGAGGCGCCAGGTTGTACGACGAGCCATTGACGTAGTCGCTATTGGCGACGTTGTTGTCCACGCCGTCGAGCATGTAGTTGTTCTGCTCCTCATGCTGGCCGTTCGAGGAAAAGTCGCCGTTGCCGGCGCCGCGGCCCACTTCCGGCGTCACTCCCGGGGCCTCCTGCGCGATAAAGATCCAGTTGCGGTTGGCAAGAGGGGCATCGTTGAGGAACTTCGAGTCGACGTCGACGGCGGTTTCGGCGGTCTGAGTCTGCATCAGGGGCGCGGCCGAGACCACATTGACCGTCTCGGTAACTTTGCCCGGGGTGAGCTTGAAGGGAATATTGAGGCGGTCGGTGACGTGCACCACTACGTCGCTCTCTACCGCAGTTTCAAAGCCTGGGGCAGACACACTGACGGTGTAGTTGCCGGTCTTGATCGGCGAAAAGAAGTAATCGCCGGTCTTATTTGTTTTGGCCTTTAAGACCAGACCGGTGTCGCTGTCGGTCAGCGTTACATCGGCCGAGGGGATCACCGCGCCGGTGGAGTCTACCACCGTCCCGATGATCGCGCCCTGATCCATCTGGGCGAATGCGCGGTTCGCGCACAGAACGGTAAGGAGAAGCAGGATTGGCATAACCCATCGAAGGGTGGCCGAGGCGACATTGTTCGTATGATTGGTTGCAATCGATTGCATTTGGAAAGCCTCCTGATTCCCGCTCTTAATCGTTCTCTTCATGGTCGCATATTGGGTGGGATTTCTAGTGCGAAACGAACTATAGGCGCGCAAATAAGAGATTGTCAAGAGACCGGTCTCCTAAATCCTTACCCCCTGCGAACCGACCCCCTGAAGCGGCCTTTCTCTCTTATATTCTTGCTCTTACGTTGACGTCAGATGCCGCCGGGGTGTTCCCTGCGTTGCGCCAATGATGCCAAAGTTTCCCAGTACTATAGGCGGCGAACCTCTCCAACGCGTTTGTGCGTTTGACCCAGGCCAATCCAGCAGACGCAGCGTCCTGCACCGCGATTCCGGCGATGATCGCATCGAGCGCAGAAATACATCCACAACTATCTCGAGGGCCGATTCACCAAGACTGAGATATGGAACCCGATCACCTCCTACTATGACATTCTTGCCGCGCCCAACTCTTCGAGATGCTCAGCCAGCGATACGAACGCGGATCGACTGTATGCGTCTGGCCAAACACACGGTTGACTCGGTGAGGCCGCGAGTTTAGGGTTGGGCAGGTTTGTGTCTTGCTGCCCATGCGTCCGGTGTGAGATCAGCCATCTGCTGAATGGACCTGTCGGCAAGTCCGGGCAGGATCTCATTGAGGTATTTGCGAACCGGGATTTTGAGCCGGCGACAGCTTTCGACCACGGAGAGGAGCGCGGCCACACGCGGCCCGGCCTGCTGGCTGCCTATGTGGATCCAGTTTTTCCTGCCCAGGGCTACGCCGCGCATGGAGTTTTCCGCCTGGTTGTTGCTAAGTTCCAGTTCCGGGTGTTCGAGGAAGCACTTCAGTTTCTTCCATAAATTGACCGTGTAGGCACAGGCCTCACCTGCCGCACTCTTCGGCAGCACGTTCTTGCTCAGCGCCAGGATTTGGACGTTTATTTTGTCGAGCAGGGGCGGAGCCTCTTTTTGGCGCAGGGCATGACGCGCGGTGTGATCCATCTTCTCGTCGCGAGCTCGGGCGTCGATGGCAAACAGCTTATCCATCAGCTCGACGATGCCGATCTACCATAGCCAACCGTAATTGAGCGTAATTTACGGATTATGAGTTTCCGGATATCTCCAGCCCTTGAAAGCTATGCCCGGGCATGCCAGACGCTCCAGTTATGCGCTCCTCCGCTGGAATATTCAAAAGGACCTGGGCACGGATTCGACCGGTCGCGAGGTCGTCCGGAATAGTCACTCTCGATGCGGATGGCACTGCCGTCGGCGCGTTCGAAAGGCAGATTGGGGATAGCGGCCAAGCCGAGCAGCGCACTCGTCACGAGTTTCCGTCTCTGTTCGGTGGTCCATGCGCGATCCAGCATCATGGCCAGTTGCATGCCCTGACTGTTCTCCACGAGTTGAATGTCCGGATCGAACTCCGGCTTCAGCAGCGGGGCCGACTCCTGCGAGCAAGGTTTGGCGCCCTTCAGAAACACATTCCCTGCGAGCTGCATCGGCAACTGCGCTTCGTTGAAGGGGGTCAGATCGCCCCCCTGCGCAAGCAGGTTATTGAAGAACCGCATATCCCCACTGGGATTGTCGTAGTATCCGGCGACCTCGGTCGAGTGAGGCTTCATGAAAGGTGTCTTGCGGTCGTCGTGCCGAACGAAAGAGACGCCACCGCAAAAAAGATTGTGGAGATACGCGCCCCCCTGCGAGATAACCCGCTGCGAGGTCTTGGACAGAAACAAATTGTTGTCCACAACGAATGGACCGTGATCGACCTCGATCATCACATCCTCGTACTGGTTGTCGTGAAACAGATTGCCGGAAACTCGCGTACCTTGCGCCATCCAATCCAGCCACAGGCCGCGGCAGGACCGGTAGATGCGGTTATGGCTGATCTCCACATCGATCGCGGCGTGGAACTTGATGCCGGCTATCTCGGCACCCGAAAAAAGCTGGCGCACGTAAATGTCGTGGATGGTGTTACCGGTGACGACGCTAAACACGGGTCCCAGGCTGCCAACGATGCCGGCCTGCTCGCAGTGAGAAACCGTGTTGTTTCGCACTATATGGTGGCCGATCGTTCCTTTGGACCACCCTGCTAACAACGCGCGTTCAATCGTCTTCACGTACCCTTCAGCGGAGTTCGCCGACGTGTTGTCCCATTGGTCACCATATTTGCCCAGTGCGATTCCAGAACAGGTCGAGTAGCTGACCTGGTTGTTCTCGATGATCCAACCCTTGCTCCAGTGCGTGCCGATTACCCCAATCTGCTCGGCTGTGGGCGGCGCCCAGGGCGTGGCCGCCTGGCGAAGGATAAAGCCACGAACGGTAATGTAGTCCACGCCGGTCTTCTCGGGATAAAACACCGTCTGGCGCACATTGATCTCAGTTTGGTTTTCGTTCGGATCCACACCCCTGAACTGTGCCCACAGGGTAGTCGCATCGCTGCTCACGTCTCCGAACCAGAGTGGAGTTCCGTCGGTCTTCTGAATGACATCTTCCAATTTCGCGGCTTCCGCGAGCCAATCGCCATTCAGATAAACGGCCCCGGTGTGATGCACGCGGCCATTCGGGTTGAACCAATCGCCATGGATCACATCGCTGTAGGGATTGAAACTCCCAAACACCCGATTGGGGATGGTCACTTTCCATATATCGCCCTGCAGTCTGGCCCACCCGCTGATCACCTCAGCACCGCTGATCACCACGCGCTCGCTAGGCGCAGCCTGATAGACGATCCGATTCGCATCCGATGTACCGCCTCGCGGCGGGGCTATCCGCTCCCGGTAAATGCCCTCGTGCACGGTGATCACATCCCCTGCCTGGGCGCGAACGGCCGCAGCGGAGATTGTGCGCAACGGGTTGGATACCCCTCCCTCATGCGCATCGTTTCCGTGCGCAGCGACGTGGAACTCGCGACGCCCCGCTCCAAGCACCTGGTTCTTCGCCAAGGCGAAGAGTGCGGGCACGGAGCCAAGAAACGATCTTCTGGTCAACATGATTGTCGCCCTCCTCGTGCCCGCCAGCCAGTTGCCGGCATCAGTGTGTATCCGGTCCAATGGGTGTCGTGAAACGAACCCACCAGGAATCACCACTATGCTCAATTGTGGTCCCCGAGGTGGAGTGATCGTTGATCCGAATTCTTGAAGCGGTCGGTCGCTTCTCGAACGGCCCGAGTCGAATCGCAATAGGCCCAAGAGCAGTGTCAGAGCCGATTGTCAGGTTCATCCTGGTGGATGACCTGGTCAGTCGATAGTGCAGGAACGCAGTAGTCAACTTTCCATCTCGTGCGGATAGGACTGGATATTTCTTAACCGTCATCTCGCTCCAGCCGTATGGCATTCTCGGGAATACCCTTACGCGATTCGGTTGGGTGTCATCGACTCCAACCACAATGCGAAAAGCCTTGATGATCTCCGCTTCCTGCACTCCGTTACCCAAATCGCCGGAGGAGTACCAAAATCGCCCGGTTGGATCAATTTGTTCGCCCTCCGGCACGACAAACGACCCGATCCTGGGGTCATATACCTGCTTTGCGGCCCAGTGCAGCATTTGTGTGGCGTCCCGCATCCGATCCAGCAGCAGCGCAGATTGCGTGACAAATCCCTGACCGTAACCCATTGCTTGCCCATAAAACCCGAAGGGCCGATAACGGTCGATTAGACGCTGATAGGTCGCTTCGTTTTCGGCACGCCAATTGGGGTTGCTGTCCTCAGGCGCAAACCCCCGATAATCTGCCGGGAAAATTACCGGCCCAAGGACCGTACTCTTGTTCGGCCATCCGGCAAAGTCCAGGGTCCAGACCCGGCCGTATTTCGGATCGGTCGTAAGGTACCGGGCGGGGATGGCCTTCTGCATCTTCTCCGCGCGGTCTCGCCACAATGCCGCCGATTGAGTCTCCCCAATTGAGTCTGCCATCTGCGCCAGGGCCTGCAGGGCATCCATGCAGACATAGTCGGCATAGACGGAGTAGCCATCGCCCGCGGCCGACTCGCCGGTGGTATGAAGTACTCCGTCCTTTGTTCCTGATATCTCCGGATGGTCGAACTGCCACGGAATCCAATCGCCAGCTGCCTTCACGTCGGTCCAGTGGGTACGGAGCCATGCATCCCGGTCTGGCAGGCGTTGCCACAGTTTGTAGAGGAAGAGCGAGATCAGGCCGTGGCCATCATTCTCAAAGGGCAATGCGGAATTCGGCTTGTTGATGACGCGGCTCCAGTGCGGAGGAAGAGATACACCCTTGAACTTGAGCGAAAGATTCTCTGCCCAGAGACGGGCTTCCCGCAGACTATAGTCTGCTGTGCGTGTGGCCTGGCTCATAAAGCCAAGCTCAGTTAATTCCTGAAGGCTCCTTCCCAAGTCCCGCGACCAGGAATCGGCATAGTAGATTCCCGCGTTCTGTCGATAGGTGCCGAGTTGCGGCCCCCCAAACAACACTGAACCTCGGGTGGAAGTATGGTACGTCCCATCCTCGTCGATCTTTGCCAGCATATCCTCCACATTCGCATAGAAAGCATTTGTGAGAATGTCTGCAGACATGTCGCCCTTGAATGAAATCTCCGGCCCCGAATATCCGGCTGGGACTGCCACCGGAACGCGGCCGTGAAACTCTTCATCACTGGTGTAGAACGCGAAGCTAAGATCGTTCAATCGCCGCCGCGCACCGGCTTCATCCACGCCACTCGGGCGCAGCGGCTTCTGGTTGGCAAATTCCTCAAACTCTGGCGAGAGGTGGCCGGCCGGAAGAGCAGTTGCACCCGCAATCTGATTCCCCTCGGCGGACTCTACCGTAATTCCGGAGATGACTACGCCCCCCTTCTTCTCCGCAGAATTCTCAACCTCGATGCTCACGAGCGGCACTGCTTTCGCTACGATGACCGCGACGTACTTGCCATCTTCCACCGGCGCTGCGGGAAAGAGATGCATCGCCTGGCTAAAGGCATCGCGCAGGCGCGCATCCGTCGGGAAAGGGTCCGGGCACTGGTAGAAGGTCACTCCCCACCAAACGCTCTCCCCCAAAATCAGGGGAAACACCTGCGTCGAACCGTCGGCATAGTCCAGGCGGATCTGGCCAAGGTTATCTCCGACGAAGTAGCGGACAGAATAGTCCCTCGGGTCAGCCCATGCATGGACCCAGTTGGACTCCGTCATCCCGAACAGAAATATTCTCTTCACCTGTCTCCCGACCGTCACTCGGGTCGGACTTCCGACCGGCGGCGGTTGAGCCGCTTCAAGAAAGGGGACACCGTATCGGTCCAGAATCTTCGGGGACGGTCCCTGGCCGCCGGCAAGTGGCAGGGCGAAAAACGCATCGTGACCGTCCGCCGCGTTGCCCTGTGATTGCGCAAGGCACGCACGTTCAGCGATGAGGAAACAAATCACGACAGAAGAGACACACATGTATCGCCTGAACATGAGACCTTTCTCGACCTGCCCCCTGAAACCGCCGGGGTTGTCCAGCGGTCTCAGCTAAAAGCATGGGCCACTTACGAGGAAATGCTGATAGACAAACTGCGATGGAGCAGTCCGCTCACTCAAGAGGGAGAACGGAAGTTCCGATTCACTTTCAATCAATTATAATCAATTGGTGTCTGGTTTTGGTGGAAGTGTGGCGGAAGGCCGCACCCCCCCCGCCAACGCAGATCACTGCCTGCATCGTCCTGGTTGCACTAAGACCGGTGTTCCGGGGTAGTTGGAAACAGCAGCATTGCACCTCATGGGAGTTGTAAATGAAGCGCGTCCTATCGGTTTCAATATTCCTCACATTTTTCGTCTCGACTTCTTTTCTGCCCGCATTGTGCCAGACAAGGACAATCTGGGAGATTGGGAAATACGATCAATCTGCCGCGGAGTTTAAGGCCAGCCAGGGCGACCACGTGGTTTACCAGGTAGGCAAGAGCGATTGGGCGCAGGATTGGCCCGGTGAGCAACGGACCGGATCTACGTATGAGATCCAATTCAATCTTGATACTGCACCGCAGGGCGCATATCTGCTGAAGATTTCCTTGCTCACCGGTTACCTGGGAACGCCGGATATGCAAGTTGAAATCAATGGGCACAAGGGGATCTATTATGTGCGCTCCAAGCCGCTCTACACAGCGAATGGCGCGTTGTTGACCATTGAGCTACCCACAGAGTACATGGCCAAGGGCGAGAACAGCCTGGTCCTATCGCCAGTGAATACGCAGGCCGCGAATGCCGGATCGGACGCGCCCGTTGAATCAATCCGTTACGACTTCATCGGCATGACGAACGACCCTCATGCGACGTATTCACTGAATGATGTTCGCGCCGATGTCGTTCCCACAGTCTTTTACCAGCAGAAAGAAGGCCACCTGGTTGAGTTAGTGGATGCATACCTGCGATTTGGGCAGAACAATCCCGTAGGCCATGCGGCGCTCACATTGAATGGAAAGAGTTATAGCGCCGAGGTTGCTGCCAGGAATGACTTTGGAGAGGAGCGCGTTGAATTCGAGGTATTGGAGTGGCAAGGGGCCGCGGCCGCGACTTTGGAAGTTACCGCGGGAACGCAACGTAACTTCAATTTGCCCTTGACCGCGGAGCGCAAGTGGACTCTGTTTGTTGTGCCGCACACACACGTTGATATCGGGTATACGGATTACCAGGGGAAGGCGGCCGAAAATCAAGCTGAAACGCTGGTGGAAGCGGCTGACCTGATCAAGAAATATCCCGACTTTCGCTTTGCGACGGATGGCTCATGGAACTTGCGGCAATTGATGGAGACGCGGTCGCCGCTGGAGCGCGATGAGATCCTTGGCCTGATCCGCTCAGACAAGATAGGCTTGCCGGCCGACTACTTCAATCTGTTGACCGGTTACGCATCGCTGGAGACACTTTACCGCTCGCTGTATTACACCAAGAGCCTGGCTCGCGACTATAACTTGCCTTTTGACTATGCCACCACAACCGACGTTCCGTCCTATACAGGCGCTTATCCCTCGGTGTTGGCGAGTGCGGGAATCAAATATTGGGCGGTGGGCGCGAACCAGGATCGCGCGCCAGTCCTGACCCATGAACTATGGAATGAAAAGTCGCCATTCTGGTGGCAGGGGCCGGACGGGAAGAAAGTCCTGTTTTGGTACTCGTGGGGTTATTCGCAGATAAGGCGCTTCTTTACGCTCGATCCGACAAATACACTGATCCATGAATCGCTGCCGCTGTTTCTTGCCTCATATGATAAGCCTGCGTATAAGCCCGACGCCGTATTGATGTACGGAGCGCAAGATGAAAATACGGACTTGCGCCCCCAATTGGCGACGTTCGCCGCCGCGTGGAACCAATCTTATGCGTACCCCAGGCTGCGCTATTCCACGTTCGCTGATTTCTTCAACTATATCGATCAACATTATGGCTCTGAGCTGCCAACTTACAAGGGAGACATGGGGCCGTACTGGGAAGACGGCATTGGTTCCGACGCATATTTTGCAGCAGAGGACCGGCAAAACCAAAGCAATGCGCTGTCGTCAGAGATCGTCTCCACGGCGGCCCATGAGATGAACCCCGAGTTTCATCTGCCTAAGGCAGAAGCCCAAGATGCGTGGAACAACATTCTGCTGTTCGCTGAGCATACCTGGGGCGCGGGCAATTCCATTTCGCAACCCGACAGCGACGAGGCCGTGAAGCAATTGGCGGTTAAGGACAATTACGCCACCCAAGCTCATTTTGAATTGGAAGACATCACCAACCGCTCTATTTACCAGTTAGTACATCAGATTCAAATTCCGGGCAGAACAATTGTTGTCTTCAACGGACTGAATTGGAAGCGCAATGCGCTCATAGAAACCGACCTGCGCAAGGTTGAGGAACTCGTCGATCTGACCACCCATCAGAAGGTCCCTCTGGAGGTTATGTCAGATAGAGGTAGAGAGGGTTTTGTCCATGTCCGATTTCTAGCCAGCGACCTGCCTTCTGTAGGGTACAAGTGTTTTCAAGTTCGCACTGTATCCAATCCTGCGCCAACGGACTCGTCACCTGAGCCGAATCCTGTCATTGAAAATAAGCATTACCGAATTACGATCGATGTTCAGAGCGGCGCAATCCAAAGCATTTTCGACAAGGAGTTACGGAGGGAGCTAGTCGATAGCGCCAGTCCCTACCGATTTGGCCAGTATTTATACGTGACTGGAGGCAATGGAACCCAGATGATCCATCCCAACAAATCGCTACCCTTGGCACAGTTGGTGATTCATCCCGCAACCAAGGGGGAGTATCTAGGCGCCCAGAAGACGGCCTGGGGTTACTCCATCAAATTGCGCAGCTCGGATGTGAATACGCCTGAAATCGGCCTGGAGCTTCTTCTCTTTGACAATGAGAAGAAGCTGGAGTTTCGCTACACGGTCGAGAAATCGTATACCACAGCAAAGGAGGCAGTGTACTTTGCCTTCCCCGCCGCGGTGGAATCTCCGAGGTTTGAGTATGCCACACAGCAGGGTTGGGTCGATCCGTCCCGCGATATGCTGAAAGGTGCGAGCCTCGAGTGGTTCAGCGTTCAGAAGTGGATGGCAGTACACAATTCCAACCTGGCCGTAGGTATTGTTCCCGTGGATGCGTCACTGGCAAGCTTCGGAGACATTAACCGCGGGGAATGGCCGGAGGAGTTCCAGCCAAAGACTTCCACCATTTTCTCTTATGCCATGAACAACTATTGGCACACCAACTACCGTGCGGGGCAGGGCGGAACCTTTACGTTTCGCTATGTAATGACAAGCGCCGAACGGCTTGATCCGGTGGCGCTTACGCGCTTAGGGTGGGAGAGTATGGAGGCGCCAGCCGTCGACGTGGTTGCTAATCAGGATAAGGTTGGTAATCCAGACGAGCCCTTGCCGGCAGAGGGAACAAGTTTTCTTGAAATCAACGCCCCAAATGTTGCGCTTGTCACCTGGAAGCTAGCCGAGGATGGTAAAGGAACTATACTGCGTTTGCAGGAAACAGCAGGCCAGGCCAGCGAAGTCACCGTCCATCTTCCCCACACAAATATACATTCCGCCAACCTTTGCAACGCGGTAGAGGACAAACTGCACGACCTGGACGTCGCGGGCAACCTGATCCGCCTAATGATTCATCCTCACGAAGTGTTAACCATTCGTTTGACCCCGTGACTCGGTGCAGCAACCATCCTTCTATCTTTTGACAATCACCTCAACTGTGTTTGGAGGAATCGTCACTTTGATCGGCAATATTGCTCTTCTGTCTGCCTCGAATGGCGTCGCAATCGTAACTTCTCCGGCTAAACCATCCAAATGGACCTCCGCCGATTCCGGTACACTGCCGAAGTTCACGACTACGCAAGCGCGTCCTCGGCCGTCTGGCTGCAGCGGATCAAAAACGGAATAGCGGATATCCGGATCTCCCGTGACGGTCGCGCCCATCGTGTCGTTGAAGCGTCCGAAGAAGAGCAGATCCGCATACTGTTTGCGAATCCGGATCAGTTCGCTGACATAGCGGGCAAGGGGCCGCGTGAATAACTCGTCGACCGAAGCGGTATAGTACCGGGGTGACAGGTCCCACACGAATCCATAGCGCATCCCGTTATTCATCTGGTGGTAGTCGCCTGGAGTTTCGCCGAAGAGAGTCGCCGTCCATTCCGGGAAGGTGTAACGCAGCACGGGAGATCCGATGTCAATGCTTCCCATGCGCATGTAGGAGACATCGACATATGGGAGCGACCGATCGAACCATATCTCACCGGCCAGAGAGAAATCGGGATTGATTGTGCGTGCAGCGGGAAGCAGTTCTTTGAATGTTTCGAGGACGCCTTGAACGAGCGACTTGTCGGGGGAGACCGGAAGCTGCTTATTAAAATCAAGCTGGCCTATGCCGCCGGTCTTATCCAGCTGAAAGCCATCCGCGCCATCGCGCACAAGCTGCAGATATTGATCCATCAAGAGCTTCCTGAACTCAGGATGCGCAGGGCTTACTAGCGCCATATTCGATCGCGCCAAGCCGGCGCGCGCACTGATGGTCCCTTCGCCCCACCCGAATAAAGTCCAGTCCGGCGCCCAGCGGCCCTCCACTGCATATTGCTTGAGCTTGTTTTGAAAAAGCGGTGTGGCTGTATCCGCTACCTCGACATTGGCAAAGATGAGTGGATGGACACCCATGGCGCGCACGTCGGCCAGGGCCTTGCGAAACTCTTCCGGGGTTCCCAGACGCGGATTGGGCTGGTATTGCGGGTATCCGCGATCGATCCCTCCGATATCCCAACCGAGGATTTCAAACGTGGTGATTCCGTATTTCTTCGCGTCGGCAGCCAGCTTGGGCAACTCATCAAAGCGATGCAGAACCACATCTCCGTTGTTGGACAGAATGATGGATTGCCATGCATTTTCTTTCCGAAGCCAGTCCGGCGTGCGCTCAACCGTAAAGTGCTGATCGAACCACGAGCGGTATATTTTGCTGGCTTCGTGCCAGTCTCCCTTGTGGACTTCGAGGGCGACAGGGCCCGACGTAAATGTTCCCTTGCTGAGATACGGGAGGTTCACCCATCCCATCGTCATGCCTATAGGTGTTCCCGCGGGAAGTTCGGAAGGTAAAGGCCAGTCATCCTTCGGATCCGAGCCCTTCCCAAAAGGGCGCAGCTCCATGTTCAGCAGCATCAAGCGAGTTTCTTTATCCTGGTTGGCATAGTAATAGCCGATACCGGCTTTCCGGTTATAGACATCAATCCAGCCCATCGACATGGCCCCCGGATAAGTGAAGGTCATCGCGTCGTAGGGTATGCCAAAATTGCCGCCGCGAACTCCCCCACGGAAGCGAGTAAACACTGACGGCGACATATTGTCATTCGCGCCGGGAACCATCGACTCCGTGTCACGCCGGTCGCCGATGCCTTGTTGCCCTCCGATGATGCCGTACATCACCTCGGCGAGCTTGCGGTCCGTGGGGTTGTCAACCTCGATAGAGAAATGAATCTGGCCATCAACGGCCTGAATCCGGTAGCGCACCTTGACCGGGATCGTTTCACGATCGTTCCGCAGCGAGTCATAGGAGCAAAGAACGCCATCCGGCGCCGCATCAATGCGACTTACCTTCTGATCTCGGCTGTTGAAGTAGTTGGCTTGATAGTGGTCCTCCGGAATCAGAATGCGGAAGTTCTCGCCTAAGCGCGGTTCACCAATGATCTCCATACCAGGACTCTTCCAGCGTAGACCGATCAAGTCTCCCGTTGCTTCCGATAGGCGGAGCGTGGCGACCGGAGTTTCGACGGTGCGAACCTGGGCCGAGGCAGAAAGTGCAAGAATGGCGCCCGCGGCCGCTAGAAGAAGACTGACAGTTCTGAGTCTTGGAAATACCCATTCCCGGTGATTCATCGCGCATGCCTCCTTAGGCATGATTCAGTTTGGTGAAGCCTCTTCTTGGTGAAGCCTCTTCAGATCAGGCGCCTCCCGTTTCCGGTGCACCATGACTCGCTTGACGGCATACTGCGAAGCCATGGCTGCGGCCCCAATGCTTCCTGATCCGAGTAGGCTCGTCGCTGGCGCGCTACGGTTTCTGCTCCACGCCCACTACGAACGGCTGCTCTTCGGCGACAGAGAGATGTGTGTTTGCAATCGTTTCCTTTGAAAACATGGGGCTCTGAGCAAGTCTCGAACGTGCTCAGAGCCCTGGACAGGCAAGTGCTACCAATTGATTTTCGCAGCGAGTTGTGTATACCGCGGCTTGTTGCTTTGTCCGCCGCCGGTGGTGGAGCCAATCTGCCCCGCAAATTGGTTGATGCCGTTGTATGTTCCACCCGAAAACAGTGGGTGGTTGAAGGTATTGAAGGTTTCCAGCCGCAACTGGAGCTTCACTCGTTCGCCGATAAGCTTGAAGTTCTTGGAAAGGTTAGAGTCATCCAGCACGTTCCATGCCTCCCGAATCCCGGTATAGACTACGTTGGGATTCGCGCCATAGCTTGGAATCTGAATAAAATCCGGATGGCTGCAACCGAAGGCAGTCGCCTCCGGGGATTCTGTGATCTGATTGTTTTCCGCGTTCGTGGTGTAGTAGCAGGGCGCATACCACTGAAGATTTCCCCCTCCCACGAGACCATGCTGGACCCAATAGGGCTTGATCTTTGCGTTGCCTACGTAGTCCCAGCCGCCGGGAGCGGGCCATATGGTGCCCGAATAGATGAAGGCATTCGACGCAAACTCCCAGCCGCCCAGCACTCCATCCACCAGGCGGTTAGCATTGCCCAGTAGCTGGCGGCCATGGCCTATCGGAAGGTTCCACACCGTTGAGATCGTGATGTTGTGCGTTCTATCCAGGTTGGGATCGAGACCACGCGCCGGAATCAGATAGTTGTTGTCCGCCCATCCGCCCGCATTCATGAGTTTTGACCATGCCCAGGTGCCATGCATCGTCAGTTGATTGCTCCATCTGTGCTGGTACGTCAGTTGCAGCGCGTTGTACCAGGAGCGAGCCCCGTTCCACTGATACTCAGTGACGCCGGCAAACTCTGGCATTGGCTGTGTCCAGTTTATCGCCTGACGCGTGGTCTGGCTATAAGGCGTCGATCCCGCGAAGGCGGCTACGCGGTAAAAGGGGTTCGGTACGTAGCCCAGGATCGCAGTCGGGTCCGTGGCATAGGTATCGTCGCAGACCTCATGTCGGCCACCCATCTGGACGTTGCACTGCGCCTCCTGCGCACCGTTGTAGTGATTAATGTTCTGGCTGGTTTCATTATTCGGTGCCCGATTGCCAACGTAGCTCAACTCCAATACATCATTGCGGGAAAGCTGCTGCTCAACGCCGAGAGAGAACTGCCACACGTTCGGAATCTGGAATGTTGGATTGATATAAGACTGGGCATTACCCATGTTCGTAAGCAGCCCAAGCGAGGAACCCGTTGGCAGCACAGCGCCGCTGGGAAATGGATTGCTGAGGTTGTCAATCGGCGTGAGTCCGCCGTCAGGGCTGTTGATGTAGCTTGTGCTGGAACTGAAGCCATTCAGGATGGGGAACGCGTCGGTTTGCTGGAACATTTCCGCGAATCCGCCACGAAAAACGATATTGTCGCGCATGGCATAGGCAAATCCAAAGCGGGGCTGTATCTCCCCCTTGTTCGTGCCGTAGTTCCGCCGCGGGTTCCCATTCACCCCCAGGAACGTGATCCCGCCCTTATCAACAAAGCTCTGGCCGGTTGCCAGCGTGGTGAACGGCAGCATCGCATCGACCGGATTCAATGTGGTTGTGTCGAAAACGTAGTCAGCGCGGTTATGACGCTCCTGATAGTACGGCTGCAGGTCATAGCGCACCCCAAGGTTAAGTGTTAGTTTTGGCGAGATCCTCCAATCGTCTTGTATATAGGGTGCGTAGTATTGGCTTGAATAGAACGCTGTCGATCCAATGCCTATCCCGCCTCCGGAACCGCCGCCCAGCAGCATCGAGGCGATGGTGTTGCCCTCGAGGTTGAGGTCGTTGCCGCCATAGTCGTTGCCCGCTGCGCATGACCAGCAATTTTGCGTCCATTGTTGATTGAACGAGAGGCTCCCATCCGTGTTCGCACTCTCCACGATCGCGTACTGGCCCAACCGCCAGTCGATGCCGGCGTGGATCGTGTGCCGGCCCTTGCTCCAGGTCACACTCGGGAAAAGATTGAG
>Ga0182024_10015985_pt1 | contig 14292 bp, 14 predicted proteins | sample P32metaG_FD_120480 | JGI IMG/M metagenome (GOLD analysis project Ga0182024, IMG submission 120480) | Permafrost microbial communities from Stordalen Mire, Sweden - P3-2 metaG (Illumina Assembly) | ecosystem: Environmental > Terrestrial > Soil > Wetlands > Permafrost | place: Sweden: Stordalen... | reverse complement strand
GTGTGCCCGCGGAGTTCCATCTTACGGAACCTTGTTCTACTATGTGATCCTAGATTCGAGCCTTCCGGTGGTCAAGCGAGCAACTGAGGTGACGATGTTCCTCAACCGCATGCCCAGGTACGAGATCTTGTCTCCCGACGCCATCGGCGTCCTGGACCGGGGCTGGCGGCGGATCGTGTCCGAGATCGGCATCCAGTTCGCCAAGCCGGAGGCGGTCGAGCTGTTCCGCAAGGCCGGGCAGCAGGTCGACGGCGACGTCGTCAAGCTGGATCCGGAGTTCGTGCTTGAGCAGGTGGCGAAGGCCCCGCGCGAGTTCGACGTGCAGGCCAGGAACCCGGCGAACAACGTGCACATCGGCGGCGACCAGATGGTCTTCGGCGGCGTCTACGGGTGCCCGTTCGTGCGCGAGGGCGACGTGCGCAGGGAAGCCACGATGTCGGACTTCCGCCGGCTGACCATGCTCGCCCAGTCCTTCCCCCAGCTTGACACGGCCGGGGGAGTGATCTGCGAGCCGAACGACGCGCCGCTGGACTCCCGGCACCTCGACATGATCTACGCGCTGCAGACGCTGACCGACAAGTTCTACATGGGCAATGTGGTCTCCGGCCCGAACGCCGCCGACACCATCGCCATGACCGAGATCCTGTTCGGCGGCCGCGCGGCGATCGAGCGGACACCGGCCACGATCTCGCTGATCAACTGCAACTCCCCGCTCCGCTGGGACGACCGGATGCTGGACGCCCAGTTCGAGTACTGCGCAGCAATGCAGCCAGTGGTGCTGACCCCGTTTCTGCTCATGGGCGCCATGTCCCCGGTCACGATCCCGTCCGCGCTGGTCCAGCAGCTGGCGGAGGCCCTGTCCGGCATCGCGCTGGCGCAGCTGATCAGGCCGGGCTGCCCGGTGATCTTCGGCTCGTTCCTGTCCAACATCGACATGCAGTCCGGGTCGCCGAGCTTCGGCACCCCGGAGTCCGGCATCGGGCTGCTGTGCACCGGGCAGCTGGCCCGGCATTTCGGGCTGCCGTTCCGGACCGGCGGCGGGCTGAACTCCAGCCAGACCGCGGACGCGCAGGCGGCGTACGAGGCGCTGATGACGCTGCTGCCGACGTTCCTGGCGGGCACCAATTTCGTCATGCACGCGGCCGGGTGGCTGGAGGGCGGCCTGGTCAGCTGCTATGAGAAGTTCATCATCGACATCGAGCTGCTGCGGATGCTGCGGGTGGAGTTCACGCCGCTGGAGATCGACGAGGCCTCGCTGGCATTCGGCGCGCACGAGGAAGTCGGCCACGGCGGCCATTTCCTCGGCGCCGCGCACACGATGGAGCGGTTCCGCGAGTGCTTCTACCGGCCGCTGCTGTCGTCCACCTCGAACTACGAGCGGTGGCTGAAGCAGGGCGGCAAGGACGCCACGGCGCGGGCCGGCGAGATCAGCGCCAAGACGCTCGATGCGTACGAGCAGCCGCCGCTGGACGACGCGATCCGGGCGGAACTCGAGGAGTTCGTGACCCGCCGCCGCGCCGAACTCGGCGACTAGCCTACCGTCGCACACTGCCCGCCTGCTGCCTGGCCAGCACCAGAGCAACGCGGTTGTCCAGCCGCTCCAGCACCAGCCCTTTGAGCGGGCACTTTAGCTGCCCCAGCAACTCCGTGCCGTCCACCTGGCCTGGGCACACGCAGGGCATGATCACAGAGCCAAGTTACACTCGGTTACATTGGGGGGCCGATATGAACCTGGTGTGGGCGGCTAGCGGTGCCGTCATCGGCTGGGTAGTCGGCGCCACGCTGCGTGGCGTGGTTTTCCGGCTGTCGGTGCCAGGCGGTGCCCCGGACCAGGTCGACTGCCCGCGCTGCGCTGCTCCCCTCCGCCCCTGGCCCGCCAGCCGGTGCGGGTATTGTGGGCACACCCTGGGCATTCCGGCGGCGCTCGAACTGGCCACCGCCACGGTGCTGGCGCTGCTGTTCGGCCGGTTCGGTGGCCAGCCGGTCACGCTGGCGTTCGGTTTCCTCGGCGCACTCGGAGTGGCGCTGGCCGCGATCGACATTGGGGTCCAGCGGCTGCCCGACCGGCTCACCCTGCCTGCCTATCCGGTGTTGATCACGCTGCTCGCCGTGGCCGCGCTGACCGGGCATGACGTGAGTGCGCTGCTGCGCGCGCTACTGGGTGGCCTGGCACTGGCCGCCGGTTATCTGCTGCTCGGGATTGCACGCCCTGGGCAGCTCGGCGGCGGTGACGTCAAACTCGCGGGCCTGGTGGGGCTGGTGCTCGGGTGGCTGGGATGGCCGGCCCTGCTCAGCGGGACCATCCTCGGTTTCCTGCTGGCCGCGGTGGCCAGCCTGGCGCTGCTGGCCGCCCGGCGGGTGACCATGCGCAGCGCGATCAGCTTCGGGCCGTTCCTGCTCGGCGGCGCCCTGCTCGCGATCCTCGCCAGCGGCCAGGCAGGTTCTCACTACCCGTGACCGGCTTAGAAAAGGCCCGGCAACAGCGCCGCGGTGCGGGCCTGGTAGCCGCGATATCCCGGCAAGGCACGCACCAGCACCTGCTCCTCCCGCAGGGCCCGATACACCTGCAGGAAACAGAACCCGAGCCAGACGGCTAGCGCCGCCAGAGTCCCGGCTGTGACGGCGAGCCCGAGCGAGGACACGATCTCGCCGGTATACAGGGGATGCCGTACCCACCGATACGGGCCGCCGTCTGCGAGATCCCTGGCCTGCGCTAGCACCGACAGATTCCGGCCCAGGGATCGCAGCGACCACACCGACCATGCGGTGCCGGCCGCCAGCAGCGCGTTGCCGGCCCATTGCTGGACGGTGCCGGGCGGTGCGGCGCGCAACAGCGGGAACGCGAACGGCGTGAGCATCGCGATCAGCGCGGCGGCATGGGCCGTGGCCGACCGGCTCGTGGCAATGGCCCGGCCGCGCCGCAGGTAGCTCCAGATGAGGAGCGCGTAGAAAGCACATATCAGCGCCGTGCTGAGCCAGTGCGGTGCGCCCGCTCCGCCGTTACGGGCGAGCGCGGTCATGTCGAGCACCAGCAACAACGCCGCTGACGGAACCATGATCAGCCTGCCGAGGTCGAAGCGGGTCCTGCGCGGGATCAGGCTCACGAGCACTACTTCAGGAACAGCGAGTGCATAATCGAGATCGCACCGGGTCCGATGATGATGATGAACAGCGCCGGGAACAGGCAGAGGATCAGCGGGACGAGGATCTTCACGGGTACCTTCTGAGCCTCCTCCTCGGCTCGCTGGCGGCGGCGCACGCGCATCTCCCTGGCTTGCTCGCGCAGGACGCCCGCGATGGGGATGCCTAGTTCACCCGCCTGGACGAGCGCCGACACGAACGCACGCAACTCGGCGACGGTCGTCCGGTTAGCCAACGCCCGGAGCGCCTGAGTGCGGGACTTGCCGATCTGCATCTCCTGCAGGGCACGGGCGAACTCGGCGGCCAGCGGTCCCTGGGTGTTGAATGCCACCTTGGCTAGCGCGCCGTCGAATCCCAGGCCGGCCTCGACGCACACCGTGAGCATGTCCATGGCGTCCGGCAGGTCGGCCTGGATCAGCACCTGCCGCTTGGTGCCCGCGTTGTACACGAGCAGGTCGGGCACGTAAAAACCGGCCGCCGCACCGAGGCTGGCGGTAACTACCGCCAGGAGGGGATTGTGCACCTCGGCCAGCCCGCCGACAGCGGCGAGCAGGACGAGCCCGAGTCCCTTCGCCGCGAGGATGCGGTCGGCGTTCCAGCGCCTCGGGTTTCCGGCGATATCGAGCCTGCGCTCCAGTTTCGTGGTGCTGCCGGAAGGCGAGAGCCGCAGCGCCAGTGCTCGCAGTCTGTCCGGCAGCGCGGAGAGATGGGCGGTGGCTTCCTCGGCCGCCTCAGTGTGGCGCGCGTAACGATGCTCGATCACGGCCAGCCCCCGCGGGGTTCCGCCGCGTCCCGGTTTGGCCGGCACCACTGCCAGCACCACGGTCGTGATCCCCAGCCCGAGCGCGCCGAGCGCGCCGGCCAGGAGGATACCTGAGCTCACCCTTACACCTCCACCTTGACCAGCTTGCTCATCCACAGGGCGCCGCCCGTGATCATCAGCACGGCGAAGCCGAGCATGGCGAGCCCCACCGAGGTGGTGTAGAGCGGGCGCAGGTAGGCCCGCCTGGTGAGGAATATAAAGCCGCCGACGAATATCGGCAGCGCCACCAGGATGTAGGCGGACAGCCGCCCCTCGGCGCTCAGCCCTCGCACGTGACGGCGAAGGTGGGCACGGTCGCGCATCGTTTCAACGGTGTTGCCGAGCACCTCAGCGAGGTTGCCGCCGACGTCGCGCTGGATGCGGATCGCGATGACCGTCCACCGCAGGTCGGGCGACTCCATCCGGTCCGCGATCTTGTCCAGCGCGTCCTCGAGCTCGACCCCGATGCGGGACTGGGCCAGTGCGCGCGAGAACTGATCGGCGGCGGGCTGGGTGTCTTCCCGCACCACTGCGTCCAGACCCTGCGCCAGCGAGAAACCAGAGCGCAGTGAGCCGGCGATGAATTGCAGCACGTCGGGTAGCTGCTCGCTGAAGGCCGCGCGGCGCCGCTTGATCTTGAAGCTCAGGGCGAACCGCGTGCCCAGCCAGCCGGCCAGGCCGCCGACCGGGATGCCGATCAGGGCGCTGCCGAAGAGCACGGTCAGCGCGAGCGCGAGCGCCGCGCTCGCGCACCCGCCAAGCAGCGCCCATTCGGCCGGGCTTCGTCCGATTCCAGCCAGGTCAAGCCGCTCGGCCAGCTCCGGCTCGACGTTGCGGAACTTCAGCAGCGGTGCCACCCAGCGGCTGGCGAAGCGGGCTATGGCCCCGTCCGCGGGAGCGGGCACGTGCCTGAGACCGTAGCGTTCGATCTGCTGTGCTATCTGCCTGGCCGGGCGATGGGGACGTACCGCTGGGATCGCCAGTAGCCCCAGCGCGAGCACCGCCACGAAAATGCTGGCCAGCACCGCGATCAGCGGCATAAGCCGGCGTTCCTGGTCATTGCCCGAACTCCTGCAAGCCAATGGCCTGCGGCGAAACGAGGACGCCCCGGTCAGCGAGCGTCTCAAGAAACCGGGGGCGCAGGCCCGTGCTGCGGAGTTCGCCCCGGTACTCGCCGTACTCGTCGAAGCCCGCGCGGAAGTCGAAAAGGAAAATGTCCTGCAGCGTGATTACGTCACCTTCCATGCCGTCAACCTCCGTAATATGCGTGATGCGCCGGGTGCCGTCCCTCAGCCTGGACTGGTGCACGATCAGGTTGATGGCTGAGGCCATCTGCTCGCGGATCGCGCGCTGAGGCAGGTCGACGCCGGCCATCAGCACCATCGTTTCCATCCGCGATAGCGAGTCACGCGGCCCGTTCGCGTGCACGGTGGTAATGGAACCGTCGTGGCCGGTGTTCATGGCCTGCAGCATGTCAAGCGCTGCGGCGTCGCGGACCTCGCCGATGATGATCCGGTCCGGCCGCATCCGCAGCGTGTTGCGCACCAGGTCGCGGATCGAGATCGCGCCCCGTCCTTCGATGTTGGGCGGACGGGATTCCAGCCGGAGCACGTGCTCCTGGCGCAGTTGCAGTTCCGCTGCGTCCTCGACAGTTATAATCCGCTCGTCGGCGGGCACGAAGGAGGACAGTACATTCAGGGTGCTGGTCTTGCCGGAGCCGGTGCCGCCGCTGATCACGATATTCAGCCGGCCGCGCACGCAGGCCTGCAGCAATTCGGCGGTCGGAGCGGTCAGGGTGCCGAACCTGATGAGATCCTCCACCGTGAACGGGTCGGAGGCAAACTTGCGGATCGTCAGCATCGAGCCATCCAGCGCCAGCGGCGGGACCACCGCGTTGACCCTGCTGCCGTCCTGTAGCCTGGCGTCCACCATAGGACTGGCCTCGTCGACTCGGCGTCCCACCCGTGCCACGATCTTGTCAATGGTGCGGCGCAGGTGGTTCTCGTCCGCGAAGGCTGCTTCCACCGGGTACAGGCGGCCCGCCCGCTCGACATAGACCTGGTCGTGGCCGTTGACCATGATCTCGGACACCTCCGGGTCACGCAGGTAGGGCTCGAGCGGCCCGTGGCCGAGGATCTCGTCCGCGAGATCCTGCGAGACCCGCAGCCGGTCGGCCGCCGTCATCGGGGTCTGGTCACGGTCCAGCACTGTCTGCAGGGTTTCAGTGACACGCTGTTCTAGCACACGTTCGCTGAGATGCGCGTCATAGAGCCTGGGCCCGAGCGTCTCAAGCAACGCGTCGTGGACGCTACGCCTTACCTCGGCGAACGGGTCAGCTCGGCGGGCGGCGCGGCGCGGCACGCGGTGCTGAGAGCGGGTGCCCGCCTGCGGCGTTTTCCGCTGCGCTAGCCGATCGGACAGGCTCATGCCGGCCGCCGTTTGCCCCAGCCGCGGCGCATGCCGCCGCGGGCCGCGGGTGCGGGCAGCAGGCGTTGCTGCGCCAGCTTGGTGATGGCCTGGCTCACCGGGTGCCCGGGAATGGCCAGAGTGATGGGTGTTCCGTTGTTGACCGAGATCTGCACGGCACGGCTGGCCGGGATTTGCACGGTGATCGGCGAGCCCAGCGCCCGCTCCATGTCCTCCAGACTCAGCGGTATCTTAGGGTCCGCGCGGTTGAGCACCAGGGACCGGAACTCGGCTGGATAGGACAGCATGTCCAGCACATCAAGCACGACGCGAAGGTTCTTCAGCGCTGGCACGTCGGGAGTGGTGAGCAGCACATGATGCGCGGAGGCGTCCAGCGCGGTGAGCACGTGCTCGCTGAGCTGCGGGGGGGTGTCAACCACGACGTAGTCGAACATGCGGCGCAGCACCGCGAGCAGTTCCCCCACCAGCGCTGGCGTGATCTTGTCCGCATCCCCGGGGGTAGCCGGCGCCAGCAGCATCTTCAGTCCCGGCCGGTAGGGGGTCAGCAGCGAAGCGGCCCCGGTATCGTCCAGGTGCCCCGCCATGGACACCGCGTCGGCCATGCTCCGTACCGGATCGAGCAGCACGTTGATGGCCACGTCGCCGGACGCCAGATCAAGGTCCACGACGCAGACCTGGTTGTCGCCGCCGCGCGCGAGCACTACGCCGAGGTTGACGGCGAGCATGGTCTTGCCGACGCCGCCTTTGGCCGTGAACACGGTGACGATCTTGCCGTCCGTCGCCGGCTTGTCGTGGTCAGTGGTGGTTGCGGCGAGGATGCGCCACGACACGTCACGGGAACGGCGGCAGGCGACGGTCAGTGCGGGATTGTCGTCGGCGAGAACCACCTCCCGCACTCCCGACTGCAGCGCCAGGCTCAGCACGGTCACGTCCACCCGGTCGCGCACCAGAATCACGCCCACCGCCGGTCGCACCATCCGCAGCGCGGACGCGAACGCCAGCGCCTCGTCGGTCACGATCTGCGGGCCGATCACCACCAGAGTCTCCGCAGGATCGCTGTCCAGCAGCTTGGCCGCCGCGCTCAGGCTGTCCGCGGCGCGCACCTCGCCACCGACGCTCTGGATCAGTTCCTCGGAGCTCGTGAGCGGTTCGCAGAGTATGGGCATTGTTGTCCTCTCACTTCTGCCACAAGGTGCCGGTGATGGCGTTGGACGCCGCGGAAGCCGGCCCGGTGCCGATGGCGTTGGTCGCCGAGACGGTGAAGGTGTACGCGGTGCCGTTGGTCAGCCCGGTGAAGGTCGCGGAGGTCGTCGGCGGGTTGCCGCTAATCGTGATCGGAGTCTGCGCGGCGGACCCGATGTACGGCGTAACCGTGTAACTGGCGATCGCGCTGCCACCGTTGCCCGGCGCCGTCCACCAGACAGTCGCCGACCCGTTGTCGGCAGTCGCCGACACCCCGGTCGGCGTCCCCGGCACGGTCGGCGCGCTCGGCGTGACGGCGTTGGACGCCGCGGCAGCGCGCCCGGTGCCGATGGCGTTGGTCGCCGAGACGGTGAAGGTGTACGCGGTGCCGTTGGTCAGCCCGGTGACCGTGGCCCATGTCGCCGGCGGGCGGCCGGCCACCGCGACCGGAGTCTGCGCCGCGGACCCGATGAACGGCGTAACCGTGTAACTGGTGATCGGGCTGCCGGTCTTCGGCGCCGTCCAGGTCACGATCGCCGACTCGTTGCCGGCCAGGGCCGACACCCTGGTCGGCGCCCTCGGCTTCCGCTTGGGGTGCTTGCCGGCCGGCGGCCCCGGGCAGGATCGGGGGGTCGGGCTCGGGCTCGGCGCCGGGGTGGGCGTCAGGGACGGGTCGGGCGCCGGCGCCGGGGTGGAATGCCTGCTAGACGCGGTCGTGGCCTTCGAGGCGGTCCGGACGTGCAGGAAGTGGCCGGAATCCGCATTAGTTCGGGAGGCCGTCGTGAGCAGCGCCAGGTACGGCAGCCCTGTCTCGGTCACCTGGATGAGCCGCTCGGCCTCGCCCTGGCTGACTGCCAGGGTCAACAGCACGCCGTCCTGGCCGGAAGTCGCGGAGCTGCCCGGCGCGGACGGTGACCCGGCAGCCGCGGGGCTGGCCTGCCCGCTCGTCGCCGGCATCCCGATCGACATCACCTGCACCCGGGCCAGCACCACGTGCGTCTGAACGGTGCCGCCCAGCTGCTGCTGATGCGGCCCATCGCAGGCAGGCTGCGCCTCCCCCTGGGCATTGGCGCCCTTCACGACCGTGTCGAACACCGCTACCTGCGAGCCAGCGTGCACGTCGCCTGCCACCGCTTCCGGTAGGCAGAGATGGACAGTCACCTCGATCATGCCCGGCGGCACAGTGACGCCGCGGTGGACGACATGGGCGACGGCCCTGACCAGCATGGGACGCAGCAGCAGCTGCCCTGGCTGGACTGCCGCGTTCGTCAAGAGGGGGGACAGCGCAGGAGTAACCGAACGGACGGCATCAGCTGGCACCGAGGCGGCCGGCAGCTTCTGGACGGCGAGCAACCCGCTGCGTAGCGCGGCACCAGCAGAGGTGCCGGAGGGGATCCGCTCCTGCGCCACCAGCACGCTGACCGCCTTCATGCCGGCGATGGCACGGGCATTGGCCCCCTTGACGTAGGCCAGCACACCGCTGGTGCCGACCGCCGCAAGGGCCAGCGCCAGCATGACGATCAGTAGGCGTCGTTTCATGCTTCCTCTCTCTTGCCCGGCTCAGCCGGTGAGCTTGATGATGCTGGCGCCCAGGTCCGGGTTCGTGCTGCTGAACGAGCCGGTGGCAGATACGAGGCCCTGGGTGAAGTAGCCGTCGATGCACTTGAAGGGGCAGTTGCTGTTGTTCGCGGGGTTCAGCCAGTCCGAGGCGGAGAAGCCGGGCTGGCTGTAGCCGGTGACGACGAAGGCCGCGAATCCTTTGACCGTGTAGACGGCGTTGGCGCCGGTGCCGCTGACCGAGGTATAGACCGGCAGGTAGATCAGCGTCTTGTTGGCCTGGTCCGCTGCCAGCGCCGTCTGGCATCCCGAGGTGACGGACGCGCCGGTCTTGCCGGGGAAGGTGCCTGAGTTGACCACCAGTGTGCAGTTGCCGTTGTCCTGGGCCCAGCCGAAGTTGCCAGCGGCGTCCGACCCGGCCGGCTCGCCCGTGCAACCACCGCCGCTGCCGGCTCCCAAGTTGAGTTCCTGATCGAGAGAAGACGATGGCAGCGAGTTCGGCGGGTACGGCGGCGGCGGCGCATACACGGTCCCGTGGCTGGTCGCCTGGTCCCACTCGCAGGCCGATATCGTGAACGACGTGCCCTGCACGACCGCGGGGCCGCCCCATTCGGCCTGCGAGCAGGCGAGCACCTTGGTGCCCTTGTAGTTCCCGTTGCCGAGCAGCGCGTCGGCGAAGAGGGGCGGGATCACCGTTCCGCCGCCGGATGTCGCGGTGGAGGTGTGCACGTCGACGTAGTTCGTGCCGGCCGGCGGCGCCGCGGGGCAGTCGGTGATCAGGCCGGTGCTGGCCGGGCAGGTCCCGAGGCTTCCTGAGCCACACACCGATGCCGCGGCCAGGCCATGGCTGGAATTGGCGTCCGCGTAGGTCACCGCGATGCCCGGCGTGCAGGTGCCGGTGGCGCAGCTCTTGGCCACCGCGAGCGACGCCGCGTCCGCGCCGTTCTGCAGCTCGGCGCGCTCCTGGTAGAGCTGGCCGACGTCGATCACCATGGCGCCCAGTCCCACCAGCACGCCGCAGCCGAGCAGCAATCCGACCAGCACGCCGATGACCCCCCGCTCGTCGCGGCCAAGCAACCGCAGGGGGCGTGCCAGGCCGAGGATCAGGTTTCGCATGGCATGACCCCCTGGGCGGTGAGCGTGAGGGCGGATCCGACGGTGCTGGAGGGGACGAACATCCGGGCGATGTCCCCGACCGGGGTGACGAACGAGAAGGCGTAGCTGACTTTCACTACCGCGTTCACGCCCGCCCCGGCGCCGACCGGGCACGACGAGGTCACGGTGACGGTGACGGGGCTCACCCCGGTTGCTGCCGCCTGGGTGCTGCTCACCACGGTCGCGTTCGGCTGACCCAGGGACGCGAGCCTGGCGCCCTCGCGGGCCGCCTGGGTGAGCGTTATCTGGGCGTTGAGCGCGCGCCCGAAGTCAATGATGCCGAACAACAGCAAGAGCAGCACCGGGAGCAGTAGCGCGAACTCCACGGCCACGGAACCGCGGTCGGCTGGCTTGCACACGGCCGGTCGAATGTTCATATTCGCTCCCCTGGTATCAGGGCCGGCGGCAAGGCGGGTACCGCACCCCTGGACGAGGCCCGCGCTCGTGCGTCAATCCGTCCCGCCGCCGGGTCATCGCCAGCAGCCCTCCTGCCTCCGGGAAGTGACCGGGAAGGCTGGCCGCCCGCACGACCCGGTCAGAACTCGAGAAGGTCAATGGCCTTCCTAGCGGGCCACGCACCGCCTATATCGAGGTTGTGACGCTGGTGAACAAGCCCTGCAGTTTGACGCCGAGCGCAGTGACCGTGACGATGATCGCTACCGCGATCAGCGCCACCATCAGGCCGTACTCAACCGCGGTCGCGCCGCGGTCGTCCCGCCGAAGCAGTTGGGTAAGACAGTTCTGGATGTAGACGTAGGACTTGAGCATCGGAGACTCCTCTGAACCGCCAGAAACATTGCGGTTACTATTAGTTAGCGTATTATTACCCGCTGTAGTCGATCATGGGTGCTGTCCGCCGGTCCCGGTATCGGGCGAACGGACAGAGAAAACCGCCGGCCGGCCGGCATGTCGGCCGATCGGAGGACGCGGGTTCGGGTCCGGCGGCCGCCGCGGGAGGAAGCCGGTTCGGTAGGCCGGCGTCCAGCCGGGCATGGACGCTGACACCGGCGTCTCGCCCGCGCCCGCTGTGCCGGATGGCTTACGGCGCGGCCTGCGCCGTGCCTTGCGCGCCGGCCGCCGCTGCGGCCGCCGACCGGTCACGGACTACCTCGAACGCTTCGGCGTGCTGCGCCGCGCAGTAGCGCGACCAGTAGCGCGCCGTGGACGTGACCAGGTCGAGTTCCAGGTAGTCCCGCACCTCCGGCTGGGAGGCGAACGATCTCAGCGCCCTGAGCTTGGCGGCGATCTGATCGTCGATCGCCACAAAGTGCGCCGGCCGGAAATCGGTGGTCGCCGACGGTGACTGGAAGCAGTAGACACGGCCGATCCGCCACGCCGCCGCCACCACGGCAACGTGGGTGTTGCGATGGTCCAGCTGGGAGTCGTGGAGGGAATGAGTGTAGAGCAGCGTTGGCCGAGTCTGCGCGATGAGCCTGTCGATGGCAATGGCGGCGTCCTCCTCGGCCGCGCTGGCACGCCCGAGATCATCGAGGCCGGACCTCGTGCCGATGACCGAGGCGCCTGCCTCATCCTCGCGGCCGCCGTCCGTCCCGCCAGTGTGGAGCGCACCGGGCAAGAGCGCGAGAATCGTCACCGCCGCTCCCGCGGCCTGATGCGCCAGCAGCGTGCCAGCCGCACCGATCTCGACATCGCCGGGATGCGCTCCGATCGCCAGCACGCTCTCCGCGGCGGCTGGAGCCGGCCCGCGCTTGTCTATCAGCGCGGCGACCTTGGCGACGAAGTCGTTTCGGCTGATGGGCTTGTGGATGAATTCGGTGGCCGCCTGCCGCAGCGTCGTGAGGGCGCGGTCCACTGAAGGGTGCGCGGTGACCACCACTATCGGAAGCCCCGGATCCAGGCGGCGCACGCGCTCGAGGAACTCAAGGCCGGTCATGCGCGGCATCTCGACATCGGTGATCACCAGGTCCCAGGGCTCGGATTCGACCTGGCGTAGTGCCGTAGTCGGATCGAGCACGTGCTGGATCTCAAACCCGGCGGCCTGCAGCACCCTGACCGCCCACACGCCAAAGTCCGGGTCGTCGTCGACCAGCAGGATCCGCCTACGGGGCGCCGCGGGTCTGGAGTCGTCCATCTGCGCCCCCGAAGGTCGTGCCACGGTGCCACGTCCGGCGGGGTGCCCACGCCACGATGACCGTGATCGCGCCGTCCGCCATGACATCAAGCTAAGGCACTCATTGTATGCAGGCAACTACTGAACGTACATGACTTCAGATGGCGGAGCCTCGCCGGCTCAACCGCCGGTTACGGCTGTAGGACTCTTGGCCCGGGCCGACTGCCCGGCAGGTGGGCACTGTACCCCTAGCCCGTCAAGACGCCGACCTGGCCGGTTTCATGTAGCTACGGATTGTGATGGATAGATTACACTTTGTGTTAACAGCCGCACCGTGCGGTGAGGAGTGGGGGCCTTTATGCCGATCCGTCTTGCCATCGTGGACGGTCACACCCTTATCCATTACGGTCTGCGGGAACTGCTTTCGCGCCATCCCGACATCGAGATCGCGGCTGAGTGCGCGTCGGCGGCCGAAGCTGCCCTGATGGTCGCCACAACACGGCCAGACGTCGTCACCCTTGGCATCTCCCTGCCCGACGGTGACGGCCTGCGGGTCGCGCAGGGATTCCGTGAGCGCTATCCCGACCTTGGCATCGTCATACTGACCTCACAAGACGAGGACGCGGTGGTGTTCCGGGCGGTTGAATCCGGCGCGTCAGCGTTCGTCGCCAAGACCGCACCGGTTGACGAGGTCCTCGCGGCGATCAGGCACGCCGCCGCCGCTGCCTCCTCCTTCAGTACATCCGGCCTGGCAGGCCTGCTTAGGCGGCGCCGCGGGGCGCACGAACGGCTGCTCCTCAGCCCGCGGGAGACCGAGGTGCTGCAACTGCTGCGCGACGGCATCTCAATACCTGCCGTCTCGTTGGCGATGTCCATAAGCCAGTCCACCGCGAAGACCTACGTGGCACGTCTGTATTACAAGCTCGGCGCGGCGAACCGGGCGCAGGCGCTGATGACGGCGGTGCGCCATGGACTAATCGACTGCGGGCAGGGCGGACCCGCACAGGCCGCGTTTGTCCCGGTGCAGTGGACCGACTTGGCGGAGAAGAAGTCAGCCGCCGCCGCGTCTGTCGCTTGCCAGCTTGACCCAATGAGTCGCTAGTCGTGACCGGTTCCCGTCTCATATGTCTTATTTTTAGAGCATCGGCTCACCGGTGCCCTGCTCGTCCCAGGCGAGAGCCATGGGGTAAGCACGCTTCCTGTTCAGCGCGTCCCGCAGGGTTACCGCGAGCGTTCCGTTGGTCAGGCCGACGATCGTCACGTTGACGGCCTCGGCCAGCAGCCGGACGAAGCGGGCGCTGTCGCCGACGTAGTCCGTGACCATTGTGTGGTGCTCGATGTCAGGATCGGTGAAGCCGCCCTTGCCGTCCGCCTGGGCACGGATGGCCTGGACAATGTGCTCTACCAGGCGGAAGACCCGGGCGGTGTACTGCTCAGTGTCGTAGATCGCGCCGTTGATGTCGGTCCACTGGCGGGCCATGCAGTCCCTGATCCACCGCTGGACCACCGGGGCCGCGTCCGGCAGGTCGGGTTCCCCGTCCAGATAGACGGGGAAGATGGCATGGAAACGGCGATCTCCCCGCGGCCCGCGTTCCCTGGCCACGAAGTGATCCCACTCATAGCGGCACCACTCTGAGTCAAAGTAGGCCGGGCTGGCAACCGAGACGAGAACCGTGCTGGCCTTCAGCGCACCGTTAATGCGCGCTTTCCAGATCTGGGCGCTCTGAATGTGCTGCGTATCGAGGAAAATCCTCAGCTCTACGCCGGCCTGCTGCGCGAAGACGCGGCTCATCTCCGCGGAGAGCCGGGTGATCGCTCCGTCTTCGTCGTCGGAGCGTGCGTAGCTCAGGAAGACGTCGTACCGCTCGCCGCTCCCGCTCAACGAACACGCCCCCCGCGGATTCCCGGATGCCTGCCTGTGTTGAATGCTTCACTTTGAGCGCATCTGCCGTCAAGC
>Ga0182024_10015984_pt1 | contig 14293 bp, 12 predicted proteins | sample P32metaG_FD_120480 | JGI IMG/M metagenome (GOLD analysis project Ga0182024, IMG submission 120480) | Permafrost microbial communities from Stordalen Mire, Sweden - P3-2 metaG (Illumina Assembly) | ecosystem: Environmental > Terrestrial > Soil > Wetlands > Permafrost | place: Sweden: Stordalen... | reverse complement strand
TCCCGGACGGCTCACGCGACCGCACGATGGCCGAGCTGGAGGACTCCGAGAAGGACCTGATCAGCCACCGCGGCATGGCGGTGCGTGAGTTCGCGCGGTGGTTCCTCGACGATCGCCCGGGCCGGGCGCTGACGCAGCAGTTGGACGCATGAAGCAGCGCACGGCGCTCCTCTCGGTCGCATCGAACTCGGCGCTGATCCTGATCAAGGTGATCGCCGGGACGCTGACGGGCTCGGTGGCGATCCTGACCGAGGCCGTGCACTCCAGCGTCGATCTGATCGCGTCGCTGGTGGCGTTCGTGTCGGTGCGGATCGCCGACGAGCCGGCTGACGACACTCACCGCTATGGCCACGAGAAGGTCGAGAACCTGGCGGCCGCGTTCGAGGCGATCCTGATCCTCGTCGGATCGCTGGCGATCGCGTTCGAGGCGATCCGGCGCCTGATCGTCGGCGGCAGCACGCACACGCTCGGCCTCGGCATCGCGGTGATCGGCTTCTCGGCGGTCGCCAACACGATCGTATCGGTGGTGATCGCACGCGGCGGGCGGCTGACCGGCTCGCCGGCGCTCCTGGGTGACGCGGCGCACCTGCGCACCGACGCCGTGAGCTCGTTCGTGGTGCTGGTCGCGCTGATCCTGGTGCAGGCCACCGGGGCGCAGTGGATCGATCCCGTGGCGGCGCTGCTGGTGGCGCTGGCGATCGTCTTCACAGGCCTGCGATTGCTGATCCGCGCCGGTGAGGTGTTGGTCGACCAGGCGCTGCCGGCCGACGAGATAGTCGTGATCGCGCAGGTGATCGAGGGTTTCAGCGACCGCGGTGTGATCGGCTACCACGAGTTGCGCACACGGCGCGGCGGCTCGCAGCGCTACGTGGACCTGCACATCCAGTTCCGCAAGGGCACGTCGCTGGAGGACGCGCACCACACCGCGCACCAGCTCCAGGATCGGATCGCGGAGACGCTTGGTGGCGCCGACGTGCTGATCCACCTCGAGCCCGAGGATCGCGTCCGCCCGGGGCACCGGCTGGCGTCCAGCTCGCGCCAGAGCCGTTGAGCGGGCCGGCCGTCAGAGCAGGTTGATCGCCGCCGAGATCGCGACCGCGAAGGCGACGGCGGCGTAGCCGCGGTACCCGTCGATGAGCACTACGACGGCTGCCACGAGGCATACGATTGTCGTCACCAGCCAGGCGAGGCGGCCCAGTTGCATGTTCTGAGGATGCCAGCTTCTCCGGCGTGCGTTTCACGCTCGGAGCGGAAATCCCGGTGTCCGAAGGGGTTCCGGGGGCCTAAGACCCCCTAACCGTCCGCAAACCGTGTTAGTTTCGCCCTTTCCTACCACCTCGTAAGGAGGAGCGAAGTGACGAAAGCCGAGTTCATCGACCAGGTCGCGGACCGCGCCGGTCTGACCAAGAAGGATGCCTCAGAGGCAGTCGATGCGGTTCTGGAGACGATCGAAAGCGCTCTCAGACGAGGCAGCGACGTGGTGTTCTCCGGATTTGGCAAGTTCAGCGTTTCGGATCGCGCCGCGCGTGAGGGTCGTAATCCCGCCACTGGCGAGAAGATCTACATCAAGGCCACGAAAGTTCCGAAGTTCTCCGCTGGAGCGTCTCTCAAGAAGGCGGTCAACTAGCCGCAGAGCGGCTACCGTTTCGCATGTGACCGCGGTCGCGGAGCATTGCGGATGACGGCCGGAAACGGCTCGTCAGAGACCGTCACCAGAGACGGAGCATCCGCAATCCCTGTGCCTGCGGCGAGTTTTGGGGACCGGCTGGCCGAGTCCGTGGCGCGGCGTGAGTCGCAGCTCGTGCTCGGCCTCGACCCTGATCCTGCGCTGTTGTGGCCGCACGCGCTCGAACTTGTGGGTGGGGTGGACGATGTGTCCGCCCCACCCGCCGTCCGAGCCGCGCGTGCGGTTGCGGCGCATTGCGCGCTGGTGATCGACGCGGTCGCGGACGAGTGCGTGGCCGTGAAGCCACAGCTCGCCTGCTTCGAGCGGCTCGGTGCGCCCGGCTGGGAGGCGCTCACCGAGGTTCTCGCCAAGGCCCGCGCCGCCGGGCTGCTCGTGATCGCGGACGCCAAGCGCGGCGACATCGACGTCTCGGCGCGCGCCTACGCGCAGGCGTTCCTCGGTGAGACGCCGAGCCCGTTCGGACCGATTCCGGGCCTGGGGGCCGACGCGATGACGGTCAGTCCGTGGCTGGGCAACGACTCGCTGGCGCCGTTCACGACCGCCGCGCGCGAGTCTGGAGCCGGCCTGTTCGTGCTCGTGCGCAACTCGAACCCCGGGGCGGTCGAGCTGCAGGACCGCGAGCTCGGGGACGGCAGCGTCAGCGACGCCGTGGCGCGAATGGTCGCGGAGATCGGCGCCGACGGCATCGGCAGCTCAGGCCTCTCCGACGTCGGCGCCGTCGTCGGCGCAACGGCGCCGAATCACCTCGAGCGGCTACGAGAGCTGATGCCGCACGCGATCTTCCTGCTGCCCGGAGTCGGCGCCCAGGGCGGGCGCATCGACGACCTCGCGCCGGTGTTCACCCTCGGTGTGGCCAGCGGCATCGTCTCGGTCTCACGCGGCATCGTCCACGCGCACCGCATGACCGGCGGCGACCCTGCGGCGGCAGCGCACCGCGAGGCCGCGCGCCTGCGGGCGCAGGCTTGGCTTCTCTCCCGATGAGGCGGGCGGCAACGAGCCTGGCCGTCGTACTGACGGCGCTGGTCACCTGTGCTGCATCTGCGCCCGCCCGCCCGACACAGAAGGGCCCGGCACAGAAGGGCCCGGCACAGAAGGGCGCGGCACAGAAGGGCGCGGCACAGAAGAGCGCGGCACAGAAGAGCGCGGCACCGGCGCCGCCGACGCTGCCCGTGACCGGCGCGAGCCTGATGGTGGCCGGCAGCGACACGCCTCTGTGGAGCTTCAGAGGCAACGCCGAGCTTCCGATCGCCAGCACCACGAAGATGATGACCGCGCTCGTGGTCCTGCAGCACGTCAGCAATCTGAACACGGTCTTCACGCAGAACGATTGGGATGCGGCTTCGGCCGACTCGCAGATCGGGCTGATCCCCGGCGAGCGGATGACCGTGCACGACCTGCTGGTCGCGCTGCTGTTGCCGAGTGCCGACGACGCGGCCGAGGACCTCGCCTACAACGTCGGCGGCGGCTCGGTTGCGCGCTTCGTGGCGATGATGAACGCCGACGCGGGCATGCTCGGCCTGCATCACACGCACTACTCGACGCCGATCGGGCTCGATACGCCGAGCAACTACTCGAGCCCGGACGACCTCGTGCGGCTGGGCGACTACATGATGCGCGAGTGGCCGTTCTTCCGCCGGACGGTCGGGCTCGCCTCGACGACCTTGACCAGCGGACGCTATGTGCGGCACATCGTCAACACCGACGACCTCGTTGCGCGGTACCCGTGGATCCGCGGGATCAAGACGGGACACACCCTGGACGCCGGGTACGTGCTCGTCTCAGAGGGCAGGCGCGCCGGGCTCACACTGATCGCATCGGTGCTGGGCACGACCAGCGAGGATGAGCGCGACGCCAGTGCGCTGGCGCTGCTCAACTGGGGCTTCTCCGAGTTCCGGGTGATCAGGCCGGTGCGGGCAGGGGAGGCGTTCGCGCGGCGGAGCGTCCCGTACGAGACGGCGCCCGCGCTGGTCGTCGCCGAGCACGGGTATCGGACGGTCCTCGCCCGCAGCGAGCGTGTGCGCGTGGTGGTCGGCAGGCTGCGCAAGCTGTCGGGCCCGATGGCGAAGGGCACCGTCGTGGGTCACCTGACCGTGCTCGTCCACGGTCGCCGGGCGGTTCGGATCCCGCTGGTGCTGGCCAGACGGCTGCCCGCGGTGTCCTTCCTGACGAAAGCCGAGCATCTGATTAAGCGACCGTTTACGCTGCTAGTGCTTGCGCTGCTGCTCGGCGGCGTGGCCGTGGCCGTCGTCGGACGGCGACGACGACCGCGAGTGCTGGCCACCGGCCACCTGGAGGAGCGATGATCATCACCGTCACCCTCAATCCCGCCCTCGACAGGACGCTGGAGGTGCCCAGCTTCACACCGGGTCGACGGCATCGCAGCGTCGACCAGCGCACGATCCCCGGCGGCAAGGGCGTCAACGTCGCGCGGGCGCTGAGGTTGCTTGGGCAGCCGGTGATCGCCACCGGGATCGTCGGCGGCGCGACGGGCACGAGGATCATCGAGGCACTCAACGACGAGTCGATCCTCAACGCCTTCGTCCGGATTCGGGAGGAGTCGCGCACGAACATGGCGGTGCTCGACCCGACGACGGGTGTCCACACGGAGATCAACGAGCGCGGCCCGTCCGTGTCCGAGCACGAGCTCGAGCTGTTCGAGCAGAAGCTCCTGTACCTGGCGCGCGGCGCGAGCGTCTGCGTGTTCGCCGGCAGCCTCCCGCGCGGGCTCGGGCCTGACACCTACGCGAAGCTGATCCGCTCGGTGCGCAAGCTCGGCGTGCTGACGGTCGTCGACACCGACGGCGAGCCGCTGAAGCTCGCAGTTCGTGCCGAGGCCGATGTCGTCTCACCGAACGAGCTCGAGGCGGAGGAACTGGCCGGTCACGAGTTCGGCGGCATCGACGACCGCGCCGTGGCCGTCGTCGAGATCACTCGCCAGGGGCCCGCCGAGGCGATCATGACCGTCGCCGACGGTTGCTACGCCTGCGTGCGCGAAGGCTCCGGGCATCCCCTCTACCGAGTTACGATCGAGCCGCTCGAGGCGCAATCTCCGATCGGCTCCGGCGATGCGTTCCTCGCCGGGTACGTGGCCGCGCGCTACCAGCAACGTTCACCGGTCGAGTGCCTGCGCTTCGGCGTGGCCTGCGGGGCCGAATCGACGCAGCACGTCGGCGCCGGGATCCTGGACCCGCCGACGGTCGAGCGGCTGCTCGAGGGCGTGGCCGCCGAACGTGTGACGCTGCCCGCGAGCGTTTCCTGAGGGCTGCCGCGTTTGCGCCACGCCCGCGCGTACCCCCGGAGCCGTTGGCACGAAACCCCGAAACGCCCCACTGCTAAGGTGGATCCAGCCGCCGGTTGCCGCCGCTGCGGACGTGCGTTCTCTAAGGAATTGGGGTTCATCTTGACATCCGTTCGACCTTCTACGATGCCCTGATGGAAGTAGAAATTGGGCGTGGAAAGAAAGCCCGCAGGGCCTATGGATTTGACGACGTAGCGATCGTGCCGTCACGCCGGACGCGTGACCCCGACGACGTCGACATCAGCTGGACCCTGGGTCCGTACCGCTTCGAGTTGCCGCTTCTTGCAGCCGCGCTCGACGGCGTCGTCTCGCCGACGACGGCGGGCATCCTCGGCAAGCTCGGCGGCCTCGCCGTGCTCAACCTCGAGGGGATTCAGTGTCGGTACGAGGACGCGGATGAACAGCTCGCTCGTATCGCGACCTTCTCGAAGGACATCGCCACACGTGAGCTCCAGGACATCTATCGCGAGCCGGTAAAGCCGGAGCTGATCGCGCAGCGGATCCAGGAGATCAAGTCTCATGGTGTCGTGGCCGCCGCCTCGCTGACGCCGCAGCAGGTCCGCAAGTACTACGAGGTAGCGCTCGACGCCGGCCTCGACATCCTCGTCATCCAGGGCACCGTCGTCTCCGCCGAGCACGTCTCCCTGGACACCAGCCGGCCGCCGCTGAACCTCAAGGAGTTCATCCGCGAGCTCTCGCCGATTCCCGTGATCGTCGGTGGCTGTGCCTCGTATCACACGGGCCTGCATCTGATGCGGACCGGTGCCGAGGGTGTGCTTGTCGGCGTTGGACCCGGGGCGATCTGCACCACCCGCGGCGTGCTTGGCCTGGGCGTCCCGCAGGCGACGGCGATCGCCGATGTTTCGGCCGCCCGCTCTCAGCACATGCTCGAGACCGGTGACTACGTCCGCGTGATCGCAGATGGCGGTATGCGCAACGGCGGTGACATCGCCAAGGCGATCGCCTGTGGAGCCGACGCGGTGATGCTCGGCTCGGCGTTGGCTCGCGCCCATGAGGCGCCGGGTCACGGCTTCAACTGGGGCATGGCGACCTTCCACCCGACGCTGCCGCGCGGCACAAGGGTCGCGACCAACCAGAACGGCAGCTTCGAGGAGATCGTCAAGGGCCCGGCCCGCGAGAACGACGGCACCTTCAACCTGATGGGCGCTCTGCGCACGTCGATGGCCACCTGTGGCTACCGGGACATCGCCGAGTTCAATCGCGCCGAACTGATGGTCGCCCCGTCACTGCAGACGGAGGGCAAGCACCTCCAGCGAGAGCAGTCCGTGGGCATGGGCGCCACTGGCAAGGCCCCGGTCGGTGTCGCTGACTGAAGGCTCATCCGTCGCCGGTGGCGAAGTGGCCGCCGGCGACGGCCTGCGTCCCCAGGAAGTTGTGGTATTGGACTACGGGGGGCAGTACAGCCAGCTGATCGCACGCCGGGTGCGCGAGTGCGGGGTGTTCTCGACGCTGCTGCCCCACCACGTCGGTCCGGAGGAGGTTGCGCGTCGCCGCCCGATCGGCCTGATCCTCTCGGGCGGTCCGGCGTCCGTGTACGCCGACGGGGCGCCGAAGCTCGACCCGGGGCTGCTCGAGCTCGGGATCCCGGTGCTGGGGATCTGTTACGGCATGCAGCTGATCGCGCGCGAGCTGGGCGGCACGGTCGAGGGCGCCGAGGTCGGGGAATACGGGCGCTCGCAACTCACGGTCCACAGCCGTGGGCGGCTGCTGGCCGAGACGCCGACCGAGCAGGCGTGCTGGATGTCACACCGTGACACCGTGTTCGCGCCGCCACCCGGGTTCGAGGCACTGGCGTCGTCGACGGCCTCGCCCGTGGCTGCGATCGAGTCCGAGGACCGCGACATCTATGGCATCCAGTTTCATCCGGAGGTCGTGCACACGCCCTACGGGCAACAGGTGCTGCGTAACTTCCTGATCGACATCTGTGGCGCCGCCGGCAGCTGGAGCGCCCGCTCGGTGATCGAGGAGCAGGTCGAGCGGATCCGCGAGCAGGTCGGCGACGGGCGGGCGCTGTGCGCGCTGTCCGGTGGGGTCGATTCGAGCGTCGCGGCACTGCTCGTCCACAGGGCGATCGGCGAGCGGCTCGTCTGCGTGTTCGTCGATCACGGCCTGATGCGAAAGAACGAGGGCGACCAGGTGGTCGCGGCGTTCCGCGACCACTTCCGCGTGCCGCTGATCGCCGTGGACGCCGAGGCGCGCTATCTGGAAAAGCTGAAGGGCGTCACCGATCCCGAGCAGAAGCGCAAGATCATCGGCACCGAGTTCATTCGCATCTTCGAGGAGGAGGCGGCCAAGCTCGACGGGATCAAGTTCCTCGTGCAGGGCACGTTGTACTCGGATGTGATCGAGTCGGGCGGCGGCACCGGCACCGCGACGATCAAGTCCCACCACAACGTCGGCGGGCTCCCGGACGACCTCCAGTTCGAGCTGGTCGAGCCGCTGCGCACGCTGTTCAAGGACGAGGTGCGCGCCGTCGGCGCCGAGCTCGGCATGCCCGAGCGTCTCGTGTGGCGCCAGCCGTTTCCCGGCCCCGGGCTCGCGATCCGGGTGGTCGGGGGCGAGGTCACCAAGGAGAAGCTCGACGTTCTGCGCGAGGCCGACGCGATCCTCCAGGATGAGATCCGCAAGGCGGGCCTCTACCGCGAGTTGTGGCAGTCGTTCTGCGTGCTCCCCGACATCCGCGCCGTCGGCGTGCAGGGCGACGAGCGCACCTATGGGAACGTGATCGCGATCCGGGCCGTCACCTCCGACGACGCGATGACGGCCGACTGGGCGCGCCTGCCCTACGACCTGCTCGAGCAGATCGCCAGTAGGATGATCAGCGAGATCCGGCCCGTCGGACGGGTGGTGTTGGACATCACCAGCAAGCCGCCCGGCACGATCGAGTGGGAGTGAGGCCACATCCCGGTAGGCCCGGCTCACCGAGATGGGACCCGCCCGCGGTCCGGTCCGTATCCCCATAACTGCAGAGCCGTGTCGCGCAGTGATCGTCTACCATGGTCGATCCCCGCGCCCCCGCGCGGCAAAGAAACGTGCCATGAAGACCTACGTAGCTAAACCAACCGATCGCGAGCGTAACTGGCTGATCGTCGACGCCACCGGGCAGACGCTCGGTCGCCTCTCGACCCAGATCGCCGACGCGCTGCGCGGCAAGCGCAAGCCGACCTACACGCCCCACATCGACACCGGCGACTTCGTCGTGGTCGTGAACGCCGAGAAGATCTCGGTGACGGGCAACAAGCTCGCGAACAAGCGTTACTACCGCCACTCGGGTTACCCCGGCGGATTGAAGTCCCGCACCCTTGCCGAGATGCTCGAGCGCCGTCCGGAGGAAGTCATCCGGATCGCGGTCAAGGGGATGCTTCCCCGCAATCGCCTCGCTCGTAAGCAGATCACCAAGCTCAAGGTTTACGCAGGGCCGGATCATCCGCACGCCGCCCAGCAGCCGCAACCGATGGAGATCGCGTCGTGACCGACGAAAAGAACGATGAAGTTGTGAATGAGCCTGCGCCGGAAGCCCCTTCGGACGCCCTGGCTGACGCGAGTACGTCCGAAGAGGCTCCGGACGCGGCTCCTCAGGCTGAGGCCGAGGACACGACTGAGACCTCCAATGAGGACGTTGCGGAAAGCGACCAGGCCGAGCCTGTTGCGGCGAGCGAAGAGATCCGTGAGTACATCGCTCCGGAGGTGCCCAGCGCCCCCGAAGAGGTAGAGCACATCGGCCACGAAGAGGTCGCCGCGGGCACTTCCGGCGACTCTGACGACCAGCCCGCCGCTCCGCCGGAGCCGGTGGTCACGGACCCGACCGAGATCATCGAGGGTGACGTCGCCTACATCGACGGGACCCCGAGCGCGGGTGAGCTCGCCTTCATCGAGGAGACGCCGCGCGAGAAGCCGGCGATCCCGGGCGCCGACCTGATTCCCGACATTGTGGCCGAGGGTTCTGACTTCCTCGACGCCGAAGCCCGCGCCGCAGCTGAGGCTGAGGCCGAGGAGGCAGCCGCCCGTGCCGCTGCCGAGGATCCAGAGTTGGCGGCCAAACCGATCGCCGAGGTCGCCATCGACCTGGCGGCAGGCGCGCGCTACACCGCCACCGGCAAGCGCAAGACCGGCGTCGCCCGCGTGATCCTCAAGCCGGGCACCGGCGTCTACCTGATCAACGGCAAGACGCTCGAGCAGTTCTTCCCGCGTGAGACCCTGCAGCGCGTGATCCGCCAGCCGCTCGAGGCGGTCGGTTACGAGGCGCGTATGGATGTCACCGCCCGCATGCACGGCGGCGGCGTGTCATCGCAGGCCGGGGCGCTGCGCCACGGCATCGCGCGGGCACTGCTCGAGGCCGATCCGAATCTGCGCGGCGAGCTCAAGCGCCGTGGCTTCCTGACGCGTGACCCGCGTGTCAAGGAGCGCAAGAAGGCCGGCCTCAAGAAGGCCCGCAAGCGGCCGCAGTTCTCGAAGCGCTAGGCGAGCCCGCCGCGGCGCCACTCCGACCGGAGCGAGCCTCACGAAGATGTCGCGCCAGCTGTTCGGCACCGACGGTGTCCGGGGCCGCGCCGGGCACTTTCTCACCGCAGAGCTTGCGGTCGGGCTCGCGCGCGCGACCGTCGAGCTCGGTGCCGACCCCCACCCGCAGGTCCTGATCGTCCGCGACACGCGCGAGTCGGGAGAGATGCTCGAAGCCGCGATCGCGGCGGGCGTCACCGCGGCCGGTGGTGACGTGCTGCTCGGCGGAGTGCTGCCGACACCGGCCGCGCCGCTGCTCGTTCGCCGCCACGGCCTGCAGCTGGCGGTCGTGATCTCCGCCTCTCACAACCCGTACGAGGACAACGGGATCAAGTTCTTCGCCGCGGACGGCTTCAAGCTCTCGGACGAGACCGAGACCGCGATCGAGAACCAGATGGAGGCCGCCGTGCGACCACCTGAGCGCATCGGTCGCGTGCGCCAGCTGCACGGTGCGCTGGAGGACTACCTGCGCGAGCTGCACACACGCTTCCAGGCGCTCGATCTGCAGGGCCGTCGCGTGCTGCTGGACTGCGCCCACGGCGCCACCTACCGGGTGGCGCCGGAGATCTTCAGGCGGCTCGGTGCTGACGTGGAGGTGATCGCCGATCAGCCCGATGGGCGCAACATCAACGACGGCGTCGGATCCATGCACGTAGAGCAGCTGGCAGAGACGATGGCGCAGGGCGGGCACGACGTCGGGTTCGCGTTCGACGGCGACGGCGACCGCGTGCTCGCGATCGACCGCATGGGGCACATCGTCGACGGCGACGAGCTGACCGCGCTCGTCGCGGTTCACTACCGGGATCAGGGGTTACTCGAGGGCGGCGGCGTGGCCGTCACCGTGATGACCAACTACGGCTTCCACACGGCGATGGCGGATGCCGGCATCGAGGTCGCGACCACCGCCGTCGGCGATCGCTACGTGAACGAGGAACTGCGCAAGCGCGGCTGGCGGCTCGGCGGCGAGCAGTCAGGCCACATCATCGACCTCGGCTTCGGGCCATCAGGCGACGGCACCGCCAGCGCTCTGCTGACCATGGAGGCGCTCGCCGGCTCGGACCTCGGCGAGCGCCAGGCGATGCACAAGCTGCCGCAGCGGCTGGTCAACATCCGCGTGCAGAGCCGCGAGGCTCTCACACAAGCGATGGATGCGGTGCTGGTCAAGCGCGCGATCGAGGCGGCCGATAGGGCGCTCTACGGTCGCGGTCGAGTCTTGGTGCGCGCTTCCGGCACCGAGCCGCTGATCCGTGTGATGGTCGAGGCGCCGAGCCAGGAGGAGACCGACACGATCTGCGCCGAGCTCTCACGAGCGGTCGAGGAAGCGCTCGGCCAGCCGGCTTCCTGATGTTGTTCACAACACTCGCCCCCTAGACTCGGGTTACATGTGCGGCATCGTCGGCTATGTCGGACCGCGGCAGGTGCGACCCCTGTTGTTCGACGGACTTAAGAAACTCGAGTACCGCGGCTACGACAGCGCCGGGATCTCCGTGCTCGACGGCGACGGGATCGATCTGGTCCGCGCGGTCGGCAACCTCAGCCACCTGCGGGCGGCGATCGACGAGCGTGAAGCGGCGGTCGCAGGCCTCGGCGCGCCCGTCGCGGCGACGATGACGCAGGAGCCCGGCACCGGCATCGGCCATACGCGCTGGGCAACGCACGGGCGCGTCACCGAAGCAAACGCGCACCCTCACTACAGCACCAACAGTCGCATCCACATCGCCGTGAACGGGATCGTCGAGAACTATGTGGCGCTGAGGGAGCAATTGCTGGAGCACGGTTCGATCTTCACCTCGGAGACCGACGCCGAGGTGATCGCCCACCTGATCGAAAAGCATTACGACGGCGACCTGGCGGACGCCGTGCGCGGGGCCTACCGGGAGCTTCACGGCCACTACGCGTTCGTGGCAATGAGCGCTGACGATCCAGGCGTGCTCGTTGGAGCGCGCAAGGAGTGCCCGCTCGTCGTGGGACGCGGCGACGGCGAGCAATTCATCGGTTCGGCGGTGCCGGCGTTCCTCAGCGCGACCAATCGCGTCCAATACATGAACGACGACGAGGTCGTCGTGTTGAGGCCGAGCGGCGTCGAGTTCACGACCGTCGAGGGTGTGCCGCTCGAGCGTGAGATCAGCGAGGTCGACTGGGATGCGGCCACCGCCGAGAAGGGCGGCTACGAGACCTTCATGCTGAAGGAGATCTACGAGCAGGCCGACGCCGTCGCAGACACGATCGGCGAGCGCGCGGCCGACGATCACACGATCGACCTCGGTGAGCTCGGCGCGATCGACGACGAGCTTCTGCGCCGCATTCGGCGCATCGTGATCGTCGCCTGTGGCACCTCCTATCACGCCGGGCTGGCCGGCCGGTATGCGATCGAGGAGTGGGCGCGGATCCCGGTCGAGGTCGAGATCGCCTCCGAGTACCGCTACCGCAGGCCTGTTGTGAGTCCGTCCGACCTCGTGATCGGCGTCTCGCAGTCCGGCGAGACGGCCGACACGCTTGCTGCGATGCGCACCGCCAAGAGCGGTGGCGCAAGCGTTCTCGCGATCTGCAACGTGATGGGGTCGCAGATGACCCGTGACGCCGACGGCGTCCTGTACACCCGCGCCGGGATTGAGATCGGGGTGGCCGCCACCAAGACGTTCGTCACGCAGGTGGTCGCCTTCCAACTGTTCGCGCTGCGCCTCGCAGAGCTGCGCGGCGTCCTGGCCGGCGATGAGCTGACCGCGCTGATCCGCGAGGTCAAGCGGCTGCCGCATCTGATCTCGACGACGCTCGACGGGAGCGGTGCCCAGCTCGAACGGATCGCCGCGGACGTCAGCGATCGCAAGTTCTTCATGTACCTCGGACGCAACGCCTGCCTGCCGATCGCGCTCGAGGGGGCGCTCAAACTCAAGGAGATCTCCTACGTCGCGACCGATGCCTACGCGGCCGGCGAGATGAAGCACGGCCCGATCGCGCTACTGGACGAGACCACGCCAGTCGTGGCGGTGGCGACCGACTCGCCCGTGCTCGAGAAGCTGATCTCCAATATCCAGGAGGTTCGCGCCCGCGGCGCGCGCGTGATCGGCATCGCGACCGAGGGCAACCTCGAGATCGGCCAGCACTGCGACGAGGTGGTCCGCGTGCCGAGCACGCACTGGCTGTTGAACCCACTGCTGGCGGTCGTGCCGCTGCAGCTGCTGGCGTACTTCATCGCGACCCGTCGCGGGCTCAACGTCGACCAGCCGCGCAACCTCGCCAAGACCGTCACCGTCGAGTGACGCCGGCAGGTCGCTGATGGGCCTGCCAGCCTGGCTACAGCCGCTGCCGGACGCTGCACAGCAGCGTCGCCTCGACAGCTGGGCGATCGAGCAGCACGGGATCGCAGCCGAGACGCTGATGGAACGCGCCGGTTACGGCCTCGCGCGTGTGTGTGCCGAGCTCGTGCCCGAGGGCCGATTCGCGATCGTCTGCGGCAAGGGCAACAACGGCGGCGACGGTCGTGTGGCAGCGCGCGTACTGCGGGAGATGGGGCGCGAGGCGAGCGTGATCGACGTGGACGGGGATGGGGCTGAGCTCTCTCCGGCTGCCCTTGCTGGGGCAGCCGGGATCGTCGACGCGCTGCTCGGGACGGGCTTCTCGGGCGCGCCGCGCGAACCGGTCAGCGGCGCGATCGCCGCGATCAACGCCGCGCGCGCACACACGGCGGGCGTCACGGTGATCGCCTGCGATGTCCCGAGCGGGGTCGACGGCTCCACCGGCGAGATCAGCGCCGAGGCGATCAGAGCCGACGCGACCGTGACCTTCCACGCCGCCAAGCCCGGGCTCTGGATCGCGCCCGGGAAGCGTCACGCCGGACACGTGCATGTGATCGACATCGGCATCCCCGGTCAGGATCAGCCCGTCGAGCCGATGATCGGCCTGATCGAAGCGGGTGTGCGCGACCTGATCCCGCGCCGTGATGCCGCTTCCACCAAGTTCAGCGTCGGCAGTGTGCTGGTCGTCGGCGGCTCCCGCGGCCTCACCGGGGCTCCCGTGCTCGCCTCGATGGCCGCCGCGCGCGCGGGCGCCGGCTACGTGACCGTCGCCACGCCCGCGTCGGTGGCGACGGCGATCGCAGCCAAGCTGCTCGAGGTGATGGTCGTCGAACTCCCCGACGACCGCGAGACCGGGCTCAAGCGCGGCAGCTCGCGAATGGCGGTCGAGCGCGCGGGCCGCTCAGACGCGCTCGTGGTCGGACCCGGGATCGGGCGCCTGCCCGCAGCGATGAAATTCGCACGCGACGTCTCGACTCACGCCAAGCTCGCGCTCGTACTCGACGCCGACGGCCTGAACGCTCACGCCGAGGAGGGCGGCCTCGAACAGCTGGCGAAACGGGAGGCGCCGACCGTGCTGACGCCGCATGCGGGTGAGCTCGGACGCCTGCTCGAGCTGCCGAGCGCCGAGATCGACGCGCATCGCCTTGAGCATGTGCTCGCCGCTGCCGCGCGTGCGCAGGCTGTGGTCGTGCTCAAGGGCGACGACACGCTGGTGGCCGACGCGGACGGACGCGTCGGGATCAGTCGCGGGGGCGCGCCGGCGCTCGCGACCGCCGGCACCGGGGACGTGCTCGCCGGCGTGACCGGAGCGTTCCTGGCCAAGGGCCTTGACCCCTTCACCGCGGCATGCGCGGCCGTCTCGACGCACGTGCTCGCGGGTGCGATTGCGGCGCGCGCGGTGGGTCCGGAGGGCGTGATCGCGAGCGACGTGATCGCGGCGCTGCCGGCGGCGCGTGGGAACCAGCCCGCGGCGCGTGGGACCCAGCCCGC
>Ga0182024_10015983_pt1 | contig 14293 bp, 12 predicted proteins | sample P32metaG_FD_120480 | JGI IMG/M metagenome (GOLD analysis project Ga0182024, IMG submission 120480) | Permafrost microbial communities from Stordalen Mire, Sweden - P3-2 metaG (Illumina Assembly) | ecosystem: Environmental > Terrestrial > Soil > Wetlands > Permafrost | place: Sweden: Stordalen... | reverse complement strand
CGGATCGCGCTGAAGCTGCCGCCGCCAGTATGGATAGCTCACAACCACGGGCGGCGCTGCGGCCTGTTCCAGTGCGTCGGCTGAAGTTAGAACGCGGCCGTGTAACGGTTGCACTCCTAGAGCGGTGAAGAAATTGCCAGTCACGATCTGGCAGCGAATCCGGCTCACGCCGCTCGAGTCGCGTATCGCGGTATTCGCATCCGCATAGCCGATGATCTCGGTGAGGCTGGTGGATTTGCGTTGCAGCGCTTCAAAGGTATCGTAGCTGTAGTAGCTGCGCGGTCCAAGATTCTGGATCACCTGTACTAGTCGCACCAGCTCCTCCGGCTTCTTCACCGGAAGCGGCCGCAATAACAACGCGTCCAACAAGATGAAGATCGCGCCGTTCAGTCCGATGCCGAGGGCGAGGGGAACAATCACGTAAAGGGAAAACCCGGGCGCTTTTCGAATGAGGCGGAAGGCGTGGCGCAGATCCCGGACGAAGTCGGTCACTATGTCACCATTATGTATCGGTGCTCCTGTTTGAGCTAGTTGGTGCGGTTTCGCTTGCGGTGTGGATTTACTTGCTGGTTGCGCGCGGCGGCTTCTGGCTGGTGAGCGTGGCCCCGATTCCGAAGCTGGACGTGCCGCTCGCAAAATCGGTGGTGGCGGTGATTCCAGCGCGCAACGAGGAGGCGGTGGTGGGCCAGGCACTCGCGTCGCTCCTCAACCAAGAGTATGCCGGCTCCCTGCACATCATCCTGGTTGACGACCACAGCACGGATGCGACCGTCGCAGCCGCAGGCACGCACGAACGGCTGCGCATCGTCGAAGCTGCGCCGCTACCAAAAGGTTGGACCGGTAAGCTGTGGGCGGTTTCTGAAGGACTCAAACGCGGTGCTGAGCTTCGGCCCGATTATTTTCTGTTGACCGACGCTGACATCGTGCATGCGCCCGACAACGTGGCTGGGTTGGTTGCGCGCGCAGAAGCGGGGGGCTTGGACCTGGTGTCATACATGGTCAAGCTGCAATGCCAGACGCTGGCCGAGCGTGCGTTGATTCCAGCGTTTGTGTTCTTCTTTCTCAAACTCTATCCACCGTCGTGGATTGCAAGGCGTGATCGAAAAACCGCTGGCGCGGCGGGAGGGTGCATGCTGATCCGGCCGTCGGCACTCGAACGGATCGGCGGAATCGCGGCCATTCGCGGCGAATTAATCGACGATTGCGCGCTGGCGCGCGCGGTGAAGCAGGGAGGCAATATCTGGATGGGACTTACGGAAGAAACTCGGAGCATCCGCGAATACGCTAGCTTCGGGGAAATCCTGCGAATGATTTCACGCAGCGCGTTTACTCAGCTTGGCCACTCGGCATGGCTGCTGGCCGGGACAATCCTTGGGATGGCCGTCATCTATCTGGCGCCGCCGCTTTTGATTCTGACCCGCGATCGTATAGCGGCCGCCTGTGGAATGGCAGCGTGGATTTTGATGATGATTTCGTATGTGCCGCCGCTCCGTTTTTATCGGCGTTCGGTAGCCTGGGCTCTGCTGTTGCCGCTAGTCGCGCTGTTCTACATGATCGCAACGGTAGATTCGGCGGTCCGCTACTTCGCCGGACGCGGAGGGCTCTGGAAGGGTCGGGTCCAGGATTCGGGGCGCTAGATGCCCGGCGATGATAGAGTGCACTAGTGGGCTGTCGGCGAAAGAACTTTAGCATCGAAATCCTATGCCTTCGCATGAGTGCGAACGCGGCAAACACGAGTGTTCGCGCCACGCGCGTAGCGCACGCACTTTTTGCGTGCCGCGTCGGCACTCATGCCGACGCACGGCAGTAGTAAGGATCCAGCAGCGACGGCCCACTAGGAAAGGAACCCGATAAAGAATCTAGTTAGATCTCTGCCTTGGCCCCGGTAGTCGAAATCGGAACCTGAGTCAGCGTTCCAGCTTGTGGATGGTCAAACCGCTAAGTAGCTTTGGATAAAAGTCGGTGGACTTTTGCGGCATTACTCCTCCTGAGAAGGCTACGCTGGCGACTTGCTCCATCGTGGTCGGCTCCAGCAGGAACGCTGCATCGGCGCCTTCGCGAACCTTGGTGTAGGCGGCATCCAGGCCGCGCACGTACTCGATGTGCTTTTCGTCCCGGACCGCTTCTTCGCTGATGCCGAGCAGCGAGCCGAGCAAGTATTGATGTAGGACGTTGACGTCCAGGTCGCCGGGCTTGCGGTCACGCTCGTACAGACGAATTTCGCCGGAGGGCAGAGCGATGCCGATCCGGATCTTAGCCGGCGACAGAACGCGAAACAGTTGCCGCAATTCATCCAGGGAACCCAGCCGCCGCCCTTGAACCTTGGCCAGAAACGTAGCTGGATCAAAGCCGGTCAGGCCGCGGACCACACGATGTGTCGCCAGAATTTCCAAGCCTGGCGAATGCATGTTGACGAAAGTCATCGGGACGCTGGCGGCATCCGCCAAACCTGGGTTCTCGTTGCGGAAAGCCAGCGCAGTTTCGTAGCGGTGATGGCCGTCGGCGATCAGCAGTTTCTTGTCCGCCATGGACTCCTGAATAGCGCGCACGGCGGATGGCTCGGAAATCCTCCACAACCGATGTACGGCGTCATACTCGTCCTTCATGACGATACCCGGTGCGTCCGCCACGGCTGCATCGAGTATCTTGTCGATGGTCAAATCGGGATCCGGATACAGCAAGAAAAGCAGCTCGAACTGCGCGCGGGTGTGCCGAACCAGCTCCATTCGATCTTTCTTCGGACCCGACAGTGTCTGTTCGTGCCGATGCACCACGCCGGCTGAATACTCTTCCAGTGCGCCAAGTCCGATGAACCCTTTGCGCTCCAGAGTTTGCCCTGTATCGGGGACAGTGAATCGCTGATAGTAAGCATAGAGGCTGGGGGCGTTCTCGCGTTCCAGGAGTCCGTTCGCAATCCAGGTGCTTAAAGTGGAGGCTGACCGCGTATAAACATTGTCGCGATCGGAATCGGTGGGGAATCTTTCGCCGAGAATGAGCCTTACCAGATTGTAAGGGCTCAGCGAAAGATAGCGCGCCTGCATGGCTGGAGAAATCTTGTCATAGGGCTGCGTTACGAGGTTTTCGATCGCGCCGGCTTTCGCACTATAGCGATAGGGTTGGAAAGGGTAAATGCGTGCCAACCGATCAGGATAGCAAGTCTTGAAGAATGGACAAGCCAGAGGCTTGTCCTACTTGTGGTGGAAGAACTTCTGCTTGATATCCGGCCAGAATTCCGGCAGGATATTGGACAGCGCCGAAGCAACCAGGCTGGTCCCAAATCGCGTTGCTACTTCATTTCCGTTGACACTCTTATCGGGATAGTAGGCGTTGGAAAGCCCAATACCCAAAGCCATACCGCCAATATTGGCGCAGTTGAAAATCGGTTTGCCCGTGTCGGTTTGGGTCATCACCACGCGGCTCAAGGAATAGCCGAGCCGATACCAGAATCGATACTGTGGGCCTCTGCGAAAGTAGCGGGGATCTTCATGCAAGATGGACGAGAGCACTGCATCGCTGAAAAAATTCTGGGTAGTGATATCGGCCACGGCCGCGCCGAACCGCTCGGCATAGGGTCCGCTGCCTTGCCCGTATTTTGGGTTGTCGTTGTCGGATTGAGACAGGGCTGCACCTGCGGCGCCGGACAGGATCGTAAACGGATCGACAGTTTCTCTTAGAAAGAGCTCGAACTTCTGTTTCACGCTCAACGGTGTAACGATCTGGTTCGGATCGTTGACGGTCTGAAAGTTCGGAATGACGCCCATAATCCGGTCGTTCGAGATGGGAGGTGGCGGGGGAGCGATATTGGCATCGTTCTCCAGAGGCGTCTGCGCTAGGGAAATCGCGGCAGCGAGAATCAGAAGTGCGAACGATCGTGCGGTGCTAGTTACGCGCAGTTTTTCCTCCCGCTTTTAATTATCGACGGCGGAGGGCCTAAGCCCGTTACTGAGTAGTGTAAAGATTTGTCGGCAAGCCGGAGGGTGACTGCTAAAATATAAGAACCATGTTACGCATCAACGACGAAGCTCCTAACTTCACTGCCGAGACCACCCAAGGCACCATCAACTTCCACGAATGGATCGGCGACGGCTGGGCGATCTTGTTTTCGCACCCCAAAGACTTCACTCCGGTATGCACCACTGAACTGGGCTACATGGCTGGCCTCCAGCCGGATTTTGCAAAGCGAAATTGCAAGATTATCGGACTGAGCGTGGATCCGGTATCGAGTCACGGCAAGTGGGCGGCCGATATCGAAGAGACCCAGGGTCACAAAGTGAATTATCCGATGATCGGGGACCCGGAATTGAAGATCGCCAAACTCTATGACATGCTGCCGGCGGATTCCGGAACCACTTCGGACGGACGGACCGCGGCGAACAACGCCACTGTACGCACGGTATTCGTGGTGGGCCCTGACAAGAAAGTTAAGCTGATGCTGAGCTACCCGATGAGTACCGGACGCAACTTCGATGAGGTGCTGCGAGTCCTGGATTCCATGCAGCTCACCGCGAAGCATAAAGTGGCCACGCCGGTGAATTGGAAACAGGGTGACGATGTCATCATCCTGCCGTCGGTACCAGAGGAAGAAGCGAAGCAGAAATATCCGAATGGCTGGAAGTCGCCGAAGCCGTATCTTCGCATTGTCCCGCAGCCGAAATAAGTTCCAGACACCGGCTCCCTCACGGTCGCGGCTCAGTCACAGACTTTGCTTTACGCGCTCCGGACGCGCAACAGGTGCAGTTCGTTCGCATGCACCTGTTCGGTTCGGCGAACAATCTCTGCGACGTTGTCAGCTACCGAGAACAACCTGCCGCTGAGTGAGTCGGCTGCGCCCGACGCGAGCGTTAGGACTAGCTTCGCCACCACATCGGGCGTAACTTCAAGGCCGTCATCCAGTTGTTTTTGCACGAATGGCAAATGCTGGCGTGCTTCCTCCACCATCACTGTCCGGACCAAACCGGGCATGATGGGGAACACGCTGACGCCGTGCGGCTTCAACTCGAGCGCCAATTGCTCGCTCAAGCGGACTAGCGCGGTCTTGCTAACCACATAGGCGGACATATCCGGATAAGCCCGGCATCCGGCTCCACTCACAACGTTGATGATGCGTCCAGCCTGGCGCGCAATCATGCCAGGCAGCAATTCCCTGCAACACAACATTGGACCGCGCAGGTTCACTTCCTGGCATCCCCACCAGTCCTCCGGATTGCTCTCCCAAAACGGTCCTAGTGGGCCGGCAGTTCCGGCGTTGTTCACCAGCAGGCTGACTGGTCCCAACATAAACTCCACCGAGCGAACCAAGGCTTTGACCGAGCTCCGATTGGAGACATCGGCGGGCACGGCAATCACGCGACCCTCGGCCAATTGCACTGTCTCCGATAGTTGATCCGCGGACCGGGCCGTGACCGCGACCTCCCACCCTTGCTTGGCGAGTCCGAGCGCGATGCCGCGCCCGATACCGCGTCCACCGCCAGTGACTAATGCGACCATGGCGTCAGTATACGAAAGTCATTGGCCACGGATGCACACGGATGGACACGGATAAAACAGTTTTGCTTATCCGCGTTTATCAGCGTTCATCCGCGGCTAATACTACAATCGGTTAGACTGCATGACACTCTCCTCGGAAATTCTTACTCGCTTTGCGTATCAGCTCTTGATCGCGACAAAGGTCCCGTACCCCAAAGCGGAGCTGGTGGCGAAATCGCTAGTGGCCGCCAACCTGCGTGGGGTCGATTCTCACGGACTGCAATTGTTGCCGTTCTACATCGAGCTGATCTTAATGGGGAACATTGATATAAACACCGATGGCCGAGTGGTCACGGAAAGCGGCGGATCGCTGGTATACGACGGCCAAAACGGAATTGGTCAATGGATATCCGAGATCTGTTGCGGCCATGCCATTCGCCTAGGCCGCGATCACGGAGTCTCCCTGGTGGTATCGCGCGAGTCGAATCATTTTGGCGCGGCGGCGTTTTGGGCGCAACGCATGTCAGCGGCCGGGATGATCGGCATCGTGATGTGCAACGCGTCTCCCTTGGTAGCGCCGTGGCAGGGGAAAGATCAGCGGTTCGGCACCAATCCTATTTGTGTGTCGGTGCCAGGACCGGACTCGTGGCTGCTGGACATGGCCACCACCACGGTCGCGCTGGGCAAAATACTGAACGCGCAGTTCCACGGCCGATCCACAATTCCCGAAGGCTGGGCCATGGATTCTGACGGTGTGCCGACCGCCGACACGCAAACCGCGCTATCCGGGCTGCTGATGCCACTGGGTGGCTATAAGGGGAGCGGCCTGGCGATGATGGCCGAGATTCTTTGCGCGGTGTTGAGTGGGGGAGCAATGTCGACGGAACTCGGTGGGATCCGCATTCAGGGTCAGCCGATGCGCACCAGTCAAATGTTTCTGGCGATCGATGTGGCGCGCTTCGTGTCGTTGGATGAATTTGCTCGGCGCATGCAGTCGCTGGTGGGAATGGTGAAATCGTCGCGTACGGCCACGGGATTCGAGGAAGTATTAGTGGCGGGAGACCCGGAATGGCGCATGGAGGTCGAGCGCAGGCGCGATGGAATCCCCGTGTCGGATGGCGCGTGGCAGAATTTGGTGCAGGCAGCGGAGAAGTTGGGCGTGTCAGTGCCCAGTTAGAATGTAGAGATGCCGGAAGAGAAACCAGCCGCCAGCTTTGAGAGCGGTCTCCTAGAGCTCGAGCAGATCGTCAAAGAAATGGAGAGCGGCGATCTGCCGCTGGAGCGCGCGCTGGAGCTGTATGAGAAGGGCATGCGCCTGAGCGAAAGTTGCCGCAAGCAATTGGAAGCCGCCGAGACGCGGATCGAGATGCTGGTCCGGAAAGGCGACAGAGTTCAACCGGAACCGTTCCGGCCCGACAAAGCATGACGCTCGCGGAATATGTATCGCATCAGCAGTTCAGGATAGACGACACGCTGCGGCGCTGGGTCCCGCCCGAATCCACGCCACCCGAATCCATCCACAAGGCGATGCGCTATAGCCTGTTCGCGGGCGGCAAACGCATTCGTCCCATCCTGTGCGTCGCGGCGGCGGAAGCAGTCTCGGATTCGCCAGTGGGAATCGAATCGGCGGCCTGCACGCTGGAACTTATCCATACTTATTCGTTAATCCATGATGACCTTCCCGCGCTCGATAATGACGATTTGCGGCGCGGCATGCCCACCTGCCACAAAGTGTTCGGCGAAGCGATGGCGATTCTGGCAGGCGACGCCCTGTTGACGCTGGCTTTCCAGGTGCTGGCTCAAATGCAGTGCGAACCTGGACGGAAGGCGCTGCTCATGAAAGAGCTGGCGGTGGCGGCTGGAACCGTGGGCGGCATGATCGGCGGGCAAGTGAACGATCTGGAGGGGGAGCGCAAACATCCTAGCGCAGCGCTTTTGGACGCTATTCATCGGGCCAAGACCGGTGCGCTGCTCCGGGCAAGTGTGAAGATGGGCGGCATCTACGCCGGCGCTGATAACAATCAGTTGAACGCCTTGGCGAGCTACGGTGAGCATGTGGGGCTTGCGTTTCAAATTGTGGATGACGTGCTGGACGTGGAGCAGCCGTCGGAAGCGCTGGGCAAGACGGCCGGCAAAGATGCGCAGCAGAAAAAGATCACGTTCCCGGCGGTGTATGGTTTGGAACGGTCGCGCGAGATGGCCGAAGAGGAGCGCATGGCGGCGCACCTGGCGTTGCAGCCGTTTGACGAGCGGGCGGAGCGGTTGCGTGAGCTGGCGGATTTTATTGTTCACCGGAAGGCATAAATGATTCGTGGCGCGCGCGCTCATGCGTGCCGTGTTCGCATTGTCGAAAACACTGGTCTCGGATGGACGAATGCAAAGTGGGGCGGACCCCTTGGTCCGCGGCCGACGCCCACGTCGGCTTGCTGCTGGTATTTGTCGATGCTTGAGGCAGCGGGTCCAGGGGGACCCGCGCGGACCAGGGGGTCCGCCCCACCCGCTGGCGGCAGGTTTTCGTTCCATTGGATGGGCTGCAAGCCCATGAGATACACTCTTCGGAACGCACACGAGTGTGTGCGCCACATATGAAGACGAAGCAGAGGCTGGATTTGATCCTGGTGGAGCGTGGGCTGGTTGAATCGCGGGAGAAGGCGCGGGCTCTGATATTGGCCGGGCAGGTGTTGGTGGACGGGCAGAAATTGGACAAGGCCGGGCACGCTATTTCGCCGGAAGCGCGGATTGAACTGCTCGAGTCGCCGCGCTATGTGGGGCGCGGGGGACTGAAACTGGAGGCCGCGCTGGATCATTTTGGCATTCAGGCGGCGGGCAAAGTGTGTCTCGATATTGGATCGTCCACGGGCGGATTCACAGACTGTTTATTGCAGCGCGGCGCGGCGCGCGTGTATGCCATCGACGTGGGGACGGGCCAGTTGGATTGGAAGTTGCGCAACGATCCCCGAGTGGTTGTTCGGGAGCAGGTGAATGCGCGCTATCTCACGCGGGGTGAGGTTCCCGAACCGATCGCCCTGGCAGTTTGCGATGTCAGCTTCATCTCCATCACAATGATTCTACCGGCGCTGCCGAACCTTCTTGCAGAAAATGGAGAGATGATTATTCTGGTAAAGCCTCAATTTGAATTGGAACGCGAGCAGGTGGGCAAAGGAGGAATTATTCGCGACCCTCGGTTGCACCAGCAGGCCTGCCATCGCGTAGAAGAAGCGGTCCAGCGGCTGGGCTTTCAAACTGATATCATTCCGTCTCCGGTGCTCGGAGCTGAAGGAAATCAGGAGTTCCTCTTATATGCCCGACATTAGAGTAGTCGGCATTATGGCCAAGCCGGGAATCCCGCACGCCTCGGCCATCGTGTCGGAACTGGTGGAATGGTTGCACGCCCGGGGTGTCGAGGCGCGGCTGGACCCGGAGACGGCAGTCTACCTAGATCGCACAGACGGGCTTGCCCGCGAGAAAGTGCCGGAAGGCGCGCAACTGGTGATCGTGCTGGGCGGCGACGGAACGTTGCTGGCGGCGGCGCGCGCGGTGGCCGGCCGCGTGATCCCGCTCTTCCCGGTGAATCTGGGTGGATTGGGATTTCTGACCGCCATCACGCTGGATCAGCTTTATCCGGAACTGGAGCGGGCGTTTCGCGGCGAGCAGCGGGTGGTGCCGCGGAAAATGCTGCACGGGGAGCTGGTGCGCGACGGGCATACGTTCAAATCTTACGAAGCGCTGAACGACATCGTCATCGCGAAAACCCAGATCGCACGCATGATCGACCTGGAGACGCACGTGGATCAACAGTTCATCAGCACATTCAAAGCGGACGGATTGATTATCGCCACACCCACCGGTTCCACGGCGTATTCACTCTCTTCCGGCGGACCAATTGTATACCCCGGAGTGGCGGCCATTTGCATAACTCCGGTTTGCCCGCACATGCTGACGAATCGCCCCGTATTGGTGCCCGACAACATGGTGATCCAGGTTGTTTGCCAGGCGGAGGATGGCCAGGCGTTTCTCACCGTGGATGGACAAATAGGCGAGCCTTTGCTGCACGACGATCGGATCATCTGCCGGAGCTCCGAACACAGCGTGCACCTGATTCGTCCGCCGAAGATGTTCTTCTTCGATGTGCTGCGCCAGAAACTAAAGTGGGGCGAGCGGTGAAGCGGCTGTCGCTGACAGCCTGGATCTTCATCGCAATGGTTCTCGGTGTAGCGCTGGGCTTGCTGCGACCGGACATCGGGAAGGCAGACTGGATGGCGGCGCTCGCCAACGTTTTCCTGCGCCTGATCTCGTCCATTGTTGCTCCGCTGATCTTCGGCATGTTGGTGGCGGGCATCGCCGGCACCGGCAGCATCAAGACCATGGGCCGGATCGGCGTGAAGGCGATTGTCTATTTTGAAGTGCTCACCACCATCGCGCTATTTCTTGGGTTGGCGGCAGTGAATCTCGCGCGGCCCGGCGAGGGCATGAAACTTCAACTCACGTCCGGTGAGGGGGCATTGCCGCAGGTGAACCCCAGTTTGTCGGGCACGCTGGAGCATACTTTTCCGGCCAGCGTGGTGGATGCCATGGCGCGAGGCGACGTGTTGCAGATTGTCGTCTTCGCATTCCTATTCGGCGCTGCGTGCGCAACCATTGGATTGAAGGCAGCGCCGGTAGTGGAATTTTGCAAGTCGCTCGCCGAGATCATGTTCCAGTACACGAAATACGTAATGTATCTGGCGCCACTGGGTGTGGGAGCAGCCATGGCGCATACAATCGGCGCGAGCGGCCCGGGTGTTCTGTTGGCGCTCGGCAAGCTAGTGATCTCGCTCTACGCGACGCTGATTGTCTTCATCGTGGTGGTGCTGGGCGCGGTGCTCTGGATCGCACGGATTCCGTTGCGTCCGTTCGTTCGCGCGGTTCGCGAACCATTCGTGATTGCTTTTTCCACTGCCAGCGGTCAAGCAGCGCTGGCGCCTGCCATCGAGAACCTGGAGCTCATGGGCGTTCCCAAACACATCGTGTCGTTCGTGCTGCCTACCGGTTACAGTTTCAACTTGGACGGATCAACTTTGTATCTCTCGATGGCATCCATGTTCGTGGCGCAGGCGGCGGGAATACACATGCCGATCAGCCAACAGTTGCTGATGATGCTGACGCTGATGCTTACCAGCAAGGGCGTGGCGGGGGTACCGCGCGCGGCCCTGGTAATCCTTGCTGGAACGATTCACACTTTCGGATTGCCGGCCGCTGGAATAGCCGTGCTCTTCGGTGCGGACGCATTGATGGACATGGGGCGCACATCGATCAATGTGCTCGGCAACTGCATGGCCACGGCGGTGGTGGCGCGGTGGGAAGGCGTGGAATTCGCTGCCGAGCCTCGACAGTAAGGGAGCCGTGAAAAATGGCGCAATGCACCGACTCCCTCACGGTCGCGGTTCGGTAACATTCTTCAATCCTGGCGAAGGGCCAATAGCGGATCGATCCGCGCTGCTCGCCGTGCGGGAATATAGCATGCCAGCAGGCTGATGGCGGCCAGCAGCAGCGGCACGGCGACGTACACTTCTGGATCTCTGGCGCTGACACCAACCAGCAAACTGCCCAGCACTTGCGATGCCAGCAAAGACAGCACCAGGCCGATGGCGCCGCCGATGGCCGTCAGCTTCATGCCTTGCCGCAAGACCAACCGCGCGACAGAACCAGGATCCGCGCCGATGGCCATTCGAATCCCGATCTCGCGCGTGCGCCGACTCACCGAATAAGCGATTACACCGTAGAGACCCGTGATCGCGAGCAGCAATCCGAACAGCCCGATCACGGTCACCACTTGAGTAATCAAACGGTTTCCGAAAAGCGCGCCTTCCTGGAAAAAATGCTGCATGGTCTGGACGTCCTGCACCGGCGTGGCCGCGTCCAACCTGCGGATCTCCGCCAGAACCGGTCCGGCAAGGGTGGCTGGATCCACGGCCGTTTCCACGTGCAAGGTCATCAGGGCTTCGTATTGCTGCGAGAAGGGTAAATAGAGAAATGGTAGCGGATGCTCCGACAAATCGCGGTACTTGATGTTTTTCGCAATACCCACCACCTGGAGCGTCTGCTTCCCCATTTGAATCCGTCCGCCAATCGCGCTTCGTTTCGGCCAATAGGTCTGGGCCATGGCTTCATTGACGATGGCAACGGGAACCGATGACAGAGTGTCGCTGCTCTGGAACTTCCGCCCACTTACTACGGGAATCTGCATAACGTTGAAGTAATGCTCATCCACCGAGTCGACAAGAATGGACAGGCTCTGCTGCCCCCGCGGCAGCTCATACCCTTCGATCACAACATTCTTGCTCGATGACGTTACACCCAACGGGATGTGCTCGCCGAGCGCTACGGAACGAACGCCGGGAAGGCTACCGACGCGCTCCTCGAGCTGGCGGTAGAAAGCCCGGCCCTGCGACTCCTGGTATCCCACCAGAGATGGATCCATGGTGAGCAGCAACACATGATCGGTCCGGAAACCTGCCGTGAACCCAGTCGCGTTTGCGAAATCTTTCACCAGGAGTCCGGCGATGAGCAACAGCAGCATAGACACGGCTACTTGGCCGATTACTAAAATGTTTCGCACCTGGAAGCGGCGCCGTTTGCCGGAAAGCGCGGCATCTCCGGATTTCAGGGTTCCGCTTAGATCGGTCCTCAGCGTGTGTAGCGCGGGTGCGATTCCGAAGACAATACCGCTGAGTGTGGATGCAACGGCGCAGAACGCGAGGACGCGCATATCCAGGTGGGCCACCAACCACAGCGGCAACGCTGTAGGAAGCCGGATGGCGGAGAAGAACTTGATTCCAACCAGCGCCAGGCCCAAGCCGGCTGCTCCGCCGGCAAACGCCAGCAACAGGCTTTCAGTGAGCAACTGCCGCAGCAAACGCGCGCGGCTGGCGCCGATGGCCAGGCGAATGGCAATCTCACGCGATCGAGCACGGGCGCGCGACAACAACAGGCTGGCTACGTTGGCGCAAGCGATCAGCAAAACCAGGCCGGCGATCGCGAGGAAAATTGCGGTTTCGAGCGCGTCATCCGGATCTACGCGCATGCGGGCTTGAAGCTCAGTCATTGCAAGGGCGCCGCGTCCCCGATTGGTATCCGGATAAGCCTGTTCCAAATTCCGCGCGATCGTTTGCAGCTCGGCCTGCGCCTCGGACGCGGTGCGTCCCGGCTGAAGACGTCCATAGACCGATAGGTTGAGGCGGTCGCGATGGCCCAATAAATCCTTCTCGTCCGGCGCGAATCGCGGCGTGACACCCTGAGGCACGTACATAGATTCGTGGACATAGCGGTCGAGGCCAGGGAAGCTCGCGGGAGCTACGCCGATGATGGTGAAGTCCACCTTGCTGAGCTTCACCGTGCGGCCGATGACGGAAGGTTCGCGGCCAAACTGCGAGTCCCAGGTAGAATCACTGATTATGACAACCGCCTCGCGATCTTCGTCCGCGCGAAATCCGCGGCCCAAGGAAGGCCGGATGCCCAGTACATCGAAAAAATTGGTCGTGACCGCCAAGCCGAGCAGGAGTTTTGCCGGCGCATCGGGATTCGGGTTAAAGCCGATCGCGATGTTCTTGTAGCCTAGCAACCCGGAAAGAGTCTTGGCGTGATCGCGAAAGTCAAGGTAATCGGGATACGAAATCCTCCCATAGCGTTCCGCTTGCGAGGTGCTAACCACGCGCACCATATCCGAGGGATGATCCACCGGAAGCGGCCGCAGAAGCATGGCGTCGGCCAGGCTGAACATCGAGGTATTGGCGCCTATACCGATGGCGAGCGAGAGAATGGCGACGGCGCTGAAGCCGGGGTTGGCGGCCAGCATCCGGATTCCGTAGCGAATGTCGTTCCAGAGTGTGCGCATATCTTCCTACTACGACGCACACTCCGGATTGAAAGTTCAAAATTTTGTAAAAAGTGCTTAAACCAAGCTGGTTAGACCAGAGCAGGCTGTGGCACGCCCGCCTTCAGGTACCAAGGTTTGGCGGTTTTGGTAGCTGCGTTGACGGCCTCGATATTCTTTACGCCCTCGGTGGAGAGCCAGTCTTCCAGCGCCTTCACGCCTTGCTTAGCGTAAATCGGCATGCCGTCCTTCCACGTGGCTCGTCCGCACAGCACGCCGGAATAGTCGGTACCGGCTTCGGCAGCCATGGTCAGTTCCTCGACGAACTGGGCGTTGCCCACGCCGGCGCTCAAATATATGAAGGGCTTCTTGGCGGTGTCCGCGGCGCGGCGGAAATGGTCCAGCGCTTCTTTGCGCGTGTAGGCTTTTTGCCCCTTGTAGACGCTGCTGCCTTCGACGAAGTTCGCGTTGATTGGAACTTCTACCTTCAGAACGTCCACACGGTATTGGGGTTTCGAGAATTCTTCCATGCTCTTGGTAACGCTCACCGGTTTCTGCTTGGCAAATTCCAGGCCCTTTTCGTCGCCGCCTTTGGGATCGTAGCCGACGAATTCGAGGAAGAATGGGATCTGGTGAGTCTCGCACTCGGCGCCGACGCGTTCGATGAAGGCATGCTTTATGTCATTCAACGGCGCTTCTTCGAACGGCGAGTAATAGATGAGAATCTTGACCGCGTCGGCGCCCCAATCGACGATGCGTTTGGCGGAGACGTGCGGCAGCAGATCGGGCAGGCGGCCGGGTTGGGTGTTATCGTAGCCGGTCTCTTCGTAGGCCAGCAGCAGGCCTGCATTCTTGGAGCGCGCCTTGGCGGCGGGGAGTCCAAATTCGGGATCCAGCAGGATCGCGCTGGCGTGTGGCGTCAGGATCTTCGAGACCGCCACTTTGAATTCCGTCATCATCTCAGGAGTAACCTGG
>Ga0182024_10015982_pt1 | contig 14294 bp, 6 predicted proteins | sample P32metaG_FD_120480 | JGI IMG/M metagenome (GOLD analysis project Ga0182024, IMG submission 120480) | Permafrost microbial communities from Stordalen Mire, Sweden - P3-2 metaG (Illumina Assembly) | ecosystem: Environmental > Terrestrial > Soil > Wetlands > Permafrost | place: Sweden: Stordalen... | reverse complement strand
CGCAACGTTGGTCATCTCGGAAATGGAGAGTTGCGTCATGATCATGCTCCCGGGTGAAGGAGGGTCCGCCGACAACAATTTACTGCTGTCGCAATGCCTATATTCCGCAGTTTTGACACCTCAATTGCGGGAAGCGTCATGTGACAGTGTGGGCAGGCCTTGGACCATTTATCGAGAACGCAGATCCTACTGCGCGAGCCCGGTGAACTGAGTGCATCTTGGAGCGACGGCCACTCGTCCGGAGCAGCATTGCGCAAATCCTCGTATTCTGTCGATGGCTTTCCTGATTTGAGCGCCAACAAGTAGGATCTGATCTGTTCTGAATACGTGCGTACCTTCTGCACGCGCGCCCATGCTTCGGACAATTCCATTGTTGGAATAAAAACAGATTTAAAGCCCTGAGCGAGCTCCGTTGACGGCACAGCCCCGTTAACTGAAAATCCCACGCGAAGAAGCCACGCCCTAGCTTGACGAGCGCGCTCGAGATCGTAGCTCGAGGCTAGCCACACAAGAATAGATGCGGCAACCTCCTCGCGTCGATCCGCTGGCACGGTTACATGTAAAATCGCGCTGATCAACCGCTCAAACCATGTTTTTGCACGATCAACGTCTGGCTTTAGCCGCTCGCAGATATATTGCGTAAGGTCATAAGCAATTATCCCGTTGCGTTCAATATTTTCGGTTGAAATTAAGAGCTCAAAAAGCTTGTCAAATGTTTCTAGGGTTCGGGCAACGGCCGGATCAGGCTTCCGTTGCTTTTGCGGTTTTTTCGAATTTCCATTTTCATCATCATCGTCACCGTCACCGTCATCTTCGAACGGACCACGCCTATTTCGGAACGCTGCAAAAACGTGTTCCATGAATCGTCGCCAACTTGCCCCGGCACCTGTTTCTGTCCCTTCCTTCTTAGCGGCAGCGAAGCTGCTGCCCAATTCGTTGATCGCTATCATCTGGTCAGCCGACCCAAAACCTTTGACTTCCAAATGACCAGCGATTTTCATTGGCGTTGCGCCAGCAAGGCGTCGCGGGTCGTCGTGAAACCAACTCATTATCGCGGCAACGTCAGCCGGCGTTTCGGTTCCCGATAGGAGAGAAAACAGGCGCGGCGCCATGGCCCCAGCGCGGCGGGCAATCTCAGCAAAGGCGACAACTGAGACGAAGCCTTCCGCCCGTCGACCGTCGTTGCTTCGAACCTGCAGGACGAGACGACCATACTTCCATGATTGTACCTCTAAGATAGGTGCAGCGAGACTAAACGTTGCATCCTGAGCCAAAGTCGCTTCTCCCAGTATTTCTGCCCCCTCGGTAGTCAGTTGAGAGACGAAAATCATGCCGCTCATCTGGGGAGTAAGCACCTGCCCAATGATCTGGTCTCCCTTAAGCACACCACGCAAGACCCCGGGCGCCTCAAGATTCTCCTTGTCGTCATCGTCCGGCCTCACGACTAGGTCCGGCACTTCAGAAGGCGAGTAACGCCAGCCCAAAACAGGTTCGCGTTGAATGCGGGCTACACAAGCTTCCACGTTCCTACGCGGAACACGTACGACGCCTGGTACGACGTTTCTGTGAGGTCCCAGCGCAGCACCAGTTGCGTTTGGGCTTCCAGAAAGAAGTACTCGGCCACGCTTGCACAGCACCTCAAACACCTTCGCGTGCAATCGCCGTGGCTTCTCCTCATTCATCACGTCAAGTCGTACAGGTCGTACAGTACTTACGGCATTCATGGGCCAATTCGAGCCAGTCGTGCCTTCAACGGTGCCCCCCACGTGCGAATGTACAGACACCTCTCGGAGGCCCATGGCGGAACAGAGATTGTCGATGGCTGAACCGCGATCCCAAAATGGAGACGCGACCGAAATCCGGACGGCTCCCCCCAGATCCTCGACTACTTGGGCCAGCTTTTGCGAAATGGAACCGTCCAAATTATGGAAAAATCGGATATCACCATTGCGCGTCCTGCCCCTGCTGAAACCGCGCAGATCACCCGCGATTGCGGGACAACGATCCGCGGCACCGACGCTGACATTGTCGGTGGAGGCGAGCTGCTCGAAAAATCCAGCGACATCCTCGATCGCATCCACTGCAAAGCTGGGATGTAAATGCTCTATTACCTCCAGATTGCCGCCCCAGCCTCCGAAGGTCAGATTGCCGGAGCCAACAAGTATGTGGCACTCATCTTCGGCGATCATCACTGAGAGTTTGGGATGAAATACTCCGTTTCGGACAGCAATCGGTTCAACATCATACTCTTTGCCGACTCTTCGTGCGCCCTGTTCGCGCAACGCCATGCTGACCCCCTCAACGTCCGCAAAAATGAGCATCTCGCGACCGCCGGCACGAACGAGCGCATCAAGCACTACAGCTTCGAAGAATGACAGGCTGAGCGCATAAGTCGTAAATACGACCCGGCGCCACGGGTGAGCAGAAATCAGTTCGATTGGTGCAAAAGGCAAATAAGTTGCTCCGACCAAATCAGTTTTGAGGACGAGCTCCGACCGATCAAACCACCAGCACGATCCCCCGCGTGGGCGAGTTCGTGGCCGCTCCTAAGCCGTCAGCCGCGAAGGACGTTAGGTAGAAGCGATGTTTCGACTTTCCATCAAACACCTTTTCCAGTCGCGGGAATTTGCTCGGCCTCTCCGATCTCAAACTCGGTGCGCATCAATGCGCACTCCGTTTCACGGGCATTGAGAGCAACGATATGTTGGGCACGCGGATCTTGCCGGCTCGCGTCTCCCAAAAGGCCTAGTCGCTTCAGGACGTAGAAAAGCATGGCATAGCGAACCGTTAGGATGGCGCGCTCATTCTTCATGCCGTAGTCCTTCGCGACCACCGCGCGCTGACTCGGCGTCAGGCCCGGGTGAGGACCGATTTCAATATCAAAGGTGTCCTGCCATAATTTATCCTGGTTATGGTTCAATCCGGGGGCACCCGTGTCGCGTACATCCAGAATGCGGGGCAGCAGGAAGTCCTTGAATTTCTCGTCGATGTGACAATAGGCGCGCGCGTGCCACCGAAGACCATCGTAGCCGAACGCATGGGGTGTCATCCGACGCCATATGGGCTTGGCTCGCTGAGTATTCATGGACTGATAGTTCACCTCGACAGACAGCTCTTCCCGGATGGCGGCAAGGATGAACTTCAGTACCTTGGAGTCGACCGCGCGATGAGGTGTAAGAGCAATATCGGTCTGAGGTGGGCGTGAAATCCAAGACTCGGTTGGGCCAATAAGCCCCTCTGCCAATGATCTAAGCCTCGACAGGTACGTATCTGGATCGAGCTTTAGGAAGATTGGCGAGAACTGCGTACTCGCGACATACCGCTTGGCGCTCTTGTCATAGATGGCGTTCTGGGGCGCGCGCTCCTGGTAGAGTGTCAGGTCCTTCGACGCTTGGGGCACCGATACATCGAACATCTCGATGATATCGGAACGATTGACGCCGCCCTCCCAGAAGAGACGGAACTCGATGAACTCGAGCCGGCGCTCCACGCCCCATTTCAGTACCGCTGCCTCCTCCGACATCGTTACTCCACTTTCAATTTCCATGAGGATAAAAAATATATGGACATATCTATACGACCCGTATATTTACTATACTGAACAATGTCGCCCGTCAAGCTGCCCGGCATTGAATTGGGGGGGAGGCAAAGCTATGCCGAAACGTCATTCGAAAAGGGAAGTCACCAGCAACAAGGCGCAGCGAGTGTCGCCGCCAAAAGTGCTGCGGAATCCGACGAGCAGTAATGGCGCCAAAACGACGGCCGCATCCTCGCTGACACAGCGCGCTAACAAGAAGTGAGCCACGGAGGAGAGTGTTATGTCCGTTGCGAGCCGATACACCTTCGTCGTTCACGGCCCTCTCGCCATGCGGGTGCGCTGCCTGATCGATTCCCGCGCGCTCCGAAGGCTGATCGCAGGCGCAGGGGAATAGTATGATTGATACACAAGCAGATTCACCGGACGAGGTCGAGGTTGCGTTGCGGATGCTCAGTCGCGGATTCCAGGATCTCCACCTCGGGATCCGCGCGGGAGAGATCGTCGACCCTTTCGCACTTCCGGAATCAATAGGGGTGGGAATGCAGATGCTGTCGAAGCTCTGCATGACGGCGGGAGTCAACGACATCGGCGATAGCATTCACTGCCTTTCGGATATCGCTCGCCGGCTTCCAGTCGGAGAGTGGGGAGTGCCGGCCCTCGCTTCGCCGTTTCGCTTCGCCGAGGTCATGCTCCTGACCGCCGAGCCCGTAGCACCGACCGAAGAGTGCCGAGCGTTGGCGGCGAAAGGGCAGCCCGACGACGCCTTCGAGGACATCCACCACCGTCAGTTGCGGGAGATCGTGCAGAGGGTAAGAACTGAAAGTCGGCTGCAAATTTACTCCATTCTCCGGGAGCGGATCGTACGCAAGCCCGTGTACGAACGGCGAGAGCTGTCAGATTTCCTCGAAGAGAATGGTGTGGTCGTCGCAGACGAGGTGCTGCGACGGTGGTCCACAGGAATACCGTTGGGCGCGTTGCTCCGAGACGGGTCGTTTAATGTTTGCAGCAACTGCGGAGGCCTCCTTTATCCGCACCGTGATAGGGAGGTCTTTCCCGATGGACGCTGTAGGATCGGTCCTTGTCTCGAGGAGGTGCCATCGTCGCGATCGAGCGCAACGATCGAGGATGCGTCGGGCTGGCGCGTATTCGCCGACGATATCCTCGCCTACTGGGTCGGACCAGGTATTTCGGAAATCCGGTTGCATGACGAACTGCGCGCCGCAGGAATTGATGTCGTCTTGTACCCGAGAGACGACGCGGCCGACGTCGGTCGCTCCCATGAGCTTGGGATCGACGTTAAAAGCTATTCGTGTCCTCGACTATTGGGCGAAACGCTGTCCGAGCGCCTGGGCGGACTCGCAACATTCGATCAGCGTTATGTCGCCATTCCCGACGCAATGGTGGCTCGCCGGCCTCATTATTTGGACGATCTGCGGCAAGCCTACAGACGAAAGTTGCCCATTACGTTCGCCAAGGTCAGCGACGTGGTGGCTCTGGTGACCGAATGAGACGCCCGCCCTCCAGCTTCGTCCCGCCGCTGCGCGCGCAATGGATGGCCTGCGTTATACACGACATCCTCGGACTGAAGACCCTGTCAGGCGCGCCCGCGCTCCTGTCAGGGTATCGATCCATCACGCGGCATCCCGCGCTCGAGAGTGCACGGGTTGCCTTACGCAATCTCCGCCTACTCGGCGTGAACATAGAATCCGATGCCCATCTTCAGGAAGCTGTGACCGAAGCCAGGGTCTGGGAGGAAGATCACGCTTCGGATGACGATTACAGCGAACCTCCCTTCGAAATCTCTACTGATCCGGGCACCGGGTTCGCGATTCGCGAGCGAGTTCGCCGGAGCGATCCTCGCCGCCAAATGATGCTCGACGCGCTATTGGGGGCGCTACCCCACGAACCCGAGGTTCGAGTGGCGGCGGACCACACTCGTTCCTTTCGCTTTCGTGCCGACGGCGGCAGCGGGCCGGATGTGATTTGCGACACGCGTGCCATCCCAGCTCTGCGGCCCAGTCCGACCGCCGCACCAGACAAACCAACACGCGACCCGATCGTCGTTACGATCGCCGAACTCGAAGATATCGCGAAAACGCTCGACGAGGACGACGCCTGCAATCCCACTAGGGTGCCGCGCAATTTCCGGAGCAGGCTAAGGTCGGTGGAAGGCAATGCGGTCTTTTCCGTTCTCTCTCCCGGGGAAGGTCAACTTGGCCCTAACGCAACGATCTCACTAGATGGCGTGAGCCACATGATCGGACTTCCAGGGGCTGGAAAGTCTACGCTGATTTTTCTGCTGATCGTGTTCCTCGCGCGTCAAGGCCGTCGGGTTACACTCCTGGTTCCTTCTATCGAATTTGCATTGGTCCTCGATGCCGACCTAACACGCTATTCGGTTCCGACGGCCCTACTCGTGGGCCAGTCGCCTGACGCCCGGAGAAGTCACGCAACGAGGCTGGCGGAACGAATAGCCATCTTGGACAGCGGGGGATTCGGGCAGACCGCAGCGGGAGCAGAGCTACTTGGTACCCGGTGTGCATTGTCCGGCTTCGTATCGGTGCCCCCACCGGCATTCGAATTTCCGCACGATCGTCCTCCATGTACGGCTGTACGGCAGGCCAGTCTCAAGAAGGACGGCAAAGAGGGGCGAGAAGGCTATAGACTGTGTCCGCTCTCGGTCGCCTGCGGCCGGCAGCGCTCTGCCCGCCAACTCGCGGATGCTGGAGCGCTCGTGCACATCGGGCACGTCGTCTCGACAGACGTTTCCACTTCGCCGCATTTCCATGCGGAACGGATGCGCCACTTTGAGAGAGTCGCGAGAACCAGCGACCTCGTGATCATAGATGAGGTAGATGGCGCCCAGGCCGCCCTCGACGGAAAAGGAATCGCCGAGCTTGACCTATTCGGATCCTCAGATTCGTACGAATCGATGCTTCTCGACGACGTGTTCGACCCCGTTGCCTCGGGGCGCGGCTTCGGGCTATCCGCATCGATCGAAAACTACACTCTTGCGTCAAATCGCTTCATGCGCCTCAACCGCGCATTGCGCGCGCATCTTCTCGAGCGGATGGCCGAGGAGGGCGGAATCCTCGCAAGGTTCAAGGATGCGTTCGTCACGGGCAACTCCATCCTTGCGAGCATGTACCTGGATCCAGAGACTGACGAGGAAGACCATCGGAGCAGAGGCTTCGACCTGCTGAGGCGTTTCTTTGAACAGCTCGTCCGTTCTGTCCTAACGAACGAAGTCGGCGGTGACGGCGAGGATGATCTTTCCGAGCTCAATCTCGACCGGATCGCCCGAGATCTTGCGATCGACCGAGATAAGCTGGACGCAGCGGTCGTCAAATTCCGAGCGGCCCTCTTTCGACTGCTCAACGCGCGGCTCGTTGAGCGGTTCGAAGAGAACTACGATGAGATGAAGGAAGCATTTTTCGGAATACTTCCCCACCGGGAGGGCCTGGATCCGGAAGAGGCTCGAATCCTGTTCCGATTCCTTGTCGAAGTGACGACGGTCGTGCTGCAGTTCCTGGCACTGGTCCCAGCTCAATACGCCATGATTGCCGAAGGCGTGCACACCGAGCAGGTTTTCGGTCAAGGGGTGTCCGCAGATTTGAGGCGAAATCTGCCAGAGTCTCTCATCGGTCGTTTGTCCGGGATACGATTTTCCTACGGAACAAACGACCGCGGTCAAAGGTCCTTGGCGCTACAGTATCTCTCGTTCGCCGGCGTACCGAGACTTCTCCTCTATCATCTCTCCGACATGCTGACTGAAGACGGAATCAAGGGACCTGCGGTGCTGATGGCATCGGCAACGAGCTATTTGGCACCAAGTCCAAGCTACCATGTACCAATAAGACCGAGCTACGTCTTGCGGCGGGAGGGTGAAAGCGAGGCTTGGCGCGAAAGCGTCTATGCTTTTCATCCAGTGCCTGACCCCGACCGGCCGGGCGAGTACGTGCGCGTCAGCGGCGCCGGCTCTGAACGCGAGCGCCAGCATTCGATACGCTTACTGACCGATCATTTCTTCTCCGGTGCGGATCCGCTTGTACTTCAGCTGCGCGAGGATCAGTTCGACCCGGGTCGCCGGACTGGCATCGTGGTAAACTCCTATGAACAGGTTGCCCTCATCAAGGCTCACCTGAGACGGACCTCTTCGTCGGCGCATCGCGTGATAGGCGTCGCATTGGACATCAGAAAGGTTCCTTCGGCCGAACGATCGGAGTGGGTTTCCGCGAGCCAAGTGGAGACGCTGGGCACGCGCGACGATTGGGACGCGCTTGTCTTCCCGATGAAAGCAATCGGACGCGGCGTGAACATCGTCTTTGCGGATGGGCCCCGCATCCGGGATGCCGTTCTCGGCAACGTGGCATTCTTCATCCGCCCCCACCCTACGGCGGATAGCCTCGCGTTCACCGGCGGCCTCGCCGGACAGTTGGCCTTGCAGTTCGATCAGCGAAACATATCCTCGGATGCGGACGTTCAAAGGCTGGTCAGGGAATGGCGCGGCGCTCGAGATGAAGCGCTGTACTCGCTGCGGTGGCTGCTGCGGCGTCCGCAGCAAATCAGCCGCCTGGGCCGGATGATTCGGCCCTTCGTCGCCGATGGCATGGTCGATCTCCTTCAAACCGTAGGACGGGCCATGCGGAACGGCTGCAAGACCCGCGTGTATTTTGTCGATGCATCGTTTGCGCCGAATTCGGCGAAGGGCAATCGGGACGACCAACGGAGCAGTATGATCGTTGCGATGCGCGACGTGCTGGAGCAGCTGCTTTTGTCGGACGATCCCGTGGAAAGAGAGATCTATCGGTTGCTCTACGAGCCGTTCCTCCATCCGTTGCGCGCCTGTGCCGGCGTGAACTTTCCGAAAAGGGGGCGCCAATGAACGATGAAGAGTGTTTCGTCAGTTCGAGCGGCGCGCAACACACGTTCGAATGTGCCTTCGTCTGGCGCGGGATACCGGCGTCGACGCAGCCGCCCGTGCCGCCGTCCCGCTTCGGTTGGACCGAGGCGGGTAAGGCCCTGCTAGCTCGGATCCGCCGGAATGGAAAGGAAACCGGACGCGCAGAGGGAAACGAACTCCCGTATGCGGACCTTCGGGCGTCGCTCCAGGCTCGCGTCTCCGGATTGGTGCTGCTAGACGGCCGTATCCTCCCTTACGAAGACGAAAGCCCGCTTTTCGCCGCGAACGGCACATCGGTCGATACCAAGGCGGGCGCAAATAGAGCGGTCTCCGTCTGGTGCCAGCTCACGTTACGTCCCTGGTGTGAGAAGCTGGGTATCGACTGCGGGGACGTGGACGCGCTCGAGTCGAGGGCCCAGCGCAACGAGCTTTTCGAGGACAAGGTGGCGCCGAGGCCGCCGCTAGAAGGGCGGGTCCCGGATGCCCTACGATCGGACTTCCACGATTATGCGGACATCATCCTGGCGATCGCAACACCAGCGCTGGAGGGCACAGAATTATTTCCAGGTCTAGGCCCCGTGCATCGCGTCGTCGATCGCGAATTCGGCAACGCGATCTCGTTCGAGACATGGCCTTCGGCGCTGCCCGGCGGCGAAGACCTTTTCTCGATGGTCGCCGAGCTTTCCGTCGAGACAAGGCCCTCGTCCCGACTTCCGTTCCTAGTCGTGAGGGCCACCAAACGCATCTGGTGCAGGGAGTTTCCGGCTCCCGGCCAATTGTTCGGACGTCGTCGGATATCGGCTCGGGTGCTGCTGCGGGAACCCGGCGTTCGCGCGATCAATCTGTCCGTCAGACTGGACAAGGGCGTTCCGACCGCCCGCGTGGACTCTCTTCTGTACCAAGCGGCACGCTCGACTGGAGAGTCTTTCACCGAAGATCTGACGGAGCTCGTGAGGGCACGGGGGCGGATGCCCGATTTGTTCGTCGGAGTGCCGTTCCGATACGGATATCGTCCGGTGCCCCGGATCGAAGCCGGCGTTACGCTACAAGATCAGTTCGACCTGTTGCGCGCCGTAAAGGAACGCATTTCCGCATTCGGTTTCGAAGACTCGAAGCTGAGAATTCTGGAATCCGCCATCGAGCGCCCCAAGGAGTATCATCAGCAGGCAAACCTCCATAACCTGATCACACATCACTTCGGTCATATCCCGAGCGACGACGAACTTCCCGAACGTGTCGAGCAACTGTTCGGGTCCGCCGAAAACAAGCAACGGGGCCGTCCGCGACCGGTGAAGACGGTCGATCTCGAGCCCCTGTTGATGGCGAACAAGGAGCGCCTGGACAAGGCCTTCGGAGCGGGCGTCGAAGTGGACCTCGTTTTCGTATGCCGGCGCGAGACCGAGGAACGCATTTTCCGTTCCGTCGTGTCGCTATTATTCGGCGACCGTGTCAACGTGGTGCGCTACGCGCTGCCCGAAGGCGTTCATGGAACGAAGAAAGCCCTAGATGGAGGCGCCCGACTGAGTAGGCTGCAACGGGCCGCTTCCAGAAAGGAAGCTTGGGCGGATTTCGCCGCGCAACTGCGGCGGGAACATCCCAACTCGCCGGCGATCGTACAAGCGGCCCGAGAATACGGCGGACTGGAAGAGGACGGCGTCAACAAGGACGTGGGCCGAAACACGCTTGCGACCGTCGCTGGCTGCAGCGTGCAATATCTCCTGCCTCCCGGTGACGGCAAGGCCGCTGAATACATGCATCGCGTACAAGCCGCTTTGTACGATCTTCTTTATGCTCATTCAGGGCTGGGACCGGCGCCGGCCTCATTGGTGGCTACAACATTCGCGCCGGCCAGCAGACCGCGGACGATCGTAGGTATATCGATTGTCTCCCAAGCCGCCAGCCGAACCGGACGCGTGGAACGCGCCGCGCTCGCGATTGCGATGAAGATCGATGTGGCGACCGGGCGTGTGTCCGGAAGGATCGGTAGCCTCAGGGACGGCCAATTTGAGACGGGCAAATTCCAGGCGCTGTCGAGAACTCTTGTGGACGTCGCTTCCGCGGGCCTAACATCGCTCGGCGAAAACCAGCAGGACCGCAGAAAGAATTTCGTATCGTTCGTCCGCGGCGTAGTCGACGAGATTGCCGGCGACGATCCGAACGCGCTCGTTCTATTGGAATCCACGACCTCGAGGTCGCTCTGGTCATGGCTTTCCGACGAAAACATTTGCTCAGAAATCTACTTGGAAGATCACACTGCGCGGCCACCGAGCTCTTGGAAGAGCCTACGGTTCGTGCGCGTCAGGGAAAGATCGGCCGGTCGGCTGGGCGTCGAAAAGCAGAGAAATTGGATTCCAGTCACGCGGCAGGGGGAGCCGCGGGAAGCGGCTGTGGTCGAGGAGATATATGCGACGGCTATCGAGCGCCTGGCCGAGAGCCTGCCTGAAGGAAACGCACGGGCGAGACATTATCTTTGCGCACACGGTTTCGGCATCCGCAATCGCGGCGCCCGCGGACAGTCAGCTTACCGTTACAAACCCGGCTTCAACAAGGTCGGCGCCAAGACGCCGAAGGGATCGAGGTTCGGCAACAAGGTCCTCTCGAGGCCCGGCGGCAACCCACCGTGGGATCAGCCATCGCGCATCCCGACCACGCTCGAGATTACCGTGTTGCCGTCCCAACTCGGAGACGACGAGGATGCGATCGCGACCCTCGTTGCGTGTCTTCGGAACGGATATTCGCACACCGCGGACGGGACGTTTCTGCCATCTCCGCTGTCCTTCAAGTCGAAAATCCTCGACTACATGGATCGATACGGGACCAGAAGAGACGTCGAAGATCAAGAAGCGGGCTCCGGAGATGAAGAAGCCGATCAGTCGGAGGACGCCGAAGCTGTCGAGCACCGTGCCGCCGAGGCCATCGGCTACGGTGAAATTCGTCGCTGGTTCGAGGGCTCGTCGAATCCCGCCGAAGAAGACATGCCTGAGTTCGACGACGAGGAATTCCGAGACGATGGCGTTACCCCGGGGAACGCGGGGGATCCGCGGCCGATTCCAGCTATCGAGAAATCAAAAGACCGCAGCCAGCTAGATCCAGTCCAAAAGGTACCATCCGCCGCGAGCGACGAAAGCACAATCATGGTTACACCTCAAACAAAATCCCCCTTTCTCGAGCTTGCCCAAGATTCCCCTTCGCAGGAGGCGAGTATCGACGCGCTGGTCGCAAAGCTCAGAAGCCCGTCCGCTCCGCTCCCCTCTTTCGTCACCGAGGAGTTTCTCGCTTCCGCAATGCATCTAGTGAATTCCGATACGAGGCACATGCACGAGGATCGCGAGTGGATTCGCACAGTGACGGGCTTTCCGTGGCCCGAGATAAGACCCGCTACGCACGAGATTCCGCGTCTCTATCTCGACGCGCTTCGATATCCCGCGTTCGCCATTGTCTTTCAGCATCAGTTCTTTCCGGACGACAACGGGAGAGGCCTGCCGAAGAACCAGATTCTGTTGAAGAATCGCGATTTCTGGCGACGCCTGCGCAGAGAGAAGCCACTTCCGAAGGGCGAGACGGACCTCATGGTTGTCCGTGCACTGCACGCGGCGGACAATGGTGGGGATAAGGAGGCCTTACTTGCGGAAATCCTCGGTTTACCTGGCCACGCCGCCGGAAATACGAAGTGTGCATTGGCGAGCGCAGGGATCGACCGCCTTGAGGTGCGGGAAGGCGAGTGGGGCGAGCTCGGCAGATATTTGAGGGCCGTCGTCGGTCCGTTCCTTCCGTTGGGGGACCGACAGACGATCGGCGAAGTGATTGAAGAGATCGTGATTCCTGACGCGATGCGCCACGCGGGGGAGGCCGCAGCGCAAAAGACGTCCGCTCCGAATCCCGACAAGGCGGTCGAGGAACCGCTCGTTCTTGAAGAGGACAAAGCTAAAGCTATCGTACAAGAGAGTAGCCTTGCGGAATTGGAGAAGGCATGGCTCTTTCATTGCGATCGTATCGAGACGCTCGCGCGCAGCGCCGGCGAGGCCGGACTGACGGATGGCGATGTTTCCGAGATCCAGGATAGCCTCTCGGTTCTGTTGGAGTTAAGGGACCAGGCGGCCAAACTCGTCCCCGCCAAGGCCTCGACCACCGAACTGCGCGAAGCGCTACGAAGAATCGCGACAAAGGCCGCGGAAGCGTTATCGTCCCTGATTGGGGATGCTTTGACCGCCCCTCAAATTCTGGCGAGACTCCTCAATATGCCCGGAGAGGGCACGACGGCGGAGCTGGATTCTGCGAACGCGTTCCGAGCAGAGGCCGAAGACTCCATGGTGGAGGCCGATACGCTCGGCAACGATATCGTCCGCATCGAGGGAACACTTCCCATCAAGCAGGCGAGGCAGCAGACGGCTCCGTTAATTGAAGCCCGCGAACAGGCGCTTCGACGATGTCTGGAGCACGCCGAGAGCGCGCTTAACGCCATATCCGCCATTACGCCGCCGCTGGAGTCTATGGTTTCCCGGGCAGAGCAAGAGCCGGATGTCGTCGAGGCCGAAACCCGCGATGCGCCTGCTTCGACGCTTCCCGCTAGTTCGATCGAAGCCGTGGAGGAAGTCCAAGATCTGCCCGTTAGCGAAGGGCCTCTGGAAGAAGTCTCTCAGATCGAACCGATCGACGCACCCGAACCGGAGGCTCGAGACGTGGCCGGCGATCCGCTGCGGGACGAAGTGGCCGCGAGGTTGGACAATCTCTTCCGTCTCGGAGAATTCGGTCTCGCGTTCCATCTAAGGGATGCGGCGGCTTCGGTCATGCCGCAACTGGATGACGTCTATTCCGCGACGGAACTCAGGCTCGCATCTGCCGCCGGGCGTGCCGTAGGGCTCTCCGGGCAAGACCTGCAATTACTGAGCAATCTCCGGAGCGAGGCGCTGGACATCGCGGAGACACTCTCTCATCGAGAGGACGACCGTTCAATCGCTCGACTGACACTCCTTATCGCCGGCGCGGTCCCGGCGGCCCTGTTTCGCCCAGAAGACGCTTCGGCTTTCTACCTTGTGGAAAAGACCGCTGCCTTGCCGACCTTCGATCAATATCGAAAGTTGGCAACCGCGGCGGACGAAAACAGAAAGCTGGGTTTTCCTCTCTCGCTGGCCAATCTGATGGCTGCGGAAGCCCAATCCCGGGAAAACACGTTCGTCGCGGACGCGGTGGCTGCGATCAAGGATTCGATTGCCGGATTCAAGTCATCGAGATTCCGCTTTCAACTCGGCGAACGCGTCAGAGTTGCGCTGACACAACCGCAAGGGCTTTTGGGAAGGTTGGCGTCGCAGTTGAGCGAGATGGATCAGACGTCCGCGCGCGAAGCCGTCGAGCAATTGCGCGGACGCGACAAGATACTGCACTTCGTCGCAAAGATCGTCGAGGAAGTGGATGCAGGTCAGGAGATCGACGGGCCGGCGCGCGAGCGTATTTTTGCGGTGCTGTCGCGTGTCGGGCAGCAGTGCGCCGACCTAATCCAAGCCATCGAAGGCCTCAACACACTGCGCAGATCGAGTGGTCGTATGGAAGCAGTCAAGAGATTGCGGGACATGGCATTGGCAGGCGTCGAGGACGTGCTGGCACATTCGGAATCGCTCCAGTCTGACACGCTTACGGCGGCCGCGGCGAGGCAAGCTGAGGCAGTAATGCGATCGATGCGGAGCCTCCTGAAGGGGCAGGCGACGCCCGACAGGGACGTTTCGCCGCTTGCGGTAAGCCTGCATAGCCCGCTGCTTTGGCTCCCGAACATGACCTGCACGGGCGGCTGGACCCCGTCTCCCTACAATCCGGAACTGATCCTTCAGGAGGCATTGAGCGTTCCGGTCCCGTTGGTCG
>Ga0182024_10015980_pt1 | contig 14296 bp, 10 predicted proteins | sample P32metaG_FD_120480 | JGI IMG/M metagenome (GOLD analysis project Ga0182024, IMG submission 120480) | Permafrost microbial communities from Stordalen Mire, Sweden - P3-2 metaG (Illumina Assembly) | ecosystem: Environmental > Terrestrial > Soil > Wetlands > Permafrost | place: Sweden: Stordalen... | reverse complement strand
GGCCAGCCGCGGGTACGGCCGCAGGCTGCGCACCCCGGTGCTGAATCCCAGCCAGATGCGGGCCGCGGGCGAAGAGCGCTTCAGCAGCCGGCCCAGCGCGACGTCGTCGATCCGGGCGCCGTGGATCGGGTCCAGGCCCCCCGCCGCGACCAGCGTGTCCCGCCGGACCAGCATGCAGCCGCCGGCCGCGGCCGCGGTCCGCGCGGACGGCCGGTTCACCCGGCGGAACGGGTACAGCTGGGCGAAGAAGTAGACGAATGCCGGGACGATGACGCGCTCCCACTGCGCCTCCGCCCGCAGCAGCGCCATCTGGGACACCAGCACCCGATCGTCCGCAACGGCGCCGCGGACCAACGCCGCCAGTGCATCCGGCGCGTACCCGATGTCCGCATCAGTGAAGAGGATGTAGTCGCAGTCCCCGGCCGCCCGCAGGCCCTGGGACATCGCGTGGACCTTGCCGGCCCACCCGGGCGGCGGCTCGCCGGCCGCGGTGACCAGGAGCCTGCGGCCGGTGCCCGCGGCGAGCGCCGCGGCGGTGCCGGCGGTGCCGTCGGTACTGGCGTCGTCCACCAGCACGACCGAGAACTCCCCCGGGTAATCCTGGGTGAGCAGGCCCGGCAGGGTGACCGGCAGGATGGCGGCCTCGTCCCGGGCCGGGACGACCGCCACCACGCTCGGCCACCGCGCCGGATCGCGCGGCCGGCCGGGGGGCAGGCGCTGGTCCGTGCGCCAGTACCCGCCGTGGGCGGCGAGAAGGTACAGCCATGCGAGAGCAGCCGCCGCGGCGGCGCCGGCCAGGATCGGCATCCGCCAAGCCTGGCATAACGCCCCGCGGCCGCGCCGCTCTCCCCGGGGGCAGGTCAGCCCCGGGCCTGCCCGTCCTGCTGGCTGTCCGGAACGCGCACCACTTCGGCGCTGGCCGCCGCGGTCGCGTCCGGCCCGGTGGCGAGATTCTTCTTGATCGAGTCCAGGATGGTCAGCCCCTGGCCAACCAGGCCGGCCGCGATCTCGCTGAGCCCGTCCGCCCCGTTGAGCACGTTGACGTTGGCGCCGGCCAGGCCGCCCGCGGCTTCCTTGACGATCTGCGGGAGCTGGTCGATGAGCATCCGGTCCAGCGCCACGCGATCGTTCGAGGCCGCCGCCTCGGCCAGGATCCGCATCCGCTCGGCATCCGCCTTGGCCAGGATGCGCACCTTCTCCGCCTCCGCCTCGGCCGGCCTGACCACCTCGGCCACCAGCTCGCGCTGACGCAGCTCGGCCCGGCGCTGGGCCAGTTCCGCCTGGGCGTTGATGACCCCGATCTGGGTCTGCGCCTGGCTGAGCGGTCCCGCCTGGGACGCCTCGGCCTGCGCTTTATCGATTTCGGCCTTGTACTGGGCCTGGACCACGGCGGTCTGCCGCGCGTACTCGGCCTGCTTGCGCTGCGACTCCTGCTCGGCCTGGGCGGCGGCCTGGTTGGCCTGGGCCTGGGCGATCTGCGCCTGGCGCTGGATCGCCGCCGTGTGCGGGGCGGCCATCGCGTCGATGTAGCCGGAGTTCAGGTCGTCGATGGACTGGATCTGCAGCGAGTCCACGGTCAGGCCGATCTTGACCATCTCCGCCTTCGAGCCGTCGAGGACCTCACTGGCCAGCTTCTGGCGCTCGGTGACAATCTCCTCGACGGTCATGGATCCGATGATGGAGCGCAGGTGCCCGGCGAAGATGCGCCCGGTGAGCGTGGACATCTGGTCCTGGTCGGACAGGAAGCGCTGGCCCGCGTTGACGATGCTCTCCTCGTCGTTGCCGACCTTGAACGCGATCACCGAGCGCACGTTGAGGGTGATGCCCTGCTTGGTGACACACTGCTCGGCCACCTCGGCCTCGTTCATGGCCAGGGTCAGGTACCGGACCTTCCGGAAGAAGGGGGCGATGAACGCGCCGTGCCCGGTCACCACCCGGAACGGGGCGCCGTTGCGGCCACTCCTTCCTCCGGAAATGAGCATGGCCTGATCGGGCGCAGGGACACGGTAGCCAAGCATGATCGAACTCCTTCAGACAGCACTGTGCGGTAAGGGTTCAGGGAAGGGATTGTGCGGATCGGTCCACTCGCCGTTTGACAAACTTTCCCCCAGGTCAGAGGGCCACGCTCCGCCCGTCCCCTGCTGGACAAAGTTACGCCTACCGGATTCTCTGGGCGATGGGTTGCCCGTCACATTGTTGTACTTCCTGGCCCCCGCGGCGGCCAGGGACGCAGTCCACCTAACCGACCCTACTCTTCTCCGAGGTGACCCAGCGGCCGGCGGATGAACAGCATGAAGCGGATGAAACGGCATGAATAGGTCACACACTTGTGGGAACCTCGGAGCGGCGCAGAGCGGACACATGCCGCTGACGTTAGGGAACGACGAGGTTACTCATGCTTGCAGCGCTGCTGCTGGCGGGGATCGTGGCCGCACCCCTGGGGTCGGCCGGGTTGTTCGTGGGGGCCAGGCCGCGGACTCGGGTGGCCGGAGCCTGGGCGGCCTCCCGCCGGTTCATCCTGGCCTTGGCCGCGACCGCAGTGCTGGCTGCGGCGGTGGCAGGCGTGCTCCGGCTGCTGCACGCGACCGAGCACAACCTGGTGGCCGGCGTGGCGGGCGTGGCGGTGGCCAGCCTGATCTGGCTGCCGGTGACCCGCCGCTGGAGCGCGCGGGCCCACTTGTGCTGGTCGTCCAGCGTCTTCCTGTTCGTCGTGTACCTGGTGTTCGCGCTGAGATGGACCTTCGAGAGCCACCTTGGCCCGGCGAGCACGGTCGGCGGCGTGATGCTCTGGGTGCTCGAGGTGTTCGCGGCCCTGCTGTCCTGCGCCTACCTGTGGGAGATCTGCGATGCGCTGGGCACCGAGGACTGGCGGCGCCGTATCACCCGGTCCCACCCGCTGCCCGCTGTGGCGGAGCGCGATCTCCCGTTCGTCAGCCTGCATGTCCCGGCGCACAACGAGCCGCCGGACATGGTCATCGAGACGCTCCGCCACCTGCTTCGCCTGGATTATCCGCGCTACGAGGTCATCCTCATCGACGACAACACCGACGACGAGAAGCTCTGGCGCCCGGTCGAGGCATGGTGCGCCCGGCACGGCGTCAAGTTCGCCCACCTAGAGGACTGGCCCGGCTACAAGTCCGGCGCGCTGAACTACGCGCTGCGGGAACTCACCGACGAGGCGGCCGAAGTGATCGGCGTGGTCGACTCGGACTACCAGATCGAGCCGGGATTCCTGCGCGGCTGCGCCCCGGCCTTCGCGGAGCCGTGGGTGGGGTTCATCCAGGCTCCGCAGGACTACCGCGACTGGGAGACCGCACCCTATTACCGGCGGCTGTATTACTCCTACAAGTACTTCTTCGCCATCTCCCAGCCGTCACGCAACGAGCACGACGGGGCCATCTTCGCGGGCACGATGGGGCTGATCCGGCGGGTCGCGCTGGAGCAGCTGGGCGGCTGGGACGAGTGGTGCATCACCGAGGACGCCGAGCTTTCGCTGCGCCTGCTCCGGGCGGGCTGGCACGGGCTGCACATCGACCAGACCTGGGGCCGCGGCATCATGCCGCTGACGTTCGAAGGGCTTAAGGGCCAGCGGTACCGGTGGTGCTTCGGCGGGATCCAGATCCTGCGGATGCACTGGCGGTCCCTCATCCCGGGCCGGAAGACCAGGGAGAACCACCTGACGGAGGCGCAGCGCTGGGCCTACCTGGCCGGGGGCATCCAGTGGTACGGCGACCTGCTCGGGGTGATCTTCCTGGTCTTCCTGCTGGCCGGGGCGGCGAACCTGGCCACCGGCGGCGGCGAGCTGTTCCGCAAGCTCACCCCGTTCCTAGTGGCGACGGTCCCGGTTCTGGTGGGACTGGGCCTGGTCCGCGCGGTCGCGCTGCTGCGCCGGGGAACGGGCGCGTCCTGGCGGGACGCACTCGGCGCATTCTTCATCTGGCAGTCGACCTCGCTGGTGGTGGCCCGCGCCTCGGTGCTGGGACTGTTCGCCCGCAAGGCGGCGTTCCTGCGTACCCCCAAGACCAGTGAGCGGGCAAAGTGGTGGGAAGCGCTGCGGGCCAACTGGGCCGAGACGTCGCTGGCCGTGCTGGGCCTGGCCGGCATCGCGGGCGCGCTGACCAGGGTGACCCAGCTGAGCGGGGTGCTGCTCGCGGTGCTCCTGCTGTTCCCCACGCTGGGCATGGCGGCGGCGCCCTTCAACAGCTGGGCCGCGCAGCGGGCCACGCTGCCCGCCTGGCTGCGCGAGCGCCGCCGGACCGAGTACCGGCGGGATCGCCGCGCCTTCGCGGCGGGTGCGGCCACCGGCGGCGGGGTCCTGGTACTCGGCGTGGTCGTCGCCGCCGTGGTCCTGTTGCTGGCGCCGAGCCACCACCCGGTGCAGACCCCGAGCCTTCTCGGCCCCGCCCAAGGGAGCACCCCGGCCCCCGCGGCCAGCTCGCCGAGTCCGTCACGAAGTACCGCGCCGGCCAGTCCGTCCAGCTCAGCGACGAGCGCGTCGCCGTCCGCCACGCCGACGCTCACGCCCACGTCCCCCAGCCCGTCCGTCTCGGTCACCCCCACGCCGAGCCCCACGGTTACGGGCACGGCGTCGCCCACGGTCTCGGCTGCTCCCACCTCGTGAGGCCGGTGATTGCGGTGCATGTCGCCGGGCTCAGCCACACCAAGCTGGCGATGCGCTAGATCAGCTTGTCAATTTCCAGGTCAAACGGGTCGGCCCACTCGCTGACGTCGACGGTCCGGTGGCCCCGCGATTCGAGGACGAGAACGGTCCGGCCCCTGGCGATCGGCTCAGCCGACCAGGCGATGTAGGCCTCCGTGCCGCCCCGGATCTTGAGCAGTACTTCACCCGGCCCCGCCTGCCCGCGCGTCGCGATCAGCACGACGCCGATACTGCCGATCAGGGAGGCGTCCCCAGGCACCCGCCACTCCTCAAATCACCCCGGTTGATGACTTCACACATTAGACCCGCGGGCGGTGCCACCGGGCTCCCTGGGCCGCCAGGACCGCCTGTATCCCGTGCCGTCTCCGGGCGCCCGGCCGCGATGGGCGCGGGGCGTCAGGTGAACAGCGGGACGCGCCCGGCCAGCGGGCCGAGCAGAGCCTGGTCCTCGTCCGTCAGCGGAACCCGCCCGGTGCCCTTGACCGCGGCGGCGGCGTCATCCCAGCCGGCTGGCAGCGGGCTGCCGAGCAGCCCCTCCAGCACCCTGCGGACCAGGGCCAGCGACGCCGGGTCGGGCGGCGGCGCGGACGGCAGGTCTTCCGTGAGGTCGAGGTAGTGCACCGCGGTCTCCACGGCGAGGGTGGCGGTGAAGTCCGCGGGACGCAGCACGTGTCCCTGGGTGGCCACCCCCGCGGCCCGGCAGGCGCGGGCCCCGCGGCAGGCCGCCGCCGAGGTCTCGGACCACACCCGGGCCAGGGTCCCCGGCGGGTAGGCGGAGGCGGCCAGGCGGACGAAACGGGCGTGCGCCGCGGCCGCCGCCCGGGCCCGCGCTCCGGCCTCCCCGGGCTGGGGCGTGAACTCGGCCCAGTACGTCACGTCGTCCCGGTCGGCCGGCTCCGTGACGGGGGTCGCAAACGCCACCAGCGCCCGCTGCGCGTCGAGCAGCTGGTGAAACAGGACGTCGGTCACGGCCCAGCCGGCGCAGCCGGTCGGGCGCATCAGCTCCGCCTCGCCGAGCCCGGTGACCACGTCGGTGACCCTCCGGTACCCGGTCTCGAGAGCGTCCAGCACGGCAGCATGATCAAGATGGGTCACTGGTCCATCCTGCCAGCGGGGTGCCCGCCGGGCCGGAGGGCGGGGGCGGCGCGGCGCGGGAGGGACGCGGGGCGGCCGCCAGGATCGGGGTTCCAGGGCTCGTGGCTCGCCCCGGGCGCGGCTGCGGCGGCCGGGTGCCGCCCGGACGGGTTCCGGAGGGGGAAATCGGTCCGGAGAAAAACCTCGGCGCCGTGGAATAGCCGGCGGGGGGGCTGCGTTCTTAACCATCGCTGGTGTGTTCGTGTCCCCCGGGCCGCAACTCATCTGCCTTCGCGGAATACCGTTCGGCTGGAGCCGCGTTGTGCCACTCGCCGAGAGGCGACCGCACACCAGCGCTTAAGCGCTGAGGCCCGCGGAGTACAACTCCGCGGGCCTCAGCGCTGTCTATCCAGGCCGGCGGGATTTCACTTCACCTCAGCCGGGGCGAGGCAGAGATGGTCGGGCTGAGCGCCGTCCTGCCCGTCCTCGCCGGCGCTGAGATCTGGCTGGCGGCCGTGGGGCTGCAGCGCGCTGTCTGTGCTGGCCAGGGCCGAGGCTAAGCCCAGGCCGGTGTCCAGGTCCCGGCCCGGCTGCGGCGGGACCGCGCGGACCCGAGGAAGTCACGGAGAGCGGCCAGAGCAGGATGCCGGTTGTCGCGGCACCAGATCAGCGAGTGCGGGTAGACGGGCGCCGGATCGCGCACGGGTATGCGCCGCAGGTCGTGGCGGGCGGGCCAGGCGAGCCGGGTCTGCTCGCCGACGAAAGTGGCCAGGACCGGGGATTGCGCGATCACGTCCAGCAGGGACTCGGTGCCGAAGTGGGGCTCGGCCGTGTCGATCGTGAGCCCGAACGCCGCGGCGAGATCGTCGTAGTACGCGGCCCATTCGGTTCCGCTGACGATGCCGGGCATCCAGATCCGCTGCCCGGCCAGCTGGGCGGGCGTGATCACGCGGGCGGCGGCGAATTCGTGAGCCGGCCCGACCAGGAGCTGGACCGGCTCGTCGAGGACCCAGGTGGCCTCGACGCCCCCGGGAAGCGGCCGGGCGGCCGTGGTGACGGCGCGGAAGGACGCATCGATCGCGGCGGACCGGACCGCGGCGATGGCCGCGCCGGCGTCGAAGTGGGTCACGACGTCGAGTTCCGTCCCGGGGTGCGCCCGGTGGAAGTCGCGCAGCAGGCCCGCGGGGGCGAGCCGCCGGCCGATCACGTCGACGCGGAGCGGGCGGCGGCCGGGACGCACGGAGGCCGCGGCCCGCTCTTCAGCCTGGAGGAGATCGCGGGCCGCGGGGAGGAAGGCCTGCCCGTCGGTGGTGAGCCGGGCGCCGCGCGCGGTGCGGGTGAACAGCCGCACACCCAGGTCCTTCTCCAGCGCGGCGATGCGCTTGGACACGGCCTGCTGGGTGATCGACAGATCCGCGGCCGCTTCCTGGAACTGGCCCGCGTCCGCGACCGCGGCGAAGGTGCGCACGGCGTCGAGATCCACGGGCACTGACCTTAGTTTCCGGCGGGCCATGGTTTCCAGCGAGCCGGCCGCACAACGCGCCGTTGTGGCTCGCCGGCCCCGTGGTTGTTTGATCCGCCGGCCTGCGGCCCGGTTTGATCGCGGTGGGCAGCGACGCTGCCCGGGCGAGGCGGCGGGGGGCGGGCTGGGCATGGCGGTGAGGCGGTCGCTGGGGCGGCAGTTCGGGTGGCTCTGGGCGGCGTACGCGGTGAGCGCGTACGGCTCCGGGATCGGCCTCGGCGCGTTCTCCGTGATCGCGATCCGCGTGCTGCATGCCGGGCCGGGTGAGGTGTCAGGACTGGCGGCGGCCGGGCTGGCGGTGGGCGCGGTCGTCGCGGTGCCGCTCGGGCCGTGGCTAGAGTTCCGCCGCAAGCGGCCGGTGATGGTGGCGATGGACCTGATCCGGTTCGCGGCGCTGATGACCATTCCCGCCGCGTACGCGCTCGGCGCACTGAGTTTCGCCCAGCTCCTGGCCGTGTCGGTCATCGTCGCCGCAGCCAAGATCGCCTTCGCGGCGGCGAGCGGCGCGAATCTGAAAGGGCTCGTGCGGCCGGAGGACCTGCTCGTCGCGAACGGGCGCTTCGAGTCCACGACCTGGACCGCGACCATGGTCGGCCCGCCGATCGGCGGGGCGGCCATGGGGCTGTTCGGCCCGGTGACCACGGTGACGGCCGACGCGATCAGCTACCTGCTCTCGGCGGCCGGGATCGGCGCGATCCGGGGCAGGGAGCCGCGCCCCGATCGGGCCGGTGTCCAGCGCCTGCGGGCCAGTGACCTGCCCGACGGGTGGCGGTTCATCCTGGCCCATCCGGCGCTGCGCCTGCTGTTTTTCAACACGATGCTGGTCAACGGCCTGATCATGGTCACCGGGCCGCTGACCGCCGTCCTCATGCTCGGCCGCCTCGGGTTCGCCCCGTGGCAGTACGGCCTGGCGTTCGCGGCCCCCTGTCTCGGCGGCCTGATCGGCTCACGGCTGGCCCGCCGGCTCGCCGCGCGGTTCGGGCAGCGCCGGGTGATGCTCATCGCCGGGGCCCTGCGCGGGTGCTGGCTGCCCGGGCTGGCCTTCATCGGCCCGGGTACGGCCGGGATCGTGCTCGTCATCGCCGTCCAGTTCGGCCTGGTCACCTGCATGGGCGTGTTCAATCCGCTGATGGCCACCTACCGGCTCGAGCAGACCCCGGAGGACCGGGTCACCCGGACCCTGTCCGCGTGGTCGGTCACCAGCAGCGTCACCATCGCGGCCCTGACCGCCCTGTGGGGCCTGCTGGCCACCCTGACCTCCCCCCGCGCGGCGATCGCCGTGGCCGGAGTCCTCATCCTGGCCACCCCCCTGCTGTTGCTAGCACGGGGGCCCGAGCCCCCCGACCCCCAACGGCCCGCTTCCGTGCGCACTTCATCTGCTGCAACTGCCGGGTGAATCGCCGGCTCGGAGGGAACCCGCCCCCGGCGGGCCCCGCCTCGCCAGCGAGCGGGGCTGCTTCTCACGGGGGCCCGAGCCCCCCGACCCCCAACGGCCCGCTTCCGTGCGCACTTCATCTGCTGCAACTGCCGGGTGAATCGCCGGCCCGGAGGGAACCCGCCCCCGGCGGGCCCCGCCTCGCCAGCGAGCGGGGCCCTGCCTCACGATGGCCGGTCCGGGCCGTCACCGGGCAGCCAACCGCACCACCAGGCCGCGGCGGCGCGGGCGGCCCGGGCCCGGGCCCGCGGGTCAGGCTCGTCGCTGGCCCACGCCACGTAGCCGTCCGGCCGGACCAGGGCGGCGGCGGGCAGCCGGGTTCCCGCGCAGTGGGTGTACGTGACGCTGCGGACCTGATCCGGCAGGCCGCTGCCCGCCGCGCCCTGGGCGGTCCCGCCCGGGGCGGTCCCATCCCGGGCCGGCGCCCCGTTCCCCTCCGGTGCGGCCGCCTCGAGGAGTACGAACAGACCGTTGTGGAACAGGTCGTAGAGCCGGGCCGTGGTCCCATCCGGTCCGGTCACCCGGCCGCGGGGCAGCCGGGCGCCGGCCTGCGGGTGGGGAGCGCCCAGGCCGGGCGGCGGGCGGCCCGCCGGCATCGCGGGATACCGGACGGCCAGCCCCGAATAGCTGCGGGCCAGCCGGGCCTGGACCGGGGGCAGCGGGGCGACTATCCGGTGCGCGGCCCAGCGCAGCGCCCGCCGGGGCGGGGTGCGCGCCGTGTTCAGCCGGAACTGCCGGCCCGCCAGGGCCAGGACGGCGGCCCCCACCGGATGACGCTCCGCGTGGTAGCTGTCCAGCAGCCAGCCGGGCGCCCGGCCCCCGGCGGCCGCGGCCAGTTTCCAGCCCAGGTTGACCGCGTCCTGCAGGCCGGTGTTCATCCCCTGCGCGCCGGCCGGGGAATGCGTGTGCGCGGCGTCCCCGGCTAGGAAGATACGCCCGCTCCGGTACGCCGGGACCTGGCGGCTCTCGCTGCGGTACCGCCCCGACCAGCCCAGATCGCGGGCCCCGAAATCCTGGCCGGTGATCGCGACCAGGCTGGCCCGCACCTCCTCCAGGGTGACCGGGTCGGTCACCGGCGCCGCCGCGCGCGCGTAGTCGTACAGGACCACCCGGCACGAGCCGTCCCGGAACGGGAACATCAGCAGCATGCCGCGATCGGACAGGTCGCCGTAGGCGTCCGTCATGGGCAGGCCGTCGAGGAACAGGTCCGCCAGGAGCACCGAGCCCGGGTTCGGGGCGCCCGGGAACGGCAGGCCGACGGCCTGCCGGGTGAAGCTGCGGATCCCGTCGCAGCCCGCCAGGTACGCGGCCCGCTCGACCGCGCGGTCCGCCAGCGTCACCCGCACCTCATCGGCGTCCTGCTCGATCCCGGTGACCTGCGCTGACCAGCGGATCTCCGCACCGAGGCCGGTCGCCCAGCCGGCCAGCAGCGCCTCGATCTGGCTCTGCGGCATGTCCAGCAGGTAGGGAAAGTCAGAGTCCAGCCTGCCGAAACCGATCGAGGCGCCCTTGGGCCCGAGGGGAAAGCTCGGGACGGCCAGCCCGGCCCCGGCGAACCGCTCCGCCTGGCCGCGCAGGTCGAGCAGTTCCATGCTCCGCGCGTGCAGGCAGATGGCCCGGGAATCCGCGCGGGGCCCGTCGCGCCGCTCCATCACCACGCAGGGCACCCCGGCCAGGGCCAGTTCCCCCGCCAGCAGCAGCCCGGTGGGCCCCGCCCCGACCACGATGACCCGGTCCGGCCGCGCCTCCCGCACATGTCCTCCCCCACCGGTAGCGGGCTCCACGTACCTCCCGGCACGACTAGGGGCAAATAGGTGGTCCGCAGGCCCCCAATGGGGCATAACTTAAGCGATTAGCACATCGAACGGAACGAGCACACCAGCCAGGAACACTAAACGCGATATCGGGTACGGTGGGGAAGATCACAGCTCTCCTGTCCAACGTGTCCGTGCGGACGCTCATCCTGGGCATCGATGAGACCGGACGGGTCATCCTGCATGACCGGAATGCCCCGGATATCCTCCCCCTGGATTCAGGCTCGCTGGTCGGTGCGCACCTCAGCGACCTGATCGCCACCCCCTCCACGGCCGAGCCGGCCCTCACCACGCTGCTGGATGCCGTCCGGGCCGGCCGGGAGGCCACCGCGGTGCTCCCGATCGGCACCCGGGAAGGGCGCCGGGTCGAAACCGTCGCCAGCGTGCAGCCCATGCACGGGGAGACCCCGGGCCTGGCCGCCCTGGCCGTGCTGAAGATGCCGCCCACCCAGCATGAGCGGTTCGTCGACCCGGCCCTGATGCGGCATTCGCTGCTGGACGACACCTTCCGGCAGATCGGGGCGACGCTGGACCTGGACCAGGTGGCGCGGGGCCTGATCAACATCCTGGTGCCGCATTTCTGCACGGCGGCCGGCCTGCTGGTGCTGGAGAGCGTGGCCGCCGGGGATGAGTTCCCGGTCAACCCGCCGGATGGCTCCCAGCTGCTCCGGCGGCTCGCGGTCGCCACCGACGACGGCTCCCCCGGCTGGGACGCCGCGTTCCCCACCGGGGAAGTGCTGCTCTACCCGCCGGGCACCCCGTACGTGGAGTGCATGGACACCGGCAAGCCCGTCCGGGTGACCATGATGGACCACCAGGCCGCCGTCAGCATCGCGGAATCCTGGCTGCGGCGGCCCGTGGCCGGCCTGCTGTCCGAGGCGTCCATGCTGCTGCTCCCGCTGGCCACGAAGGACTCCCCCCTCGGCTTTCTCGTCTGCACCCGCAAGTCCGGGTACCGGCCGTTCGACGACTACGACTCAGAGATCGGCATGGAGTTCGCCTCGCGGGCCGGGATCTTCATCGACAACGCGCGCCAGTACAACCGGGAGCGCACCACGGCGCTGACCCTGCAGCGGAGCCTGCTGCCGACCGGGCTGTCCGCGCCGTCGTCGGTGGACGTGCAGCACCGCTACCTGCCGGGCAGCAAGCTGATCGAGGTCGGCGGGGACTGGTACGAGTCGATCGCGCTGCCCGGGGCCCGGGCCGCGCTGGTGGTCGGCGACGTGGCCGGGCACGGCGTCCGCGCGGCCGTGACCATGGGCCAGCTGCGCACCGCGATCCACACGCTGGCCACCCTGGAGCTGGCGCCCGCCGACTCGCTGCAGCAGCTCAACGAGCTGATGACGTCGCTCGGCCAGCGGGAACCGCACTTCGCGACCTGCGCCTATGCGCTGTACGACGCGGTCACCGGGAGCTGCGAGATCGCGTCCGCGGGGCACCTGCCGCCGCTGCTCATCCGGCCGGATGGCACCGGCGAGTTCCTCGACACCAGCCCGGCCCCGCCGCTCGGCGTGGGCGAGATCCCGGTCGAGAGCCGCACATTCCAGATCGAGGACGGCAGCCTGCTCGTCCTCTACACCGACGGCCTGGTCGAAGACCGGCAGCGGGATATCGACGACGGGCTGAACTTCCTGCGGGACGTCTTCCTCGGGGAGGCGGCGCAGGCCCCGCTGGACGACCTGTGCCGGGCCGCGCTGGCCGGCGTGTACGCCCACCAGCAGCGCGACGACATCGCGATCCTGATCGCCCGGCTCAGCCGGATCCCCGAGGATCACCACGTCAGCTGGACCGTGCCGGCCGAGCTCACCTCGGCGGCCCGGGCGCGCAACCTGATCCGCGAGCCGCTGGAGCGGTGGAACCTGGGCGAGCTCGTGCCCACCACCGAGCTGCTGGTCTCCGAGCTGGTCACGAACGCCATCCGGCACGCCACCGGAGAGGTCACGCTGCGGATGGTGCTCGAGGGATCGCTGGTCTGCGAGGTGCTCGACAGCTCCGCCGCGCTCCCCCGGCTGCGCCACGCCGGGCGGGACGCGGAGTGCGGCCGCGGCCTGGAGGTGGTCAGCCAGCTCGCGCAGCGCTGGGGCGCGCGGCGGACCCCGGAGGGCAAGATCGTCTGGTGCGAGCAGGCGCTCCCGGCCGAGGCGGAAAGCCCGGCCGGGGCGGCGGCCTGCTAACCGCCCGCGGACCCGGCCGGCTCCCCCGGTTCAGGTCGCGGCGCGCCGGGTGTCCTGCCTGATCGACAGCTTGCCGTTCTGCATGATCCCGATGCGCTGGGCGCGGCGGGCGACCGAGCTGTCGTGGGTGACCAGGATGAGGGTCAGCCCGTTGTCGCGCCACAGCTTCTCCAGCAGGCCCATGATGTCGTCGCGGGTTCCCTCGTCCAGGTTGCCGGTCGGCTCGTCGGCCAGCAGCACCTTGGGCTCCTTGACCAGGGCCCGGGCGATCGCCACCCGCTGCTGCTGGCCGCCGGACAGCTCCGAGGGCAGGTGCCGGGCCCGCTCACCCAGGCTCACATTCTCCAGCGCCGCGGTGGCCCGGGCGCGCCGCTCCTCCGCGCCGGTGCCCAGCGGGACCAGGGCGACCTCCACATTCTCCAGCGCGCTCAGCGTCGGGATCAGGTTGAAGGTCTGGAAGATGAAGCCCATCGAGACGGCGCGGACCTTCGTGACCTGGGTTTCCCGCATCGCGGCCAGGTCCTGCCCGTCGAACTCCACGATGCCCGAGGTCGGCCGGTCCAGGCCGCCGAGGACCTGCAGCAGCGTGGTCTTCCCGTGCCCGGTCGGGCCCTGGATGGCCAGCCACTCACCGTCCTCGATGACCAGGTCCACGCCGGCCAGCGCATCGACCGTCTCCCGGCCCTTCTGGTATTTCTTGGTCACGCCGGTCAGCTTGTACATGATTTTCCCTCTCCCTTATCCGACCCTGCTCACCCGGCGCTGCTCACTCGACCCGGGCCAGCGCCGCGGCCGGGCGCAGCCGGGCGGCCCGCCAGCCACCGAAGCCGCCGGCGATGAGGCCGCCGGCGATGGCCAGCACCACGGCCAGGACGACCGCGCCGATGGTCACCGGCGCGCTCAGGTGGACCACCACCGTGTGCGAGGCGTCCGCGGCGCCCCGGCCGAAGAAGCCGCCCGGCCGGCCGGTCCCGCCCGCTCCGCCGAACCCACCCGGGCCGCCGCCGAAGGTCCGGGCCCCGCCGGGAGTGGCTGAGCCGCTGGTCTGGCCCACCGACGCGGACAGCGGCCGGGCCAGCTTGGCGACCAGGGCGGCCCCGGCGAAGCCGAGCGCGACGCCGGCCGCGCCGCCGATGATGCCGATGGTGATCGACTCCCCCATCACCTGGCCGACGATCCGCCGGCTCCGCCAGCCGAGCGCCTTGAGCGTGCCGAACTCCCGGACCCGCCGGGCCACTGCCGCGCTGGTCAGCAGGCTGGCCAGCAGGAACGCGGCGATCAGCACCGCGATCGCCAGCCACTTGCCCAGGTTGTTGGCCAGGCTGGACGCGCTCGACAGCGACCCGGTGATCTCGCTGGCCAGGCTGCTCGAGGTGGTCACGGTGGCCTTGGGCAGCATCCCGGAGATCTCGTTGGCCACGCCGCTGATGTTCGAGGCACTGTCAGCGGCCACGTAGATCGTGTTGACCTTGCCCGTCAGGCTGGCCAGCTTCTGCGCCCGGGCCAGCGGGATGAACACGTCAGAGGCGTCGCTGCCCGCGCTGGCGATGCCCACCACCTTGAAGCTGGTCTTGGCGACGGTGACGGTCGAGCCGATGCTCAGCTTCTTCTGGGTGG
>Ga0182024_10015978_pt1 | contig 14296 bp, 14 predicted proteins | sample P32metaG_FD_120480 | JGI IMG/M metagenome (GOLD analysis project Ga0182024, IMG submission 120480) | Permafrost microbial communities from Stordalen Mire, Sweden - P3-2 metaG (Illumina Assembly) | ecosystem: Environmental > Terrestrial > Soil > Wetlands > Permafrost | place: Sweden: Stordalen... | reverse complement strand
GGATATCTTCACCTGCGGCCCGGTGGTGGACCCCAGGGTATGCCAGCGTTATCTGGTCAAGGCTCTGCGCTCGGTGCGCAGCGAATACCACGAATTCAAGCGCGGCATTTTGCGCTTGGAAGGGATCACCCACAAAACTGTCGCGGTGCAGGGCATGCAGGAAACGCCCACCGCCATGGCGCCGGATTTGAAGGGCCACCGTCCCAAGGCCTTGGGCCCCAAGCGGCGTTCCATGCACCGGTCGGCCCTTGATAGGCGCTAGAGCCCCGAAATCAGCGAACCAGCTCATGGATGCCATGGCCGTCAGCCCGGAAAAAGGCGCCAAGAAAAGACTGAAGCAGGAACGGGCCCCCTTGTATGAGGCCGTGGTGAGCTACGTGCGCAAGCACAAGGTCAGCTTCCACACGCCCGGGCATAAGCATGGCCACGCCATCCCCGCGGCCTTCCGCCATTTCGTGGGGGAGACGGTCTTTGACATGGACCTGACCCTGCTGGCCGAGGTGGACAGCCTGCATGAACCGCAGAGCGTCATCCGCGACGCCCAGGCCCTGGCCGCCGAGGCCTACGGCGCGGACGCGAGTTTTTTCCTGGTCAACGGATCCACGGTCGGCAACCAAACCATGATCTTGAGCGTATGCCAGCCGGGGGACCTGGTTCTGATCCCGCGCAACGCCCACCAGAGCGTGCTGGCCGGGGTCCTGCTGGCGGGCTGTGAGCCCGTGTTCATGCGCCCGGAGATCAACGCCGACCTGGGGCTTTATAGCAACGTGACGGTGGGCACCGTGGAGGTCGCCCTCAAGCGCTGGCCCACGGTGAAGGCCGTGCTGGTGACGAGCCCGACCTACCATGGCATCGCCGCGGATGTGCAGCGCATCGCCGAGATGGCGCACGAGCGGGGCATACCCCTGCTGGTCGACGAGGCCCACGGCCCGCACCTGAAATTCCATGACGAGCTGCCCTTGAGCGCCATGGAAGCCGGGGCCGACATGTGCGTGCAAAGCACCCACAAGATCCTGGCGGGCATGACCCAGTCGAGCCTCCTGCACGCCCGCGAAGGCCGCATCGATCTGGGCCGCGTGCGCAAGGTGCTGAAGCTGCTCACCACGACGAGCCCCAGCTATATCCTCATGTCGTCCATAGACATGGCGCGGCGCCAGATGGCCATGGACGGCCGCCGCCTCATCGGCAGGGCCCTCAAGCTGGCGCGCAAGGCCCGCGAGGAGATCAACAAGCTCGGCGGCTACCATTGCTTCGGACGGGAAGCCATAGGGCAGGGCGGCATCTACGACCTCGATGAAACCAAGCTGACCATCGCGGTGGGTGGGCTGGGGGTGACCGGTTACCAGGTGGCCCACGAGTTGAATAAGCGCCACGGCATCCAGGTGGAATACGCCGACCTTTTCAGCGTTTTCCTGATCGTCAGCTTCGGCAACACCGAAGTGGAAATCAACCGCCTGGTCAAGGGCTTGCGCAGCATCGCGGTATGGGCTAAAACCCATGCCAAGCGCCGGCGGCTCAAGGCGGTGAAATGGGTCCTGCCGGGCTTCAGCGCCCGTCCGGCCGTGAACCCGCGCTACGCCTTCTTCGCCCCAAAGGAGACCCTACCTTTGGAAAAAGCCGTGGGCAGGGTGAGCGCGGAGACCATTTCGCCCTATCCCCCAGGCATTCCATTGGTGGTGCCTGGGGAACGCCTTGATAGGGAGGCGATCAGGGCGGTGCGGGCCCTACAGGCCGCCGGCTGCCGCATCCAAGGTCCGGCGGACGCCACCCTGGAGTTCATTCAAGTAGTCAAGACCCGCGGCCGCGCGGCCGCCCGTGTGCTGGCCCTGGAAGGAGACGATCATGGCACGCAAACCTAAGAATGAGATCGAGGATGAGGACGAGGCCGAGGAAGGACGTCCTGACGAGGAGGAGGAACTCGACGAAGCCGGCTTCCATGTGGCCGGAGAGGCCGAAGAGGACGACTTGGAGTCCGAGAAAGACGCTGAAAAAGGTCTTGATTCGGAAGAGGACGTGGAGTATGTAAAGGGCCCCAAAGCGGCCCGACGCCGCCGTAAAGGAACCAAACTGCTCGACGATTACGAGGACCATCTCGCCGAAGAAGAGAAAGAATTAGCCGAAAAGGACGAAGAAGACGGCGCAGAGGATAGTGAGGAGGAAGACCTTGACGACGAAGAAGACTGGGACGACGAAGAAGAAGAAGACGACGACGAAAAAGACGAATAGCCACGCTTCCCGGCCGGCCGCCAGGCCCAAGCCGGTGGCGGCACGGTCTTCGTCGTCTAAAGTCTCGGCCAAACCCGCGGCCAAGGCGGGGCTTAAGTCCGCGCCGGCGGCCAGATCCAAGCCCCTTGCGAAAGCGGGCCCGCCTAAGTTCGCGCCCGCGGCCAGATCCAAGCCCCTGAAAAGTCCGCTCAACAAGAAGGAGATGGAGCCATACAGGCGCCTGCTCCTCGAGTTGAAGACGAAATTGATCCGGGACGTGCAGGTCAACCAGGAAGCCAGCAACGAGAGCACGGACGGCGACGTGCTGGACCTGGCCGACCAGGCGTCGGACAGCTATGACAAGGACCTCGCCAACAGCCTGAGCGAAGCCGAACGCGGACGCCTGGCCTCGGTGGAGCACGCCCTCAAGCGCGTCGAGGAGGGCGTCTACGGCCTGTGCGACACCTGCTCCAAGCCCATTCCCTTGGGCCGCCTTCAGGCCCTGCCCTTCGCCAAACTGTGCGTGCCCTGCCAGCAGGGCGAAGAAGGCCAGGGCTCCAGGCGTATGCCGATTTCCGAGGAATAAAAAAAGCTTCCCCAAAACAAAAAAAGCCGGCCCCGGAGCTTCCTCCGGTGGTCGGCTTTTTCGTTGCATCGAACTCAGCTGGCCCTTTTATGTCCGAGAAGCTAAGGCGGAGGTATACGTCTTACCCAAGACCAATCCAAAGAACCCGGGTTCGTCGGATGGTCTTGGGTAAGACGTATACCTCCGCCTTAGAGCTTTCGGACCTAAATTAGGGGCCGCCGTCCTTCAGCGTTTGCTACCGCCCTGCTTGGCCACGGCTTCAGCAGCGGCCTTGACGGCTTCGGCGTCCCCCAGATAGTGGTGCTCGATCGGGTGCAGCTCCTTGTCCAGGCTGTAGACCAGGGGAGTGCCCGTGGGGATGTTCAGCTCCATGATGTCCTTGTCGCTGATGTTATCCAGGTATTTGACCAAGGCCCGCAGGCTGTTGCCGTGGGCGACGATGAGTACGTTCTGGCCGCTTTTCACGCGGGGGGATATTTCCCCGATCCAATAGGGGACGACCCGCGCCACGGTGTCCTTCAGGCTTTCGGTGCTGGGAAGGGCATTGGATGGGAGCCCGTGGTAGCGGCGGTCGTGGCTGGGATGGCGCTCGTCCGCCAGCTCCAGGGCCGGCGGGGGCGTGTCATAACTGCGCCGCCAGATCTTGACCTGTTCGTCGCCGTGCTTCGCGGCGGTCTCGGCCTTGTCGAGGCCCTGCAGGGCGCCGTAGTGGCGTTCATTCAGGCGCCAGTCCTTCAGTGTGGGGATCCACAGCAAGCCCATCTCCTCCAGAACCAGGTGCAGGGTTTGGTTGGCCCGTTTGAGCACGCTGGTGAATGCAAAATCGAAGGAGTAGCCGTCGTTGAGGAGCAGGCGGCCGGCCGCCCGGGCCTCCTGCACGCCCTTCTCGGCCAGGGGCACATCGGTCCATCCGGTGAATTTGTTCTCGGCGTTCCATTGGCTTTCCCCGTGGCGAACAAGCACGATCTTGAACATAAATGCCTCTCAGGATTGAAGTGGGCTGGAGAAATGGAAGCCAGCATAGCCCCCCGGGGCCTTGACTTCAAGCCCGCTTGGAAACGATAATCTCCTTCCCAAAAATTTCCTTTCCACAATTTATGACCGGAGGTTTTCATGGCAGTTAAAGTAGCGATCAACGGATTCGGCCGCATCGGCCGCCTGGTCTTCCGGGCCCTGCATGAACAGGGCCTTCTCGGCAAGGACGTGGACGTCGTCGCCGTGGGCGACATCGTGCCGGCCGACAACCTGGCCTACCTGCTCAAATACGACTCGACCCAGGGCGCCTTCAAAGGCCAGGTGGCCTCCAAGAAGTCGGCCGCGGACAAGACCGAGGACGACGTCCTGGTCGTCGACGGCAAGGAAATCAAGGTCGTCTCGGCCAAGACCCCGGCGGAACTGCCCTGGGGCGCCATGGGGGTGCAACTGGTGCTCGAGTGCACGGGTCTGTTCACGGACGCCGAAAAGGCCAAGGGCCACGTCGCCGCGGGCGCCAAGAAGGTCATCATCTCGGCCCCGGCCAAGGGCGAGGACCTCACCGTGGTCATGGGCGTCAACGACGACAAGCTGACCAAGGAGCACACCATCATCTCCAACGCCAGCTGCACCACCAACTGCCTGGCCCCGGTCGTCCACGTGATCCTGAAGGAGGGATTCGGCCTGTCCGAGGGCATCATGACCACCGTGCACAGCTACACCGCCACCCAGAAGACCGTGGACGGCCCCAGCAAGAAGGACTGGAAGGGCGGCCGCAGCGCGGCCATCAACATCATCCCCAGCAGCACCGGCGCGGCCAAGGCCGTGGCCCTGGTGCTGCCCGAAGTGAAGGGCAAGCTGACCGGCATGTCGTTCCGGGTGCCGACCCCCACCGTCAGCGTGGTGGACCTGACCTTCAGGACCGTCAAGGAGACCAGCCTGGCCGAGATCAAGGCGGCCCTGAAGAAGGCCAGCGAGACCTATCTCAAGGGCATCCTGGGATACACCGAGGACGAGGTCGTCTCAAGCGACTTCATCCACGACAAGCGCTCCTCGATCTTCGACGCCGGCTCCTCCATCGAGCTGAACAAGAACTTCTTCAAGCTGATCAGCTGGTACGACAACGAGTGGGGTTTCTCCAACCGAGTGGTGGACCTGACCAGGCTCGTCATCGCCAAGGGCCTCTGACATGGCTAAGTTGTTCGTGGAGGACCTGAAGGTCGCGGGCAAGCGCGTGCTCGTCCGGGTCGATTTCAACGTGCCGGTCAAGGACGGCAAGGTGGAGGACGACAAGCGCATTTCCGCGGCTTTGCCCACCTTGAAGTACCTGCTCGGCCAGGGCGCGTCCCTGGTGGTGATGAGCCACCTGGGCCGTCCGGACGGCCAGCGCAAGCTGGAATTCAGCCTCAAGCCCGTCGCCGCCAAACTTCAGGAATTGCTGGGCGTCCCGGTGCGCTTTCTGGACGACTGCGTGGGCCCGCAGGTGGAGGCCGCCTGCGTCGCGCTGAAGCCCGGCGAAGTGGTCCTTCTCGAAAACCTGCGCTTCCTTATCGAGGAAGAAGGGAAGATCAAGCTTGAGGACGGCACCAAGCTGGCGGCGGACAAAGCCAAGGTGGCCGAATTCAGGGCCGGCCTGTCGAGGCTGGGCGACGTCTACGTCAACGACGCCTTCGGCACGGCCCATCGCGACCACAGTTCCGTGGCCGGCGTCACCCTGCCTTTGCGCGCCAGCGGATACCTGATGAAGAAGGAGCTGGATTTTCTGGGCCAGGCCCTGGAGCATCCGGCCCACCCCTTCATCGCCATCGTCGGAGGCGCCAAGGTCAGCGGCAAGATCGACGTGATCAACAGCCTGCTGCCCAAGGTGGACAAGCTCATCATCGGCGGCGGCATGGCCTACACCTTCGCCAAGGCTTTGGGCTATGAAACCGGGCACAGCCTGGTTGAGCCGGACCGCGTGGCCCTGGCCAAGGAGCTGCTGGACAAGCACGCCGACAAGATCGTCCTGCCGACCGATTGCCTCATCACGGACAAGTTCGACTTCAAGGCCCGGACCCTGGGCGCGCTCAAGGTCTGCGCCTTCAACGCCATACCGGCCGATTGGGAAGCCGTGGACGTCGGCCCGGAATCGGCGGCCGCATTCTCGGCCATCGTGCGCGGGGCCAAGACCGTGCTCTGGAACGGGCCCATGGGCGTCTTCGAGATCGAGGCATCGGCCAAAGGCACCTTCGCCGTAGCCCAGGCCCTGGCCGAAGCCACCAAGGCCGGAGCCGTCACCGTGGTCGGCGGCGGGGATTCCGCCTCCGCCATCAAGAAGGCGGGCTTATCGAAACAAGTCAGCCACGTCTCCACCGGCGGGGGGGCCTCTTTGGAGTTTTTGGAGGGCAAGCCCCTGCCCGGCGTCCTGGCTTTGACCGACAAATAAGCCCATACTGGGCTTCCACAGCCGACCCAGCGCGACCGAGGAACCATGAACAGAAAAAAATTCATCGCCGGAAATTGGAAGATGTTCAAGACCGTGGCCGAGGCCCTGGCCTTCGCCCATGACGCCAAAGGGCGCGTGGCGAGCGTCGACATGGTGCAGATCGCGGTCGCCGCGCCCTACACGGCCCTGCATGCCTTGGCCCATGACCTCAAGGGAAGCAATATCGAACTGGCCGCCCAGAATTGCCATTGGGAAAAGGAAGGCGCATTCACCGGCGAGATCAGCGTCGGCATGCTCAAGGAAGCGGGGGTCCGGCACGTCATCATCGGCCACAGCGAGCGGCGCCAATACTTCGGGGAGACCAACGCCACGGCGAACCTCAAGGTCAAGGCCGCCCTGGCCGGCGGCCTGGGGGTCATCCTCTGCGTGGGTGAAAAGCTGGACGAACGGGAATCGGGGCGCGCGTTCGACGTGGTCAAGGCCGACCTCGAGGGCGGCCTGCAGGGCTTGACCGCCGCCGATATGGGGCCCGTGGTCATCGCTTATGAGCCGGTTTGGGCCATCGGCACCGGGAAGACCGCAAGCCCGGCCCAGGCCCAGGAAATGCACGCCTTTATCCGCGCCCGCATCAAGGACGGTTTCGGCGCCGCGGTGGCTGACGCGATACGCATACAATACGGCGGCTCGGTGAAGCCGGACAACGTGCGGGAGCTGATGATACAGCCCGACATCGACGGGGCCCTGGTGGGCGGCGCAAGCCTGAAACCCGAAAGCTTTGAGGCCCTGGTCAAGTTCTGACCGGGATACGAATTGAGGTGTTCGCGATGGAAACTTTTCTTTACGTTGTGTTCGTTGTTGTCTGCCTCTTCATCATCGGCTTGGTCCTGATCCAGCAGGGCAAAGGCGCCGGCGTGGGCTTCAGCATGGGCGGGGCCAGCCAGGCCATGTTCGGGGGCTCGGGCGGCCGCGAATTCTTCATCAAGCTGACCAGCGCCCTGGCCGTGGTGTTCATGGTCATCTGCATCGTCCTGGCCAAGATGGCGGTCTCGGACGCCGGCAGCTACCACGGGGCCATGGCCGGAGCGGCCACGGTCCCCGCGGCTCCGACCGTACCCGGCCCGGGCGGCCTGCCCCTGAATCCGGCTAATCCAGCCCAGCCGGTGGCCCAGGTCCCCATCAATGGACAGCCCTTGCAGGCGCTTCCGGCGTCCGGCGCCCCGGCTCCGGTCGCTCCGGTCGCTCCGGCCCCGGCTCCCGCGAATCCCTAAGCCCCCCAAAGCCACCCTTAAGCGGCGCGTTTAAGGGTGGCCCGTTTTCCCCGCCTCTATTTTTTTGTACGGCGACCATGCCAGACCTAAAACCCGAATTTTCCCAATACGACACCAAAATCCATCCGCAGGCCGGCGAGAAAGAGGCCTATGTGGAGACGCTTTTCGACGCGGTGGCCCCGACCTATGACCTGGCCAACCGCCTGATGTCCTTTGGCTTGGACAAGGGCTGGCGCCGCCGCCTGGTCCGGGAAAGCGGCGTGGGCGCCGGCGCGAAGGTCCTGGACGTGGGCTGCGGCACCGGCGACCTGCTCATGGATTTCGCCCGGCGTTTGGGGGGCGTCCAAGGGGAAGGGCTGGATTTCTCCGCGGGCATGCTTGCCCGCGCCAAGGCCAAGGACCGCTGGGGTCTGCGCTGGACCGAAGGATCGGCGTTGAAGCTCCCATACCCGGATGCGGCCTTCGATGCCGTCGCGTCGGCCTGGGTTCTGCGCAGCATCACCGACCCCGGGCTCTTCTTCAGCGAAATGGCCCGGGTGGCCCGGCCCGGAGCCAAGGTCCTGGTTCTGGAGCTGACCCGGCCCCAGCGTGCCTGGCAAAGGGCCCTCTATGCGCCGGTCTTGAATCTCTACGTGCCGGTCCTGGGCCGTCTGCTTAGCGGGCACAACGACGGCTATCGTTATCTGAGCGAAACCATCAAAGGCTTCTGGGCTCCCTCGAAGGTCCTGGAGGTCATGGAGGCCTCCGGACTGGCCCGCGCCCGCGCCATACCCCTGACCCTGGGCGCGGCCACCCTTTTCATCGGCGAAAAGGCCGGTGCGGAGCCGCGGGCATGAGGACCAAGCGAAGCGGTCTGGGAAGGGCTTTCCCCGCGCTGATGGCGTCGGCGCTGGCGCCGGCCTTGCTCCTTGTCCTGGGTACGGGCTGCGGACAGCATGGACCGGACTACCGTTCCATCGCCGATGCCGCGCAGGTCGCGGACGGCGGCATCCGGGTGGAGGCCAGCGGCGGCGAGGCCAGCACCATGAATCCCATCCTGGCCATGGACGACGCCAGTCTAAGCCTCTGCGGCCTGGTCTTTAATGGGCTGGTGCGCTATAACCCGAAATTGGTCCTGGAGGGCGATTTGGCGCGGTCCTGGGACGTCAAGGACGGGGGTCGGACCATCGTATTCCACCTTCGTCCCGGCGTGCGGTGGCAGGATGGCGCGCCCTTCACCAGCGCCGACGCGAAATTCACCGTGGAGCGCATCCTCGATCCCAAGGTGGCCAGCCCGCTCAAGAGCGGCTTCGACCTGGTGAAGGGCCTGGACACCCCGGACGCCCTTACCCTGGTCGTGCGCTATAAAAAACCCTTCGCCCCCGCCTTGGAAGCCTGGAGCTTAGGTCTGCTGCCGCGCCACCTTTTGCGGGGCAAGGACGTGAACACCGATCCCTTCAACCGGAACCCGGTGGGCACGGGGCCTTACAAGTTCAAGACATGGGTGGACAAGCAATACGTCGAGTTCGCGGCCAACCCCGACTATTACGAAGGGCCCGTCCATATAAGCAGGATATTGGTCAAATTCGTTCCTGAGCCGGCCACCCAGCTCCTGGAGCTCAAGACCGGCGGCATCGACGGCATGACTTTGCAGCCGGACCAGTATCTGCACGAGTCCGACGGCGAGGCCTTTGGCCGTCTGGCCCGCAAGTTCCGGTTCCCGGGCCTGGAGGAGTACAGCTACCTGGGCTTCAATCTGGACCGGCCGCCCTTCAACGACGTGCTGGTGCGCCGGGCCCTTTCCATGGCCATAGACCGCGGGGAGCTGATCCAGGGCGTGATGCTGGGCCTGGCCAAGCCTTGTTCCGGCCCTTATTCGCCGCTGATGCAGGCCTACGATCCTGGAGTCCTGCCCATGCCCTATGACCTGACCCGGGCCGCGGCCTTGCTGGATTCGGACGGCTGGCGCTTAAGCGCCGACGGAACGCGGGCCAAGGACGGCAAGCCCCTGGCCTTCACGATCATCACCAACCAGGGCAACGAACCCCGTGAGAAGAGCGAGCTGATATTGCAGCAGCAATACGCCAAGCTGGGGGTGAAGGTCCAGGTCCAGGTCATTGAATGGTCCAGCTTCCTTTCGAACTACGTGGATAAGCGCAACTTCGACGCCGTCCTCCTGGGCTGGCAGCTCAGCCTCGATCCGGACCAATACGCGATCTGGCACAGCAGCCAGACCGGCCCTGGGGAATTCAACTTCATCGACTTCAAGGACCCTGAGACGGACCGCTTGCTGGAGCAGGGAAGGGAATGCTTTGATCCGGCCAAGCGCATCGCCATCTACCGCGCCTTCCATCGGCGCCTGGCCGAATTGCAGCCCGTGGCCTTCCTCTATTCCCCGGACAGCCTCAGCGCCTTGAGCCTGAAATTCCAGGGGCTGGTCCAGACCGACACGGGCTACGACTGGTACGCGCCGATAAAATGGTATATACCGAAGAGCATCCAGATGGAGCAGTAGCCGGTCCTCCGGCTCCGGTATGTGGTTTCCAGATTCCGTCGGGCGCATGGAGCCAAGAGAAAAGGTGTGACGTGTGAAACGAACGGCGTTCTTGGCCTGTATCTTGGTCCTTTGCGGATGCGCTCCGTCGGCCTTGATCAGGCCCGGGGACGCTGTCTTCGGCGCTTCGTCAAAACGTTTCCTCAAGAGCTCGCAGAGCGTTGGCAGCAAGGCCGCGACGCCGGACGGCGCTTTGTTTCTGCAGGCCGAGGCCTTTTACCATTACCGATTTTCGCTTCAAACCCAGGATGCCCGCTCCATGGCCGCGGAGATCGCCGTCGCGACCACGGATTTCGCGCCGCTGGGCTATTGGGCGGCGTCCCTGGAGATGGGGGACTTCCGCATGCAGGCCTACGACGGGGCCATCCAGCTGTACGAGGCCCTGCTGTCCCGGTATCCGGGCTCGACGCTGAGGCCGCTCGCCCTGTATAGGCTGGGTTGGGCCTACCGCAACATCAGCATGGACGGCTTTCCCGAGCGCCCGGATCAGCCTTTCAGGGACCTCATTAAAGACTACCCTGGAACACCGTTGGCGGACCTGGCGGGCACGGCACAACGGATACCCTACAAAACCCAGGACCTTGCCACCGAATGGTCGCTGTTGCCCGGCGCGGGACAGATGTATGTGGGCCATTGGGGCGACGGCACGGTTCGGCTGAGTCTTGCGGCGGGCTTCGCCGCGGCAGCATTGCTGCCGCCGGCGCTGATGCTCCGGGACCGGCGCTTTGACTGGCTGGAGACCATCCTCTCGCTGGCCGGTGTCATCGGATTGGAAGTGACCTATACCACCGCCTACCAGGACGCCAAGCGGCAGGCGATCGAATTCAATGAGGCGCGGGAACAGGAATTCGACCTCGCCCATCCGTCGGCGCCGTGACCCGGGGGCGTTCGAATGCGCGGGAAGCCGATAAGCCCTATGCCGAAGTGCGGGTGGAGGTGGCCGATGTCAGGCGCGATTTCGCCGCCCTTCTGGCCCGCCGTCTCCGGGACCAGTAATAGGCCCATCGCAGCCCGTTGAAGGCGGAGGTATGTGCCTTACCCAAGACCATCCGACGAACCCGGGTGCATTGGATTGGTCTTGGGTAAGGCACATACCTCCGCCTTCTGAAGGGCGTCGGGACGGCTTCGTTCGCATCTTGCTAGCCGACTTTCAAGCCCCTACAATGGGCCCGGTCCCCATCGTTAAGCCGTCTTTGGGCTGCCGGCTTCCATCCTGCAGCTCCCCCTCCGGAACAGCCCTGCTCCTGCGCTACGCAGTTCGCCGCTTAGCTATGGCCGTGCCCCTGCTTTTGGGGATCTCGGTGCTGACCTTCGCCCTGGTGCATATGACTCCGGGCTCCCCGGTGCAGGCCCAGTCGGCCATGAATCCGCGCTATTCCCAGCAATCGATCCAGGCATTGCGCCGGCTCTACGGGCTGGACGAGCCCCTGCCGCTCCAATACTGGCATTGGCTCAGCCGCTTGGCGCGCCTCGATTTCGGGGTCAGTTTCCGGGACCAGCAGACGGTGCTGAGCAAAGTGGCCGGAGCCCTGCCCGCCACCCTGCTCTTGAACGGTCTGTCCCTCTTACTGGTCTTAGGCATCGGCATACCCTTCGGCGTGCACGCCGCCACCCACCCGGACACGCGCTTCACCCGGATCTTCACCGGCTTCACCTTCGTGTCCTATTCCTTCCCGGTCTTCTGGCTGGCCCTGCTGCTGCAACTGAGCCTGGCGGTCTGGCTTGGCGTCCTGCCGGTCTCGGGCTATGTCTCGCCGGTCCTCGACGGGGCTCCGTGGTGGCGCCAAGGGCTGGACCTGCTCTGGCACGCCGTCGCGCCGCTCATAGCCACCACCCTGGGCGCCTGGGCCGTGCTGTCGCGTTACGTGCGCAACAGCATGTTCGAGGCCTTGGGGCAGGACTATATACGCACCGCCAGGGCCAAGGGCCTGGCTGAGCGGGTCGTGTTCTGGCGCCACGCTCTTCCCAACGCCCTGCTGCCGGTCATCACCGTGATGGGCCTCAGCCTGCCCGGACTGATCAGCGGCAGTGTCATCATCGAGACCATCTTCGCCTGGCCCGGCATGGGCCGCCTGGCTTGGGAGGCCACCACGGGCTATGATTATCCCGTGGTCATGGGCGTCAGCTTCATGGCCGCCCTGCTTACGGTGCTGGGCAACCTCGCGGCGGACTTGGGGCTCGCGGCCCTGGATCCGCGCATCAAGGTCGGCTGATGCCCCGTCCACGGCCTTTTTGGCGCGGAGCCACCCTGGCCTGCGGCCTGGCTTTGGCCGCACTGAGCCTAATGGCCCTGCTGGCGCCTTGGATCTCGCCGGACGACCCCAACCGCATCGATGTGGGCATGCGCTTCGCCGCGCCCGGGGCCGGCCAGTGGCTGGGCAGGGACGCCTTGGGCCGGGACCTCCTGAGCAGGATGATCGCGGGCGCAAGGGTCTCGCTGCCGGTTGGCTTCACCGCCGCCCTGGGAATGACGTTCGTGGGCACCCTCTTGGGGGCCTGGGCCGCCTACGCCGGGGGCTGGATCGACGCGCTCATCATGCGCACCACGGACGTGCTGCTGGCCATTCCGGCGCTCTTCCTGATTCTGGCTCTCATCGTGGTGTGGGGCCCGGGTCTGTGGAACGTTGTCCTGGTCATCATCGTCACCGGATGGACCGGCATGGCCCGCCTGGTCCGCGGGGAGGTCCTCAGCGTCAAGGAGCGGGACTTCGTGGCGGCGGCGCGGGCCTCAGGGGCCCATCCGGCGCGCGTGCTCTTCAGGCACGTCCTGCCCAACGCCATGGCCCCGGTCTACGTGGCCCTCACCTTCGGCGTGGCGGACGCGATCCTGATGGAATCCGGCCTGAGTTTTTTGGGTTTGGGGGTGCAGCCGCCCACGGCCAGCTGGGGCAGCCTTTTGAGCGACGGGCGCGACGCGGTGGGCGAGGCCTGGTGGCTGGTGGTCTTTCCGGGACTGGCCATCTTCGCAGTCCTGCTGCTGGTGAACCATCTGGGCGAGGCGGCGCGCCGGCATTTTGACCCCAAGGGCGCGGCGTGAGCCTGCTCACGGTGGAGGATTTAAGCATCTCCTTCGGCGCCGGGCCTTTGGTCGTGGACCGGGCGGCTTTCGAGCTTGAGGCGGGCGGCAGCCTGGGCCTCGTGGGCGCCTCCGGTTCCGGCAAGAGCCTGAGCGCCCTGGCCATCATGGGCTTGCTGCCCAAGGCCGCCGCGGTGCGGAGCGGACGCATCGTTTTCGAGGGCCGCGACCTGCTGGCCATGGACGAGGAGGACCGTCGCGCGCTGCGCGGCGGAGCCCTGGGGCTGGTCTTCCAGGAGCCCTTCACGGCCCTCAACCCGCTGATGCGGGTGGGGGCGCAGATCGCGGAAAGCCTGCGTCTGCACCAGCGTATGGACGCCGCTTCGGCCCGGTGCGCGGCCGCCGAGGCCTTGGAGCGGGTGGGGCTTACGCCCGGTCCGGAGCGGGCCCGGCAGTATCCGCACCAATATTCCGGCGGCATGCGCCAGAGGGCCTTGCTGGCCATGGCCTTGGCGGGCAAGCCCCGCCTCTTGATCGCGGACGAGCCCACCACGGCCCTGGATTCCACGGTGCAGGCCCAGATCCTGGCATTGCTCAAGCGCCTTCAGGCCGAACTCGGTTTCGCCCTGCTCATCATCAGCCACGACCTGGCCGTGATCCACGCCCTGGCCGGGCGCGCCGCGGTCATGGAGCGGGGCCGGGTGGTGGAGCTGTCCGACCTCGCGACGTTATTGAACGCGCCGTCCAGCCCCGCGGCGAAGCGCCTGATCGCGGCCTACCAGGCCTTGGGAATTTAAGGAGATTCATGGCGGAACTCTTGAGAGCGAGCGGACTCGTCAAGGACTACATGGTGCCCAAGCTGGAAGGCTGGTTCGGCTCCGATTCGGTGCGCGCCCTCGACGGGGTGGACCTGGCGCTGGAGGAGGGCGAAACGCTGGCCGTGGTGGGTGAAAGCGGGTCGGGCAAGTCCACCTTGGGCCGCGCCCTGCTCTGGCTGGACCCGCCCGACCAGGGGACGGTCGTCTTCGCCGGGAAGGCGCTGGGCTCCATGGGGGCGGTGGATCTGCGCAGGCGACGCAAGGACCTGCAGATGGTCTTCCAGGACCCCTACGCGTCCCTGGATCCGCGCCAGAAGGTCGGCGAAATCGTCGTCGAAAACCTGCTGGTGCATGGAGGCCTGAAAGGGAACGCCTTGCGCGAGGAGGCCGGGCGCCTGCTCTCCGAAGTGGGCCTGGAGCCGGGCATGGCGGACCGTTACGCCCACGAATTCTCCGGAGGCCAGCGCCAGGGC
>Ga0182024_10015977_pt1 | contig 14296 bp, 13 predicted proteins | sample P32metaG_FD_120480 | JGI IMG/M metagenome (GOLD analysis project Ga0182024, IMG submission 120480) | Permafrost microbial communities from Stordalen Mire, Sweden - P3-2 metaG (Illumina Assembly) | ecosystem: Environmental > Terrestrial > Soil > Wetlands > Permafrost | place: Sweden: Stordalen... | reverse complement strand
TTCATCCATTTCGAGCGGCAGTTATCCGGGTCATCTATATACCATGGGAGCGACGAGCGTTGGAGTAGTGGATAATCCAATATCCCCGACGGGAGTCCCCGGCTGGGGCTGTGGCGCCACAGCTGACACAACAGCTCCAACGATTACGGATACTGATCCGCAGGTAGTCCAGGCGCCGTTCCCGTGCTTTTCGGTCACCACCCTCGCCAACGAACTCCAGAATGCCGGAGTTTCCTGGAAATCTTATGCGCCTACCGACCAGCAGAGTGGATATCTTTGGAATTCCCTGCAATCCTTCAGCCAGATTTTCAACACTCCGCTCTGGAAGTCGAATGTGGTAAACGAGAATAATTTCGTGAAGGATGCGATGTCGTCCGATATGCCGGCTGTAAGCTGGCTGGTCCCTAACACTCCCGAGAGTGAACATCCCGTTGCCAGCGTTTGCCTCGGCGAAAACTGGACGGTGCTCCAGATCAACGCTATTATGCAGGGGCCCAATTGGAATTCCACAGCCATTTTCATCTTGTGGGACGACTTCGGTGGTTTTTACGATCACGTTGCGCCGCCAAGCCAGGATCTTTATGGTTACAGCATTCGCGTGCCGTTCATTATCATTTCTCCTTACGCAAAACAGACCATTTACGGCCAGCAGGGATACATTACACATTCGACCTATGAACTGTCGTCGGTTCTGCGATTCATCGAGGAGCGTTTCGGAGTGGCTCCGCTCACAGCCAGGGATGCGACCGCTAATGACATCCTGGACGCCTTCGATTTCTCCCAGGCTCCGCTGCCCCCTTTGGTGCTTTTGCAAAGGGACTGCCAATAAGACGCTCGAGAGAACCCGGAGCGACACGCATTCGCGGCAAGTCCGCCCGCGAATATTTATGGGAGCATAGGAGGGCACGCGTTTCTGGCGAGCACGTGCCCAAACTTTGGTGGTTGGGCACCACAGATCATGGGGAATTCTCATAGAAACAGGGAAGAAGGGATGGCCACTTGAATCCACCCTCTTCACGACTTTTCTTGCTGATTACATATCCGCGTGGAACCTGAATCCCGGCAAATAAACGCGCAATTAGCCGCAAGTCTTAGGCGGGGTCCCATCTGCATGCTTACGTTAAAACCCCCCCGGGATATCGAGTCTTCGCCCCGCCAATTGACCTTCCTCTGTTTCCTACAGGCTGTCCACTTACGCTCTACAGACCTTCTCGGATGGGAAAACACATCATTCCGCGCGACTATAGGTGGGGTTGGCGCAGAATTTGTCTAAACAGCGCGCGTGGCTTCAGGAGGCTTTATGGAACGTATTTTCCCACGGGTGGATCGTCGCGAACTTGAAAGCACGCGTTGGATTTCCGCGCTTGCGGGGGGCGCAATGATCGCCTACGGAATGAAACGCGGCAAGCTCTTCGGTGGACTACTGGCGCTGGCCGGCGCCGACCTGGCCACAAAGGCGCTCATTGGACATCACCTTTATGAAACGGTGGGAATCACATCGGTGACCCGAAAGGGAGTTGGGGCGAGTATTCCCCACCAGCTTGGAATCAAAGTGAATAAGTCGGTGACGATTCAGCAGTCTCCCTCGACAATTTACGATTTTCTAAAGCGGCTCGAAAACTGGCCGCGGTTTATGACCAATCTGCGTTGGGCCACGCAAAAAGACGAGAACCACTCCCGATGGATCATGAGAGGACCGGAGAATGCGGAAGTCGAATGGGACGCGGAAATTATCAATGACATTCCTAATGAAATTCTGGCCTGGCGCTCAGTGAACTGCCCGCATATTGACACTGCCGGCTCGATCCGCTTGGAACCCGCGCGGGAAGGCCGCGGGACGGTTGTCCGGCTGTCTTTGCAGTATTTGCCGCCCGGCGGCTCCTGGGGAGCGCTTGCGGCGAAGCTGTTTGGGAAGGATCCGGCAGGCGAAATTGCGGACCATCTCCACAAACTCAAGCAAATCCTGGAAACCGGGGAATCGGCTACCACAGAAGGCCAGTCTGTAGGCGGCTCGCTGCGGCACCGGTCAGGGGCAACTAGAGCGTCTCAATCAGAGGCTTGATTTTCCCGGCAAAGATTCGAACGGCAGTCATTCGTCCGGCTGATATTTCCGAGGAGATAGGAATGAAGGCTTTATGCTGGTATGGCACGAAAGATGTTCGGATTGAGAACGTCCCTGATCCGCAAATTCTAAATCCTCGCGATGTGATTATTCGCACCACGCTAACAGCGATTTGCGGCTCGGACCTCCATATATACGGCGGTTTCATTCCCACCATGGAGCGCGGCGACATTCTCGGCCACGAGTTCATGGGCGAAGTTGTAGAAACCGGGCATGAAAACGGGTTGCGCAAGGGGGATCGAGTTGTAGTTCCTTTCGCCATCGCTTGCGGGAATTGCTGGTTCTGCAAGAATGGCCTTACGTCCGCGTGCGACAACTCCAATCCCAACGCTGAGCTTTTGGAAATAAAGGACGGTGCCTCCGGCGCGGGACTTTTCGGATACAGCCGCATATATGGCGGATATGCCGGCGGGCAGGCCGAATATGTGCGCGTGCCTTTTGGCGACGTCGGCCCGCTCAAAATCCCCGAGGGATTATCCGATGAGCAGGTGTTGTTTCTCTCCGATATTTTTCCCACTGGATACATGGCCGCGGAGAATTGCAATATCCAGGGCGGAGACACGGTTGCAGTGTGGGGATGTGGCCCAGTGGGACAATTCGCCATTCGTAGCGCATGGCTGTTAGGCGCGGGGCGGGTGATCGCCATTGACAAATATCCCGAGCGGCTCGACCTGGCCCGCAAAGGCCATGCTGAGACTATCAACTACGAAGAAACTGACAGCGTGATCGGAACGCTGAAGGAAATGACCGGCGGAATGGGGCCGGATTCGTGCATTGACGCCGTAGGCATGGAGGCGCACGGTTCTTTTCTTGCCGAGGCCTACGACCGCACCAAGCAGGCCATGATGCTGGAAACAGACCGGCCCATGGTGCTTCGCGCCGCGATCCAGGCTTGCCGCAAAGGCGGAACGGTTTCTATTCCCGGCGTCTATGGCGGGTTCATTGATAAAATGCCCATGGGAGCGGCGTTCGGCAAAGGACTGACGCTGAAAATGGGGCAGACTCACGTCCATCGGTACCTTCGTCCGCTATTGGAATTGATCCAGCAGGGCAAGATTGATCCTCCCTCCATCATCAGCCACCGGATGAGACTGGAAGATGCTCCGGATGCCTACAAAATGTTTTCGGAAAAAGACGACCAATGCATTAAAGTCGTGCTTAGACCTTAAAGCAGCGGTACCGGCATTCGGTTTCGCTGAAAGGCGGAAATTCATTTGGCGGAACCGGGAGCAATCTGCATAGGCATTTCGGGATGGAGGTATGAGCCCTGGCGGGGCGTCTTCTATCCGGAAAAACTCGCTCAGAAACACGAGCTTCGCCGAATCCCCCATACACTGAGCCCCTGCCAATAAACACTGCTCGGGAGCCGTTTCAGCGTAGTCTTCGCCACCTTGCCGATATTCCCGTCATTATCATTGGACCGCTCTATGGGCTCAAAAAGGTCTAGCTCTCTCGTCGCGCCCGCGCCGCTATCTCGCCTGATCTGACGCGCAGCCTTTCCAGCCTCTGATACGCCCAAGCGACGAGAAGAAAGTACCGCGCCCGGGTCATGATCGTGCGCGTACCAGGGAAGAGCATGTCGGCGAAGGCGTCGCGCACCGAGCCAACGCCGAGCTCATCGCGCGTGTCGTGTTCCCTGAAAAGATCGACCACTTCGAGCATCTTCCGGCGCTCGCGCTCCGAGTAATCCAACCAGACAAACGCCGACATCATACCGCCATCACTCATGAAGAAACCTTCGGGACTGCCGGCAGTGGTTCGCCGGCCAGTCCCTTCTTAACGAGGCCGGCCAGGAAAGCCGCAAATGGAACAATATCCTCGCCGACACTCGCTTTTTCGAGGGCTTCCATGTAAATCTTGCGCTCTTCGACGGGGATGACTGTCCATGGATACCCGCCTGACGCCAGTATCAGATTCATCAAAAACCGCCCCACGCGGCCGTTCCCGTCCATATAAGGATGGATATACACGAACACAAAATGCCCGAGCACCACACGCACGGCCGGGTGGGCGTCTTCGCGCAGCAGTTCGAAAAATACCGGCATAGCGTCCCTAACGGCATCGCTGTTCAGCGGCACGTGCATTGACTTGCGAATATAAACCTGGCTGTTGCGGTAACCGGCGAGGTCAGCGGGTTTCAGGAGACCGGCCGTGACGCTCGCCGCAAACAATTCCCGATACCATGTCCCGTGATCTTCGTCTGCGACTACACCGGGATTCTCGCGCTTCAGAACCCTGCCGACGCTGTTCTGTACGGCCTGATCGAACGCGTCCGCAGCGGCACATGGAACCCGGAGACAAATGAGGGCGACCGCGAGCAGCGGAACGCGGTGGCGGCGCGCGGCTACTGGCTGGCCTATCACGAGGGACAGGGATATAGCCCATCGTTGCGGGAGACATGGGGGAGGGGAATTCCGATGCGGCGGAAATGAGGGCGCCGGGTTTGACGGAATTTCCGGCAGAGCCCACTTCGCTGGGACTGCTGGCCATGGGCCATACGGGGATAGCAGATCGGCAACGCCGGGTTGCAGTCCAGGCAGAAAGCTAGGCTTATTGCCAAGTGGAACGACCATCAATAAATGTGAGCGGGGGCAAGCCAGAGTCTTGAAGAAATGGAGGTTGGACTTCTACTGACCGCTCGACGCTGGAATGGCATTGACCTCGACGGCGCTCCCCGCATTTTCGTCAACATGCACCTCTGTTCCCATGGTTTCTATGCTCCTGATGAACTCGGGATCTTGATAGGCGGCATCCTGCATTCCTTCCCAGGCGAAGACCTTGTAATTTCCCGGCGCGATTCCCTGCAATTTGAAGGCGCCGTACTGGTCGGTAGTAGCTTCCTTATATAAGCGACCTTGCTTACGCCGGCTTGGGTCGGGAACCAGAACTACTCTTCCACCAGCCACAGGATGGTCATCGCCATCCGTCACTGTACCGGAAACAAAACCGCCTTGCGCACTGACCACGACTTCCAGGCTGCCTCCCGGCGCTCCATTGGTCAGCTCCAGGCCTTCCTGCATGATATCCACACCGGCCAATTTGACCGACTTCAGATAACACGTAAGGCAAATCGGCCGCACATCAATCTGATAAATTCCGGGCGGAACGTTCTTCGCGGTAAACGAGCTGTCGCTATTGAGGGGCGCGGTGCGCGCTATCGCGGAGGAATCATTGACTGCGCGAAACAAAACACTGGTTTCGGAAGCCCGTGTTCCCCCATTGCCCTGGTAGATCGCGCGCCCCGGCAAATTGATTCCTGAAGAAAGTATCAAGGTCAGATTGACGAGCCCACCGGGCCCAACATCCACATTCTGCCTGGCGAAATACTGCCTGGATTGCTCGTCTAGCGTGGCTGTGGCAATATATGTGCCCGCGGTCACATTGGTAATCTCAAAGGTTCCGTCCACGGCTGCGACTGCAGTGAGTGGAGTAGCCGCAATGTCGCCACCCGGAGCCTCGATCTTCTCAAACGCTATCGCGGAGCCTTTTCCAGGCCGGCCGGTGGCAGGGTTCAGCACATTTCCCCTAACCTGCACCACGGGGCTCGGGCTTATTACAAAATCAATGCCGGATACTTCCTGTCCCGCTGTCACATCCACCGGGGACGCATGGGCCATGTCATTGCCCTCTGGGTAGAATGAAGGCACGTACTTCGCTGCCTCGCCCTCCAGGATATTTTCCGGGGAATAAGTCGCGATAACGTAATAGCGGCCCGGGACAAGGTCGAAAGCACGGTACTCTCCCAGATCATCCGTTACTGCCGGAGGTTCATCCCGCGAGATGCGCATGGCCCCGTGGGAATTTGATTTCCTGAGCGCCTGCACTTCGACGTACGGCAATGGATCGCCATTGTCATCCGTAACGCGCCCTGAAATAACCCCCCCGGACTTTAAACGGAAGAGCAGATCCTTCATCTCCTGCCCAGCTGTCAATGAAAGTATGGCGCCCGGCCCACCTGCCTGAACGGAATATTCCTGGGAGACGAAGCCGTCGCGGCTGACTTCCAGGCGGTACCGCCCTGCCTCTATGCCGGTAATTAGGAAATGGCCGGCGGCATCGGTCGCGGCGTTCAGAGGTTGTCCGCGTCCACCGCTCGCAACGTCAGGCTTAAGGACAACGCTGGCCCTGCTCAATGGTGCGCCTGTACCTTCCCGCACAACTTGGCCGGAAATGCTCGCTTTCTGCGGGACGGAATTTGTCTGTGCGCGCGAAGGCAGGGCGCATAAAGCAATGACCGACAGGAAAGCCAGCCCTCTTCGGAGCCGAAAGGGAAACGGCATCGTGGGGCGATCAATGATTAATGAACGTTTTTGGTTGTGCCGTGAAAAAAGGGAAAGTCTAACGCCCCAGGATAATGGATTGGTCAGCATGTCCTTATACAGCGGCGGCTGCGGCCTGAATGGGAATCCGCTGGCGATATAGCGAGGGATCCACCTGCCGGGCCATCTCCTCTACATCAAATGGAAACTTCAAAAATTCCTGTACGCGGGTCACTTCAACGTGTGTGGCCTTGAGCAGCGATCCATGTTCGACCCAGCAAACTGCGATTTCCGGGTGAGCCTCCAGCCAGGCGGCCACTTGCCGGAGATGCGTTTCAAAAGCGGCCACCATCACCGCATCCTGCATCGAAGGGCCGCTGGCGCCCAATTGCTTGATCATCTGTCGCTGGGAAGCCACCACTTCCTCAAGAGAGCGCGTCATGAATATTACGCGATATTCGTAACCGGAGGGAACATTGCGTAGAAGAGCGGAGACGACCTTCACAACTTTGCCTTCCGCTTCCGCGATGCAATCGGGCTCATTCGGCAACTGCTTGATCTTCTCCCACTCGAAATAGCCCCGGGGGTTATTTGCGTCGCTCACGCGGAGGTCATCGGTGAGCGGAGTCAAACCGCCGGCGGCGAGCATTTGCATCATCAGCGACGTGCCGGAACATGGCAATCCTGAAACGATGGTGATCAAGCTGCCCCCGTGGCTCGAACTCGCCTCTCCTGCAGCTCAGCGATGGCCCGCTGATGGTTTGCGATTGTGACAAGGTCCGCGCCAGTACGGCGATAGATGGCTACAAGCCAGCGGTGCGCATTGAGCAAACCTGGAGCCATGGAAAGAGCTGTCCGAAATGCCAACTCGGCGCGTTCCAGATGATTCATTCTGCCGAGCGCCACTCCCAGGCAGTAATGACCCATCGGCAGAAAATGGCGCAGTCCTACGGCAGCCAGGGCCTCTTCCGAGGCTTCTCGATTCTGGCGGCGGCGCAGACGTAACTGCGCAAGGCCCAAATGGGCCTCTGGCGAATCACTGTCAATGGCTAGGGCCTTCTGGAAGGCCTGCTCAGCCTCCTCAAGCCTGCGCATGCGCAGATAGGTATTACCCAAGCGGAGGTGCAGATCCGGAAGGCGCGGTTCTGCTTCCGCTGCACGGGACAGATGAGAAAGCGCCTTATCCAGGGAATTTTCCTCAAGGTGGACTAGTCCCAACAGCCAATCCGCCCACGGTTGTCCCCCGCGCTGCACCAGGGTTTCTAGAGTGGCCCGGGCTTCCGTAAGGCGGGAAAGATCCAGGTAGCACTGCCCGAGATGGAGGGTGAAGCGAATCTCCTCCGGCTTCTCTTTCGTCAATTGTTCCAGAATCGGCAGGGCGTCGCCGGGACGGTGGGAATCAAGATAGACCTGAGCCAGGTTGTACTGTGCTTCTCGGACGCAGTTTTCCACCGCCTTGGCCTGGTCCTCGTTTGGCGCCTGAATGTATCCCAGCGCCACGAACTGCTGCAACATCGCCTGTGCCGATACGGGATCCATACGCAGGTTCGCGGGATGCATACCGCATTCGCCGGGCACATCCTCCCAGCTCGGAATTTTTTCAATCTTGGGAGGTTCCTCGAAGGCCTCCACCAGGACCCGCCCATCCATGTCCTCGGCCACGGGCAGACCAAGGAGCGTCAGCACCGTAGGCGTGATGTCCAGCAGATTCGCGCCGTAGATCCGTTCGTTCTGGCGCAGATGAGCCCCGGCCATGCAAATCACGCCAATGGGACGATGTCCAACGGCAGGCCCTGGTCCGGCTTTGGGCATGTAGCGCGGCCGCAGATGATCGGAATGGAAGCCGTGGTCGGATAGCAGGAGCACCGTGGCCTCCGGGCCGGCAAGCTGGAGCAGACGTTCCAGCATCATGTCGTGGAATTTGTAGGCCCCATTTACCACGTCCTTGTAGAGTTCGAATTCCTTCTCTGGCACGTGATTCAGGCGCGGGGGATGAAAATTCATGAACGCGTGGCAGAAGTGATCTATGCCGTTGTAATAAACGGCCATGAAATCCCATGGCTCGTTTTCGAGAATCCAGGTTGCCGCATTGTGCAGCGAGCAGTTTTCGGCAAGGATTCTTGCCAGCGATGCAAGGTGCTGGTCCTTTTCCTGGTCCACCTCCGCGGCGCGCGGGATGAAGGGCAGGATTTCTGCTGGGGTGAGCTGGCCGGGATGAATACGGAAAGGCGCCAGCGTCTCGCCTAGTGCGGCTGGGTGAATGGAACTCGGGGTTAGCGGCCAGGGCTGATCCAACGGGGCCACGGGCTCGGCGTACAAAGGCGAAATCGAAACGCCGTTGATGGGTTCAGCGGGGCGCCCCGCAAACCAGCCTAGCACGTGGCTGCGCAGCCCGGACTGCGTGCAGATATTCCACAGTGCCTTCACCTTGCGCGATGTGCTGGTGACCGGGCGAATCGTCCCGTTGTCGGGATCGGGCTCGATAAATCCCAGAATTCCATGTTTGTCCGGGCGTTTGCCGGTGGCGATGGAATTCCAAAGCATGGGAGAGAGAATGGGACGCAGCGTGGCGAGGTTTCCTATGACCCCATGGTTAATCAGGTGTTCGAGGGCCGGCATCGGGCCCTGGTCCAGCAGGGGATTGATGATTTTCCAATCGGCGGCGTCCCAGCCGATGAGGAGCACTTTCTTTGCAAGTCGTTCAGTCATAAGTCACGGAAACCTGAGGCGCTCAAAGACGCAGTTTGTTATCGCCCAAACATTGAAACCCACAATTCAATGGCGTGAGAGCTCCCACCTGCCGGAAGAGTCTCTCTTAGGCTGCTATGCGTCGTTGCCGTTCGGCTATCGCCACGTGTCCGGCGGCCAGCAGTTCCAGCGGAGTTGGCTCCGATTCCTTGGCCTCCTGGCCCGCAAGAATTGGAGTGTTGGGCTCCGTCTCGTATGCCCAGCCAAGCAGTGTGGCGGTAAACCTATTGACCTTGCGGAAACCGATCCATCCGTAATGCACCTGGCCGCTGATCAGAAAGCCCACTCCTAGAAATCGGCCTTGCGTGTGGGCAAAGGGGCCGAAGCTGTGGGTACCGCTGAAGATACTTCCATCGAGCATTAGCCCAACTTGTTTGAAGGTTGCGGCAGGTCCGATCTTGTCGCCCATTGAAAGCGCCGCCGCCTGCTGATCGTGCCCCATGGGTTCCTGCGCTACACCGTTCTGACCGATTGCCCTCGCATACATGTTAACGCTTCCAAAGCAACTGGTCTGGGAAACGCAGCGATCGATCAGGATGAAATCAGTGGTTCCGTCGTTGTTCAGATCAATCGACAAATGCCCATTCCCGAGCGTCAAGACAAAGTCGCTCCGCGTGAAAACCACCTTGGCTTGTGCAGAAGACGCACCCGCAAGTGTCGCTCCCGCGGCCAGCACATATAACAGCATGCGCCGCTCCAGCACTTCGTCCAGCAAACTCAGGCGCTGCCGCTTCCCCTGCTTTCTTTTCTGGTTTCCTGTGTTCATGGCATCCTCCGGGGGTGATGGTGGCAGTGGCTTATCGGCCGCCTCATACGGTATACGCTAGCACTGGCGCTTGACCAATCTCAATAAGAATTGTGGGTGGGATTGTGGGTCGAGAAAAAGGTCAACAACTTGAGTCATGGCGCGATAATCCCAACCTGTCCATGGCGAATTGCTGATTTGCCCGGAATTCCCGGAGTTTTTTGCATTTCTTGCTACGATGCGTAAATGCGCGATCTCGTGATCCTTTTCGTCCACCCAATCTTATCGATGGAAATCTCATTGCCGAGGCCTGTATTAAACACCGATAGCTGCTTGATTTCCACAGACTTGCGTCGCTGGAATGTGCCCGTGAACCCGGCCCAACTCAGTTTTCTGATTCTGCCCTTGGATCAACTGTGCTCGCTCGCCGGTTGGACCGTGCGCCGCTGGGCATTCTTGTGAATCGAGGGTTCTCAGTCTCTGCCATCAGCCATAAATTGGGCCCCATATCAATTCGCCATGCACAGGAAAGATGCATGAGCCGCACCTTTAAAAGCTATATCAGCATCGACTATTCTGGGGCAGAGACACCCATTGCGAGCAACAAACACTTGCGCATCTACCAGGCGGACGATCTGACTGGGCCAAAGGAAATTGAACCACCGCCGAGCGCGCGCAAATATTGGACGCGCCGGGGCATCGCCGAGTGGCTGGTTGTGAAACCCACGGAAGGGCCGCCTACGCTGGTGGGAATCGACCATGGATTTTCGTTTCCGTTGCGATACTTCGAGCAGTACGGTCTGCCACACAACTGGCCGCTTTTCCTGGATGACTTCCAGCGCCATTGGCCGACGAATGAGGACAACACTTACGTCGATTTCGTCCGGGACGGCAATTGCGGAAACTGTGCCGCTCGATCTGGCGATGCCACCTGGCGGCCCATAACGGAACTACGATCACGCGCCAAGTCCGTCTTCCATTTTGATGTGCCGGGATCGGTGGCGAAATCCACCCACGCAGGTTTGCCGTGGCTGCGTCATCTCCGGAATCACACCACTGAGCAGGTGCATTTCTGGCCGTTCGAAGGATGGGAGTCGCCAGCCGGCAAATCAGTGGTAGCAGAGGTCTATCCGGCCTTGTGGAGCCATTCCTTCCCCCGTGAGAATCGTAATTCGGACCAGCACGATGCCTATTCAACTGCGGAATGGCTGCGCCGTGGCGATCTTGACGACATCCTTGATGGGCTTTTCCACCCAAGCCCTCTGCCCCACGAACGAAAAATAGCTGAAATCGAGGGGTGGATATTGGGAGTGGCATGAACAATTCTCAAGGAGCAAGCTGCTTCGCGCGTGAAAGAGGCGAGCAAATGACGCAAGGATAGCCCAAATTGTTCGAAGCATGGCGTATTTTTATAGCAGAAAGAAGGCCTTAACGGCTTGGCCTAACTGATTGATTTTAAACGCGGCCGGAATTATGGCGAGGGACAATACTGGTGTGGGCTCGATGTTCGATCACTTGCCTGACTTTCAAGACCGTTTCCGAAGCATAGTGAAGGAATCATATCCTGGGGAACTGCCCAGAAGCAAGCCACGCCAAAATGCGGCAGTGGGTCAGTTTGAATTGCTAACCCCTTGACGCCCGTTCTATGCATGGCATCATAGCGGTATGTCAAGACGATCAAGCAAGACCCACGATTTCACGGTGACAGCCCGGCGAATCGTGGAACAGGCAATCGGCGAGCATTTGGACGGCACGCCCCTTGAAAATCCAGATGAGGGAAAAGACCCGTCAGCCGTCGTTAGGGGACGCAAGGGGGGATTAAATGGTGGCAGGATGCGGGCATTGTCACTTTCGCCTAAGCGTCGGAAAACAATAGCTTTAAAAGCTGCAAAGGCTCGCTGGAAGAAATAGCGTTAATCGGTTTAGCACAATTAGCGCTAATTTGTTATTGACGAAGCATCTGGCGTTGCAGTATTATCATCGTAACAGTAAATGGTGGTGGATGAAACACCACTCAGGAGGAACGAGATGCCAGCGAGAATAGTGAGTGCTTTTGCTGCTATTATGGGGTTTTTTCACCTGAAATTCAATAAGCCGACTCATGAAGAGATTGACCAACTCATCGTGGATTCTTATTTCAAGTCCCGCAAGTCTTGGATCGCGAACGGATTAATCGAAAAGCCTCGCTAGAAAAGTTTTCCTGAGGCTCAGCCGCACACCGTTTTCCTTAGCAAAATCTCGCAGTCGCGTGTGGTCACATCGTAGGTAATCAGAAAGGATTTTAATAAGCTCCTCGGTATATTCCGGAGTTACATTCTCAGTCGTTAGCATGTCGCGCAGTAACGTATCCCGTTTTTCTTCGTCAGCAGTGGATGTGAAATCATAAGCAAATCCCATAATGGCTGTATGGAGATTCTCTTTCCGATTTTCGGGATTATCTGATATTTCAACGAGATAATCCCAATTAAGGACATCGGAAGCTCTCAGTATTTCTTTGGGATGTTTGGTCACAGTATTTTCCCCGCTATTGTCGCCAGGAGTGCTGTCTTTTTCGCTCACGCCTCCCCACCTTCAGCGGTGCTGGCGACAACCGTTCTGCGGCCAGCGGAATACCATTCCGCCAGCCCCCATGTGTTGTTTTTCAGCTTGGCGACATCTCCCCCTTCGCTCGCCATTCTCGTGAGCGTTGGAAAAACCGTCTGGTATAGGTTCTTAGCCTTGAATGTTAGCCCACCGGCGATTAGCGCGTCCGTGATTTCTCTCGCCGTTTGCGGTTTCTTCGCAAATGCCAAATAGGCTTTAACGGCCTCAGAAACACTCATGCGAAAGAAGGCGTCGGTCGCAAGACGGCCAAACTTCGATGGCTCAGAAGCCCGGGGGCCGCTCGCGGGCATTTCCGCTTGATCGGCATCCGTGCGACCCAAACGCAATTTCACCCAAGCAATCATCCTGTCCAGATTTGCCCGCTCTTCGAGCAGGTCTGCCAACATCTTTTCGTAATCGCTCGCTCCGTTCATTCTTGCCTCCACCGAATAATCCTGCTAAAATACAAATGCGAGAAAGCCTTAAAGGGGGCAGTTTTCACTACCCCCTCGCCCTTTCAAGGGGCGGCTAGGCTGACATAGCACCACCTACCTTCTGGGGGATTCGGGGCAATACTTGGCCGTGTTACCCGAACCCCCGGACTTCAATCCAAATATACGCCGGGATAATATCCGTGTCAATAGGGAATGGACACGGATGAAAACTTTTACATTACCTATTGACAAATCAATATCCTCTCAAGCATAATGGTCAGTATGAACCGTCTAGATAGCATTCGCCAAATGCAGGTAATTCGTTGCCTCGTAGAAGGCAATTCAATTCGCGCCACCGTCCGCATGACAGGGGTTGCGAAGAACACCATCGTCAAGCTGCTGCTGGAAGTGGGCGCGGCTTGCGCGAAGCGCCAAAGCGAGATGTTCCGCAACCTCACGTGCAAGCGCGTTCAATGCGATGAAATATGGGCTTTCTGCTATGCGAAGTCCAAAAACGTCACACCAGAAATTGCAGAGCGCGTGCCCGGCGCTGGCGACATTTGGACATGGACGGCTCTTGATGCGGATTCCAAGCTGATTATCTCTTGGATGCTCGGCGGTCGCGATGCGGGAACGGCACGGGATTTCATGGACGATCTGGCCTCGCGACTCGCCAGCCGCGTGCAATTGACCACAGACGGCCATCGCGCCTACCTATCGGCGGTCGAGGGTGCATTTGGTTCCGAAGTGGATTATGCGATGCTCGTTAAGATTTATGGAACGGACATGGCGGCAGACACCCGTTACAGCCCGGCAGAGTGCATAGGATGCCAGCAGCAGGCGATCAGCGGAGAGCCGAACCCGATGCACATTTCTACAAGCCACGTGGAAAGCCATAACCGAACGATGCGAATGTCAATGCGACGGTTCACGCGCCTGACCAATGGATTCAGCAAAAAGATGGAAAATCACGGGGCAATGCTAGCGCTCTATTTCTTCTACTACAATTTCTGCCGGGTGCATTCGACATTGCGCGTGACGCCATGCATGGAAGCGGGCGTGACGGATAGGGTGTGGGGTATAGATGAAATCGTGGGCCTTATTTCAAACTGACCCACTGCCCAAAATGCGCGTCAATGTCTGACTTGTCAGCAATTTGCCGACGCGGACGAAATTCTTGCGTACCACAGCCGTCTCATTCTACCGAATTTATACTGTCTATGGCTCGGACAGAATATTGACGAACCGCAGGAGTTGAGGTGAGTCAATGTCCGAATTCTTGCGCGAGGAGCAGCAAGCCTCGGACTATGGCAGCACCCGGAAAGGCACGTTGCTCGAAAGCGTGCCGGTAAGCGTCACAACCTGGAGGGTGCCAGTGGTGGCGTCGGCGGGTACGGTAGTGGTA
>Ga0182024_10015976_pt1 | contig 14297 bp, 10 predicted proteins | sample P32metaG_FD_120480 | JGI IMG/M metagenome (GOLD analysis project Ga0182024, IMG submission 120480) | Permafrost microbial communities from Stordalen Mire, Sweden - P3-2 metaG (Illumina Assembly) | ecosystem: Environmental > Terrestrial > Soil > Wetlands > Permafrost | place: Sweden: Stordalen... | reverse complement strand
CCGGTGCCCACCAAATTCCGCACGCCTTCCACGTCGCTCATGATCCGCGACACCAGCACGCCGGTCTTGTTCGCGTCATAAAACGAAACCGGCAGACGCCCGATATGCGCTTGCACCTGTTTACGAAGGTCAGTGATCATTTTCTGCGCGGACTTCGACAATAACTGCGTCAGCGTGAAGGATGTCGCGCCTTGAATCAGCGTGGCCGCCAGCACGCCCAGCACAATCGGCGTCAACAGGTGCACTTGCCTTTTTGTAATGACGTTGTCGATAAAAAATTTCGTCGATGCCGGCAGCACCAGCCCGGACACCCGGTTGATGGCCATCAACACGAATCCCAGCGCCAAAAGACTGCGCCGAGGTTTTATCAACGCCCAGACGTCAGGAAGACTCTTCCACGCGTTCTTGCGCTTTTCTTTTTTGGAAACAACAACAGCTTGGTCCGTGGCCATAGAGGGAGAGCGGTGACGCCCAATGGAAGTTAGATGCCCAGGGTTTCGCAAAATGTATATTCCCGGCCTGCGCTGGAGGCGGACCTAACATCTTCATTTAGATTCTCGACATCTGCAATTTAATCGTTGGCGTTGCTGCCGCGCGGCACACGTGCCACGGACGCCGGCTCAAAACTCAGTACGCTGGACACAAATTGGCTTAGCGAGATTCCCAAATGTCCCAGTACGCGCTGCTTGAGCGTCGTGTAATCCTGCGCACCGCTAAAAAGATCGCCGACCAATTGCCGGAACACCGGGCTCTTGCGCATGAATTGCACCATGCGCGTCGGTACCGAGGTTCCCAAAAACGATCCGCGATAAAATCGCCGCACAATGCGCGCCGCGAATTCCAGTTCCGCCGAAAACGCCGCCTTCACCCAGGCGGGATATTTTTCCGGGCAGCCTTCCGCCAGCGCCCGCCCCAGCAATTCGCCCGAACGCAGCGCATAAAAAAGTCCTTCGCCGGTTAAAGGATCCACGCAAGCCGCCGCATCGCCAATCATGGCCCAGTTGCGTCCTAGCACCGGCCGTTGCGAAAAAGTATGTTCCCGCGGAGAAGGCAGCACATGGCTGTAAAATTTCGCGCCCTCGGTTGCAATTTTGTTCTTCTCCACGAACGTCCCGAGATGTGATTTCAATTCCGAGCTGGTGTGCGCGGACATGCTTCCGCAAATTCCCACTGACGAGTGATCCTGCCGCGGAAACGACCAGATATACCCCTCAAAATGCGGCAGAAATTTTATCGTGATAGCCTCGGCGGTTTCCGGCACAAAATAACCCTGCGTCATTTCCAATTCATCACGTTGCAAAGGCCGCGTTTCTGGCAACAATTGATTCCGCGCGCCTGCCGCCAGCACCAGATAGTCGGTCTTGCGCCACTCGCCGTCCACGCAATACCGTGGCTTTTCGGCGTTCGTCTCCACGCCGATCACGTGCGAGCGTTGCAGGCTGCATCCCGCTTCTTGTGCGCGCTCAAGCAGCATCCCATTCAGCACCGTCCGCGAATAAATCACGATGGGCTGCTTCATTTTCATGGTCACGCGCTGCTCGTCGCTGGCGATCAGCTCCACCGAGTTCACCAGTTTTTTCGGATAAGGATTGTCCAGCAGAAAAGGGAAGTACTTGATGGCCTTGTTCGTCAGCCCGCCGCCACAAGGTTTTTCCCACGCCAGGTGCTCATCAAAAATATTTACCGAATGCCCCGCGCGCGCCAGTTGTTCGCCGCACATCGCACCGGACGGCCCGCCGCCCACAATCGCTATTTCCGCCATAATTGCTCTCGCGAATGAACGCGACTTCCGATCTGGCGCAAACCTTCGCGCTGGCCCTGAGGACGGGGCGTCACCGGCGAACAGCCCTTCAAAGAAGCGGGAATATCACCAGGAAAAATCCCGCTAAAAGTATAGCACCGAAGAGCGCCGCCGCTGCTGGAGCCCCAGTTACCGCCCGGACAACATCCATCCCGCGCCGCTGCACCGCAGAAAACGCCGCAAAATACAGCGACAGCAATACCACGAGAATCTCTCCACTGTGCAAATAAATAATTCCTACGAGCAGCGGCGCCCACAACAGCAGTCGCAAAAGTAATGCCGTCAGCAATCGCCGGCCCGCACGACGCTCGGGCGGCGCCCCCAACAAAACTTCTTCCGCGGCCAAATACGGCAACACGCCCAGAAAAACCACTGGAAACCGTTGCCATCGCGCAACGTCCAACCACGCTTCGCTAAGCGTCAATTCGCACCAGGCCGTGAGCAGTAACACCAGCGCCATGCCCGCGAAGATCGCACCCAGCGTTCGCGCTCTCGGAAAATCAAAAGCACCGCTCACCGCTTTCCAATGCAAAACCGTCAGCGACAACCCGGTCAGCAACAGAAAACCCGCCAGATAATCGCCCTCAAATAACCGAACAGTTTTCAGGGGATTCCATATGCGCAGGATCAGCACTGCCAGCATTCCCGCGCCAAATATTTCGAAGCTTGCGCGCCACCAGGCAATCGGCTTCGCAGCATTAGTCGCCACGTCTCGGCGCGCAGGCGTGTTTCCCGCGGCCTCGCGCAAAAATGGTCCTGCGACCAAGAGCAGTCCCACAAATCCCAGCAGCGATCCCAGCGTTGGCAATCGCGACGGCAACGCATCACGCGTCGCGTCATCATTCGAAAAATGTAAAACCTCTGCCGCCCAGGCCTGCATCACCCGCAACGCCGCCGCACTCGAAAGCAAACTCGCATGCGTGGCGCGGGAAATCACCACGAATTTCGCGTGCACATCCCGACTCGCTTGCAGCAAATCCGCTGCATTTCCGCGCATCGCGTCAAATTCCCAGCCGCCGCTGATTACCTCGGTATTTGGCGGCAATGCTGGCGGGTCTTTATACAATAGAGTGTCCGCCGAAACGCCGTGCGCCGCACGCATCGGCGCCGGTGAAATCGCAATCACCCCAGCCACTGGCACGCGTGCCGCCACACGAATCGCGATCGCTCCACCCATCGAGTGCCCCACCAGCAGCGTGCTCTCCGGCGGCGCCAACTCGCGAGCCCGCAGCTCGTGCAGCAGCGACTCGCTGCATTCTTCCGCGCGCTCTGGTGAAAATGGGCCCGCCGTCCGTCCGTGCCCCGGCAAATCCGGCACAAATACGCGCAATCGCTGCCCCGCGAATCCCTCGGCGATATACGCCATGATCTTTCGATTCGCCACTAGCCCGTGCAGCAGAATCACCGTCCCACGCGCTTCGCCCTTCGGTTCGTATGCCGTCGTCTGCAAGCGGCATCCGCGCGCGTCAATTAAATAAACACGCTGCTGGTAATGTTGTGGCAGCACCAGCAGCAGACCCACGGCCGTAAGCACAATTCCGAGCAGCGCGGCAACCAGCGCTCGCCGCTGCTGGCGATTTTTCTCCGGCGTTTGCTCAGCCCAATTTTCTATGGCCACGTTCATCACGCCCTTCGCCCCTCGCCGCTGCCGCAACAGCTGCCGACACGCGGCGCCATTCCTTCGCGTGATAAACTAATCCTTCGCGAACCTTACCGTTTACCACGCACTGCGCTCCCTTGGAGATCCTTTGAACTCTGGAATTCTTACGCTCGAACAAGCGATTCTGCGGTTTGCCCGCGGCAAACACAATGGTAAACGCATCGTCTTCACCAACGGCTGTTTCGACCTCCTGCATCCCGGGCATATTCGCACTCTCGGAGCCGCCCGCAAGCTCGGCGACGCGCTGATCGTGGGCCTAAATAGTGACGCTGGTGTTCGCCAGCTGAAAGGTCCCGGCCGCCCGGTGCTCCCTGAACAGGAACGCGCGGAAATTTTAGCCGCGCTCGAATGCGTCGACGCCGTCGTCATTTTCAATGAACCAACGCCGCGAGAAATTATCGCCGCCCTCTTACCGGACGTACTTGTCAAAGGCGGCGACTGGCCCGGCGACCAAATTGTGGGACGCGAAGAAGTGGAAGCCGCAGGCGGCCGCGTAGTTTCCGTAGCCGTTGCTCCCGGCTATTCCACCAGCGCCTTGCTGCAGAAAATTCGCAATAGCGCCGCCACCGTATCCGGTGGCCGGCGAGCGGAGCCGTAATCACGCGCGCATGATATTCCCGGTCGTTCGCGAGCGTTTGGAACCCGTGCTGCGTCATTCGTCTCTGACTGCGGCGCTCACGGAGCTGCGTGCTGGTGCCAACCACGTTTCGCTTTCTGGCCTGCACGACGTCGCGAAAGCGCTCATTGCCGCCTACCTCACGCACGAACTTCGCCGCCCGGCATTTTTCATCACCGACTCCAATCGTCGCGCCGAATCCCTCGCCGACACTCTCCGCTTCTTCACCGGAATTTTTCCCGGTCCGCTCGGCAATGTCGCCACGCTTCCCGCGTTCGACACTTTGCCATGGGAATCACATGGTCCGCACGCGGATATCCTCGAACGCCGCGCTGCCACACTTTTCCGTCTCACCGACGGCCAAATTTCTCTGGTCATCGCTCCGGTCGTCGCGGCGCTCTGGCGCTATCAGGATCCCGTAACCTATTTGTCCCTCGCCCGCACGCTCACCAAAGACGCCGAAGTCCCACACGACGAACTAATTACGCACCTCGCTTCCGTCGGCTATACGCGCACCGAAATGGTGGAACTCCCTGGTCAGTTCGCCGTCCGCGGCGGCATTGTCGACGTCTTCTCTCCCGAAGCCGCACGGCCCGTGCGCATCGAACTCTTGGGTGACACCGTAGAATCCGTTCGCGAATTCGACCCGCGCACCCAGCGTTCCATCTCCCCGGTCGGCCGCGCCACCCTTCTCCCGCTCACCGAATGGTCCTACGCTCCCACCATCACCAACGCCGACGCCGATGAATCCATCTGGGAAACTCCCTCGTTCTTCGGCCCCTCCGTCGCCCCGGGCTCTGCTTCCTTGTTCGAACTCGCGGAGAGTTCGCTGCGCCCGATTATTTTCCTCGACGAACCGCAAACCCTTCTCGAAGTCGCCGCGAAACATCTCGAAGCTGCCGTCGCCAACTACGAACGCCACGGCCAGGCAAATTCTCCCGCCGCCAATCATTTTTTCTGGAACGAAGCGGAACTCTCCGCCGCCTTCCGCAAAGGTTCTGAGATTGCGCTGCTGCAGCTCGACGTCGGTGCCAGCGGCGGCCCGCAATTTGAACTCTCTTCACGCCCCAGCGCTCGCTTCCACGGCGACGTTCCGGCCTGCATGGCCAGCGTGAAATCCCAACTCGCCGCAGGCGGCAGCGTCTTCCTCACCGCCGCCAGCACCGGTGAACTTGAGCGCCTCGCTGATATTTGCCGCGAATACGAAGCCCCCTACGTGTTGGGCGAATCGGAAGACGTCGCCGCGGGCTTCACCGCCGAAGCCGCCCACGAACTCGCCAAACTGTTGCTCATTCGCGCGCCATTTTCCGAAGGCGTAGCCTTTCCCGACACGCAGATCACCCTTTACGGCCAGGCCGATCTCTTCGACGTTGCCCCCGCCGTAGATCGCCCCAGCCGCAAAATTCGCACTTCTGGCTTCTTCAGCGACTTCGCAGATCTCAAACCCGGCGATTTCGTCGTCCACGTCGATCACGGTATCGGCCAATTCGACGGCTTGCGCCAGATCGTCTCCGACGGCCGGGGCGGCGAATTCATGCTGCTCAAATACGCCGACGATGCTCGCCTTTACGTTCCCCTCGAGCGCATGGACCTCGTACAAAGCTATCGCGTGGTCGAAGGCGACCATCCTCCGCTCGATAAACTAGGTGGCACCGCCTGGAACACTCGCAAAACGCGCGCCAGAAAATCCGTAGAGGATATGGCCGATCAACTTCTCGCGCTGTACGCCGAAAGAAAAACCGCCGAAGGTTTCGCTTTCTCTCCTGACGGAAATTTTCAGCGCGAATTTGAGGACGCTTTCGAATTTGAAGAAACCGCCGACCAGAACAGTGCCATCGCCGACATCAAAAAAGACATGGAGCGTCCGACGCCCATGGACCGTTTGCTGTGCGGCGACGTTGGCTACGGCAAAACCGAAGTCGCCATGCGCGCCGCTTTCAAAGCCGTCTCCGACAGCAAGCAGGCCGCGCTACTTTCGCCCACCACCATTCTTGCCTTCCAGCATTACGAAACTTTCAAGCAACGCTTCGCTGCATTTCCCATACGCATTGAAATGCTCAGCCGTTTCCGCACCGCCGCCGAACAGAAAAAAATCCTTGCCGACGTCGAATCCGGCAAAGTCGATATCATCATCGGCACCCACCGCCTCCTCTCCAAAGACGTCAAATTCCACGAACTCGGGTTGCTCGTCGTTGACGAAGAACAACGTTTTGGCGTAGCCCACAAAGAGCGCCTCAAAGAAATGAGCAAAAACGTTGACGCTCTCGCGCTGAGCGCCACGCCGATCCCGCGTACCCTTCATATGTCCTTGGTCGGCCTTCGCGACATGTCGGTAATCGAAACGCCTCCTCGCGATCGTCTCGCCATCCAAACCGTGGTCGCGCCCTTTCAAGAAGAACTCTTGCAACGCGCCATCGAAACTGAACTCGCCCGCGACGGTCAGGTCTACTTCATTCACAATCGCATCGAGTCCATCTACTCCCTCGCCGCACTCGTCCAAAAATTAGTGCCGAAAGCCCGTGTGGTCGTCGGCCATGGCCAAATGGGCGAAAAAGAGCTGGAAAGCGTAATGCTGAAATTCATCCGCGACGAGGCTGACGTCCTCGTCGCCACCACCATCGTCGAAAATGGCCTCGATATTCCACGCGCCAACACCATTCTCATCAATCGTGCCGACCGACTCGGTCTTGCCGAGCTTTACCAACTTCGCGGCCGCGTCGGCCGCTCCGCCCAGCGCGCCTACGCCTATCTCCTGGTCCCTCCGGAAACCGTGCTGTCCGACATTGCCCGCAAACGCCTCTCAGCCATGAAAGAGTTCAGCGAACTCGGCGCCGGCTTCCGCATCGCCGCTCTCGACCTCGAACTCCGCGGCGCCGGCAACATGCTCGGCCGTCAGCAACACGGCCATATCGACGCCGTCGGCTTTGACATGTATTGTCAAATGCTCGAACGCGCGGTCAGCAAACTGAAAGGTCAGGAAGTCCCGCCCGAGCTCCGCACCACTCTCAGCCTCGGTTTTGACGTGCGCATCCCTCAGGACTACATCCCCAGCGAAAATCTCCGGCTGCGCACCTACAAACGCATCTCCACCATCGCCACGGACGCCGAACGCGCTGACGTTCGCCGCGAACTCGAAGACCGCTTCGGTCCCGTTCCCCCTAGCATAGAAAACCTTTTGCAGTATTCCGTCCTCAAATCCATGTGTGAGCGGCTGCGCATTTCCGCCGTTGAGCGCCAGGGGCCGCGGATCGCTATTCGCTTCCATCCGGAAACGCAACTAGACCCCGCCACGCTGGTTAAAGTGGTTCGTTCGCGCAAAGGTATCAAGCTCGACCCCAGTGGCGTTCTCTGGATGGAGGTCAGCCGCGGAGAACCCGCCTCCGATGCCGTGAGAAACGTATTGCTAGGCCTGCAAGGGCAGGGCTAAAATTGCAGTATCAAGGAGATACATGCGTAACCTCGTTTCCGTACTAAGCCTTTGCCTCGCTCTGTCTGTAGCCGGCCCACTCATGGCGCGCCAGAATCCCCCGGACAATTCTCAAACGCCCCCGCCCTCCGCACCACCCACGCTTGAAAAACCCGGCATGGCCGCGCCAGAGTCCGAACCCGCTGCAAAACCCACACCCAAAGGCACGGATAATTCCGGCTTGAAACCGCCGAAGCCCACTGCCAAGGCCGCCATGGATCCCAACGCCGGCCGTACCGTCGAAGAAATCATCGCCCGCGTCAACAGTGAAATCATCACCAAGTCCGAATACGAACGCGCTCTCGCTGCCGCCGAGGACGAATCGAAGCAAGACTGCCAAAATAAGTGCACCGCCGAACAGCTGCGCACGGAAACGGAAGACCGCCAAAAACACGCTCTCCGCGATTTGATCGACCAATCCCTGCTCGTGCAGCGCGCCAAAGATATGGGCACCAGCGTCGAGCCCGACGTCATCAAGCGCCTCGATCAAATCCGCATCCAAAATAAACTCGATAGCATGGAAGACCTCGAAAAAGCCGTCAGCACCCAGGGCCTCAACTGGGAAGATTTCAAGAACAATATTCGCAACGGCCTGCTCACGCAAAAAGTCATCGGCAGCGAAGTTGGCTCACATATCTCGATCTCCAACGAGGACGTCCAGAAATATTACGAAGCTCACAAAGCAGAGTTCGTCCGTCCCGAGCAGGTCGGCTTGCGCGAAATTGAAATCACCACCGAAGGCAAGAAGCCAGACGAAATTCCCGACCTTAAAAAGAAAGCGGACACCGCCCTCAAGCGCGTTCAAGACGGCGAAGATTTTGCCGAGATCGCCAAGCGCCTTTCCGACGGCAGCACCGCCAAGCAAGGCGGTTTCCTCGGCGTTTACAAACGCGGCGAACTCTCCAAAGTTCTCGAAGATAAAGTCTTCGTAATGAAACGCAACGAACTCACCGACGTTATGGAAACCAAGCAGGGCTACCTCATCCTGCAGGTCCTCGAGCACTACGACGAAGGCCAGCAATCCCTCGAAAAAGTGCAAAACGAAATTTCCGAAAAACTTTATAACGATCGCCTCGAACCCGCCGTCCGCGAATATCTTAAAACCCTTCGCCAGCAGAGTTATGTCGTCATCAAACCCGGCTACCAGGACGTCGCCGGCGGCGGCAATTCTGAAATTCAGGAAGTCAACGCCGTCCCCGAGGTCGTGAAATCAAAAAAAGGCCATAAGAAATTTCTGCTCTTCGGCAAGCGTTCTACGAGCGCCACCTAAATGAAAAAACAGTTCGTGATCGAACTCGCCACCGAGCAAAGCATTACTTCGTTTTTTCTCGTTCATGAAAAAGAAATTCGCAACACCCGCGAAGGCAAGCAATATCTCCGCATGGAGCTTGGCGACAAGAGCGGCACCGTCGAAGCCCGCATCTGGGACGCCTTCGAAGCTATCGCCAAAGACATCAATCGCGACGATTTCGTAAAAGTTGCCGCCCGCGTCGAAATCTACCGCAACAAACCGCAACTCGTCCTGCAGCAAGTCCGGCGCGCCACGCCTGAGGAAATCGATCTCTCCGATTTCCTCCCGCACACCAAGGAAGACGTCGGGCAAATGTGGTCGCGCCTGCTCGCCTACGCAGCGGAAATCGAAAATCCCTGGCTCAGAAAACTATCCGAATCTATTTTCGCCGATCCCCACACCGCGCAGCGTTTCAAACGCGCCCCCGCCGCAAAAGTTATGCACCACGCTTTCATCGGTGGCCTTCTCGAACACGTTGTCGGCCTCTGCGGCCTCGCCAAACAGATCGCTGCGCACTATCACGAACTCAACGTCGATCTTCTCCTAACCGCCGCTCTGCTCCACGATGTTGGCAAGCTCGATGAACTGTGCTACGAACGCGCCGTCAGCTACACCACCGAAGGCCAACTCCTCGGCCACATCGTCATGGAGCTGGAAACCGTTTCCAAAGCCATCGACGCCATCCCCAATTTCCCACCAAGACTCAAAGCCGTCGTGCAGCATCTCCTCATCAGCCACCACGGCCAATATGAATTTGGCTCCCCCAAACTTCCCATGATTCGCGAAGCCCTGGTCTTCCATTACATGGACGATATGGACTCCAAACTCGCCGCGGTCCGCTCCGCTCTCGCCGTTCCCTCCGGCGAAGATGATTGGTCCACCTTCAGCGCCGCTCTCGGCCGCAAATTTCTCAAGCTCGACGAATATCTGAAATCGGCCTCCGCAGCCTCGCCCGTCGCCGAAGAACTCCTCCCCAAACTCTAAGGTGTTCTATTTCCCAAAATAAGGCTTTCTGCTGTCACCCTTGTTTCTATGCCCCTGCATAATTGTCGATAGCTATAATGCTGCACGTTCAATCGCGCGGAGAAAATCTAATGAACGATAAACATAAATTTTGCTGGCCTTTTATTTTTGCGGCTTTTTCCATCGCATTAATGCTGGCCATCTCAGGCTGCAGCAAAACTGCCACTCAGGATCAAACCGCTCCCGCTGATCAATCGCAGAACACCGCCGCTCCCGATCAGCCGCAGCAAGCCGAAGCTTCCGGCAACCTCGTGCAAACCAGTGCCGAGCAGCCCATGGGCGGCAATTATTCGGATCGCAATTCGAATGATAGCTCGAACAACGACGACTACGATTCCGACTACGACGATTCCTCCTACGGCCAGCCGGCTCTTTACTCCGACCAGCCGCCCCCCGAGCTTCCCGAATATCAGCAACCGGAAATTCCCGGCGAAGGCTACATTTGGACCCCTGGCTATTGGAGCTACGGCGATGGCGGCTACTACTGGGTTCCCGGCGCCTGGGTGCAAGCGCCCGAGGTGGGCTATCTCTGGACTCCCGGCTATTGGGGCTCCTACGGCAACCGTTACCGTTATCACTCCGGGTATTGGGGACGCCACATGGGCTACTACGGCGGCATCAACTACGGCTTCGGCTACGTCGGCATCGGCTATCAAGGCGGCTACTGGAATGGAGACCGCTTCTATTATAACCGTTCAGTAAATAACGTCACAAACGTCCGCAACGTGCAGGTCTACAACCGCTCCATCACCAACGTCACCATCAACAACACGACCGTCGACGTCAACTCCCGCAATCGCGCCAGTTATAACGGTCCCGGTGGCGTCTCCCGTAAACCTGTCCCCGCGGAAATGGCTGCCGTTCGCGAGCAGCGCGTCCCTCCGATGACCACGCAGGTCCAGCTGCGCCAGCAAGCCTCGCAAAACAAGCAGCAATTCGCCGCCGCCAATCATGGCAGACCGGCCGTCTTCGCTTCACCAAAGCCCGTCGCGCAGAGTCGGCCAGTCGCTGCGGTAATCCCCGCCCGCGCTTCCGCCCCCTCGCGCGCTCCGGCGAACCAGGTTCGCCCCGGCGAACCTCAACCGAATGCATCTCAGCCGAACGCCGCCCGCCCCAATACGCCTAATGCGCGTCCCAACGAAGCACACCCGAATGAGGTTCGCCCGAACGAGTCCCGACCGTCCGCCACGCAACCAACGCAACCAAATCGCCCCGCCACGGCTCCCGAACGCAACACCACCCGTCAGCCCCAGGCCGCCCCCAACGCCCCGGCGCGCACTCAATCCGACACCCGCACGCCGACCCGCGAAGCGCAACCCGCCCCGCGCCAGCAGCAGCAACCGCCGCCGCAACGGGAACAGCAGGTAGCGCCGCGCCAACAACAGCAACCGCCTCCGCGCGCTGAACAAAAACCCGCCCCGCGTCCGCAGCCGCCACCGCAACGCCAAGAACAAGCTCCGCCTCCGCGTCAGCAACAAGCGCAGCGTCCAGCTCCCGAAGCCAAACCCAAGCAACAAGCTCCTCCTCCCAAAAAGGAAGAGCCGCCAAAAGAGAAGAAACCAGACTAAACCGCGCAGCCCCAGCCGTCTCTACGCTTCTTAGGGGCACGACATGTCGTGCCCCTAAGCACAGACGGCTTTCGACGTGGCCCTGCCCTTCGCCGCATCCCTTCAAATCCCAAATCGCCTCCACCATCCCCGATTTCACCACCAAACTCCTCGCCAAATAGCCGCACACGAACCCCCGGCGCTCGCAGTTATCCCCGCGTTTTGCAGTTTGGAATCTCTAAGCTGGAAAGTCCTGCTCTTGGCTCTCGCCAAGTTTGCCGCCACTCACGCGGCCTGTCGTTTACGAGGTCGCCTTCGGCCCCGGCGCCTTACCCACCAAGCTCTTTAGATCCTCCACCAATGCCCCCAGCGCCGAATCAAAATTCCGGTCGTGCGTTTTCTGCACAAACGCCACGTCCACCGATTCCGTAAACGCCCACAACACGTAATGCGTCTTCCTGTCGTAAATCACCAGCCGCAGCGTCGGCAAGGGATCTGCCGCCCCATTTTGCTTGCTCGGATTCGATGGCCCATTCGGCGCCAACAACTGCAGCTCCAGCACCAAATCCGCTTCCCCAGGATCCGCCACCAACTGCCACCGCCCCCACCCTATCATCGCATAGTAAAATTCGTCGTACGCCCGGTCCGGCGTCCCGCTAAAAGGATGCGGAAACAACCCGCTATCCGACCCCGCATTCGAAACAAAGACCTTCTTTGCCGCAAAAATCCCCGCCGGCACCGGCCCCTCCGTCGTACCCGCAAGCCCTTGCCCCGCCCGAGCATCAGCCCCGCCCGTCAACCACGCGCATGACGCCACCGCGATCAACCAAAACCGCGTATTTGCCATACCACGCCTCCAGAAATCCACGCTCAACCGGTCCGCCAGTTGCCAGGCCATCCACTTGAAAGACGCGCCGTGCCGCACACTGGTTTCGCAGAGATTGCGTTACGGTGCCCGACGATTACAACGGCTCTCGGCAACCCCTGACTTCGGGAGTACCTCGTTCTAGGACTAGCGACCAAGTACGATCAGAACACTTTTACGCAAAACACTGGACGTAGTAGCTGGTCCCTCGAATCAAAATCTTGGACTTTCTTACTCATCTGAAAACCTGGGCTGCCCTCGCAGCTCATCTCTTCGGCCTCTTTGCGCTACACTAAAACTTCCATGATTCCCGCCTCATTCAAAATTCGCGACCTGACCATCGCTCCCGCAGCGGTCCTCGCGCCCATGGCTGGCGTCACAGACACGCTCTTCCGCCGCGTCATCCGCGGCCTCGGCGGCTGCGGTCTGCTGATGACCGAATTCACTAGCTCCGAAGGGATCACTCGTAGCGCCGCCAAAACCCTGCGTTATCTATTCTTTCAGGAAGATGAACACCCCATCACCGCGCAGCTTTTCGGCGCCAATCCGCAAGTCATGGCCGACGCCGCCAAAATGGTCGAAGACCTGGGCTACGACGCCGTGGACATCAACCTCGGCTGCCCCGCCAAGAAAGTCGTGAAATGTGGCGGCTCCGGCCTGCTCCGCGATCTCCCCGCGCTCGAAGAAATTTTCCGTGCCGTGCGCGCCGCCGTAAAAATTCCGCTGACCATCAAACTGCGCGCCGGCTGGGACGAAAATTCCATCGTCGCGGTCGAGGTCGCCCAACTCGCCGAAAGCGTTGGCGTCGAAGCTGTCGCCGTCCACCCGCGTACGCGCGCGCAAGGCTACACCGGCAGCGCTGATTGGAAACTCATCGCCGCCGTAAAGCAGGCCGTGAAGATTCCTGTCATCGGCAACGGCGACATTCAAACCCCCATGGACGCCGCGCGTATCGTAAAAGAAACGGGCTGCGACGCCGTCATGATCGGCCGCGCCGCCGCCACTAATCCCTGGATTTTCCTGCAAATGCAGCAATATTCCGCCATCGGCCGCTACGATACGCCCACCGACGAGCAGCGCCACCGGTTACTTTCTGACTACTACCAGGAAATAAACGCTGCGAATCTACCCGATGGCGTGGGAAAAATGAAGCAGTTCGCATGCTGGTTCACACATGGCGTGGGGAACGGCAGCGAGCTTCGTCGCATCGTTCATGCGGCGCGTTCGCCGCGGGAAATTCTTGATAGTGTCGAAAATTTTTTCGCGCAACGGACTGCCGCAGCCGATCATCAGATCGTTGGTCGCCCAGGCGTCGTCTTTGACTCCTGCGGCCCTGACGCTCTGCAGGTCGCTGGTGAACGGGGCGAAGTTGTAGTGGGCACTAAAAGCAGTTCTAGTGGAGAATGAATCTGACCGCAGTGCGGTTACAGAAACAAACCGCCCGGCGCTCTAAAGTCACATTGACCTACCAGCGGTCAATCACGCGGCGCATCCCTTTGCGGTCGCCGGAAATGAGGACCAACCTCATGGTCCAGCTCGCGCAGTTGACCTCGAAGCAGAGGTCCGAACGTAGAATCGCCGTACGCTTGCCGCTGAAAGTTCGCGGCCGCGATAGTCGCGGCTTTGCATTTGAAGAAGATACTTCCAGCGAAAATCTTTGCCGCAGCGGCGCGGCGTTCATCACGCGCTTCGACGTGGCCATCGGCTCGGATCTCGAAATCCGCATTCCACTCGGCCACGCTGCTTCGCGCCGCAATGAATCCGACTTCGCCACGCAAGGCCGCGTCGTGCACGTCGCTGACGCCGCCGGACCCGGCGAACACGTCATCGGCGTGCAGTTCACCGGCCCGCGCTTCCAGCGCATGTTCCGCTCCGAATCCGCCGCTTAGCGGTAGCTGCGAATGGAATTCACAGCGTGGCTACATCAAACTTCTTCGGTGCTGTCGTGTTCGTCCAGCGCGTCCACCAGCTTGCTGTAGGCTTCGCGGCGCGTCAGGCCGCGTTCTTTAGCCGCAACTTTCAGAGCTT
>Ga0182024_10015975_pt1 | contig 14298 bp, 13 predicted proteins | sample P32metaG_FD_120480 | JGI IMG/M metagenome (GOLD analysis project Ga0182024, IMG submission 120480) | Permafrost microbial communities from Stordalen Mire, Sweden - P3-2 metaG (Illumina Assembly) | ecosystem: Environmental > Terrestrial > Soil > Wetlands > Permafrost | place: Sweden: Stordalen... | reverse complement strand
GCATACGGCGATGCTCCGCCGCTATCCGAGCCGAACGCGTAGAGCAGGCTCTCCTTGCCGGCCGTGGTGATCCCGAACGCGACGCCTTCGCGGTGCGCGCCGCCGCGCGTTGTCGTGCCGTAGAGCATGCCGTTGAGAACGGTCAATCCCGCAAAAGGATAGGAACCCTCGCCGGCCGATCCAAAGCTTTCCAGCACACGCTCTTTCCCTTGCGTAGTCGCGCTGAACACCGTCCCGCTATCGTGCGCGCCGCCGTTGTACGTCGTCCCGTATAAGGCCCCGTCGAAAGCGACGAGCGGTCCGTCGGGAGCAGCACCGTCGCTGCCGCCTCGGAAGCTATAGAGCACGCGCTCCTTGCCGTCGCTGATGCTAAATAACGTCCCATGGCCGTGCGCGCCGCCGCCAGAGGTCGCGCCGTAGAGCGTACCGCGGAGTGCAAGCAGGCCGGCATAAGGATGCGTGCCGTCACCGGCGGCGCCAAAACTGTAGAGGAAAGTTTCGTCCCCGGCGGTGTTTACGCTGAAGACCGTGCCCGCATTCTTCGCCCCGCCGTCGTGGGTAGTACCGAAGAGGGCACCATCGAACACCGTCAACGTTGCTTCAGGGTTTCTCCCGTCTCTGAAGGCCGCCGAGCCGTGGCCTAAACCAAAGTTATAAAGCACGCGTTCTTTGGCTGCGCGGTCAACGCTAAAGATCATGCCTTCGTTCTCCGCGCCCCCGCGAAAAGTCGTGCCGTACATCCGGCCGGCGAGCGCGACCAACCCCCCAAAGGGTTCGGAACCGTCTTTCCCATTGCCGAAGCTGTGCAGCACGTGTTCCTTGCCGGTCGTGCTGATGCTAAAGACGGTGCCGTCGTTGTACCTTCCGCCCGTGTAGGTCGTCCCGTAGAACGCCCCACGTAAAATGATCAAGCTCGCGGTCGGATCGCTGCCGTCGGCTCCGTCGAAGCCCAGGAGCGTCTTATAGTTGGCCGCGACGTCGCCGGCGATGGTTGCCCCACCGTACGATCCGGCCGGAACGCCCGCTGGAAACGCGGAGCTGGAGCATGCGGCCATGGCGAACGATAAGACGAAAACGCCGGCGACAGATTTCATAGCACTATTTTGTGAGAAGCACGTAGGTGATGATAGAATTTTGATGGCCCGGGGTATCGCTGACCGTCACCTTAACCGTGTTTTTTCCCGCCTTGATCGTGAATACGTCGCTATCCATCACGCTCCTCAATTGAGTCTGCGGTACACCGGGGTTGCGAGCGTCGTACCAAGTGAAAACCTCTCTATACGGCTCGTCTACCCACAAAACGGTGGTGTTCGCGCCCTTCAGATTGACGATGCTGGGTGGTTGGAGGCGGGCGCCTGGGAAGACCGCAACGCCGTAAACCGTGTCCGGGGTCGTCGCCATCGGACTCGGCGCGGCAGACGTCGTGCCGGCGGCGGTGCCGCTCGACTGATCCGTCGCGTTTGACGAAGACTTGCCGTTGCAGGCCGTGATGGCCAACAGCGACGCGACGACGAGAACCGATATGCCCAGAAAACGAATCATTGTACTCCTCTAGATACAGGTATAACTGAACGCGCGGAGGCCTTCGGAGAAGGCTCGACCGATACATTCATCGCTTACGAAAAGGCTCCTAGAGTCTCGGGCACCCATGCGCCCGGTCTGCCGAGCAAGCCGAGGCGGGCCCGTGCGCAGGCTGGACGTATGGCAATGGGCCGCACGTTTTGCGCGGCCCATTGTTTCGAGGTTTAGCGGTGCGGTCTTAGCGCCGCGCCGATTGCTCGGTTACTTCTTGTACGTCTGTACGCAAGACTCGGTGGCGTTACTGTACATGGGCTGCATCGTGTAGGTCTTCTTGCCGAACTTGTCGTTCGCGATGTCCATCCACGCGCAGATGTCGCCGATCTCGCCGTACGTGAAGTTGTACCAACCCAAGCCCGGATTCGGGTCGGTGATCGACTCGCCGTATTCGTGGCCTTCGACGATGGTCACACCCTCGTCCACGGCGCTTTCATCCTTCGGAGCCGCCATGAAGTTGGCCCCACAGGCAACGCCGGCATCCGGCATGTACGGAAGGTTGGTGTACGAAACGAGGTTGGAGCCTTGCTGCACGCTGCTGTGATACGCGCAGAACTCCGTGCCGAAGCCTTGCGAGCTGTGGCCGTGCGGAGTCGCCACGACGTACGACGCGTTGACGTCATAGCCGAACTGCGCTACGCCGTTAAGGGACTCTTGAGCTACCTGAGCGTCTGTCGGATTCTCGGGAACGGGATTCGTATTGTCAAACCAGGCGCCGCCGAACTGTCCCTTGGGATTCGTGATGTGATTCGTCTTACTACCAACGACGTCGTAGTACTGGGTATAGTCGTTGTTGTGCGGACTTCCACCCTCGACCTTCGCATAGGCCTCGAGGAGCTTGGCAACTTTGTCGGGGTCGCCGTACTTCTTGTAACCCCAGAAAATAAAGTAAACTTTGGGATCCACGAGCACGGGGCCGTTGAAATAGGTGAACAGAACGCCGCTGTAGTTAGGGTGGGCCGCATAACGGGTCCCCATATAGTGTGCGACGCGCGTCGCGCCGAATTGAGCTGCCGTCGTCGAACCGGTCGTGGGCGCCATGCTGCTGTTTGCAGCGCAGCCCACTATTGCGAGCGTTGCCGCACATCCTAAAATGCCGACAAGCCGCGAGTGCCTATACATACGCAATCAACCTCTTTAAAAGGGAGTAGCTCGGAGTAGCTAGCAGGTAAAGAACGGCCCTTCAGCGCGAGGTTTCACCTCCCCTGCGACGCCCAGAAGCCTTTAAGAAAAGCAAAGTAAGCGCGCGGCAGCCCGCCGACGGCGCGGGAGACTCGGGTCAGGCTACCGCTGGGCGCCGTACGCCTGGACGCAAGATTGCGTAGCGTCGCTGTACATCGCCGCCGTTGTGTAGGACTTCTTGCCGAACGGATCGTTCTGAATGCCGGTCCACGGGCATTCGGTAATCTCGCCGTACTCGAAGCTGTACCAGCCCGTGCCTGGATTCGGATCGGTGATCGATGCGCCGTACAATCCTCCTCCGATAATGGTTACGCCCTCGTCCTTAGCCCTTTCGTCTTTTGGAGGCGCTATGTAGTCCGCGCCGCACTGCTCGCCGGCATCCGGCATATATGGAAGGTTCACGTACGCAACGAACTGGGAGCCCTGCTGCAGGCTGCTGTGATACCCGCAGAACTGCGTGCCGAAGCCTTGCGAGCTGCGCCCGTGCGGCGTCGCCACAACGTACGAGGCGTTGACGTCGTAACCGAACTTCGTTACGCCGTTAAGGGCCTCTTGAGCGACCTGCGCGTCGGTCGGATTCTGCGGGACGGGATTCGTGTCAAACCAGGCGCCGCCGAGCTGTCCCTTGGGATTCGTGATGTAGTTCGTTGTGCTGCCAACGATGTCGTAGTACTGGGTGTAAATGTTGTCGTGGCTGCTTCCGCCCACGGCCTTGAAGTACGCCTTGAGCAGCGGCGCGACTTTGTCGGGATCGCCGTACTTCTTGTAACCCCAGAAGATGAGATAAGCTTTTGGTTCGAGGAGCACCGGGCCGTTGAAGTACGTTAGAATGCCGACGCCGCTGGTGCTGCTGTGGACGGCGGCGTGGGCGACCGAGCGCGTCGGGATGTAACGCAAAACGCGCGCTGCTCCGGCTTGAGCGGGCGTCGTCGAGCCAAACGCCGGCGCGGTGCTGAAGTTTGTAGCACAGCCCGCGAACGCCAGGGCCGCCGTGCATCCGAAGATGCCGGCTAGCCCTGGGAACCCATACAGTCGCGATGTCATCCTGCACCTCTGGAGACTGATCGTGGTGCCTCGGAAGTCCGCGTTCCAAGGCCCGCTTACCTGCGTCGCTTCCCAGACTACTCGTCCGGAAAGGCGACCGGCTGCGCGAGCTAACTCGAGGGTGCGAACGTGTACGGCATCGGAAACGGTTCCGGCAGCGGTCCCGGTCCTGGCCCCAGGCCGGGTTGGGCCTCGCCGCCGTTGACCAGTGCGCCGCCGAGGTCGACGTCGTGCGCCGTTACGTCCACGTCGACGCCCTTCCCGCGGGCCGAGAGCGTCGTGGAGATCTCACCGCCCCGGGCGTTTTGCGCCGTGACGCGCAACGCGCCGTCCTGCTCGCACTTCACCGACTCGCCATCGCCCAGTTCGAGCGTCTGGCCGCGCGCGATGGAGAGGGATTGCCCGTTAGTCGTGATCGACGGTTCTCCGTTATCGTTCAACGTGATCGTTGTCGCGCCGTTGTTCAGCGAGACCGTCGCCGATTGGTTCCACGTTACCCCTTTGCCGTTCGGCTGCGTGACTTGCGTCGAGACCCGGTATCCGCCTGAAAACGAGCGGGAGTCGAGCAGGTCGGGCTGAGAGGCCATATTTTTCCATTTTGCTCCGTTGAACGACAGGTGGGGGTCGCCGTCGCTGGAGCCGGTGGCGTTTTGAAAAAAGTGCTCGCCGTCGCGCGGCCGGCAACTGCCGTTGCCGGCGTAGGGCGATCCGCAACCTCCGTTGCCGCCGTATGGCGAACTGCAGCCGCCGTAGCCCATCATCGACTGCATCATCGCCATCAGCTGCTGCAGCATCCCCATCAGCGATCCGAAGAGCCCTTGCATCGAGGAGTTGCTATAGGATGCGTCACCATAGGGAGAGGCGGCGGCCTCATCGTTGAGCCACGGTGGAACGAATCGGGAAATGTTATCGCCTGCGGCCGGCGCAGTCGCTCCTTGGAATAGGGGTCCCTCTTGCGCGTCTCCGGCGAGAGACGAGAGCGAGTTGGGGCCGAGCGAGCCTTCGAGCGGTTGAACGTACATAGACACCTCCGTCGTAAAGTGCCATTCGTTCACGACCGGAGTGGGGCGCGACAAGAGGCGCGCATCGGGGCGGCAAGAAACGAATGCACCTCATGAGCGAAACGCAACGAACGACGATCTCCCGCCTCGAAGAGCGCCTCGAGTCGCTCAAGGAGCGTCTTTGACGACGCCGCAGGCCGCCGCCGTCTAGCCGAGCTCGACGAGCGTTCGCGCTCGAACGATTTCTGGAATGATTCCGATTCGGCGCAGCGAGTGATGAAGGAGCTCGCCGAGTTGAGCGAGCGCGCGGCTTCGCTCGACGGGATCGCCGCGACGCTGCATGACGCTCGCGAGATGCTCGCACTTTTCGACGGCGATCCGGCTGCCGAGGCCGAGGCCGACCGCAGCATCGCCGCCGCCGAAGCTCGCGTGAGCGATTTCGAGATGGCGGCGAGCTTTAACGGCGAGTTCGACTCGCACAACGCCATCGTGAGCATCTTTGCCGGTGCCGGCGGGGTCGATGCGGCGGACTGGGCGCAGATGCTCACGCGCATGTACTTGCGCTGGGCCGAATCGAAGGGTTTCACCACGCAGATCGCCGACGAATCGCCTGCCGAAGAGGCCGGCTTGAAGTCGGTGACGTTCTTCGTGCGTGGCCGCAACGCGTATGGGATGCTGGAGAGCGAGCGTGGCGTGCACCGGCTCGTCCGGCTGTCGCCGTTCGATGCGGCGCATCGTCGCCACACGTCGTTTGCCGCGGTGGACGTCATCCCCGAGGTGGAAGCCGGCGAGAGCGACGTGGAAATAAAGCCCGACGAGCTGCGCGTCGAGACGTTCAAATCGGGCGGAGCGGGCGGCCAGTACGTGAACAAGACCGAGTCCGCCGTGCGCATCGTGCACCTGCCGAGCGGAATCATCGTGGCGTCGCAGCAAGAGCGTTCGCAAGCCCAAAATCGCGAGGTTGCGTTAACGATTCTTCGCGCGAAGCTCGCCGTGCTGGCGGCGCAGGAGCGCAATCGGCGGCTCGACGACTTGCGCGGCGAGCGTCAAGCCAACGAGTGGGGCTCCCAAATTCGCTCGTACGTTCTGCAGCCGTATCAGCTCGTGAAGGACCACCGCACCGGCGTGGAAACCGGTAACGTGAGCGGCGTGCTCGACGGCAACATCGATCCGTTCGTTTGGCCGTATCTGCAACAACGTAACGCGGTGCGGCCCGCCTAAGCGCGTGCGCGATCGCTTCCTTTGGATTGGATGCCTCGCGTACGCGGCGCTGTTCACGGGATTAGGTGCGCTCAAGTACGGCGCGCACCGCAATCTGGTCGACTTCGGAATCTTTGCGCAGACGGCCGCGAGCGCGTTCGGCTGCTTTTGCAATCCGATCGAGGGCAACCACTGGGCCTTTCACTTTTCGCCGATTCTCTACGTCGTCGGAGCGATGGTTGCGGCGGTCCACTCGCCGCTGACGCTGGTTGCGCTGCAGGCAATCGCCGGCGCTGCCGTGGCGCCGCCGATTTATGCTCTCGTGCTGCGCTCGAGCGGCGACGCCGGGATTGCACGGCTTGGCGCACTAACGGTCTGGCTCTACCCGCCGCTGGCCGGCTTGATCTTCGGCGATTTCCACGAGAACGGCTTCGCGCCGGCCGCGGTCGCGTGGACCCTGTACGCGTTCGATGCCGGCTCCCTGGCCGCAACGCTCTTCGGCTGCGCGATCGTGCTGGCGATAAAGGAAGATCAGGCGATCTTTCTGGCGATCGCCGGCGCCCTTGGAGCGAGGTGGTTTCGTGGGACGCCGCGAGGTCGCGTCGCCGCGGGCATCGCGGTTGCGAGCGCCCTAACGTGTGTGGCGTACTTTGCGCTGATCGCACCGCACGCCGGGGCGAATTGGCAGCCGAGCCGGTTCTACGCCTGGAGCGGCGCCGATGCGCGAAGCCTTTTAAGCGGCATACCGGCAAGGCTCGGCTTCCTTTTGCTCGCGTTTGTGCCGCTGCTCTTTGTGCCGCTGATCTCTCCCGCCATTGCTCTTGCCGTCGCGCCGCTGGCAGAAGTGCTGTTCTCGCGCATGCCGACCACCTTTACGATGGGCACGCATTACGCCGGTGCCTGGATCGGCTACGTGCTCGTCGCCTTTGCTTTTGCGCTGCGGCGCATCCCACAGGCACGCCGGCGCGCCGTGCTGGGCGCGTGCATCGCGCTCTGTGCCGTCGAGTTTCTGGTGGCCGACCCGCTGCATCCGGGCTTGAACCTACGCAGGGTGGAAGCCCGCGACGTCGCGCTCGACCGTTTTTTGCACACGCTGCCGGCGGGCGCGGGAGTCGCGACGCAGGAGGAAGCCTATACGCATCTCGCGCTGAGCGATCCGAACGCGCGTCTCCTGCCGGAGTTCCCCAGTGTGCCGGCGAGCGCGTGTTTCATACTGCTCGATCGTGACTTCCCCGACTCCGCGCGCCTGCAAGAGTACGGTGGCGCGGTCGCGGGATTGGTCAACGAGCGGCGTTACGTGCTGGTTACGCGCAGCGGCGGCATCCTTTTGTATCGCCGCGCCGGCCGCTGCACTTAGGTTCTTAGGTCGACAGCAGAAGCGCGAGCGCATCGGCGGCGCGCGCCGGCCAGCCTTCATCGGCGCGCACGATCCGATGCGGAGTCGCCCAGGGCGCCCAGCGCGCGACCCACGCGTCGTAGAGGCGCATCGGGGGAAAGACGGCGACGACCGGCGTGCCCGTCATCCCCGCGACGTGCACCGCTCCCGAGTCGGGCGCAACGAGCGCAGCGGCGGCGGCGATTGCCGCTTTCCACGACGGGAGGTCGTCGAAATAGCTAACGGCGATTCCCGTCGCGCGTTCGACCGATTGTGCGTATGGCGATTCGCTGCGCGACGACAAGAGATGAAGCTCGCCGCTTGCAGCGAGGCGGCGCACCAAATCTACGACGGACGCTAGCGGAATGCCCAGCCGCTCCCACTTGTCGGTGATCTGAACGGCAACGCGATCGTCGGGTGCCGGTTCGGATTCCAGTACCAGCGGACGGACCTGCGTGAGATCCCGTGTGGGCTTTTCGCCGCGAGCCAGCGGCTCGACCAGCGTAAAGAGCGTTTCGCACTCGTGCTCCGAGCCTGCGGTCAACCTGGCGCTGCGGTAAATGCTCTTCGTGAGAATCCGGCGCGACCACAGCGCTTTGAGCGGTTTGGTCCGCGGGTCTTCGAAGCCGATGCGCGTCGGAGCACCGACCGCCGATGCGAGCCGATAGCCGCCTTCATCTTCGGTCGCAACGAGAACGTGCGTATACCGGCGCTCGTGGAGGTCGCGGCCGAGCCGCTCGATTGCATTACGGTTGGCTCGCGTGCCGTTGCGAAGGTCGAAATCCGCGACGATGACGTCGCGGACAGCATTCGGAGCGAACACGTTCGCATTGGAAGGCCGCAGGACGACGTCGACGGTGATGGCGCGGCGTCGTAACGCCGCAATCGAAGGCGTCAAGGCCAAAGCGTCGCCGATTGCATCCAAGCGGATGATCAGGACCGACGGTGAAACCTCCGGCATGCCGCTCTCTTCGGATTGCCGGAACCTCGTGACCTTCGAGGAGCTTGTGGGCTATCGAGCGGTGCGCAGTTTTGGTTACATTTCGGGAAGCGCTTCGCGCACTCGCAACCGGCTGCGCTCGACTTTTCGCAGCCTTGGCATGCTGATCGGTTTGGCCGGGAGCGAGCTTTTGAGCGACGCCGAGCAGCTACGCGCCGAAGCGCTCGAAGCGCTGCGCCGGCGAGCGAACTCACTGGGGGCCGACGCCGTGATCGGCTTGCAGTTCTACGTTACCGAAGGCGGCGACGGGTCGTGCCAGGTCGTCGCTTCCGGCAAGGCCGTATCGCTCGATAAGGTGGATCCTGCTTAAATGGACGCAAGCGAGCTCGAGCGCCGCCGGGACCTGCTGATGCGAGCTGCGATTGCGGCCGGCGAATGCCGCAAATGCGCGATCGGATACGAACGCCGCAACAACGTCTATGGCGAAGGCGATCCGTGCGCGCGTTTGATGGTCGTTGGCGAGGGACCCGGCGAAACCGAAGACGAGCTGGGACGCCCTTTCGTGGGTCGAGCCGGACAACTGCTCGATCGGATGCTCGCCGCCATCGCGCTGCCGCGCGCCGACGTGTACATTTGCAACACGGTGAAATGCCGGGCGACGGCGCCGGGCCTCAACGGTCCGCGCAATCGCGCCCCCGAGCCGCAGGAGATGGAGAACTGCCGGGCTTTTCTCGACGAACAGATCGAGATCGTCGCGCCCCAGGTTATCTTGGCACTCGGTGCGCCGGCGGCGAAATCGTTCCTCGGACGCGATTTCCAGATCACCAAGATGCGCGGCCGCTGGTACGTTGGCCCGCGGGATACGCCGTTGATGGTGACCTTCCATCCGGCATACATCTTGCGACAAACCGGCGGCGAGATCGAGGCCGTTAAACGCATGGTCTGGGCCGATCTCAAAGCCATCCGCACAAAACTCGATGAACCTCCTCCTCCCAGTGTCACCCTGAGCTTGTCGAAGGGTGACGAAGAAGCAGCCCTTCAATCGAGCCTCTTCGAGTGAACCGCGACGCGTTGGAGATCTGGCTGCGCGACGTCGTAACGCGCGCCGGCTTTGCCGACGTCGCGGCCTTCGTTGCGCACTACGACCTAAAGCCGTACCGCTTGCGCCAGCTCTATCGCGCAGCCACCAAAGAACTGCTCGGCGGACCGGGCGAAGTTACGCCGCTGCCGCAGGAGCTGCGCGAATCACTCGTCGCGCGCGGCGTGGCCTTTTCCGCCATCGAGCCGGTCGTGTTGCAGCGGTCGCAGGACGCGCAGACGACCAAGGGTCTCTTTCGCTTGCACGACGGCAAAGAAGTCGAGGCCGTGCTGATGGAGCACTACGGCGATCGCACGACGCTCTGCCTCTCGTCGCAGGCAGGCTGCGCGTTTGCGTGCGCCTTTTGTTCGACCGGGCAGGCCGGGTTCAGTCGCAACCTGACGGCGGGCGAAATTTTCGACCAAGCCTGGTTCTTCGCGCGCGAGCTCAAAGCACGCGACAAACGCATTACCAACATCGTCTTCATGGGAATGGGCGAGCCTTTTCACAACTACGATGCCGTGATGGAGGCCGTCGCGCTGCTCAACGATCCGCACGGATTTGGGCTAGGGCATCGCCACATCACGATCTCGACGGTCGGCCTCGTTGACAAGATCGACGCCTTTGGCGGCGAGCATTGCCAAGTCAACCTCGCGATCTCGCTGCACGCGCCCAACGACGAGTTGCGTTCGGCGTTCATGCCCGTCAATCGCCGCTTCCCGCTGGCAGAACTGATGGCGGCCTGCGAACGGTACGTCGAAAAGACTCGGCGCAAAGTCTTCTTCGAGTACGTGATGCTGGCGGGAGTGAACGATAGCCCCGAGTCGGCGCGCGACCTTGCTGCGTTGATGCGCGGCCATCTCTACCACGTCAATCTAATTCCGTACAACTCCACGCCAGACGCGGCATTTGCAGCGACGGCCGATTCGCGCATATGGCAGTTCGCAAAGATCCTCGACGACGCCGGCGTCCCGGTTACGGTACGCCAAAACATGGGCCGCGATATCGCCGCCGCCTGCGGGCAGCTGCAAGTTGAGACACAGCCGAAGGCACATAAGGTCATCGTGACGTGACGCTCTTATTTGGCGAGGTATTCGTTTCGTGAGAAGAAACGAGGCGCCGCATTGCTGCAGCGCCTCGCGCGTTTCGATGGTCTCGACGACCTGACACGCTGTCGACGATAGCACATCTATAACGGCTTCGCAACGGCTGTTCGCAAGTCGCGGCTGGAGCGCCCGGGAATCGAACCCGGAGCCGAACGGTGTGTCAGATCATCGGTCGACACCATCGAAGCGCCCCAGCCCTGGTTCATCCCACGTTTCAGCTAAATTGACAAGAAACATCATTCGATTAATCCGCGTGGTTGCGGACAGCTGCAAGTTGAGACACAGCCGAAGGATGGACTGAGTGGACGAGCCACTCAAGAAAACGAGGCGCCGCATTACTGCGGCGCCTCGCGCGTTTCGATGTGTCTTGCCGGCCCGATACAAACCGACGTTATCACATTTCCACTGCGTTCGGCAAGGGCGCTAACCCAGCTGGCTGGAGCGCCCGGGAATCGAACCCGGCACTGCGCGGTGTATCGGACCGGCAGTCGAGACCATCGAAACGCCCCAGCCACGTTCAATCCCGCGGTTTGGCGGTGTTGACAAGAAGGAATAGGCGCCTGGCATCGCAGATGCGGCGTTGAAGATGATCGTCGATCGATTGTTCCGCGCACTTGTGGCCAACTGCGCGGAGACACAGCCGAAAGCGCACGCGTTGTCATCCTGAGCAGGTAGCGCAAAAAACGAGGCGCCGCATTACTGCGGCGCCTCGCGCGCTTAGATGTGTCTGCAGGCTTGATACCCGGCGAGCGTAGCACAGCTAGGACGACTTCGCAACAGCCTGTCAGCCGCCGCGGCTGGAGCGCCCGGGAATCGAACCCGGAGCTGCAGGGTGTATCAAGCCTGCAGTCGACACCATCGAAGCGCCCCAGCAACTCTCAATCCCCCGCTTCGACGTTGATAACAATCCGTTCGAGTTATCCGCGTACTTGCGGACAGCTGCGTGCCGAGACACAGCCGAAAGTGCACGCGTTGTCATCCTGAGAGGTCGCGCGCTTAGATGTGCGTCAGGAACTACGGCTTGCGAAACATTGGACTAAGTGGACCGGTAGGTGCGACATGGTTCAAGCGCACCCGACGGAACTTCCGCTGTACAGGTTGTACCTGCTGCGGCTGCTGTACGCGCTGATCGGGCTGGTCCAAGGCAGTCAGACGTGGGCGGCCGTTCTCCACCATAGCAAGCCGTGGATGATGTGGCATGGCGTGAGCATGGCCCTGCTCGGCGCGTTCACCGCGCTCTGCCTCCTCGGTATTCGGTATCCGGTCAAGATGCTGCCGCTGATGATTTTCGAGCTCGCGTGGAAGGTGCTCTGGGTTCTCGCCGCCTGGCTCCCGCTTTATCTCGCCCACCGCGTCGACGCCGACACCGCCGATCAGTTCTTCCCGATTGCGTTGGGCCTCGTGCTCGTTCCGCTGGCGCTTCCGTGGGGCTACGTCTGGAAAACCTACGTGACCGCGCCGGGCGACCGCTGGCGATAAACGGTCGACGCCCTCGAAGCGCTCTGAAAAACAAGGCGCCGCATTACTGCGGCGCCTTGCACGCTTCGATGTGCTGCAGGCCTGACACGCAACCAACATAGCACGCCGACCACGTCTTCACAACAGCGAAGGGCTGTGCGGCTGGAGCGCCCGGGAATCGAACCCGGAATTGTTTTCCATCCCTTGCTTGGGCCTTGGCGTCAATTCATTCGTCCTTTTAAGTTCGATCCGAGCGGCTCGCGGCTTCCAAAGGATGCTTGGGCGGGCGGGCTGCTTTAAAGCGGCCGACGCGCTGCAGATACCCGGGCCTAGGGAACGGCGTTCTGCGGAGGATGGAGGAGCGATGAATCGCTCTGATTCTCCCAACTTGCAGCCGCTGTAAACGAGCCCCGCTGCTGCCGACCGCCGTAATCGCGCAGCCTGCGTGTCACTCCCCGGCGCAGGCCGTGGGGATCACAGGGACCTACAAAGAACTGGGTGCCGAGCGTCGTGGTGCCTGTACTGCTGCTAGCGCTTCTTGCGCCTCACCTGAGTTACGCGCCGACGGCGCAACGCGCGGCGATCGGCGCTATGTACTCCGATCCGAAGAAACCGGCCGTCGTCGTTCGCGTCAACGTCGACGGCTCGTACGCAACGGTTCTCACGCACGGCGGAAGAATCGAAGGCACGTTCGTGACGGGTGCGATTTTCGTGAAGCATTTTTCGTTTGGATGGCAGCCGCTGGCGTTGTTGGAGTCCCGGTGCGACCTCGAAGGTGCGGCGCTCGCCAACGGCGTTGAGGAGCAGCTCATGCGCGGAATGCCCGCACTCCACGACGACCGCCCCTGCAAAGGACGCTCTCCGAAGGACGCCGGGGCGCCTTTGGAGGTCGAAGCAGTTCGTAAATTAATGCCCGGCCCCCTCGTGCCGGACGTCGTCGTGTACGGCAGCTGGGCGATGGGCGAGTGGTACGGCGCCGGCGGAGGTGAGGCTCTCTATCATGAACGCGAAGGCCAGTGGCGCCTGGTCGAAAACGGCGGCGGAGCAATGGGCGTCAACTACATGCGTAAATACGGCGTTCCGCAGGCGGCGTGGTGCAAGTTCGGGATCTTTGACGCCAAGTGCCGCTGAGGGAGGACATCTAAACGCCTTGGCTACGTGGCGCGACGTGCGGCGGATCGCACTCAAGTTGCCGGGCACGAGCGAAGAAGTTCGCTCCAGCGGCACTTCGGCGTGGCTCGTCAACAAGAAGTTCTTTGCATGGGAACGGCCATTGCGACGCGCCGATCTCGCGGCGCTGGGCGATCGCGCGCCGACGGGACCTATCCTGGGCGTGCGTACGCCCGATCTCGAGATGAAAGACGTCTTGCTGTCTAGCGATCCGAACGTTTTTTTCACGACGCCCCACTTCGACGGCTACCCGGCGATATTGATACGGCTCGGTAAGACTTCGACCAGCCAACTGCAGGACGTGATCGTCGAGGCGTGGCTCGCGCGCGCGCAAAAACGCGCCGTCGCCGCTTACCTCAGAGAAAACCAACGCTGACTATCGTCGCGCTCTTATTGAGCGGCGCAAATCTCGTCCTTGCTCTGCGTTGGCTCGACGTCGTGCGGCGTTCGCAGGCCAAAATCGAGCCACGCGAACCACAAACCGGCCTCCCGAGCCTCTCCGTCATCGTTCCCGCTCGCAACGAGGAGCGGAACATCGCCCGGTGCGTAAACTCCTTGCTGGCGACCCGCCATCCCGACTTTGAGATCGTCGTCGTCGACGATCGTTCCACCGACGCGACCCACAGGATCTTAGATGAAATCGCGCAGCGCGATCCGCGCCTGAAGATCGTCGCCGGCTCGGAACTTCCCGACGGCTGGGTCGGTAAACCGTGGGCGCTTACCCAAGGCGTGCGTATCGCTCGCGGAGCGTGGCTGCTCTTCACCGATGCCGACACCGAGCACGAGCCGCTCGCCGCGCCGTCGGCCCTTGCGTGCGCGCTGGAGAACGGCTACGGCGTCGTGAGCCTGTTGACAGATCAGCAAACGGTCGGCCTCGCGGAACGCCTGCTCCTGCCGACGATTCTTTTCGTCATTATGCTCGGCGTCGGACCTACCGACGACGTCAACGACCCGCGAAAGCCCGACGTGGCGATCTTCAACGGGCAGTACATCCTCGTATCACGGGTTGCGTACGACGCAATTGGCGGCCACGAAGCGGTTCGCGGTGAGATCGCCGAGGATCTCGAGCTCGCGCGCCGCTTCAAGCGCGACGGCCGATTTCGAATCTTTCTTGCCGGAGCCGATGGGCTCGTCAGCACGCGCATGTACCAATCCTTCGCGGAGCTATG
>Ga0182024_10015974_pt1 | contig 14301 bp, 13 predicted proteins | sample P32metaG_FD_120480 | JGI IMG/M metagenome (GOLD analysis project Ga0182024, IMG submission 120480) | Permafrost microbial communities from Stordalen Mire, Sweden - P3-2 metaG (Illumina Assembly) | ecosystem: Environmental > Terrestrial > Soil > Wetlands > Permafrost | place: Sweden: Stordalen... | reverse complement strand
GTGACGCGCGTCAGCAATCAGCGGGATCGCCAGCACCATCGTCAGGAAATTCAGCCACGAAAGATTACCGCTGGCCATAATAAACGCCTGAAAAACAATCGTTAGAACACCGGCGATCGAAGCAACCGGTTGCGGCAGAAAATAAGCAAACGGAACCACCAGCTCGGAGAAATGATTGAACGCGACACCCGCCGTGTGCGTCCAGGCCGGAGCCCTGTGCAGGTACCAACTCACCGGATTCGGCATCGGCTGCGTTTCATAGTGATAGTTGAGGCAGGTGTGGTCGTGCCAGCAGGGATCGCCGCGCATCTTAATCAGCCCGGCGCCGAACATAATGCGGAATTCGAGCCACCGGATCGCGAGGATCGTCAGCATTGGTGGCTCTGCGCCCGACGGCCCAAGGAACATCGCAAAGAACCCGGCTTCGAGAAGTATCGACTCCCAGCCAAAGCCGTAAAACGTCTGTCCCACGTTGACAAACGATAAATACAGCACCCAGATCAGGCCCCACACCAGTGAAGACCACCAAATAGCCTGCCGGTCGGCGATTCCGCTGATTGCGACGCAGGATAACGCAATCCCCGCCCACGCAAACGCCGCAAACGCCCAGTCTTTAGGGAGCAAATAAAACAGGCTGGGCGAGGCACGGAAAGGTACGCGGCTGATGTAATCGGGAACCGGCTGTAATCCATGCTGACCCAGCAGCGGACGAAACTGATTCAGTGCACAAAGAAAAGCGATGAGATAGACCAGCGCCAGTGCCCGCGTGAAGACAAGCCGAGCCAGCCAGTAGTGGGATCCTCCGCCCATAGCGCCGTCTTTCTTCTATGAGCACGTTCCACTCCGCTCCTCCGATCAGGCCTGTTACTCGCTTTCCTGGGTCGGGCTTTTTGTGGGGCGGGCCTTCCGGCCTGCCGCCGGGCTTCCGCCCGGCGTTCTCAGGAACCGCGAATATTCCGGGCGAGCCTCCGAAGCCCGGGGTGGCACAGGCTTTAGCCTGTGGTTGTCCAGCGCAGTTCGACTAACACTAAGCCGCAGCCGTAAGCGGGAACCGCGTCTCCAGAGCCTTCATCTTGGCCGCCAGCGTCGTCCGTTTCAGCCCCAGCAAATCCGCCGCCGCAGTCTTATTCCCGCGAACCCTCGTAAGCGCCTGCGTCAGCAGCCCCACCTCGAAGTCTTCAAGCGCACGCTGGTAATCCATCCCCTCCGGTGGCAGCGCCAGCGATCGCACCCCATCCTGCGTCGCCGCCGCCGGGCGATTCAGCCGCAGATCGGAGGCAAAAATCACCGCGCGATCCCGGCTCATGATCACCGCGGTTTCAATGGTATTTTCCAGTTCCCGCACATTGCCCGGCCAGTTCTGCCCCATCAATCGATCCAGTGCCGAGCGATCCAGCGTTTTCACCGGAAGCCGCTCATTGCTGCAAACTTTTTTCACGAAATGCCGCGCCAGAATGGCTATATCCTCCTGCCGTTCACGCAGCGCAGGCAGCGTGATCTGGAATACGTTCAGCCGGTAGTAAAGATCCTGCCGGAACCGGCCATCCCTGACCCGCGCCGCCAGATCCACATTGGTCGCCGCAATCACGCGGATATCCAGGCGCACCCGTTCATTCCCGCCCAGCCGTTCAATCTCCCGCTCCTGCAGAACGCGCAGAAGTTTGGCCTGAATCCCGATAGGCATATCGCCAATTTCATCCAGAAAAATCGTCCCGTGGTTGGCTGCCTCGAACTTACCGGCGCGCGATTGCTGCGCGCCCGTGAAAGCGCCCCTCAGATAACCGAATAACTCGGCCTCAAGCAGCGGCTCGGGGATAGCGCTGCAATTGACGGCAACCCACGGCCCGCGGCTTCGTGAACCCGTCACGTGAATCTCCCGTGCAACCACTTCTTTACCCGTGCCGGTCTCACCTTCTATAAGGACGCTGCAATTGCGGTCGGCAACCATCCGGATGGCGCTCTGCACTTCCCGCATACCCCGGCTCACGCCAATCATATTAGTAGATCCGGCGCCGCTGCCTTCGGCCTGTCCGTTCTCGTCATGAGAACCGATCGCCGCTTCCAGTTCATCGGCGCTGCTCACCACATGCGCGGCGCCCGCCTTCATCCATGCCACCGACGAGCCGACGCTCGCCTCAGGATGGTATATCCAGACGGGAACCACGAACGACGTCTGTTCCAGCAAATCCGAGGCGCGGTCGGCGTCGCCTTCGCACCTGATCTCCAGAATGATCGCCGAGTCCTCTGTCTCGATGCCGTCCGGAGAACTCACCACTGAAATTCGCCGCCAGGCCGCCGCCGGCGCCTTCGTTTCCGCAATCAGAGAGGGTAACCAGAAAAATTGCATGACTGTCTATCGGCTGGCGGGCAAGAAGCTTTAATCAGGTTTAGCTGCCGGAAGAAAATAAATTTCAAAAAAAGGCTAAACCGGGTGGCGCAAGCGGTCGATAGAGTCTTTGAAAGAGATCGCCCTTTTTAGGGCGGGAGGAAATGCATGAGGCTACACCTCGACACAAATAACGCAGCCGGATCGGTGGAAAATGCCAATCTGAGCTCGCAGGTTTCCGCCACCGGAAAGTCGGCCACGGGTCTGAGCACATCGGGTGCCGGGAGCGTGATATCGGATCCAGGCTCGCACGATAGCGTAGCTGTTTCGAGCGCCTCCAGTGCCTGGTCGGCCTCGTTTTCGAGCAGAGCCTCTCGCGTCATCCAGCTCACAGCAGCCTTTCAAAACGGAAGCTACAACGTCTCCAGCGCGGTGGTCAGCCAGTCGATCGTTGCCAGCGCGGCGGCATAATCCGGACCTGAAGGGGTTCACACCATGTCCGGCCTGCTGACATCTTTACAGGGCGTTTCTTCAGCTCTCAGCGCTTTTACCCAGGCGCTGAGCGCCGATCAGGCGAACGTATCCAACGCGTCCACCCCCGGATACGCGGCCGTTCGCGCCGTGATCAATCCCGTGGGATTCGGCAACGGAAGTGGCGCGGATTCCGTCGTTCTGCAGTCCACCGGCAGCGCCCAGGCCGACGCCATTGTGCAGGCCGCTTCCTCGCAGGCAGCCAGCAGCCAGGCTCAGGTCGATCAGCTGGGCGCCGTCAACCAGCAATTCAGCATTACCGGATCCACGGGCATCCTTGCCGCCTTTCAGCAGTTCAGCACCGCCTTTGCCAACCTGAGCGTAACTCCTGACGATCCTTCAGCTGGCGCAGCGGCTTTGGCTTCAGCTCAGGGTGTAGCCGCGGCCTTCAACTCGGTCGCGCAGAACCTGGCCAGTCAGAGCCAGAGCATCCAGTCGAGCGCGCAAAGCACGGTGTCGCAAATCAATGACCTGGCCGGACAAATTGCCCAATACAACGTGCAGGTCCGCGGAGAAACAATACTCAATCCCGGCGCGGACGCCTCTCGGCGTTCTGCCCTGACTCAACTCTCCTCGCTCGTGGGCGTCACCGTTACTCAGAATGCCGATGGCACCGTGAACGTCCTGGCTGGCGGCACACTTCCTCTCGTTCTCGGAGATCAGGCCTATCAGCTCAGCGCCAATCTCTCCGCTCCTCCCGGAAGCCAGATCACCTCGTCGGGCGGTGGTGTGACACCCTCGTCATTCTCCGGAACTCTCGGCGGACTCGTCGACTCGCTCAACAACACGATTACGCCGATCCTCGGCGGCAACGGCCAGACCGGAAGCCTCAACACTCTCGCGCAGGGCTTCGCCTCGAGCGTCAACAATCTGCTGACGTCGGGCGTCACCTCAAGCGGTGCGGCGGGCATTCCCCTCTTCACCTATGGCGCCACAAACCCGGCAAACGTCGCCGCCACTCTTGCGGTCGATCCCTCTGTGACACCGGATCAGCTCGGCCTGGCCACGACGGGCGCATCGGCTTCGTCGAACGGTATCGCCAACCAGTTGGCTGGCCTGGCAGCCTCGAACAATCCCGCATTGCAGATCAATGGCGTCGCGCCGCAGGATTATTACTCTTCCATCGCGCAGTCCGTCGGCCAGCAGCTTTCCGATGCCACCGCTCAATCCACCTCGGATCAGACCAGCCTGACCTCCGCGCAGGCCAACCAGACCGCGGTCGAAGGCGTCTCGCTCGATCAGGAAGCCATCAACATCACCGCCGATCAGCGTTCGTGGGAAGCGGCCGCCAAACTGGTCACCGTCATGGATAATCTCACCCTCGACTCGGTCAACCTGGTCGGCGAGCAGGATACATAAAGGAGCGCCATGACTGTAAACTCCGCAACAATCGGCGCAGACTGGTTCCTGAACGGCCTCTCCAATCTGCAGAGCGAGGAGCTCCAGACGCAGCAGCAGCTTTCCTCCGGCTACGCCGTTACCACTGCGGCCGATAACCCGGCTGCTACCCAGGATCTGGTGGATCTCGGTTCCTCGCTGACCACGGCTCAGTCTTATCAGTCGAACCTCGGCAACGTTCAGGCGGAAGCGTCCGCCGCCGATACCGCTATTGGTTCTGCGATTACGCTGATTCAAAGCGCCCAGTCGCTCGCCGCTCAGGGGGCGGGTTCGACGGCTACCGCCAGCCAGCAGCAGAATCTGGCTATCCAGGTCCAGTCGATCCAGCAGCAACTCGTCTCGCTTGCCAATACACAGGTAGGCGGGCGCTATATCTTTGGAGGCGATCAGGATCAGACCCCGCCGTATCAGTACGATGCGTCAGCGGCCGAAGGAGTCGACGCCCTGACTACGGCTTCCTCCACCCGGCAAATTGTGAATCCCGCCGGTGAAACGGTCTACCAGTCGCTGACGGCCGGGACGATTTTCGATCCTTCGAGCGGAGGAGCCCCTACCGCAGCCAACACCTTTGCCGCCCTCCAGAGTCTTCAGACCGCGCTTTCGACCAACAATACAGCCGGTGTCGCCACCGCCCTGACATCGCTCGCCACCGCTTCCACGTGGCTCAATCAGCAACAGGTCCATTACGGCACCGCGGAACAGCGGCTGACCAGCGAGCAGACCGCTGTCGCGAGCCAGATCACGTCAATTCAGACGGCCATAGGCGGTGTTCGCGATGCCAATATCGCGCAGGATGCGACAGATCTCACCCAGGAATCGACCGACCAGCAGGCAGCGATGGCGGCCCAGGCGGAAATTCCGCAAAAGAGTCTTTTCGACTACCTCGCATGATGATTGTTTACCTCGCATGATGATTGTTTAAATCGCTTAACCTTATGGCCAGCCAATTCAGTCAGCAGGAAATTGACGAGGTATTCCAGAACGTCCGCGAAGTGCGCCCTGATAAATCCGGCGGCAAACGCGCGATCCCTTTCGATTTTCGCCGGCCCGACCGCATTTCCAAATCGCAGTTGCGCGCCATCCACCAGCTGCACGATAACTTCGTACGCGCGCTGGCTTCGAGCCTGGCCGCTTATCTGCGTTCTTACGTAATCGTCAACCTGGTCAGCGTGGAGCAGCTTTCCTATTCCGAATTCCTCGATTGTCTGCCTTCGCCCACATGCCTGGCCTCGCTCGGGCTCAAGCCCTACGACGGCAATGCGATTCTGGAGCTCAATTCCACACTCATTTTTCCGGTTCTCGAAATACTTCTGGGCGGGGATGGCAAGCAGCAGTTCACTGCGCATCGTGAAGTGACGGAAATCGAGCAGGTGCTGCTCGGCGGCTTCTTCCAGATTGTGCTGCGCGATCTCCATGAAGCGTGGAAATTTGTAACGCCTATTGAGTTCATGATCGAGAGAATCGAGACGGAGCCGCAATTCCTCCAGATTCTCGCGCCTACGGAGGCTGTCGTCGCCGTGGCCATTGAGATCAGGCTCGGCGACGCCATCGGCATGATCAATATCGCCATGCCCTCCATCGTCATCAAAATGATGCGTCAGCGGTTCGATCAGCAATGGCTGCTGCGCAAGGCCAGTTCAACCGATGCCGAACAGGCCCGCGTCCTGAAACTCATACAGCCCGCCGAATTACAAACCGAGGCGGTACTGTCCGGGCCCCACATGTTACTCCGCGATCTGGTCGATCTCGATGAAGGCGATGTTCTCGGCCTCGAGTTTCCCGTCGGCCAGCCTATCGATCTGTTGCTGACCGGCCAGAAGAAATATCGCGGTGAGATTGTGAATTCCGGCAGCCGGGCGGCCTTCCGCGTACTCGAATCCACCGGGGGAGTGACAGCTTGATTCAGACCCCAACCGACGCCCTGACGGTCCTGCGCGATTTCGACGACAATCCCGTGCGCGCCGGACGCGAGCTGCGCTCTGCCCTCCGTACCGATGGCAGCGCATTCCTGTCCGCGCTGCTCAACGAGACCGTTTTCGCCGGCAACGACCGGGGCTTCCGTTTTGCCATCGATCTTCTCGTAAGCAGCGACATGGTCATCCCCGCCATCGCCACGCCCTCCAGCACATCGTTCGTTCAGGCGCTCCGGCTCACGCGCTACATGCTGGAGGTTGACGGCAACTTCCTCAACACGCTGTTGACGGCCCTGATGACCCGGCAGGACCTCGCAGATCCCGCCTGTACCGTTCGCGTGCTCGATCTGATAGGCGAATGCGCGACTCAGTTCGCCAACTGGCGCTCCCTGATTCGGATCCACAGCGAGGGCGACGCCGAAATCAAAGCCCGCTGCGCCGCGCTTCTCGCGCGCTATCGCTTTCGGGATGAAGCCGGCATCGAACGCTTTCGCCGCAGCGATCCCCGCATTCGCGCCAACATCATTCAGACCCTCTGGGGCGTCCCTCAGGATCAGGCTAACGCGATTCTCGAAGTGGCCGTTCAGGATGAGGACAACCGGGTAGCGGGCAATGCGTGCCTCGCGCTTTATAATTCCGGCGATACGCGGGCTCTGGTCCGCCTGGCGGAGATGCTCGGCGACCCGGAGCCGAGAAAAAGGATCACGGCAGCCTGGGTGATGGGCCAGTGCCGCGACGGCCGTTTTGCCAGCCGGCTCCTCGAGGCCCTGCGTGGCGACCTGCCCGCGCTCAGAAAACGATCGATCACCAGTCTCGCCAAACTGGAAGCGATTCCTGCGGCGCCGGCTTCTGCGTCATCGGACGGTGACCCCGATCTGTGTTTCGTTTCCGCACCGGCCAACCCGGCCGATGGCGGCTTCGAGGTTTGGCTGCGCGTTGCCGGGCCAGACGGCAAACCGGTGCCCCGCCTGCGTCCGGTCGATTTCTTTGTCTGGTCAGGCGCTCAGCCTCCGCGTGCAGGCGACGAGTTTCTGTTCGACTACACGGTTGAGGAGTCGGCTCAGACCTCTGCCGCGGCCGTCCGGATCGTCTACCCGGCAGGCAGCGAACGGTTTGAACGCGCGTTAGCCGCAAGTCTGGCGCAGAAGCCGGCAGAGCAATGCTGGACACTGAGTTCGTACGGAAAAGCTGCGGCGAAATCCGCACCCGCGGCCGACACCCGTTTCGAAACCGATAAAATCGCCCTGACCAACCTGCTCGAAACCGGGCCAGTCCTGAGTTCCGACCCGATGGAAGCCGTGAAAAAAGCTCTCGCTCCGGAATCGGCACTCGAAGAACAGCACCTTGTTATTCTGCTGGACGGCTCCGCTGTGGAACCTGAATCCCTGCGGACGCTTTGCGAAACAGAAAAAAACCGCCTGCACTGCTGGCATCTCACTCAACACGCCGGCCCTGCTGGCGTGTTACCCACTCAAAATACCGGCCCTGCCCGCGTCTTCCGTACCGAGGAACAAGCGGCCGCCATCTGGCCGCGATTCGTCGCCTCCATCGCAGCCCGGTATACCATCCGTACAAGTGGTATACCGGCCGCCGTCGCGCTCAGAAATGCCACCGTGAAACCAGCCCGTTTTTCCCCACGGGCAGATCTTCTGAAAGGTGGTCCAAATGCCTGAATCAGGCAGATCTCTCTTATCTCCGTACCTCGGTGAAATCTCCTGGGAAGCCGGCTGTGAGCTGCAATTTCCCACGGGTTTCCCGGGTTTCGAGCAGCAAAGATGCATGGTCCCGGTCGAAATACCCTCCCAGCGCCCGCTGATCTACCTGCAAAGCCCCGAACAGCCCAGGGTTTGTTTTGTCACCCTTCCCGTACTCGCCATTGACCCCTCCTTCGAGCTTCGTCTCTCGGATGACGACCGGTCCCTGCTCGAATTCGACCAGCTGGACCTTCCCGCCAGCCAGAATCCCGCGATCGGCAGGGACGTGCTCTGCCTGGCCCTCCTGGTCCCGTTCGGTTGCACCGTACAAACCAACCTCGATGCCCCGATTGTCATCAATCTGCATAACGGGCGCGGCGTGCAGGCCGTCTCCACCCCGGGCGCTACCGGTTCGAGGCGCCTCAGCCGGGATGGCGATTGGGAAGCCGTATGTTAGTACTACGCCGCCGCGTCGGCGAGATCATTTTGGTAGGCGGAGAAGTAGAAATTGAGGTTATCGAGATCTCCCGCACCCGCGTGAAGCTGGGGGTGCGCGCGCCGCTTCACGTCCCCGTAATTCGCAAGGAAACCCTGCCGATCGTGCGCGAAAATCAGCTGGCGTCGGATTTGATGGCCGTTGGCGGGACCGATCACGTCGGCGAGCTGTTGAAGTTGCTCCGGCCAGCCGATCCGCCGCCCGAGGTCCTCACCGTTACCCCCGAGGTGAACATGGTCGCCGATACCTCGACAAAACGGCCGGCCGGCCGATATGAACCTCCGGAGCGATACAGCGGGTATCGCAGAAACCGCGAGAACCCGCACCCGGCATGATGACGGGCAGGTATCGGACCAGGGAATTACACAAATGTCGATTTCTATTCAAACCAACGTTGCCTCGCTGAACGCGCAATATTACATCAGCCAGAACCAGAATTTTCAGAACACCGCCATTCAGCAGCTCTCTTCGGGATATAAGATTAATTCCTCCGCCGACGATCCGGCGGGCCTTGCGACGGCCAACCAGTACGCCGGTGAGATCACACAGCTCACCCAGGGCGTTCAGAACGCCGCCGATGGCACCAGCACTCTCCAGATCGCCGATGGCGGCCTGAGCAATATTTCGCAGATCCTCGGACGCCTGCAGACCCTCGCGTCGGAATCGGCGTCGGGAACCTTCCAGGGCAACCGCACCACGGTGAACAACGAATACCAGGGGCTGCTGACGGAAATTAACCGCCAGGCCGCGAATATCGGTCTCAACACGGGCGGCATCAACAATACCAATCTGACGGTTTATACCGGTGGCGGCGGCACCTCGCAGGCGAATTCGCAGGTGACGGTCAACCTGAGCGGCGCCAATAATGCAGTGGACACCACCGCTCTCGGCATCGCCACCAGCAGTGTGGCCGGCGGCGGCACCAGTATCAGCGGCAACACTGTCAACCTCAACAACACCGCCGCTCTGTTCCTTTCCGGCAGCGCGACGCAGGCCTTCAATTTCAATGTGAATACGGGTACGGGCGGCAATCAGGCTGTAACGGTCAACGTCACCGGCACAGGTACAGGATTGAGCGGCACGCAGGTGGTCACTACTCTCAATAACCAGCTGCAGGCTTACGGCATCACGGCATCGATCGGCAGCGACGGCACGCTGCAGTTTGGCGGCTCGACAGCCTTTTCTGTCACGACAACCGGCGCCGCGGGCGGAGTCACCACAACCGGTGCGGGATCTGCAATCAACAGCGCGAATAACAGCGCGACCAGCACCGCCTTTGCCGCCGTTACCGCCGGCGCCGAGAACTTCACGGTTCAAAACGGATCGGGGTCCTACAACGTCAGCCTCACTTCCGCCAATGCAGGAACTACTGCGGCTGCGGTTGCGGCTATCAATACTGCTCTGGCCGGTTCCGGCATCAATGCGGTCATTGCCCCGGACACGACGGACATCAGCCTCCAAAGCAGCAACTCTTTTAGCGTGAACGAAACCCAGCTCGGCACCGGTGGCCTCTTTACCGCCCTCGGCGCCCAGACTTACGTTGCGGCTTCCACCAGTGCCTCAGATACCGGTAACGCGCTGGCCGCTCTCCAGTTGCTCACAACTGCCATCAGCAACCTGGGCCTCGTCCAGGGTAATGTTGGCGCCGGTGAAAACAAACTGCAGTACGCATCGAATCTGGCGCAGTCGCAGATCACGAACGTTTCGGCCGCCGAATCCGGTATCCGCGACGCAGACGTGGCCGCCGCCGCAGCCAATCTGACCAAGGCGCAGGTATTGCAGCAGACCTCGCTCGCCGCTCTGTCCCAGGCTAACAGCGCTCCGCAGGCGGTACTGGCGTTGCTGAAGAACTTCTAAGTGGGCTGAAGAACTTCTAATCGCGCATGACCACCCAGGCCGGAACTGAAGAGCAGTTCCGGCCTGATCGATAACGACAATGTCGACATCTGCAACAACAACCACCCCGACGTTCAGCGGCCAGAGCCAGTTTGCCGCCAGCCTTCAACAGGTGATTACCAGGGCTGTCGGCATTGCTTCACTGCCGCTTCAAACCGACCAGGTAACTCTAAACAGCCTCGACAGCCGGCAGACGGATCTGCAGGATCTCGATACCGATTTCGCCAATATTCAAAACTCAGTCAACGCCATACAGACCGCCCTTACCTCCAGTTCTCTGACCTCTTCGGTTTCCGATGGCTCCGTCGTCAGCGCGAACATCGGCAGCGGCGCCACTCCGGGCAGCTACTCGATTCACGTGGATACGCTGGGCGCTTATTCGACAGCCCTGAGCAATCCGGGCAGCATCCCGGTGACCGACCCCACCTCACAGGGCATCAGTTCAGACACGCCGCTGACACTAAACGTCGATGGAACTCTCACGTCCATTAAGCCCGCCTCAACTTCTCTCGATGATCTTGCCACCGCCATCAACACTCAGTCGGACGGCCAGGTGCAGGCTACCATCGTCAACGTCGGCTCTAACAGTGCGCCCGATTATCGTCTTTCACTCACCTCTGCAAGCCTGGGCCCCGCTTCCATTGGCCTGACGGATTCATCGGGAACCAGCCTGATTGCCGAATCGAACCCCGGTTCACTCGCCACTTACGAAGTGGCAGGCCAGACGAATACCCTGACCAGCACCTCCAGCACCATCACGCTCGCCCCGGGACTCACTGTAAACCTGCTCGGTGAGAGCCCGTCCGCAAATCCCGTCACAGTGACTGTCAGCAATGACCCTACGGCTCTGGAATCGGCATTCAGCAGTTTTGCGCAGAACTACAACCAGGCGGTGAGCGATCTCGCTCAGTATCACGGAAAAAACGGCGGCTCGCTCGAAGGCGACAGCATTATTGGCACGCTGACCAATACACTTCAGCAGTTATCCAGCTACAGCAACGGGAGCCCAAATAGTTCGCTTGCCAATTTCGGCATCACAGTGGACGATACCGGCGTAATGTCAGTGGACAACAGCGCCTTCACCGCCGCCGCTAACGCCAACTTTTCAGGTTTGGTTTCCGCCCTCGGGGGTACCAGCACAAGCGGATTTCTCTTAGCCGCTACCAACCTCCTGAACGGCGTGGAAGATCCGACCGCCGGGTCGCTCAAGATCGAGGAAAATACGGCTGCCAGCGAAATCGCCGCGCAGAACACCGTCATCACCAACGAGCAGGCCAAAATCTCGCAGATTCAGACCAATATCACCGCGCAGATGGTTACCGCCGATGCCGCCATCGCCTCACTCGAAAGCCAGGTTTCGTATGTCAACGGACTCTTCTTCTCCATCACCGGTAACAACAATAATCCCAACGCCAGTTCGGGCATCGGATGACGTTATCCTCCTCGACCGGCTGGAAAAATCCGTCCGGCAGAGAGACTGGAACGCCGTGTCCCGCCTGACGAGTCAGCTGGAGGCTGCCTCGCTCCCTTCGAATCCGGCCGCTCTGGGAGAACATCTCCGCCGGCTTCAAAGTATCCTCGTGTCCGCCCGCGTCGGGCGCGCCGGGCTCGCCGTTGCCTTATCCCGTGCGCGGGCCGCCGCCAGCTTCACACATCCCTGCGACTAGGCCGCCAGGAATTTGGCGATCCGCCAAAATATTAACGCCCCTCGGGTTTCGATTCTGCCCATCCCCTGAACAGGTTAGCAACGGCGTGCCGATTGCACATCGCAAAGTATGTCCATGGCCAGCGGCAGTATCGACCTCGGCGCTTATCTCACCTATCTGACCAGGCGCCAGGAAGTCGTTGCCTCCAACATCGCGAATGCAGATACTCCGGGCTACAAAACCCGGGACATCGAAATGCCCGGCGACTTCAATTCGGTGTTTGCTCAGCTCACGCCCATGGCGACGGAAACGGCCGGGCTCGCGACTCACAACGACGGCAATAACGTCAATATCGATCGTGAATCCCGGCTTCTCGCGGAAAACGACATCCGTTTCAACCTCGCCACACAGTTGCTGAAGGACAAAATTAAAACACTCCGTTCGGCAATCGACGAGGGGCGGTCTTCATGAGCGAAGGGCGGTCATCATGAGTCTTTTTGGGGCGATTTCAGTCAGCGCTTCCGGCATGGAAGCACAAAGGATTCGTGCCGAACTGATCACGGAGAATCTGGCCAATGCCGATACCACCCGGACCGAAAACGGAGGGCCTTATCGCCGGAAAGACGCCGTATTCAGCACGGCGCCCGCCGAAAACTCGTTCGCCGGTACGCTCGCTGAGTTCACCTCGGGCGGATCGCAGGGAGTTACGGTATCCAGCATCTCGGTCGATCAAAGCGATCCCGAGCGCCGCTACCTGCCAGGCCATCCCGATGCCGATGCCGATGGCTACGTGGCATTCCCGAAGATCAACCCATCGGAAGAAATGGTCGATCTCATGAGCGCCTCGCGCGGCTTTGAAGCGAATATCGCCGCAATATCCACGGTCAAGGACATGATTGGCCGGTCTCTCGATCTGTTCAAATAAGGCGATTCACTATGAATGTTTCACTTCAGACCGTCAGTTCCGGTTTGGCGCCTGCTGCGGTAAGTGCCAGCGCATCGCCTGCCAGCGGCTTTGCCGATGCTTTAGGCGCCGCCATCGGCAACGTGGAAAGTGCCCAGTCCCAGGCGGAATCGGCGGCGTCTCAGTTGCTGATCAATGGCACGGGCGATATCCACACGGTTGCCCTGGCCGCTCAAAGCGCCGACCTGACTCTCGAACTCTTCCAGCAAGTGCGAAATAAGTTCGTTTCGGCATACCAGGAAATCATGAAAATGCCGATGTAGCCTGTGAACCACAATGAATCAGGTCACGCGGATATGGAAATTGCTCAGCAATGTTCAGCGCATATCGCTGTTTCTTGTGCCACTTCTCTTATCGGCCATCGCCTTCGGCGGCTTGAGATGGAAACACAACGCCGATTTCCGCACGCTCTATTCCTCCCTCACTCCTGAAGACGCCTCGGCCGTAACCCAGAAAATCAAAGAAGCGGGAATCGAATACCGACTCGATGAAACCGGCGCTACGGTTACCGTTCCCGCCGATCGGCTGGCCGAAGCACGCCTGGCGCTGGCTGGCGCGGGCATGCCCCGTTCGGGCCGGATCGGTTTTGAGCTCTTCGACCGTACAAATCTCGGCGCCAGCGATTTCACCGAACAGGTCAACTATCAGCGCGCGCTCGAAGGGGAACTCGAACGGACCGTTGCCACCCTGGCCGAAGTCGATCAGGCGAGAATTCACCTTACGGTTGGCAAGGAGTCCGTTTTTCTGGATTCGCGTCAGCCCGCGAAGGCCACGGTCGTTTTAAAACTTCGCAACCAGTCCCGTATCCAGCAATCGAGCGTGACGGCGATCGCGAATCTGGTGGCAAGCGCCGTGGACGGTCTGGCTCCCGAGGCGGTGTCCATCATCGATGACAGCGGCAGGCTGCTCAATCGCCCCCGAGCCACCGATGGAGATGCAAAAGCCGCCGAAGTGAACCTCGATTATCGCCAGCAGCTGGAATCGGAACTGCAGGCAAAACTGAGCGGGGCGCTGGAGCCTCTGCTGGGCGCCGGCAAGTTTCGCACCGGAGTGAACATCGACTGCGATTTCACCAGTGTCGATCAAAGCGATGAGATCTACGATTCCACGAATTCCGCGATGCTGACCTCGCAGGTGACCGAAGAATCCACCGGCTCCGGAGTCATCGGCGGCGGCCAGCCCGGTACTGCATCGAATCTTCCGTCACCTCCGCCGAAACCAACGGCGGGCGCTGCCGGTGTAGTCCGAAGGACGGAGAATAACTCCTACCAGCCCAGCCGCACGGTTCGCCATACTGTGAATCCGAAAGGCACGATCCGCAAAATCTCCACCATAGTTCTGCTCGATCATGCCGTTCGCTGGGAAGGCGCTGGCGCCAAAGCAAGAAAGATCGTCGTCCCTCCCTCGCCGGAGGTAATCAAAGCGGTTCACGACGTG
>Ga0182024_10015973_pt1 | contig 14301 bp, 11 predicted proteins | sample P32metaG_FD_120480 | JGI IMG/M metagenome (GOLD analysis project Ga0182024, IMG submission 120480) | Permafrost microbial communities from Stordalen Mire, Sweden - P3-2 metaG (Illumina Assembly) | ecosystem: Environmental > Terrestrial > Soil > Wetlands > Permafrost | place: Sweden: Stordalen... | reverse complement strand
GAATTCCTCGCGCTCGGCACAGGACAAAAACTTCTGCCTGGGCTTCTGGAAGCGCACTGGAGAGCGCACCTATCTTTAATCACATCCCCTGGCAGGGGAATGTGTATGACCCCACAGTGCCACCCGGCGTCATTGGCCAGCCTCAGGGAGGAGACCAGATCATCGAGAAGATACGCTGAGCCCGGACGGGAACTCCTATACCGGGACCTTCACCTTGCATGCGTACGATACTTCAGGAAATGTCTACACATCGTTTACCGGTGTGCTCTCGGCGAAACGCATCACTGTCGACACTCCATTCAGCGATCTTCTTTGAGCAGGGACGGCCTGGCCAGGGAGGACGGCGGTCTCAAGTTCGCCGCCCTCCCCTGGCATGGCTTTACTTGACGCATTATCGTGATTGCATGAACTGTGCGGCTGTTGCGTGTCTGCTATTGGTGGGCGAACTGCCTGTGATGTTCTATAAGAGCCGTTGACTGCGCCAAGGGCGGAGTCACACTTGTCTCGAGACTCCACCGATTTGCAATTCTGATCCTGGATCAGATTCGGCAAGCTAAGGCCGACTTCCTACTGGTGCTCTTTGTGCCCGGATTAAGAGCATGGCTCCGGTGCTGGCGATCGCTGGCATGGTGGCAACGGTAGTCATCACGACGGCCCTTTGACCCCGTTGGAGAGATTTCTCAACCTATCGTCACCGGGCCGAATCGGATCCTAATTTTCCATCGAGGAGATCACCGATGACGGCAGGCAAAAAGTTGTGGCAAAACCGGAAGGAGAGTAGGGAATGGGTACGACGATTGCAATCGGAGGACCCAGGCCTGGAGGTGGTTCATCCCCACGCCGCGGGGATTGATGTGGGGTACAGCGCGCATTGCGTTGCGGTGCGGCCGGACCGAGATCCAGAGCCAGTACGCCGGTTCGAGTGTTTTACGGCGGACCTGCATCGTCTGGCCGACTGCCTACAGAGTTGCGGAGTAAAGACAGTCGCCATGCAGTCGATTGGCGTTTATTGGATTCCGCTCTGCGAGATTCTGGAAGAGCGTGGCCTGAAGGTTTATCTGGTCAATGCGCGGCACACCAAGAACCTGCCAGAATGGCCGAACCACAAATTGCCTCATGGTCGATCGCTATAGAAGATGAGACCATTGCCACCGAAGGAGATCCAGTTCTTCTGCCACGAATCGCCAGGCGTCGATTGCCAGTTGGACCAAAGGCTATTCGGACTGCCTTTTGCGACTCCGAAAACCTGTAACCGGCCATCGTTTGCATTGCCTATTAGAAGATGAGGACCCACACCTCCGTCGGGGCTACCGATACTGGCCCATCCGTTCCAGTTGCCGTCCAAATCGCTGCGTAGGTGATAGGCGTTGCCGTCCCTGCCAACTCCGATCAACTCAAAACGGCCGCTGGCGTTTTCGCCGAGGACGAATCCCGGCTGAATGGGAGAAGCCGGCGCAGGCAATTCACTCCATATGCCCCACTGCCCGCCGGGCGACGTTTGCGTCATAGTCCAAAGACGAGCGCTGGAGTCTAGCGAGAGAATCATGAGTTCGCCTTTACTATTCCTGCCAACCTGCAGATACTCGTCGAGGAAATGGCCGGCAGGTGCGCCGAGTTCATTCCAGGAAGACCATGTGTTCGCGATTGTCTGCGCGATATTCCAAACTTTGCCATTACCATCCACGCCGAAAGCTTCCAGACGCCCATTGAGATTCTGCGCAATCACATATCCGGGACGGAGGCTCTCTCCGCTCAGTTCCCTCCACTTGGACCAGGCGACGCCAGGTGCGTTTTCCGTGGCTGCCCAAAAATTACCACTGGAGTCGAGCCCAAATACACTCAGACTGCCATCCGCATTTTGTCCAGTCTGTAGGTGTGTCATTCCCGCACTGCTGCGGCCCATATCCGTCCAGCCATTCCATTCACCGCCGGGGGATTGCTGCCGGTTATAAACGACATCGGCATTCGAGCCCTTTCCGGCAGGCACGAAGATCTGCAACGTGTTGTCTAGATTTTTCGTTACAGCCATATCACCGCTGAGGTGAGCGTCTGATGGGATTCCAGAGAGATGCTCCGTCCAGTGACTCCAGTTCGTCGCGGCGCTATTCGGCTCCGCGTTCAGGCGAGTAGCCTTCTGCCAGTTGTGCCAGAGCTGACCGCTGCTATCGGTGGCGAATATCTCCAGCGCGCCGTTCTGATTGATCTGAAGCGGCCCGACATAATGGCTTCCGGCATGAAATCTGACGATCACGGCAGTGGCGGGCTGTATGGAGAGCGTCACGTTGCCGGTAGCTTGCGGACTCACTGGTGTCCACACACCGCTCCACTGTGCCCCGGTGTTGAGGATGGCAGCTCCACCGAGCGTCGCGCTCATCCGCGATGGATCGCCGGCGACGCCATCCCAGAGCAGAATCGAGGAGACGCTGGCTGTGGTAAATGGCAGACCAGATGGAACAATAGTCAATCTTGCCGTGTCACCGGTGGCCGTTCCCTGCGTTTTGTTGATGAGGGTGACATACAAATCCTGACCGGAGGCTACGGCGTAACCCGTCAGATTGAACTCGCGCGGCGATTCGGAGATTTGAAGAGCCAGGTTCAGCGGATAGCCGTGCCCGCCCAAATCGAAAGCCTTTATACCATAGCCCTTCGGATTGATGACGAAGTTATTGCAAGCAGCGCGAGCACCGGCCGTGATGCAGGCAAGTTTGTTTCCAGTCCCATACGAGGTCAGATTTCCTGGCACAACCGTGTCGGTTGCAATCCACTGGTTGTTGTGAAAATTGACGCCGGCGGCGCCATGCAGGGCCCACCAATGCATGACGTCGAGCGCCCACAGGGCCGAGGCAAAACCGTTGCTCGCTCCCTGGATGCCTCCAAGATAATCGTTCAGCTCGGTCATGCGAGTGCCGGGCGGAATCACTTTGTTCAGCCAGGGATAGCCGGTGTAGGTGAGCTCGCTGCCGGAAGGAATGCCTGCAGGCTGATATGGCTCCGTCGTCACTCGGTCGTCATTGACCCACGCCGGCGAAAGCATATTATTGATCGCTTCCGGCGCGGTGAGCGCATAGACAACACCACCAACAGTAACCGACGGACTGCCCCCGGCATAGTAGTGCTGCGTTGGCAGCGAGAAGCCATTCAAGCCGCTTTCACAGGTGGCGAACATCTGAGTCCAACCGGACGCAGTCGTAAAGTCGTGATCCTTGCATGACGGAACGATACCGGAGAAGTTTGTCCCGCCACCGGTGTAGTCGCCCGCGTCCGGGGCCGCCACCGGCGCGTCCGGTGCGCCGGTTACAGGGTTATGAAGGGTTTGCGCAAAGGAATTCCAATCGGCAAGGTATGACGAAAATGCCGTGCCCGCCACGGACCGCCCGCCCGGTACCGAGGTTTCATAAACCAGCGGGTCTTCGATAATGATATTGTTTGCGTTACCCGAACAGCCCGCCCCATACGGACAGATGCACTTCCCCGCAGTGTTGCAGAAAGTATGCGCGGAATGGAAGTCGGTTTCGTTGCTAAAGGAAAACGCCTCCAGGTCTTCCCGGTAATGGCTCCAGATGAACCGGGCGTACTTGGCGTTCTGCGATGCGAGGTTGGGAACAAAGCATCGGCTGTGATTCACCATGCGCAGCGTGTAAATCACCTTCACCCCTGCGACGCGGGCGAATTCAAAAACATTGTTGATGTCCGGCGATCCCGTGGACTCTGGAGGATCGTAGTACGCAGGGATGGGCGTGCCGCAACCATCCGCCGTGCCACCGCCTACGCGAAGATTCCGGACGCCCACCTGCTGGAAGAGGGTAACGAGCTGCGTATTAGACGGAGTAAAGAAATACCCGGATACCCCTGCATTGCCTGAGCGCTCGGCGGCGGCCTCAAAACCCAATCCCGCAAAATCCGGGACAATTGGCTTGCTCGCAGTGATATTGCTGTAGGTCGAATTCACTGTCACTGTAACCGCTGTCTGAGCCAATGCGGCGCTCAGCGAAAGGCATGCAGTCAAAGTCGGGATCGCAATTCTTTTCAATTTCTTCATCTCACCTCGGCGGAAGTTTTCCTTGGAGCGTCTCAGTTGGAAAGTCAACACCCCAGCAGTCTCGTTCATTGACGAAGCGGCGATATAACTCATCCGACTGCAGATTGTCGTAGCACGCAATTCTGGCTGTCAGCGATGAGTCTCGACTCGGCGCATCCAGGTCGCCAAGATAGGGATAGTCGATGGTTCCTACCCAAAGCGGAGAATTGTTGTCCAACGAACTGTCGAAGATCAACGCGCCATCGTTCAGGGTCACAGTTGCGGTAAACGTCGTTGGCAACACACCCGCGTGTTTGCTGACCAGATCTTTCCATTGCAGCCGTACTTGGTTCGCTGAAATCTTTTCAACCCTGTGGACGCGCTGCTTAGCCCCCAAAACAAAGCTGGCGCGTCGATCTGGACGTGGCGCGTGCGGGCGAAACGAAACCCCAAACTCTGGCCTTCGCTGAATCATCCAACCACTGGACTTCCGCTCCAGCCGGTTGAGCGCGCCTGATTCCAGATCAGGCGCAACTAGTAGCTCCTGGTCCTGCAAAACCACTTCATCCATCCAAGCGTTGGTTGCAGGCTTCGCTGTGCCAGTCTGTTCTGCAGCCAACTCCGGCAATTCTGCCAGCGCTCCAATCGCAGCCAGACCAGCCATTTTGCTAAATGTTCTCCTGTCCATCCATCCATTTCCTTGGTCAATACCGTACCATCCACACGAGCCGTCGCTGCACGATCCAAACGCCGAAGCTCTCGCTAATGAATCGCTCTTGCAGAACCGCAGGTTAAGCAGCTCCTGCGGCTTCTAAATCATCGTGGCGTAAATCGGTCACTGAACGAAGACGTGTATTTGCCCAAAAGAGCCACCGCTGGGCGCACAGACAAATGAGGTCGAGGAAATAACGTAACCTCCTCCCGGCGTGGTACTCAAACCTGGTACATCTCCACAACCTTGTATTGCTTGCGGTAGAACGATACTGTTTCTGGGGAACAGCCCATTTGTCTCTATGACGGTGCCGCTTATCGCTCCGCCGTATAGAGGCAGTTGTCCGGAGACGAGCACATTACCCGTCTCCGAAAAGACTGTGTAGTCGTAGCCGGTGACAGCTACTGATGTACCGCTTGAGGGAACGCCACCTGCCGGTACAGTCACGATTCCCGTCTCCATTACACCTAACTGATAGGTAGCGTTGAATACTGAGTAAGTATAGTTTCCAGCATTGAGAGTGGTGCTCGTCTGTGGCTGGAATATAAAGAGGCCTGGGGTCGCATTGTTGGCGGTAGAGTATGCCGTGCCGAAGCCCTGACTCGTATCCACGAGATACATCTCAGGCTCACCGGTTGTGGACACCGAGACTCTCCCGTTGGGCGCAACCGTATATGTAAAGTTTCCCACGCCCTGCGGTCCAGGCGCCGTCGTGTAGGTGCCTGAAGCATTTACCCACTGGGTTCCGCTCATCGAACCGCCAGTCGCACTGCCCGGTATGACCGTCAGTAGTTGGAGCTCAGATCGGATCTGGCCGTTAGGTCCTTTCGCGTTGAAGGACGTGCTCGATGTGAGGTTGCCATATAAGATGATGGGCTCAGTCGAACTGAACGGAGCGACCGCAATATCAGCCAGATTCTGCAGCATCGCTTTGCCCGTGACTAGGCTATTCGTAGCATAGGAGTCGGTCGACATAACATAGAACATCTGTGGATTGACTACGTATATGACGTAATCTGTGGGCCAGTCAATAAGCGTGGAATTCCCGGCGGCGGTGATACTGGCGGTAAGCCGGCCGGATACATCTGTATTTCCGGAATTCCCCAGAGACCCCGACAAGGCAACCTGACTTGCGTTGTTCTCAGCGGTGGTTACATCTTCCATCCCCGCCGAGATGGCGCCCCCCGACCCAACTGTCATAGCACCAGCGAGCGAGATGGGACCGCAAGTGTGCGCACCATAGCAAGCAAGTGTGACCGCCGATACCGCAGTGCTGCCCGCCATCCCGAATGCATAGCTGCCTGAGAGAGGGCTGGTGCTGGTGTTGAGCGACATCGCTGACTGCATCGCCAGCGTTCCAGAAACGCGAATCCCGCTGGAGTTTGCTTTAACGGTCCCGCCTATTCCTGTAGAGTCGTCAAATTCGATGAAGTTTCCGGTGGTTGCCAAATTGTTCGCGACCTGGACACCTCCCAAGCTCACTGCGAGAGTGACAGGTAGAATGGGGGGCTTGCCCGCTGGTATAAGCGTGATGATGCCTGTCTGTCCCGATTGCACATTGTAGGTGCCCGCGAGCGCAGTATAGCTGGTCACGCCGCTAGGGTTATTTACATCTAACTCTCCACCTGTGATATTGCCGTTTCCATCCGCAGTAAACGAGCCAATATACGATATGCCCTGCAAGGTTGTAGCGGTTGAAGTGCCATCCACCCAGCCCGTTCCGTAGAATGCATAGGAACCCGTCAGCAACCCATTGCCGGTTTCGGCCGCGGGATAGGTTGAGATTACAACATAATCGTTGCCAATCAAAGCCGTGGGCGTTGATGAATCCGCAATGACAATCTGCGAGTAGTAGGTTCCTGCTTCAACTGCGGTGGGCGTCCCGCTCAAGGTGATCGAGGTGCCCATCATGGTACCGGAAGGGGTCGCTGTGATCCAGGCTGGCAGGTTGGTCGGCGTGAACGTGTAGGGTTCTACACCGCCTGTTACCTGGATCGTTGCGGAATAAGGCTCGCCGGCAATCGCCGCCGGCAGGATTGTCGGACTAAACCCGTATGAAGTCAGCTTCGGGACTGTGATTGATAGCGTGGCGCTCTCAGCAGGATCCGCAATGGAAGTTGCTGTGAGGTTAACGGTCATCAAGGCGGGAGCTGCAGGAGCAACAAACGTCGCGCCGGTAGCAGAAGAGCCTTTAAGTGTTCCGCAGGTGGACCCAGAGCACGCTGACCCACTCAGGCTCCAGCTTACTCCGTCGCCTGTAGGGTCATTACTTACGCCTGCGGTAAATGCAGCGGTGGCCCCTGCGCTTACCACTGAGTTGGCCGGCCCACTTATCGTGACTGTGACAGGAAAAACAGTCAGAACGACTGAACCACTTATTTTTGGATCGGTGGTCGACGTGGCAGTAATCGTCACATTTTGGGTGCTACCGGATATTGCTACAGGTGCAACATACGTCACACTGGTTCCAGTAGGACTGGTAAGCGCGCCGCACGCAGTTCCGGAGCAGCCCGTGCCGCTGATACTCCAGGTGACGCCTACGGGGCTCGCCGCGGCCACAATAAAAAAGGTTGATCCTGTACCAACCATTGTACTTCCGGGCGCAATGGTCACAAATGCGTCTACAAGAGATTTGCTACTGCTGCATCCAGCGGCGAGCGTCAGCCCAAGCGATAACGGCATAATAGCGCACACAATGAAGAGTCGGCATATTCCTCTTGAAATATTCGTGTTCATTATTGTTGTCTCCACTATTTGCAACCTCCACATCGATCAGGTTGCAACCTACCAGCTGACTTCAACCGCGAACTCCGCTTCACGCGGATTGGCTGCAGAGGTATAGTCTCCGAAATTCGCGTCGCCAACACTCAACTCTTGCCCATTGAAATTCGGGTGATTTAACGCATTAAACAGTTCGCCGCGCAACCGTACCGTAGCCGCATCACGGATTGGAAAGTTCTTGAAGAGAGATATGTCGCCATTGATGCTCCCGGGGCCGAGAATGGCGCCAACGGGAGAATTTCCAAAGTAGCCATTGGCCGGCGCGGCGAAGGAACTAGTGCTAAAGAATGGACCGGTCGTAGTAGGCCCGTGATACCGACTTACAGGAGCGATTAGATTCGGGCGAGTGGCTAGCGCATGATTGCTCGTTGCAAGTCCCGGCGAGTCGGAAAGGCCTGACAGACAGCTGACGAGCGTAGAGAACTGCCATCCTCCAAACGCAGTTCGCGTCCATCCCGAAGTTGTAAACCACGGCAGGCTGTAGATCACGTCGCTGGCAAAGGCCAGGTGTTGGTTGAGTGTGGAATTCCCGTAATCCCTCTGCGCATTGTACGAGTCCTGGACCCCGCTGTTTTCGATCGCATACCCTTCCAATGTAGGGATATCGCTCAGCCCGTGCGCCCAGGTGAACACTCCACGGTAGAGCACACCATGGCCGAGCGGGTGACGCAGGGTCACTTCCAGAGCATTCCAGTTAGCTAAACCCGAAGAAGTAGCATAGGTAATGTTGTTCCAACCCTGAAAAGGTGCAAAGTATGCGTTGGAGTAGGTGGTTGAAGCTGTATTCAGTAGCGGATTGAAGTTATAAATACCGTCAGGTGGTGGTTGATTGATATTCAAGTCCAACGGAAGGTTGCGCGCCGCTACGCCGGCTCCGGCAATCTCCAGCAGCCAGCTAGAACCAAACTGTTGCTGCAGGCTCAGGCTATAAGAGTGGATTTTCGCGGCCTGAATACTCTGTAGGTTTTCGCCGTTGATGGATGTAGCCGTGGCTTGCGTCGTTTTTCCGTTGAGAGGGTTCGGAAAGCTTGCGCCAGTCAACTCAATTTCCGATACCACCGGCGCGCCGATGCAGTTCGCCTGGCAATCGCTGCTGGATCCGGACTTCAGATAATTGATGCTATAGCCGCCGCGAAGAGAGGTCTGACCATTGCCATAGATGTCCCAGGCGAACCCAATAGAGGGGGAGAAATAGCTCTCGTGTGCACTCGATAAGTTCAGCGGGACTCCATTGAAGCCGTTGTAGACCAAACCGTTCAGCGGGTTGTAGGTTGGAGTTTCAACAAGACCGCCGCTGGTGGTCACTGTGGGGGCCGCGGCAGGGTTGAAGGACGCGGGATTGAAGGCCGTCGCATAGCCTTGCGCGGCGTTGGCGAAGGGCATGAAGGAGTAGCGCACGCCGGCAGTCAGCGTCAAGCGTGGGAGCGCCCTCCACTGATCTTCGGCATATGGAGAATAGATTGGATAAGTGAGTTTCTTGCGGACCACGGTGTTGCCCTGGGAATAGGTAGTGGCATATCCCAACAGAAAATCGGCGATCGGCTCTCCGCTATAGTCACCCGTAAAATAAAAGCTCCCGGTTGTATTGTCCGCGTCGCTATTCGTGCGAGTGCGTCCCAGCAGGAACGTGCCTCCGGCCGAAAGGTTGTGCTTGCCGCGCAACCAACTCCAATTATCCGTGAGAGTTTCAGCAAGATAGGCCGTTCTCCACTGCGTATCACCCGAGTTGGTCCCAAACTGAGAGAAGCCGTCGCTGAACGTCATGGCCGGGAGCCAATCGCCAGGAAGGCCGATAATTGTGGGTTGATATGCAAGAGTTTCAGTGTAATTCGGTATCTGCGAGGCGAGGTGAATGCCTCCGTAGGTGTGGGTGACGACGTACCGGTCCATGGCGATGCTGGTCTGGTTCAACATGGTACTGGAGAGTTGTTGGATCAGATGAATCTGCGCCACTGAATCGTTATTGAAGAAGAGGTCCCAATTATTTGGGTAGTCTGACCCCATTCTGCTCGCAGACGGAAGCTGATCCCTCACTCCTTCACGGAAATATTCGGCAGTCAAGCGGAGCCTGGGCGAAATGATGTGATCGATCTTGCCCATCGTATTGAGCTGCTTGTATTGGGTTGGACTGTCGTTCTGGTAATTATCCGTGGATTGGCAGACGGCATCGGTGCTCGATGTGCATGTGCTCGGAACGTTTGGCAGCGGAGCCAATGCATTCAGCAGGGCCAGCGCGCTCTGGTTGATCATAGACTGAGGAATGGTGTTATACGGGAAGGAACCCCCTGTCGCGGGATTTGTAATCGCCCCCGGAAAGACACCATTGCGCTCGGCCGCGGTTGGGTCGTTGTCATATAAAACATTGGAGGTCAACTGGTTTACATATTGGCTGTTAATATAAAAGAAAGTCTTGCTTCGGTCGGTGTTATAGAAATGCGGAATGAAGAGAGGCCCACCAATACCAAATCCTCCAATATTCCAATGGAACGGAGGGTTAATATTGGGTTGTACGAAATAGTTTTGTGCATTGAAGATCGCATCCCGGAAGAAATACCAAGCCTGACCGTGAAACTTCTCCGTGCCGCTCTTCGTGTGGACCATAAAAACAGCGCCGCCCATCATGTTGTATTGGACGCTGTAGTTGTTCTGTAGCACCTTAACGTTATCAAGCGCCTCGGGCGGAGGTGTAACGGTGCTGCTTTCGAGATTACCCGTCTCTTCATTCCAGATGCCGTCCAAGGTGAAGAACACGCCGCTTCGTCCCATACCATTCACGGATATCTGGTTGCTGGCGACATACCCGCCAGTGGCCATGGTGCTCCCGGCTGACAGGTTGGTAACTCCCGGCATCAACGTGCTCAGTGCCTGGTAATTTCTTCCGTTCAGAGCCAGCATGTTGGCCTCTTCACCGGAGACCTCGCTGGAGATCTCGTTGCTGGCGGTCTCAACGTTGACCGAAGCCGCTTGAACCACGATTGACTGTGCCGTACTGCCCAGTTTGAGCACGACGTTCGCAGTGTAAATCTGCGTGGGCCCCAGGTAGAAGTTGTTTTCCTGGAATGTCTGAAAGCCCGTTATCATCACACCGACCGAGTAGTTGCCGACATTGAGGCCGACTTGGGAGAAACTTCCGGCGCCATTCGTGGTGGTTAGCGTAACTGTCCCGGTCCCAACATTTGTGATGGTGATGGCGGCACCTGGGATAACCGCGCCGGTCTGATCTGTTACCGTGCCGTTAATTGTGCCCGCTTCTGAAAGCTGGGCATGACTCATGGTCGTAGCCGCTAACAGTCCGAAGACAAGAAAGCATGCCGCTAGTCCCCTCTCGATGAAGGTCCGGGATGATGCGGTAGCGTTTCCTTGCTCATAGCGCATTGCCGAAAGTCTCCTTGACTTGCTATGTCACCGTCATACTGCAGCGCATTGTGAGGTTGTACAAGTCCACCTCCAACGCACATGACTTGACTGCGTTGAAGAATTGGGCTGCAGCAAAGCTCTCGGGCGGACAGCCTCGCCCGGACTCTGCGCGCCGCCATTTGTTGAGGCTCGAAGTGATATTTCGGTCGCTTCGAGCCATGGCCTGAACACACGATCCCGACTCGTCGAATGGTTCGTGACGGTCAAAATGGGTTCAGCGTTGCTGAATTGTGCAATCATGTGCAGCAGTGAAGATAGCAAATGTTTACAATCGATGTCAATCGATTACTCCTGGATTATTTGGCACTGCGATTCCAGTTCGCCTGCTACATTTGGGTAGAGGGCCTTTCTTTCTGATGCGCAAACGCTGCCCAGCAGTTGGTTCGCTTCTGTTTTCGATCGCGCTAGCGAATTCAGTTTCGGCGCAGGAGCCGCCCCCCCTCCAACAGCCAATCCCCAGCGGCGCCGGGTCGAACACTTATACCTTGCAACTCAAAGCGCAGTCGGTCGTGCTCGATATTGTGGTAACGAACAGCAAGGGCGAGGTTGTACCAAACCTGATCAGGGACGACTTCCAGGTTTATGAGGACAAGGCTCCCCAGATCGTTCGATCTCTTGAGCCGCCTCCGTCACACGCAGCATCCACAAATCCACCCATCCATTCAACTGCTGAACTCGACCGCGTGGAGCCCAATGTACCTGTGACCCTCATTGTGCTCGACGAGATCAACACCCGCTTTGAGGATGAGGCCTTCGCGCGATACTCCGTGAAGAAGTTTCTCGATAAGCAGGGGGATACGCTTGAGCAGCCGACGCTACTAGGCGCCGTCGACATGGACCATTTCACGCTTCTAAGTGACTACACGACGTCGAAGCAGGAGCTTCTCTCCGCTCTGGAGCGTCATCTGGTGGCGTATCCATGGCACATGGAGGGTACAAGCTGGAAGGCAGAACAGTTCAATGCGTCGTTCGCTGCGTTGATGGAGATCGCGGAAGCCACGACCGGCCATGCTGGACACAAGAGCTTGCTCTGGATCGGGCGCGGATTTCCTCCGTTCGACCCCACAACTCTGACGCAGCAGGCCAACGATGGACTAAAGCAGGTGATTGAGGCCTGTATCAATGCGTTGCAGACCTCCCGGGTAGCGCTCTATACCCTTGATCCCGCCGGGGTCTCCCTCGATCCAGAGGAGATGGACGCCGAAGGCTTCGCCGAAGACCCCTTTGCTGGACAGGTGGACTTCAACCTGATGGCCAGAGCTACTGGCGGGCACGCTTTTTTCGGCCGCAATGATGTGGACAAACTCGTCGAAACAAGCGCCCGGGATGGCGCCAGCTTCTACACGCTCTCCTATACGCCGATTATTCCAGGGACTGACACACAAGCGTTTCACAGCATCCGCGTCGTCATGAAGAATCCCGACCTGCGGGCCGAGACCCGCGAAGGCTACTATTCGCACGTCCCACAGCCTTTTCCCGTCGCAAGCATTGGCGGCAAACAACCCAATCGGCAGGTATTCGACCTCGCAGTCGCCGCGCAAAGCATGATGGTCTATGACGCCCTGCACATGACGGTAAAGCGCGTCGGCGAAACTCCAGATCAATTCAAGATCAGCTTAAATTCCGCCGACCTGGTCTGGCACGAGAGTGGCACCCAGAAACTCATTACAACGATCACCGTGGTCGTAGGTACCTTCGACAAAAATGGAACCGCGCTCGATCGGAGCGTCAAGATCTCAACATTGCAAGTTGGAGAAGGCTCCTCTGCAAACACACCCGATGCTGCCACCGTCAATCTATTCACCAGCATCCCGACGAAATCGCCCGCCGCACGCGTGCGTTTTCTTGTGCGTGTCGATGCAAACCAGAGACTTGGGGCGGTCAACTTCGTCCTCGGCGACGAGAATCCCGCAGGCGAGGTGAGTAACTAGGTGTTTCTGCTTACCTGCTTGTTTCAGCAAGCCACAAGGGGCAGTCTTGGGGCGTGCCGCGTCCAGCATCTCCAAAGAATCTGCGTGAACTCCACTCGCCGTTCGCTACCGAAGAGGCTTGCCGAGCATATCTGATTGCCGGCCGTTGGCCGAACGGTTTTGTGTGTCCGCAGTGTGGGAGCCGGAGTGCTCGCGAACTGACTGGGCTGGAACGCTGGCAGTGTGCTCGCTGTCGCAGAGATGACTCCGGCGGAACGTAAGCATACCAACAATGGCATTTGGCGTTGCGCTACGCATGCCTGGTTGGTGGACCGCGACGAATCCACCTATACGATTCAAGAGTTACGCCGGATGAAGGAGGAGCATGAAGAAGTCTGCGCTGCTCGCGTTCGGTCGCTCGAGCTGGAGGTTCAGGTATCGTCGACTTGATCGCCCTGGGGCAGGATATTGTCTGTACCCGTTCGCGGTGATGGCGTTCCCAAACGACGCCGCAAACAAATCGGAATTGTGTCTTTGACGTCCCAATATGACACCTTTGTGTTATTGGGTCGCCTGCTGGGCGAGCCTAGTGTCGACACGTAGTTGGCTTTCAGGCGCACTCAGAGAGGACTTTACCTAATGAAGAAGCTCTTGAAGTTGTTTGTTCAGGACGAATCTGGTCAGGATTTGATCGAATACGCCCTGGTTGCAGCCCTGGTAGGTCTCGGCGCGGTTGGTGCAATGAAGGGTCTCTCCACCTCGATTGGCAATGCCTTCAACGGCGTAGGCACGTCGCTCTCAAACGCATAGGTTGGCAAAGGGCCTATGTGAGCGCCAAGACGTTGACGCTCACATAAGCAATTTCTAGAGGCGTTTCAAAACTTTCTCTAGCTCATTCGCGAAGATGCTGGAGACGCCTACCGCTGGGATGCTCTACGGTCCACCGTGGCTCACCAAGGAGGTGAACGAGCGGCTGGCGCAACAATGGCTCAATCACCTGGTCGCCGAAGCCGCGGACCAGAGGGACTTTCCCCGAACCGTGCCGCAGTGCATGACTTGTTCCCATCCTTGCAGCGAGGTATTCACGGGACCGGTGGGAGTGGTGGAATAGTCAGCAGCGAACGCGGCAGTCGCCGGCTGCGGAACAAACGAGTGAGGTTGAGGAGCGTCTCCTTGACGCTCCGGCGGGGTGAAAAGGGCGTGTACTCATAGCGGATCATGCGGTCAGGAGAGAGTTCGGGTCTGGTCGAGTACATCGTTGCGTAACTGCTTGTCTGATTCTGGCACTCTGATCTGGCCCAGTATGGCGGTTTAAGTTGGCCCACCCTTGGGCATCACGGACTCTACCCTGTTTCTCAGTGATATGAGAGGCGGAGGGCGAGTTGGATTGGAGAGCCAAGGTGGAGTTATACGAGCAGATACGTCGGGAGTACGAGTTTGGCGTTGGGTCGGTGATCGGTGTG